>Ga0208882_1000391_pt1 | contig 19886 bp, 1 predicted proteins | sample LakWasMet14_LOW5_2_FD_183862 | JGI IMG/M metagenome (GOLD analysis project Ga0208882, IMG submission 183862) | Freshwater sediment methanotrophic microbial communities from Lake Washington under simulated oxygen tension - Sediment Metagenome... | ecosystem: Environmental > Aquatic > Freshwater >...
GACGACCCGGATTTGGGACAGGACTATTTCCTCGATTCGCACCGGCATTTATGGGAAGTGGATTTCTGGAAGTTTATTAAAGTCGCGCGCAAGTACCGCGATATGCTTGATGAACGCTGAGTTTGCAAGAATAACGATGGAGAACGCCGGATGATATTTGACGGATCGGAAGATCTTGACGCCGCAATGCAGCAGTTCCTGGACAACGAACTGATAGAGGCCGCAGCGCAGCAAACGCAACCAGCGTGCCCGTGTGCCCCGGAGAAAGCGAAACAGCCGAGCGCCGACATGCAGCAACCTCCGGAACCGGCGCCTGTGCAGGCGCCGGACATGTCAGCCCGGCGGCAAACCGGACAGACGGATAGCGGCGACAATGCAACGCCGCTGCGATTCAGGCAGGAAATTGCCGGAATCGCGTCAACGGTGCTTAAGATTCCGCCGGACAGGCTGGATGTCAGGGAAAACATGTCCCGCTACGGCGTCGACTCGATCATCGTCACTGAAATCATGAAGCGCATTTCAGACTTGCTGGACTTGCCGATTGCGCCGACCGTTTTTTTCGAGGCCAGGCATCTGGATGAATTGGCCAACATTTTGTATCAGCGTTACCGCAAGACGATCGAAAAGCGGGTGCTGAACGAAGAAGTTCAACCGGTCGATAAGGTACCGCACGATGCCGGTTCTGTTCAGTCGGTTGGCACGGCCGACATCGACAGCGCCGAAATCGATTCCGAGGTTAAAAGCTGGATCAGCAAATTCAGGGCCAGCGTTGGGTCGCATGCCCCTGTCGTTGAAGAAACGGAACACCGGGAAACGCCTGAAAATGTTCGCAGCTCTGGCGAAACCGGCTACGAACCCGTGGCAATTATCGCAATGGAAGGCGTATTCCCGGACAGCGCGAACTTACAGGAATTCGAAAAACACCTGCGCGATGGCGACGACTGCATCAGCGAAGTTCCGGCCGATCGATGGGACTGGAAAAAGGTCTACGGCGACCCGAAGCAGGGCGAATTTACCCAGGTTAAATACGGCGGCTTTGCGCCGGATATAGACAAGTTCGATCCGCTGTTTTTCGGCATGTCGCCGAGGGAAGCGGAATTGATGGACCCGCAGCACCGGTTGTTTATCCAGTGCGTGTGGAAACTGGTCGAGTCGGCCGGTTACGCGCCGAAGTCGTTGTCGGGCCGTAAGATCGGCCTGTTCCTGGGCATCAATTTACAGGACTACGCGCACCTGATTGACCGCGCCGGGGCGATGGAAGCGTTGCACCTGACCAGCCTGGGGCACATGTTCTGTCCCAACCGGCTGTCCTTTTTTCTCGATATACACGGCCCCAGCCAGGTCATCGATACTGCCTGTTCGAGTTCGCTGGTGGCGCTGCACCGGGCGGTGTTGAGCATTCAGCACGAAGGCTGCGAAATGGCGATAGCAGGCGGTGCAAATCTGCTGATTTCGCCGGACATGCACATCATGTACAGCAAGGTCGGGATGATCTGCGAGGACGGGCGCTGCAAAACCTTTTCCGGGCAGGCCAACGGCTATGTGCGTAGCGACGGCGTCGGCGCGGTGCTGCTGAAATCATTGAAACGGGCCGAGCAGGACGGCGATACCATTCTGGCCGTGATCCGGGGTTCCGCCGAAAATCATGGCGGCATGTCCACATCGCTGACGGCGCCGAATCCGAAAGCGCAAGCCAGCCTGATTGTCGAGGCGCATCAAAAGGCAAGCGTCGACCCGCGCAGCATCGGCTATATCGAATGCCACGGCACCGGCACTTCGCTGGGCGACCCGATTGAAATAAACGGCCTGAAAATGGCGTTCGAGCAACTGCACCGCAGCACCGGTGTTGCGATGCCGGATACGGCTTATTGCGGCCTGGGTTCGGTCAAATCGAATATCGGCCATGCCGAAACCGCAGCCGGTATCGCCGGGGTTATCAAGGCGGTGCTGGCGCTCAGGAATAAGAGGCTGTACCGGAGTCTGCACTGCGAGGCCGTCAACCCGATGATAGAGCTGGAGCAGTCGCCGTTTTTCATCTTGCAGCAGGGGCGGCCCTGGCAACGGTCGGTCATCGACGGTAAGGAGCAGCCAAGGCGCGCAGGCGTCAGTTCATTCGGCGCAGGCGGCTCCAATGCGCATGTGGTGATCGAGGAATATAGCGAAAAACCGTTGCCGCCGGTGCAAAGATCGGCGCCGGCGCTGATCCTGTTGTCGGCCAAGAACGAAGCCCGGCTTGCCGATGTTGTCGAAAATTTGCTTGGCTTCCTGAACGGGATGCCGGAGTCGGAAACGCCGGATATCGCGGATATCGCCTTTACCTTGCAGGTTGGGCGCGAGGCCATGGCCGAACGGCTGGCTGTTATCGCGGACTCGGTTGCGGAATTGAAGGCAAAGCTCGGCCAGATTGTCCAAAGCAGAGAAGCCGCCGATTGCTGCAAAGGCACGGTCAAACGCAACAAGGCGTTGCATGAGGATGACACCTTAGCGCCAACGCTTAGACAATGCTTTGCCGAGGGCGATGTCCGGCAACTGGCCGAGCTTTGGGTCAAGGGCGTCAATATCGACTGGCAAGCGCTGTATGCCGAAACCGCGTTTGCCGGCAGACGGCCGCGCCGGGTCACTCTGCCTTCGTACCCCTTCGCCAGACAGCGTTACTGGCTGCCGGAAACCGGCGGCAACAGGCGCACCAGTCAGGCTCCCTCGCAACTGCATCCGTTGCTGCACCAGAACACTTCGGATTTTTCCGAGCAGCGCTTCAGTTCCGTGTTTAGCGGCAACGAGTTTTTCCTGGCCGACCATGTGGTGATGGGCGAGAAGGTGCTGCCCGGCGTCGCCTACCTGGAAATGGCGCGGGCGGCGGTAAAGCAGGTCAGCGCGGAGGCGGACGGCAACCCGGTTAATATCCGGCTGAAAAACGTGGTCTGGGCCAGGCCGTTCGTACTCGGCGATCAACCGACGCCGCTGCATATCGGCCTTTATCCCGAACAACACAATCAAATCGCTTACCGGATTTACAGCAAAGCCGCCGATGACGCGGCTGTTTTGCATAGCCAGGGCACGGCGGTGCTGCAAGCGGAACCGTCTTCCGATGCTGCTGCGGAAAAGCTCGACTTGTCCGCGTTGCGGGAAAAAATGACCGAGCGGAACAGTCTCGACGCCAAACAATGCTATGACGCGTTCAGAGCCATGGGCATAGCATACGGGCCGGGGCATCAGGGGCTGGAAACGGTTTATTTTTCCGCTCCCGGAAATAACGCGACTCCGCCCCAAGTGTTGGCAAGACTGGTATTGCCCGCGTGCGTGGAAAGCGGCGCGGCGCAATTCGTGCTTCATCCGGGCTTGATCGATTCCGGCCTGCAAGCCTGTATCGGACTGATGGCGGGTTCCGGCCATGCGCTGCCGACAGATGCCGCAAGCGGCGCGTTGGAGACAGCTGCGTCGTTGCCTTTTGCGCTGGATGAGTTGACTCTGTTGGCCCAGCCGTCGGCAACGATGTGGGCGTGGATTCGCTACGCCGACGGCAGTTCGCTGACCGACAACGTGCAAAAACTGAATATCGACTTGTGCGACGAGCAAGGGCGTATTTGCGTCCGCATGAAGGGGTTTTCCTCCCGCAGCCTGGAAAAACAACCGGCCGAAACCAGCGCCACGCTGATGTGCAAGCCGGTGTGGACGGATCAGGCCGTAGCCGCCGATACAGAAAGTCCGGCCTGGGAGCAGCATCTGGTCGTGCTGTGCGATTTGGATGGATGCTTTGCCGACTCAACCTTGCAGGACATTGCGGCGCGGATTCCCGGAGCGTCCTGTGCGCGGCTGAATCTGAACGGCGCTATCGAGGACAGCTACAAGGATGCGGCTATTCAGGTTTTCGAGATGATCAAGCAGGCTTTTGCCCGGAAAACTACCGGCAATACGCTGCTTCAGGTGCTGGTTCCGGGGCGAGGTAAAGGCATGCTGCTGGCCGGCTTGTCCGGCCTGTTGAAAACCGCAAGCCGGGAGAATGCAAGATTTTTCGGGCAATTAATCGAAGTTGAAACCGGGCACGGGCTGGCGGCAAAAATCATCGAAGGCAGCCGGACGCCGGAGCAGGCCCAAATTCGCTACAACGGCGAGGTGCGGCAGGCGCTGCGCTGGCAGGAAGCGGATATTGCAACGTCGCCGGTCGTGCCGTGGAAGGATAACGGCGTTTACCTGATTACCGGCGGCAGCGGCGGGCTGGGGCTTTTGTTTGCCAAGCAAATTGTCGGGCATGCCAAAAACGCTACGGTGGTTTTGTGCGGGCGCTCATCATTAAGTCCGCAAAAACAGGCGCAGGTCGACCGGCTGTCCGCATCCGGTATCAACGCCGAATACCGGCAACTGGATGTCGGCAGGCGGCAGGACGTGGATGATTTGATTGCAAGGCTGCTTGATGCGCACGGCCGTATCGACGGTATTTTGCACTGCGCGGGCTTGCTTCGGGACAATTTCATACAAAAAAAATCGGCGCAGGAATTTACCGAAGTCCTCGCTCCGAAAGTGGCCGGAACCCTGCATCTGGATAACGCCGCTGAAAATATCGACCTGGATTTCTTTGCCTTGTTTTCATCGGCCGCCGGAGCCTGGGGCAGCGCCGGGCAGGCGGACTATGCGGCCGCCAATGCGTTTATGGACGCCTTTGCCGAGTATCGCAACGAACAAGTCAAGGATGGGCGGCGGCGCGGCCATACGCTTTCAATCAACTGGCCGCTGTGGGCGGATGGCGGCATGCGCATGGAAGCGTCTGCGGAAGCCATGATGCGGCAAACCACGGGCATGATCGCGTTACCGGCCGAAAACGGCATTGACGCATTCAACCGGATTATGGCGTCCGGCGTAGCGCGGATGATGGTCATGCAGGGTTCGCCCGCTCGCATCCGGCGGCTGCTTTCGACGCCGGAAAAAACAGTAAAACCGATTACGCAGGACAGGAATGACGATTCGGCGTCTGGGCCTCAAATCGATACCGGCGAACTCCAGGCCAAAATCCGGCACATGCTGTTGCAGGCCGTAGCGAAACTGATGAAGTTCGAGCTGGACGATCTGGACGCGGATGCCGAGTTCAGCGATTACGGCTTTGACTCGATTACGCTGACCGATTTTTCCAACAAGCTGAACCAGCAATACCGGCTGGAGCTGACGCCGACGATTTTCTTTGAATATCCGACCATCGCCGATTTTGCCGACTGGCTGGCTTCGGAGTATCCAACCGTATTCGCGCAGGTATTCGGCTTGCAGGCCAGACCGGTACAAAGCAGAGAGTCCGCAGCTTATCAAGCGCCGGATCACGGCGAGTACGCTGAACAACCTGTTTCAACGCCGATCCAGCCGCATGCGCGATTTACAAATACCGAAACGGTAACCGAATCACAAAAAGACACCGACAAAGCCGTCGCGATCATCGGCATCAGCGGCCGTTTCCCGATGGCGAGCGATCTCGACCAGTTCTGGAACAACCTGCTGGACGGTAAGGACTGCATCAGCGAGATCCCGGAAGACCGCTGGGACTGGCGGGCGCTATACGGCGATCCCGCAACCGAGGCGAACAAAACCAATATCAAATGGGGCGGTTTTATCGATGGCGTCGGCAATTTCGACGCCCGGTTTTTCGGCATTTCGCCCAGGGAAGCCGAATTGATGGACCCGCAGCAGCGGCTGTTAATGCAGTATGTCTGGAAAGCGATAGAAGACGCGGGCTATTCGGCCGCCAGCTTGTCGGGCAGCAATACCGCGATATTCATCGGGACTGCATCGAGCGGTTATGGCGAACTGATGGCCAAAAGCGGTTCGGCCATCGAAAGCTATAGTTCGACCGGCGTGGTCGGTTCGGTAGGACCGAACCGGATGAGTTACTTCCTCAATCTTCACGGCCCGAGCGAGCCGGTCGAGACCGCGTGTTCGAGTTCATTGGTTGCGATTCACCGCGCGCTTGCGGCCATTGCGAACGGGGATTGCGACCAAGCCATCGTCGGCGGCATTAATCTGATCATCAGTCCCGAGACGCAGATCAGTTTCAACAAGGCCGGCATGCTCTGTCAGGACGGACGCTGCAAGACTTTTTCCAGTCAGGCTAACGGTTATGTCCGCGGCGAAGGCGTCGGCATGCTGTTCTTGAAAAAACTGAAAGCGGCGGAGCAGGCGGGCGATCATATTTACGGGGTCATTCGCGGCAGCGCCGAGAACCACGGCGGCCGGGGCAATTCTCTGACCGCGCCGAACCCGAAAGCGCAGGCGGAACTGCTGAAGGCGGCTTACACCCGAGCGGGCATCGATCCGCGCACGGTCAGCTATATCGAGGCGCACGGCACAGGCACCGAGCTTGGCGATCCGATCGAAATCAATGGGCTGAAAACCGCATTCAGGGACTTGTATCAGGCCACCGGAACGCCTGAAATTGCCGCCGCGCATTGCGGGCTGGGTTCGATCAAGACCAATATCGGCCACTTGGAGCTCGCGGCCGGGGTTGCCGGGGTCATTAAGGTGCTGCTGCAACTTAAGCACAAAACGCTGGTCAAGAGCCTGCATTGCGACGAGGTGAATCCCTACATCCAGTTGCAGGACAGCCCGTTTTACCTGGTTCGGGATAACCGGGAGTGGACGCCGCTGCGCGACCCGGAAGGGCGTGAACTGCCACGGCGGGCGGGCGTCAGTTCGTTCGGTTTCGGCGGCGTCAATGCGCATATCGTGATCGAGGAATATCGGCAGGACGCGGACGCGGCGGATAGCGAAGAATCGGAGCCGCCCAGTCTGGTCGTGCTGTCGGCGAAAAACCAGGACAGGCTGAAAGCTTACGCCGAAGAATTGCTGGCTTTTATAGCCGCCGGCGCCGTAGTTGACAATGTCAATTCAGGTCATGCGCGGCAAGTTCTGTCGCACAAGCTTCGTTTTCTGGTTGCGGACATATTGCAGACAGACCAGGACGAAATCGAACCGGCGCAGGCGCTGGACGATTACGGCTTCGATCCGGTGCATAGGACGATGCTGCTGGCGAGGCTGCAACAGGCGTTCGGGCTTGAAATCGAGGCTAGGACGGTTCTCGATCATCACTCCGTTGCCGCAATGGCCGCAGGCGTGTTGGAAAAGCATCCTGAGTTGCATGACCGGTTGAACCAGGAAGCGGCATTGGAGCCGGAACAAACGAGCGCGGAAGGCGACAAGCAGTACGGTTTCAGGCTGGCCGATCTTGCCTATACGCTACAGGTCGGCCGGGAGCCGATGGAAGAACGCCTTGCCGTTATCGCCGCTTCCATCGAAGAGCTTGAGCATAAACTGCGCGCCTTTATCGAAGGGCGGACCGATGCGGTCAACGATCTGTATTTGGGGCAGGTTAAACAGCACAAGCACATTCTGGCCGCTTTTGCGGCAGACGAGGAGTTGCAGGAAGCGCTGGAAAAATGGATGCAACGCGGGAAATTCTCCAAATTGCTGGACATGTGGGTCAAAGGGCTGAACCTTGATTGGGAAAAGCTGTACGGCGAAGCGAAACCGTATCGCAACAGGCCCCGCAGGATTTCCGCGCCGGGCTATCCTTTTGCCGAACAACGCTACTGGATAGAAGCGCAGCCAGGAAGCGCGCCGAATCAGGCGGGCGGTTCCGCGCAGCTGCATCCTCTGGTGCATCGAAACGTATCGACGTTGCAGCAGGCAGGGTTTGCCACCGCGTTGACCGGAAACGAGTTTTTCTTGGCGGATCACCGGGTGCAGGGGCAAAAAGTGCTGCCGGGCGTGGCCTATCTTGAGATGGCTCGCGCGGCGGCGACGATTGCGGCGGGGCGGGAGCGCGAGCCGCAAACGCCATTCCGGCTAGAGGATGTGGTTTGGCTCCGGCCGGTGGTCGTCAATCAGCCTCAGAGCATTCGGATCGACCTGACTGCCGGTGCGGACGGCGCTATCGGCTTTCAGGTTTTCAGCCAGACGGCAACCGACGGTTCAGCCGAACCGGGCAGGCTTGTTCACAGCCAGGGCAGCGTTTCGTTTAAGCCCGCAGTCAATCCGTCCAGGCTCGATCCGGGCGCAATGTTGGCGCAAGCGGGTATGAGTCGGTTTGATGCTGCGCAATGCTACCCGCTGTTCAGCACGCTGGGACTTGATTACGGCCCCGGACATCAGGGGATCGCTGAACTGTATGCAGGGAACGGTCAGGTGTTGGCACGGCTGGCGCTGCCTGAATCGGTGCAGCATACGCTGGATCAGTATGTGCTGCACCCCAGCCTGATGGATTCCGCATTGCAAGCGTCGATCGGCCTGGGCATGAATATCGAAACCATAGCGCCGTCAGGCGAGCGGTTAAAACCGTCGCTGCCGTTTGCGCTGGAAACGGTCGATGTGTTCGATGCCTGCGCCGGTTCGATGTGGGCCTGGGTGCGCCGCTCCGCCGGCAGCTCGGCCGGTGACCGGGTGCAAAAGCTCGATATCGACCTGTGTAACGATCAGGGGCAGGTTTGTGTGCAGATCAAGGGCTTTTCCTCGCGCCTGCTGGACACCGATGGGACCGATTCGACAGCGAAGCCTGCCGACACGATATCGCCAATAACCGGTCATAAACCGTCGGCGCCGGTTGACGCCGCCGAACTCAGGAATCAAACAATCGGCTATTTCAAGCAACTGCTTTCGTCGACGCTCAAGTATCCGGTCAGCGAGATCAGGACAGACGAATCGCTGGATTTCTACGGCATAGATTCGATGATGGTGATGGAATTGACCGCTGCGCTGGAAAAGCCTTTTGGCCCGTTATCGAAGACATTGTTTTTCGAGTACCAGACGCTGGCCGAGCTGGTCGATTATTTTCTTGATGCGCAGCGGTCGAACTTACTGAAACTGTTCGGTGTCGATAAACCGGACGTAGCCGTCGCCGCATTGGCCGATCATGCGCCCGCGCAATCGGTCAAAACCGAATTCAAGCTGGCTCCTGCGGCGATAGCACCTGCAAAGTCCAATGTTGGGGCGCTGGACATTGCGGTTGTCGGCCTGTCGGGACGTTATCCCCAGGCGCGGGATATTGAGGAGTTTTGGCGGAATCTGCGCGACGGCCTTAACTGCATTACCGAAGTGCCCAAAGAGCGCTGGGACTGGCACGCCTATTACAGCGAGGATCGGAGCCAGCCGGGGCGGCACTCCAGCAAATGGGGCGGCTTTATTGCCGATGTCGATAAATTCGATCCGCTGTTCTTCAATATTTCGCCGCGCGAAGCCGAATATATGGATCCCCAGGAACGGCTGTTTCTGGAACATGCCTGGATGGCGATGGAAGATGCCGGGTACCGGCGCGAGGATCTGCAAAAGCCGCTTACAGGCTCGTTGAATGACGACGATATGCCTGCCCAGGTCGGCGTTTATGCCGGCGTCATGTACGGGGAGTATCAGTTGCTGGGGCTTGAAGGTAGTTTGAGCGGCAAGAACACCCTGTCGGCCAGTTTTTACGCCAGCGTCGCCAACCGGGTATCCTATTTTCTGAACCTGCACGGCCCCAGCATGACTGTCGACACCATGTGTTCCAGCTCGCTGACGGCGATACATCTGGCTTGTCAGGATCTGAAGCTGGGGCGCACCGACATGGCGCTGGCCGGCGGCGTTAACATCAGCATTCACCCTAATAAATACAGCATCCTCAGCACGGGACAGTACATTTCCAGCCGCGGCCAGTGCGAAAGCTTCGGTTCCGGCGGCGATGGCTATGTTCCGGGCGAGGGCGTCGGCGTCGTGGTGCTGAAACGGCTGGCCGATGCCGAACGCGACGGCGATCATATTTACGGCGTGATTAAGAGCAGCGCGTTGAATCACGGCGGCAAAACCCACGGTTACAGCGTGCCGAACCCCAACGCGCAGCAGATGGCGATCAGCCGGGCCTTGCGCGAAGCCAATATAGATCCCAGGGCGATCAATTACATAGAAGCGCACGGCACCGGCACCAAGCTAGGCGATCCGATAGAAATTACCGGCTTGAACAAAGCGTTCGGCAAATACGCCGCTCCGGGTTACAGTTGCTGGATCGGCTCGGCCAAGTCCAATATCGGCCATGCCGAATCGGCGGCCGGCATAGCCGGGCTGACCAAGGTGCTGCTGCAAATGCGCGAAGGCCAGATTGCGCCTTCGCTGCACTCTGAAACGCTCAATCCGAATATCGATTTTTCGGCGACGCCGTTTCAGGTGAACCAGCAATTGCGTGAATGGCCCCGTCCGGTTATCGACGGCCGGGTTCAGCATCGTACCGCCGGCGTTTCCTCATACGGCGCGGGCGGTTCGAACGCCCATATGGTCATCGAGGAATACATCGGGCCGGAAAGCGTCGTCGCGGCGCGGCCGTCTGACACGCATTGCGCTTTTGTGCTGTCTGCGAAGACAGAACAGCAGCTCAGGCAATATGCCGAAAGTCTTGTGCAGTTTGTGCGCCGGCATCCGGTGGATTTGTCGCTGCCGGATATGGCTTTTACCCTGCAAGCCGGGCGGGAGGCCATGCAGCAACGGCTGGGCTTTATCGCCGGGTCGGCGCAGGAACTGATTGAAAAACTGAACCGGTTTTTGCAGGGCAATCTGAATGAGCTATACCTTGGACGTGCCGGGCATGGAAACCAGTCCGAATCTTTGGCCGGGCAGGAGCATCAAACCTTGGCCGAGCTGTTGGCGAATTGGGTCAAGGGGGCTAGCGTCGATTGGCATCGATTATATGTTGGCAACGCCAGACCGCCAAAGCGCATCAGTCTGCCGACCTATCCGTTTGCCAGGGAGCGTTACTGGCTGGATCTGCCCGAGAAGTCCAGCCGCCCGGCAACTGCCGAAACTGTCGGTAATGCCGATACGATAATGCTGTACCCGGTCTGGAAAGAGCAAACCGCCCGGAAAACGCCTGTTGAAGCCGAGTATGCCGAACGCAGGATTTTATTCAGCGGCCCGGTGACTGAAATCTCCGGCGCTGTCTGTCTGCCGTTGCATTCCGACAGCCGCGAAACGGATAGCTGTTTTAACGACTATGCCGTTCAGGTATTCGAGCAGATCAAGGAACTGTTCGGACGTAAACCGGCAGGGCGGGTCTTGTTGCAGATTGTGACCGGCGCCGGGGAACACCGGTCCGCTTGCCCCGAGCAGTTACTGGGCGCGCTGGCGGCGATGCTGAAAACGGCACAGATGGAAAATCCGCAGTTTACCGGTCAGTTGATCGAGCTGGATGCCTCCGGCGTTACGCTGCAACCGGCTGAACTGGCCGCCATGCTGCACGAAAACGGACAGGCACCGGCCGAGCAGCATGTCCGCTACAACCGGGGAAAACGGCAGATAATGACCTGGGCGGAGCTGGATGATGGTCAACAAGCCATGCCAGTGTGGAAACAGGGCGGCGTTTACCTGATTACCGGCGGAGCCGGTGGGCTGGGATTGATTTTTGCGCGGGAAATTGTCCGTCAGGTCAGTGACGTAAACTTGATACTGACCGGGCGTTCGGCGCTGGATGACGCGCGCCGGGCCGGTATCGAAGCGTTGCAGGCCTTGGGCGCGAAGGTTGAATACCGCATCGTCGATGTCAGCGATAAACAGGCGGTGACCAGCCTGATCGGCGAATACCGGGACTCGCTGAACGGCATTATCCATAGCGCCGGTATTATCCGGGATAATTTTATCTTCAAAAAAACCGCTGCGGAATTGCAGGATGTGCTTGCCGCGAAGGTTTCCGGCGTCGTCAATTTGGATCAGGCCAGCCGATCCGTCAATCTGGACTTTTTTATCCTGTTTTCGTCGCTGGCCGGGGCCGCCGGAAATCCCGGCCAGTCCGATTATGCAACCGCCAATGCGTTCATGGACGCCTATGCGGCCTACCGTAACCGGTTGGCGTCAAAGCAATCCGGCCAAGCCGACGCGATGCGGCCTAAAGGCCATACCTTGTCGATCAACTGGCCGTTGTGGCAACAGGGCGGCATGGACATCGATCTTCGGAGCAAAGAGATGATGTGGCGAACCGCCGGGTTAAAACCGATGCAGACGCAGGCCGGTATTGACGGGCTGTACCGGGGCCTGGCTTCGGGTAAAGATCGGGTCATGGCGCTGGAAGGCGACATTCCCCGGCTACGCCAGCTTTTTCTTATGCAACAGCCCGAACCGGCAAGCAACGATACTGCGGCTGAGGCGGTTCAACCATCCGATCCGCAGCAATTACAGGCTAAAGTTGAAGGCTTGATTGCGACTTTGCTTTCCGAAATGCTGAAGCTGCCGCTTCATCGCATTGAAGTCGATGTGCCGATAGAACAATACGGCATCGATTCGGTGTCGATGATGAGACTGACCGGCGAACTGGAAAAAGTTTTCGGCCCGTTGCCTAAAACCCTGTTTTTCGAATGCCCGAGCATCGACGCTGCCGGCGCTTATTTTGTCGATAGGTTTCCGCAGCAGTTGACGGCGATGTTTGAGCCGACGCCCGTAACCGTTGCAAAACAGGATGCTGTCGCCGAACAGCCTGAGGCAGCCAAAGCCGCCGTTACGGAAAGCGCAGTGCAAACAGGCCTCTACGATATAGCCGTGATCGGCATGTCCGGTCGCTTTCCGCAGGCAAACGACCTGGACCGGTTCTGGCAAAACCTTGCACAAGGCAAAGACTGCATTACCGAAATACCAGAGCAGCGCTGGGATCACCAACAGTATTTCGATCCCGACAGAAACAAGCCGGGTAAAAGTTACTGCAAGTGGGGCGGTTTCCTGGATGATGTGGCCGGGTTCGCCCCGCTGTTTTTTAAAATATCGCCCAGGGAAGCCGAGCTGCTGGATCCGCAAGAGCGGCTGTTTCTGGAAACGGTCTGGAATCTGCTTGAATCCGCCGGGTATTTGGGCGAGACATTGCAGCGCCTTTGTCAGTCGCGGGTCGGCGTTTTTGCCGGATCGATGACGCAGCAGTATCACGCGTTTGAATCGGACTTGGTTCGCGAATCCGTGGTTGCGCTGTCGTCGCACAGTTCCATCGCCAACCGGGTGTCCTATTTTTTCAATTTCCAGGGCCCCAGCATTGCGATCGACACGATGTGCTCATCTTCGCTGGTCGCGGTGCATATGGCCTGCGACAGCCTGCTGAAAGGCGAGTGCAAAATCGCGGTTGCAGGCGGCGTCAACCTAAGCATTCACCCTAAAAAATACATCGGCTTGTCAGCCGGACAGATCATCGGCAGCCGCCCGGACAGCAGCAGTTTCGGCGACGGCGACGGCTATCTTCCGGCCGAAGCGGTCGGGGCGGTGCTGCTGAAACCGCTGAAGGATGCGATTGCCGACAACGATAATATCCTGGCCGTGATTAAATCGACGGCCATTAACCACGGCGGGCAGTCCAACGGTTATTCGGTGCCCAGCGCATCGGCCCAGGCCGATTTGATTGCGGGTAATTTCGCCAGGGCGGGTATCGACCCGCGCACCGTCAGTTATGTCGAGTCGGCGGCCAACGGCTCGCCGCTGGGCGATGCGATCGAGCTGAATGCGTTGACTGCGGGTTTTCGCAAATATACGGACGAGCTGCAGTTCTGTGCGATCGGTGCGGTCAAGTCCAATATCGGCCATGCCGAGGCGGCATCGGGCATGACGCAGCTGATCAAGGTTCTGTTGCAACTGCAACACCGGCAGCTGGCGCCGACGGTTAAGGCGCAACCGCTAAACCCGAATATCGACTTCGAGCAAACCCCGTTTCACCTGCAACGGCGGCTTGAGCCATGGCGCAGGCCGGAAGTTGCGCTGGATGGCGGTCAACGCCGCGAATATCCGCTACGGGCAACGGTCAGCTCATTTGGCGCGGGCGGTTCGAACGCGCACCTGATCGTCGAGGAATATGAAGCGGTAGGCCAACGGCATGTTGCAGGTCTCGCAGATGCGCCGCAGCTGATGCTGTTCTCGGCCAAGACAGTCGCGCAGCTCCGGGCGGTTGTCCGGCAGATGCTGGCGTTTATCGAACAACAGCCGGAGCTGCCGCTGGCGGATCTGGCCTATACGCTGCAAACCGGACGGGAAATCATGGAATACCGGATGGCGCTGGTAGCCGACGGGCGGGATCAACTGGTTCGGGGCTTGCAGGCGTATTTGCAAAACAACGGAGCGGCGGACAATCTCTTTACCGGCGATCACGAGCAGGACAATTCCGAGGTTAAGCAGCTGCTGTCCGGCAAATCCGGCCAGTCGATGCTACAGATGATGCTGGCTGAAAAGGATCTTAAAAAACTGGCGCTGTATTGGGCCAAGGGCGTCAAGATCGTATGGCAGGGAATGTATCACGGCGAGACCTTAAGCAGAATCGCTTTGCCGACCTATCCGTTCGAGCGGAAGAGTTATTGGCTGGGCGGTAAGACGGCAAGCGGCGATGCGCCTCTGCCCGCGCCCGATTCGGACATGCCGTTTGTGATCGATACGCAGCAATCGATGCGGGATAACATGGGGCGCTATTTGGCGCACAGCCTGAGCCGGTCGCTTGACATCCCGGTCAGTGATATCAGCATGAGCAAAAGCCTTCAGGATTATGGCGTCGACTCGATGTTTTCAATCAAATTGCAGCGCGGTTTTGAACAGGTCTTTGGGGTAAAACTATCGGCAAGAGATCTGTCCACGCACGCTACGCTGGCTGCGCTGGCCGCATTTGCCGAGGCGCAGCAGGTAAAAAAAAACGGCAGTGAATTAGCTTCGGCAGATACTGTAAGCAAGCCTCAACGGCCTATGTTGCCGTTATCCGAAGGCCAGAAAGGGTTGTGGCTGCTGCATCAATTCGCTCCGCAAATGAGCGCCTATAACATTCCTGTTGCGCTGCGGTTTCGCACCGGATTGAACGTCGGCCTGTTCAGGCGGGCCTGCGAACTGATGCTGCAACGCTATCCTGTGCTGGGTTCGGTTTTCCGCCGGCACAACGGCGAGCTGTATCAAATGCTGCCGAGCGACTCGCGGCTGTGCTTTACGCATGAAAATTCCGAAGCCGAGGTCATTGAGCTGTTCAGGAAAAAGAGCAAACAGCCGTTCGACCTGGAGCGCGGGCCGTTGTTCCGGGTGCATCTGCTGTCGCCGGTTTCCGCCGCGGGCAGTTATGTGCTGATTACGGTTCACCATATCGTTTTTGACGGCAGCTCTGCCGTATTGTTGGTTAAAGCATTACTGGAGACTTACCGGCAGTTGCTTGCCGGAACAGAACCGGAATATACGCAGCAAACCGGCTATAACGACTTCGTCCTCTGGCAGCAGCAATTCATGGCCAGCGAACAAGCGCAGGCGCAACTGGATTACTGGAAGCAGCATCTTTCCGGTGAGCTTTCCTCATTGTCGCTGCCTTGCGACTATCTCCGTCCTGCGGAACAGCGTTTTAACGGAGCCAGTTATGAATTGGCGCTGGCTTCGGACTTAACCGAAAAAATCAGGGAGCTGGCAAAATTGCTACGGGTGAATTTGTCGGTGCTGTTCCTGGGTGTGCTGAACATGCTGCTGCACCGTTATTCCGGCGACGACGATATTTTGGTCGGCATGCCGACATCGGGCCGCCCGGAAAGCCGTTTCGATGATGTGGTAGGTTATTTCATCAACATGATCGTTATCCGTAGCCGAATTTCGGGGCGGCAGAGCGTTGCCGATTTCCTGCGCGAGCTGCAACTCACCGTTGCCGACGGACTGGATAATGCCGATTACCCGTTTCCGGCCTTGCTGAAAGAATTAAAAGCCGGCCGGGATCAGTCAAGGTCGCCGTTATTCCAGGTGATGTACGCCTATCAGAATTTTATTCAGCCGGATGATTTGACCGATTTGCATGGCGGCGCGCAAACGCCTTTGCCGATGGAGTTTGTGTCGGGGATTAATCAGGAAGGTAGCCATGATCTGGCGCTGGAAGTGTACCAAGGTAAAGACAACTTTCAGCTGAAACTGGATTACAACACCGATTTATTCAGCGCCGGAACGATCCACAGGGCAATGGCGCATTATATCAATCTGCTGCGCTCGATAACGTCCAGCCCGGATGCGGCGATTGCGGATCATGCGTTGTTGTCGGAGGACGAAAAACAGCGGATTGTCGTCGATTGGAACGCTTGTGGTCGCGAATACGGCGGCAAACACTCCGTCGTCGAGCTGTTTCAGCGCCAGGCCCTGCAGACCCCCGACAACACGGCGCTGCTGTTTGAACATCATCCCTTAAGCTACCGGGATCTGGACCTGTACAGCTCGAAACTGGCGAACTATTTGCTGGATCAAGGCGTGGCAGCGGGCGATCCGGTTGGCGTTTGCATGGGGCGCGGCCTGCAAATGGTTGTGGCTATGCTGGCTATATTCAAAGCGGGCGCAGTCTATGTGCCGATAGCGCCGGATTATCCCGAGCAGCGTATCCGTCATCTTTTGGATGACAGCAAAATAAAACTGCTGATCACAGAGGCAAGACTGCGCGACAACATCCAGGCTCTGGTTTCCGCTTGCACCTGTGTTGATGTCGATCAGGTATGGGATGGAATTTTGGCGTCCGCTGCCGATTTGACGGTGCGGATCAAGCCTGAACAGGCCGCGTATGTTATCTACACCTCGGGTTCCACCGGCCTGCCTAAAGGCGTGGTGATCGCTCACGGTGCGATCAGTCATCATTGCCAGGTCATGCGGGATTATTACCGGCTCGCGCCGGAAGACAAGGTGCTGCAATTTGCGTCCGTGAACGTTGACGCGTCGCTGGAACAGTTGTTGCCGGGATTATTGACCGGCGCAACGGTGGTTATCCGCCCGGAAGAACTTTGGTCGCCGCAGGCATTCAGAAACAAGGTTATGGAGTTGGGCATCACTGTGGCCGATGTGCCGCCGTCCTATCTGTACGAACTGCTGCTGGATACGCGGACTGACGCCGAATGGGCTGTGCTGAGCCCGTTAAGGCTGGTCATAACGGGCGGCGAGGCGCTGACGCCGGAAACGCTGAATCTATGGCGCAGCAGTCCGTTTCGCGGCTGCCGCTTGGTCAATGCCTATGGCCCGACCGAGACCACGATCACCAGCACGGTGTTTGAGATCGGCGCGGAAACGCCTGACATCATCAATATTCCGATCGGCCGCCCGCTGGCAGGCGAAAGCGCTTATATTCTCGATGTTTACGGCCAGCCGGTTCCTGTCGGCGTGCCCGGCGAGTTGCATATCGGCGGCGCAGGGCTGGCTATCGGTTATCTGAACCAGCCCGAGCTGACCCGGCAGAAATTCATCGACAACCCGGTCAATCCGGGATCATTGGTGTACAAAACCGGGGACTTGGCGCGCTGGCTGGACGACGGCACGATAGCGTTTCTGGGACGGCTGGATCATCAGGTCAAGATCAGGGGCTTTCGCGTCGAATGCGGCGAGATAGAAGCGGTGTTGCAGGATCTGGACTCGGTCAGGCAGGCGCTGGTGTTGGCCAGGCCGGTCAACGGCACTACGCAACTGGTCGCCTTTATCGTGCCGGCCGCAGATAACAATCCGCTCAGTAGCGCTGATTTGAAACAAGCGCTGGCGGCCCGGCTGCCGGACTATATGATTCCGGCCATGTTTGTGCCGCTGGCGCAAATTCCTGTAACGCCCGGCGGCAAGGTGGATCGCGCCGCGTTAATGCAGCTGGATTCAGGCTCGGTCGAAAACCGCAGCCATGTTGCGCCGCGGACAGAGATCGAGGCGCAATTGGCTGAAATCTGGCGGCAGGTGCTGAATGTCGAGCGGGTAGGGGTGCATGACAATTTCTTCGATTTGGGCGGGCATTCGCTGCTGTCGGTCCGCCTGATGGCTGTTATTCATAAAAAACTGGGGCAGGAGCTGCCGCTGTCATCGCTGTTCCAGGCCCCGGATATTGCCGGGCAGGCAAAGCTTCTGCAACAAAATCCGCAGCCCTGGACGCCGCTGGTGTGTTTGCAGACCAACGGAGACATGGCGCCGCTGTTCTGCATTCATGCAGTGGCCGGAAATGTGCTGTGCTATCAGGAACTGTCCCGGCATATGGGGGAGCAGCGTCCGTTTTACGGCCTGCAGGCCCCGGATCTGGACAGCGGCGCGCATCCGGGCGGCATCGAAGGACTGGCGGCGCTGTATATCGCCGCGATACGCGGCGTTCAGGCTAAGGGGCCGTATCATTTGGGCGGCTGGTCGATGGGCGGCGTGATTGCCTATGAAATGGCCAGACAGTTGCAGCAGGCCGGCGAGCAGGTCGGCACGCTGGCGCTGATAGAAAGCTATACGCCCGATGCAGTACAGGCGTTTGAGCAGGATTATCTCGATAAAAACCTGTTGCCCGGCGATGACGGCGAAACGCTGCTGTTAACGATGTTTGCCAGGGAGTTGGGTCTGGATGGCTCTGAAGCAATGTCTGCTCAAGCAACGGCGGCATCCGATTTAACCCTGCGTCTGGATGAACTGTTCGAACAGGCAAAACAAGCCGGTTTGCTGCCGGAAGATATTGATTCAGCGCAGCTGCATCGGCTGTTTAGTGTATTTGAAGCCAATGTGCGGGCGATGAATCGCTATGTCCCCGGCCAATACCGGGGCGACGTCAGGCTGTTGCTTGCCGGCAGTGCGAGTCAGAAGTTGGATGCGAATGGCGGCTGGGCGGAGTTGATAAACGGCGATCTGAGTATCGAGGCCTTACCCGGAGATCATTACAGCATCCTCCGGCAACCGAATGTACAATTTCTAGCGGATAAGTGGATGGACTATGTTAATAAAAAAACCGGGTAAGCTGCACTCTACAGCGGCAGCGGTTGCGTTGCTTGTCTTGACTGCGCCGAATGCAACGGCGGCTCCGGCTTCAGCCTGCACGACAGGGCTTGTTGAAAGCAAGGCCGGCCCCGTATGCGGCAAGTCGGTGACTACGGATTCAGGCAAACAGGCCAGCGCATTTTTAGGCATTCCGTTTGCCGAATCGGCTGCCGGTGACAGACGCTGGAAGCCGCCGGTGCCCAAGCAGCCGTGGACAGAAACACTGGAGGCCGTGCAATACGGCCCGGTATGCCCGCAGTATGCAGTTCAGCCGACTGCCGCGGAGGCGGGCAAGCAACTCAGCCAAATTCATCACCGTCACGCCAAACCGGATAGTCGCAAATTATCCGAGACAACAGGCCAAAGTGAGGACTGCCTGTCGCTGAATATCTGGACACCCCCAGGCATAAAGTCTGATGCAAAACTCCCGGTCATGGTATTTATTTATGGCGGTGGCTTTAGCGAGGGCGAAAGTTCCGATCCGCTGTATGACGGAAGTTTTTTGGCTGCAAACAAGAATATCATTCTGGTCAGCTTTAACTATAGGCTTGGCGTACTCGGCTTTTTGGCGACGGACGAGCTGTCCGGGAACTACGGTTTCATGGATCAGCAGCTCGCGCTGTCCTGGGTGCAAAACAGCATCCGGGATTTCGGCGGAGACCCCGGCAAGGTGACGATTTTCGGCGAGAGCGCAGGCGCGATGTCGGTCGGCCTGCATCTGTTTTCAGCGCCCGGCAGCGCCAAGTTATTCCGGGCCGGGATTATGGAAAGCAATTTCCTGGCGCTGCCTTACAAACGGCTGGAGGATCAGGTCAATGTCGGCAATATCTTTAAACAGGGCTTGAACTGCCGGGACTTGAAATGCCTGCAAAATACCAGTGTAAACGACCTGCTGCTGGCGCAGGATGCGTTTACGCCAAAGATGAGCACGGTGTTCTCAGGAGCCAAATATTACATCCCCTTCACCCCGGCGATTGATGGCAAGCTGCTAACCCGGCAGCCGGTTGTCGCCGCTGCCGAACGCGGGGCAAAAAAGCCTATACTGCTGGGAACCAACAAAGACGAGGCTGTGCTGTTCGTCAACGGGCAGTCGATTACCCCGGCCGATTATTCCGCCTGGGCGGCATCCTTGTTCGGCCTGGATTTCCAGAAAGCCATCGCGAAGTATCCGGCGCAGAACGACAGCAGCAACA
>Ga0208882_1000397_pt1 | contig 19721 bp, 18 predicted proteins | sample LakWasMet14_LOW5_2_FD_183862 | JGI IMG/M metagenome (GOLD analysis project Ga0208882, IMG submission 183862) | Freshwater sediment methanotrophic microbial communities from Lake Washington under simulated oxygen tension - Sediment Metagenome... | ecosystem: Environmental > Aquatic > Freshwater >...
CAGCAGCATGGGAAACCAGGGCGACACCTGGCTGTGGCGCTGCACCAGCAGGATGCTGGCCAGCGCCACCACCACGCCCCACAGGTAGGCGCCGCCGTCACCGGCGAACAGCAGGCCGCGCGGGTAGTTCCAGAACAGGAATCCGGCCGTGGCACCGGCCAGGCAGATCACCATGGCAGCGAGCTCGCGGTCGCCCATCATCAGCGCCACGTAGGCGATCGCCAGGCAGGCCATGATCGCCACGATCGCCGCCAGCCCGTTGTAGCCGTCGATGATGTTGAAGCTGTGCGGCATGCCGCACACCGCCAGAAAGGCCAGCGCCACGCCGATCCAGGGCAAGCCCGCCAGCCAGTTGTCGAGCATCGGCACGCCCAGGCGACTGATGCTGACGTCGAGCAGCCAGCAGGCCAGCAGCGCCGACACCGCCGTGAGGGCCAGACGCGTGCGCACCGACATGCGTTGCGTCACGTCCTCGTAGACGCCGGCAGCCAGCGCCGGCAGCGCCACCAGGAACCAGGGCCAGGCGCTGGCCCAGCTGACCTGCAGGTTGAGCGTGCTGCTCCAGTTGACCGACAACGCGGCATAGGCCCAGCCTACCGCCAGGCCCAGAAAGACATTGACGCCGCCCAGGCGCGGCACATCGCCGGAATGAAAGCGCTGCAGCTTGGCATAGCCGTAATAGCCAGCGTGCTTGGGCGCCAGCCGGATCAGCGGCGCCGCCGTCACCAGCGACACCATCAGGGTCAGGAAAACCAGGAAAGCCATGTGCGATTGTTTCATGGCGATTATCGTTGTTGCGTCACCCACGTGCTGCACAGCGTGCCGGCAGGACCGGGCGGCTCATCGGTCGATTCGTCGTTGCAGGAAGCGCCAGTAGCTGCCCGAGCACCACAAGCGCAGCATGCTCTGCACGTGCCAGATCAGATGGCTCAATTGGCGGCCGGTGGCGCGCTGCGCCAAGTGGACCACTTTAGCCGACGCCGGCTGCATGCGGTAGCCGCCAAGTTGTAAGCGAATGCAAATGTCGACATCTTCACAGTACAGACGGTAGCGCTCGTCGAAGCCGCCGAGCTGGCGGTAGACCTCAGCCTTGAACAACATGAATGCGCCGTTGACCCAATCCACGCCATCGGAACGCTTGTGGCGCAGGGCCACGCGCCGAAACAGCGTCCACGGCGTGGGCAGGCCGCGCTCGAAGTCCTGGCGTTGGCCGCTTTCATCCAGTTGCACGGGATAGGCGCACCCCGCATCGGCACCGGCCAGCGCCGCGCGCAGTGCGGCAAACGGGTTGCCGGGCAAACGCAGGTCGGGATTCATCACGCAAAACAGCGGCGTGGCCAGCCGCGCGAACGCCTGGTTGTGGTTGGCGCCGAAGGAGCGCGGCCTGGGGTTTTCCAGCACCGTGACGGCAAACGGCCAGCTCCGCTGCGCGACAAACTGGCGCAGCGCCGGCTCCGCCAGATTGAGCGTCAGCACCACCTCGCAGACCTCACCGGCGCCATGGCGGGCGAGGTCCTGCAACAGGTCCTGCACCAGCGCCCCGTGGCCATGGCTGACGATCGACACCCCCACCACGCCGTCAGTTTGGCGCGTGGCGGTGGCTGCGCCGGCAAGCGGGATCGGGGCATCGGTCATGCGGCGCACCACTGCTGTCCCAGCCCTCTCCATGGCGCCATCCGGTTGACCTCTCAAGACGCGGACGCAGGCGGCCCGCAAAACCGCGATTCTATCCATGCGCCCCACCGCAGCCGTCAGCAGCGCTCACAGAGTCAGGCTACATTTTGTCCATGAACTCCACCAAGCACGATTTCGCCACCTACTGCTGTGATTTGCTGGCTGCCGCCGGGCCCTGCGTGGCGCGGCGCATGTTTGGCGGCTACGGTATCAGCACCGACGGCCTGACCCTTGCCATCGTGGCCGATCTGGGCGAGGGCGACACCCTGTGGCTGAAGGCCGACGAGGCCAGCCGGGCGCAATTCGAAGCCGCCGGCTGTGCCCGCTTCGTCTACCTCGCCAAGAGCAAGCCGATGGGCATGAACTACTACAGCGCGCCCGCCGAGGCGATGGAGTCGCCCGCGCTGATGGCACCCTGGGCGCGGCTGTCGCTGGAGTGCGCGCTCAAGGCCCGCGCGGCCAAACCCGCGCCGTCGAAGAAGCCCAAGAAACCCGGCGCCCAAGCCGCTGCGGCGCTCAAACCGGCCAGACCACCCCGTGGTCGTTGAGGATGGCGTCCAGCGGCACGTCGTGCGGTTCGGGCTCGAAGTCGGGCAGAAAGGCGTTGGCAAATCCCAGCCCAACCGTGAACGGCTGGTGCGGCAGGGTGGCCAGCATGCGGTCGTAAAAGCCGCCGCCATAGCCCAGGCGGTAGCCGCCGGCGGCGTAGCCCACGCAGGGCGCGAACAGCAGAGTGGGAACGATCACCTCGGTGTCCTTCGGCTTGGGGATGCCGTAGGCGTCCTCTTCCATCGGACAGCCCGGATACCAGGCGTGAAAGGTCATGGTCTTGTGCACCTTGTCGACCACCGGCAGACCGATGCGGCGCAGTTGGGGCTGGTCCAGCAGTTCGCCGTCCTCCTTCCAGCGGTGCAGCGCCGGCAGGGGGTCGAACTCGCCCTTGATAGGCCAGTAGGCCCCAATCACCGTGTCCGTGCGGCCGACCAGCCAGATGCGCATCACCCGCTGCAATAAATCGGCGCGCTGTAGCCGATCCGGCAGGTTCAAGCGTTGCTCTATCAGCGCCTTGCGAAGGGTTTTCTTGTCGAGGCCTTGGGGCTCGTCTGATTTATCCATAATCCCCACATGCAGTTTTCACCCATTTTGACATCGTTCGCCCTGCTGGGGGCGCTGACTTTGTCATCCGTGCCGGCAGCGCTCGCGCAGGGCGGCGCGCAGGCCCGCAGCAGCGCCGACGAGGCCATCCTGGAGATGCAGCGCGCCTACAAGCGGCTCGACCGCAAGCGCCTGAGCGCCCTGCTGCCCCAGACCAAGGGCCACGCGCTGGAACCCTGGGGCGCCTATTGGGAGCTGGCGGCACGGCTCGACGAAGCGCCGGCGAGCGAGATCCAGGACTTCCTCTCCCGCTACGCCGGCACCTACCAGGAGGACCGCCTGCGCAACGACTGGCTGCTGCTGCTGGGCAAGCGGCGCGACTGGGCGACCTTTAGCGCCGAGTACCCCAAGTACCGCATGAACGACGACCGCAGCGTGCGCTGCTACGCGCTGCTCAATGCCTTCGCCAGCAACGGCACCGACGTCGCCGAGCAGGTGCAGGAAGCCTGGCTGGCGCAAAAGGAGGCCGATGATGGCTGCGCCGCCGCCGCCGAGCAGCAACTCAAGGCCGACAAGCTCAAACCCCACAGCGCCTGGCTGCGCGCCCGGCTCGGGCTGGAGAACGACCGGCCCCGCATCGCCACCCAGGCGGTAGCGCTGCTGGGCAAGGACCGTGCCGAGACCCTCAACACCGTCTACAGCGCCCCGGCCAAGTACCTCAACGCCAAGTTCACCGCGCTGCGCCCGCCCACCAAGGAACTGGTCACGCTGGCACTGGTCCGGCTGGCGGTGGTGGACCCGGCAGCCGCCGCCAAGGAACTGAGCAAGCTGCGCTGGAAGACCCAGCTCACCAGCGAGGAGCGCGCTTGGGTCTGGGGCGTGATCGGCAAGCGCGCGGCGCAGCGCCTGTCGGGTGACGCGCTGGGCTATTTCGAGCACGCCGAGAACAAGTACCTGCATGACGATCACCTGGCCTGGAAGGCGCGCGCCGCCTTGCGCGCCGGCCAGTGGCAGGTGGTGCAGGAGGCGATCGCTGCGATGAGCGAGACCCAGCGCAAGGACCCGGCCTGGGTCTACTGGAGCGCACGCGCGCTGACCAGGCTCTCCAGCACCGAGGCGGCGCGCGCCCAGGCCAACGGCCTGCTGCAGGGCATTGCCAGCGTGCGTGGCTTCTACGAGCAACTGGCGCTGGAAGAGCTGGGCCAGCGCATCACCACGGCACCCAAGCCGCCAGCGCTGACGGCCGAGGAAAAGGAGGCCGCGCGGCTCAACCCCGGCCTCAATCGCGGCCTGTACGCGATCCTGATCGGCCTGCGCGCCGACGGCGTGCGCGAATGGAACTACAGCATCGGCCTGCACGTGCGCGGCGGCATGAGCGACCGCGAATTACTCGCCGCCGCCGACTTCGCCTGCCAGCGCGAGGTGTGGGACCGCTGCATCAACACCAGCGAACGCACGCGCGCGCTGATCGACACCGAGCAGCGCTTTCCCATGCCCTACCGCGAGGCGGTGTTCGAGCGCGCGGCCAAGATCGGCCTGGACCCGGCCTACGTGTACGGCCTGATCCGCCAGGAGAGCCGCTTCATCATGGACGCGCGCTCCGGCGTGGGCGCCTCGGGCCTGATGCAGGTGATGCCGCCCACCGCGCGCTGGACCGCCAAGAAGATTGGCCTGGTCAACTTCAGGCCGGAACACATCAACGACCGCGACACCAACATCGCCATCGGCACCGGCTACCTCAAGCTGGTGCTGGACGACTTTGCCGGCTCGATGCCGCTGGCCGCCGCCGCCTACAACGCCGGCCCGGGGCGCCCCAGAAGCTGGCGCGGCCAGAGCGGCGACCCGGTGCTGGAGGCCGCCATCTGGGCCGAGAACGTACCCTTCACCGAGACGCGCGACTACGTCAAGAAAGTGCTGTCCAACACCACCCAGTACGCGGCGCTGATCACCGGTCAGCCGCAATCGCTCAAGGCGCGGCTGGGCTCGATCGGGCCGCGCGAAGCCGGCACGGCCGAGATCAACACCGACCTGCCCTGAGCATCAATGGCGCGGGGTTTCATCATCAATCCGGCGGTCGATGCCCCCTACCATCACGGTCTCAACATCACGGTGTCCCCATGCTGAAACTCTACATAGGCAACAAGAACTACTCGTCCTGGTCGATGCGGCCCTGGGTCCTGCTCAAGCAGGGCAACATCCGCTTCGAGGAAGTCAAGGTGCGCTTTGACTCCTTCGATGCCGACTCGCAGTTCAAGACCACGGTGAACGCGCTCACGCCCACCGGCAAGGTGCCGGTGCTGGTGGACGACGGCCTGGTCGTGTGGGACACGCTGGCGATTGCCGAATACGTGGCCGAGCAGTTCCCGCAGGCGCAGTTGTGGCCGGCGGACCGTGCGGCGCGCGCCCGCGCCCGCAGCCTGTGCGCCGAGATGCACGCCGGCTTCACCCAGTTGCGCAGCCACTGCCCGATGAATATCGAAGCCAGCCTGAGCGACATCGGCGCGCTGATCTGGCGCGACCAACCGGGCGTGCGCAGCGACGTGGCACGCATCGTGGCGATGTGGAGCGCGTTGCTGGCCGAACACGGCGGCCCGATGCTGTTTGGTGCCTTCTCGGTGGTGGATGCCTACTTTGCGCCGGTGGTCATGCGCCTGCGCAGCTACGCCCTGCCGGTGCCGGCCGAGATCACGGCGTACATGAATCGCCTGTGCGCGCTGCCCGGCGTGCAGGCCTGGATCGAAGGCGCGCTGGCGGAGCAGGATTTCCTCGATTTCGAGGAGCCGTACCGTCTGCGTCGCTAGAGACCCGGGCGCACTGTGACCTTGGCCCGCGTCCAGCCCCAACTCGGTCGGTGGCTGTCGTGGCTGGCGGCACTGCTGATTGCCCTGCCGGCCTGGGCGAACCCGGCAGATTTTCAGATCACGCACTACGACGTGCGGATCGAACCCGACTTTGCCAGGCGGGCCATTAGCGGCCGGGCCACGTTGCGCCTCATCGCCAGCGCGGCCCAGGCCAGTCAATTGACACTCGATGCCGGTGCCCTGCAGATCGACTCGGTGCAAGAGAACGATCGCCCGATCCCCTACCGGCGCGCCGAGCAGAAGCTGTTGCTCAGCCTGCCGCCCGCCGCCCAAGCCGGACAGGTGCGCGAACTGGTGCTGCACTACCACGGCACACCCACCGAAGGGCTGCAGTTCTCGGACGACCGCGCCCAGGTCAGCACCGCGTTCTCCACCAGCCACTGGATGCCGTGTCTGGACGCCCCGAGCCAGCGCGCCACGCTGGCCCTGACGCTGGTGTTGCCAGCCGGCATGGCAGCGGTCGCCAACGGCGGTCTGGCGGGCACCGAGCCCCTGGCAAACGGCAAGGTGGCCAGTCGCTGGCTGCTGCACCAGCCCATGCCCAGCTATCTATACGGCTTCGTGGCGGGAGACTTCCGCGTGCTCAGCCAGACCAGCGGCGCCACCACCCTGCGCTTCATGGCGCCGCCCGGCTTCTCGGCCGATCAATTGCAGCAGGTGTTTCGCGACAGCGCCGACATGCTGCGCTTCTTCGAGGCCAAGGCCGGCGTTCCCTACCCGTTTGCCGACTACACCCAGGTGCTGCTGCGCGGCGCGGCGGCCCAGGAGATGAGCGGCTTCTCCGTGATGGGAGAGCGCTACGGCCAGCGCGTGCTACAGGACGCAACACGGCTGTGGCTGGGCGCGCACGAGTTCTCGCATCAATGGTGGGGCAACGGCCTGACCAACCGGAGCTGGGAGCACTTCTGGCTCAACGAAGGCATCGCCAGCTTCATGACCGCCGCCTACCTGGAACACCGCTTTGGCGCCAGCGCCTACCAGGAACAGATCGACGCGGCCCGCGCCAAATACGAAGCCCTGCGCCAGGCTGGCCACGACAAGTCGCTGGTGTTCACCAACTGGGACGCGCCCACGGCCGAGGACCGATCCCTGGTCTACGACAAGGGCACCTACGTCACCCACCTGCTGCGCCAGCACTTGGGCGAACAAGCCTTCTGGGACGGCCTGCGCGCCTACACGCGGCAATACTGGGGCCAGTCGGTGCAGACCGCGGACTTCCAACAGGCCATGGAGCGCTCGTCGGGACGTGATCTGTCGGGGTTCTTTGATCGCTGGGTGTATCTCACAGCTCGTTGATGGACGACACTGTTCAAGACCCTTCCGGTGGGTGCTGAGGGCGCCGGGCTGGATGGCTGCGCGAGTCTCCGCAGGCCGGAGGACAGCCACGGCACAGAGTGCCCCATCGGCCTGATCCCGCCAACCAGCTCGCAGCCCAGCCAACACAGGCGATTCGGTAAACTGCCCCGATGGAAATCTACATGGTCGGCGGTGCGGTGCGCGATGCCCTGTTGGGCCTGCCGGTGAAGGACCGCGACTGGGTGGTGGTCGGGGCCACGCCGGAGGACTTGGTCGCGCAGGGCTTCTTGCCTGTGGGGCGCGACTTTCCGGTGTTCCTGCACCCGCACACCAAGGAAGAGTACGCGCTGGCGCGCACCGAGCGCAAGACGGCGCGCGGCTACCACGGCTTTGCCATCCACGCCGCCCCGGAGGTGACGCTGGAGCAGGACCTGGCGCGGCGCGATCTCACTATCAATTCCATAGCAATTCATGCGGATCTGACGGACCTGGAAGGCACGTTTGACCTGCAAAGCGCGGAATTCGTCGACCCCTACCAGGGGCGCCGCGACCTGACCGCCAAGGTGCTGCGCCACGTCACACTGGCGTTTCGCGAGGACCCGGTGCGCATCCTGCGCGTGGCCCGGCTGGCGGCGCGCTTTGCCGACTTCAGCATCGCGCCCGAGACCATGACACTGATGCGTGCCATGGTGCACGACGGCGAGGTGGACCACCTGGTGAGCGAGCGCGTCTGGCAGGAGTTGGCCAAGGGCCTGATGGAACACCAGCCCTCGCGCATGTTCGAGGTGCTGCGCGCCTGCGGCGCGCTGGCGCGCATCCTGCCCGAGGTCGACAAGCTGTGGGGCGTACCCCAGCGTGCCGAGTACCACCCGGAGGTGGACACCGGCGTACACCTGATGATGGTGCTGGACCTGAGCGCGCAACTGAGGGCTACGCTGACGGTGCGCACCGCCTGCCTGTTCCACGACCTGGGCAAGGGCAGCACGCCGGCCCACGTGTTGCCCCGTCACCTGGGACACGAGGAGCGCAGCGCACGGCTGCTCAAGGACGTTTGCGAGCGCCTGCGCGTGCCCACCGACTGCCGCGAGCTCTCCGACGTGGTGGCGCGCGAACACGGCAACATCCACCGCAGCATGGACCTGAGCCCGGCGGCCACGCTGCGCCTCTTGGAGCGCTGCGATGCGCTGCGCAAGCCGGCGCGCTTCGAGGAGGTGATGCTGGCCTGCGAGTGCGACGCACGCGGCCGCCTCGGCCTGCATGACTCACCCTATCCGCAGCGACCGCGCCTGCTGGCCGCGCTGGCCGCCGCGCGCGCAGTGGTGACGCACATCATTGCCGACCAGGCCCTGGCCCGCGGCCTGAGCGGCCCGCAGATCGGCGAGCTGATTCACGCCGCGCGCGTGCAGGCCATCAAGGCCGCCCACAACGGCACCCCATAGCCACCCGGGGGCGGGCTTGTTATGCTTGGCGGCATGGCTCATCTGCTGATTGTTGAAGACGACGAACTGCTGCGCGACGCGCTCAGCGCCCAGCTCACAATGGCCGGCCACACCGTCACCCCGGTGGCCGATGGCGCGCAGGCGCAGAGCCTGCTCGACAGCACGCGCTGCGACGCGGTGATTCTCGACCTGGGCCTGCCCAAGGTGCATGGCATGGAGGTATTGCGCTGGATTCGCCAGCGCCTGGCCGCGCTGCCGGTGCTGGTGCTGACCGCGCGCGATGGCGTGGACGACCGCGTGCAGGGCCTCAACGCCGGCGCCGATGACTACCTGACCAAACCCTTCAACATGGCCGAGCTGCAGGCGCGCCTGCAAAGCATGCTGCGCCGCTCGCGCCTGCCGGCCTTCGGCGGCACGCTGGAGCTGCCCGCCAACAGCCTGGGCCGGCTGCGCCTGGACGCCAAGCTGCCGCTGGCCTGGCTGGGCGAGGAGCCGCTGGAGCTGACCCAGCGCGAATGGATGCTGCTCACCTTGCTGGTGGCCAATGCCGGTCAGGTGGTCAGCCGCGAGGACGTGCTGGCGGCCTGGCAGAGCGAGCCGGGTGAATCGGGCGCCGCCGGCTCCAACGCGCTGGAGGTCTACATCCACCGCCTGCGCCGCAAGCTGGCCGATACCGAACTCAACATCCGCAACGTGCGCGGGCTGGGCTACCTGCTGGAACCCGCCGCGTCGTGAGCACCGCAGCGCCTAGCACGAAGGTTTCGCAGTGAGCGCGCCGGCCGGCCACGGTCTGTCCCTCAAACGCCAACTGCTGCTGTGGCTGCTGGTGCCGCAACTGGTGCTGTGGCTGGTCGGTGGCATGCTGGCCTACCGTATCGCGCTGAGCTATGCCGAGAAGGGCATTGACCAGTCGCTGACCCAATCGGTGCGCTCGCTGGCGCGCCAGGTCAAGCCCATCGGCTCGGGGCTGATGGTGGACTTTCCGCGCGCGGCGCAGGACATCATCGAGCAGGACCCGACCGACCGCGTCAGCTACATGGTGTCCTCGCCACCGGGCAGCTTTCTGCTGGGCAATGGCATGCTGCCCGCGCCCCTGCCCGGCGTGCACCCGATACCGGGCGAGCCGCTGCTGTACAACGTGGCCATCGAAGGCAAGCCGATGCGCGTGGCGCTGCTGGAAGTGGACTACGGCGAGGCCAACGCCCCGCAGCGCATGCGCGTGCAGGTGGCCAAGAGCCTGGCGGTGCAGCAGCGCATCACCGCCGAGTTGGTGGCCGACATGCTGGTACCCCTGTTGTTGCTCGGTGCCGTGCTGGGGGTGCTGGTCTATGGTGGCATCTCGCGCGGCTTGAGCCCGCTCAAGCGGCTGCAGGCGCAACTGGGCGACCGGCGCGACCAGAGCCTGACCGCCTTGCGTCCGATCGAGATGACGCAGGCGCCCCAGGAAGTGCATTCGCTGGCCGGGGCCGTCAACCAGCTGCTGGCCGCCGTGCGGCGCAGCCTGAGTCAGGAGAAGCGCTTTCTCAACGACGCCGCGCACCAGTTGCGCACGCCGCTGGCCGGCCTGATCAGCCAGACCGAACTGGCGCAGCGCGAGACCGATCCGCAGGCCATTCAGGAGCGGCTCACCAAGGTGCTGGCGGGTGCCCAGCGCAGCGCGCACCTGGTGCACCAGCTGTTGTCGCTGGCCCGCAACGAGGCCGATGTGAACCTGCAGCCGCTGGACGCGGCCGCGCTGGCGCGCGAGGTGGCGCGCGAGTGGACGCCGCGCGCGCTGGCCGCCGGCGTGGACCTGGGCTACGAGGGCGAGGAGCGCCTGCTGGTGGACGGCGAGAAGCTGCTGCTGCGCGAGGCCCTGAACAACCTGCTGGACAACGCACTGAAGTACGCCGGCAGCGGCAGCACCGTCACGCTGCGCACCACGCTGGAGCCACAGCACGCGGTGCTGGAAGTGGAGGACAACGGCCCCGGCCTGGCCCCTGACGACCTGGCCCATGTGTTCGAGCGCTTCTGGCGCGCCAGCGACCTGCCCGGCGGCTGCGGCTTGGGGCTGGCCATCATTGCCGAGATCGCGCGCCGCCACGGCGGGCAGGCCAGTGCGTCGCTGGTGCAGCCACATGGACTGCGGGTACGCATCGAGTTGCCAAGGAGATCGGAATGACCGTGCTGTCCCCCATGTGCCCGGAGGCTTTCGCCGCGTACCGCGACGCCGCCGTGGCGGGCTATGCGCAAGACAACATCGATGCCGGTCGCTGGCCGGCCGAGGGCGCGATGGAGCGTTCACGCGCCGACTTCGACGACTCCCTGCCGCAGGGACTCTCGACGCCCGCCAACTACCTGTTCGAGATACTGGACGGCCCGGGCGGCGCCCGGGTGGGTTACCTCTGGTTCGCGGTGATCGTCAAGCACGGTTTGCGCAGCGCCTATGTCTACGATCTGGAAGTGCACCCCGACCAGCGTCGCCAGGGTCACGCCAAGCGGGCCTTCGAGGCGCTTGAGGGCCGCGTTGCGGCCTTGGGCCTGAACAGCATCGGGCTGCACGTGTTCGGGCACAACCCCGGCGCGCAGTCCCTGTACCGCCAGCTCGGCTACCAGGTCACCGGCATCAACATGCTCAAGACGCTTGGCCGATCCGACGAACGGACCCCCACGCTTGCCACGCCGTGTGCTGCGCTGCCCCCCGAGGGGGCACGTTTCACCTTGGGACGGCCCGGCGGAGAAACTAACGCTGATGCCCCACCCGCACCTCGATGTTGGGGTGCCGCGCCACCAGCTGCTTCAGGCTGATCAGGCTCGTGAGGTTGCGCGCATTGTCGACCGTGTAGTCCCCTGGCTCCACGGCGTGCTCCCAGCCCCAGCGGGTGTGGCAGGTGTCGCCGGTCAGCAGCACCGGCCCTTGTGCGGTGCGCACCAGATAGGCGGTGCTGCCAGGCGTATGGCCCGGCACGCTGATGGCGAACACCGAGCCATCCCCAAACACGTCCACCACTCCCTCCAACTGCTTCGCCGTATCGGGCTGGAAGTCCCACTCCTGCAGGCGCTGCTTACCCGCCAGCAATTGGTTGGTGGCACCGTGCACGAACAGGTTGATCAGGTTCTTTTCGGTGGCTTCGGACTTGCCCACATACAGCGGCACGTCGCCGGGAATATCCGGCATGCCGGTGATGTGGTCGATGTGCAGGTGGGTGAAGAACACGCCCGACAATTTGCCCGGCAGCGCGCGCAGGATGTCCGCCGTGCCCTTCTGAATCTTCATCCTGTCGATCGGCATGCCCTGGCGCAGCAGCCAGCCCAGGCCCGCCTTGCCCGGGTCGTCCAGCAGTTGCTGCGACACGCCGGTGTCCACCAGAAAGTTGCCGCGCTGCGGGTGCTGCAGCACGTGGGCGTAGACCTGGATCGGCTCCTCCCGGTCCTTCAGCCCGGCCTGGACGGCTGCCGCGCTCTTGAGGTTTAACAGGCCCGCCAGCGGCACCGACCAGTCGGCGCTGTTGACGCTCTGCAACTGAATCGGGCCGGGCTGGTCAAGCCAGCGCTCCATCTCGGCGCTGCTGACTGGCTTGCCCAGCGCCGATCGGGCCACCGGGTGCGAGGTCATGCCACAGCCCTGCAGCAGCAAGGTGATTGCCGTTGCCAGTACGATCAGGGGTTTATGCAAGATGGTCATGGTGCGCGTTTTCAATGAAGCGCGCATCATAGCGCTGGCGCGATGCTGCGCGCGCCGTGCCCTGCCATCGGCCGCACCCCGTCGCAGCCGCAGCAACCCAAGATCGGACCCCCCATGCTCATGGTGACCAACTCCAAGACTCCAGAGATGCTGGAGAAGATGCGCGCGGCGTCGGCCATCGTCAGCGGCGTGCTCGAAATGATCGGCGAACACGTGCGCCCCGGTGTCAGCACCGCCCGCCTCGACCAGCTGTGTCACGACTACATCGTGGACCACGGCGGCGTGCCCGCGTGCGTGGGTTACCAGGGCTACCAGCACGCCACCTGCATTTCGGTCAACCACGTGGTGTGCCATGGCGTACCCGGCGACAAACGCCTGAAGGAAGGCGACAGCCTGAACATCGACGTGGTGGCCGCCGTCGACGGCATGCACGGCGACAGCAGCGCGATGTACTTTGCCGGCACTCCGTCCATTGCCGCCAGGCGGCTGGCCAGTGTCACCCAGGAGAGCCTGTACCTGGGCATTCAGCAAATCAAGCCCGGCGCCACGCTGGGCGATGTGGGCGCCGCCATACACGCGCACGCGCAGCAGCACGGCTACAGCGTGGTGCTGGATTTCTGCGGCCACGGCATCGGTGCCGAGATGCACGAGGAGCCGCAGGTGTGCCACGTCGGGCGACGCGGCCAGGGCGTGCGACTGATGCCGGGCATGACCTTCACCATCGAGCCCATGCTCAACGCCGGTCGCAGCGAGGTGCGCGTGCTGGCCGACAAGTGGACCGTGGTCACCAAGGACCGCTCACTGTCGGCCCAGTGGGAGCACACGCTGCTGGTGACCAACACCGGTTTCGAGATCCTGACCTGGCGCCCGAGTGAAAGCGCCGCCTGGGACGCCTTGCGCGGCAAGCGCGCGGCCGCTTCGACCAACTGACTGCCCGGCCTGACAGTCGACGGTACGCAACGCCGACCATGCAAGCCCACTTGCGCATCGCCCGCCCGGTTGGCAACCTGGCAGTCAGCCGCGCGCTGTACTGCCAGGGGCTGGGGCTGCAGGTACTGGGCAGCTTCGTCGATCATGCCGGCTTCGACGGCGTGATGCTGGGGCGTGCCGGCATGGACTACCACCTCGAATTCACCCAATGCACGGCGCACCCGGTCGCGCCGGCTCCGACTGCCGAAGACCTGCTGGTGTTCTACCTGCCGGACCCCTTGGCGTGGCAGGCCGCCTGCGCCAACATGGCGTCGGCAGGGTTCCAGACCGTCACGCCCTTGAACCCCTACTGGGCGCAGCACGGGCGCAGTTTTGCGGATCCCGATGGCCGCCGTGTGGTGCTGCAGCAAGCGCCCTGGCGCAATTTGGCGGCGACGGCGTAACCGTCGTCACGCAGGCGCGCTGCGTGCAGGCTCACATGTCGACCGGCGGCCGGCAGACGGCGATGGCACTGGAGTACAGGATCTGGTTGCCGTAGGCGCCGAGCACGTCCTCGCGCGCACAACGCTGCACCAACACGCGCCGACCCTGCTGGGTCAGGGTGGTGACGGTCTCGTACTTGGCGGTCGCCCGGGTGCCCTCGGGGTCCAGGCTGATGTCGAGCTTGTCGAGCTTGATCAGGGCCTTGTACTGGTTCGCCTCCATGGAACGCGCCATTTCCTGCTGAATGGCACAGATCTCACGGCGTCCGCCCGACGTGACGGATGGCGGCGAGGTGCTGTGGTCGGTGATGCTGAAACTCAGATCGCGCGCCGCCAACGCGCACTGGCCCCGGTAATCGGACCGCACCACCAGTACCGCCGCCTGTTCCAGGAACTTGGTCACCGCGCCCGGCGTCAACTTGCCGGGCTGCACCGGCGCGGGCGGCGGCTGACCCGGTCGGCGCGGCCCGGGCGGCCTGGCGGCGCTCACGCAGGGCATGTCCGAGTAGGTGGGGTCGCCGCGCGCATCCTTGCACTTGTACATCTGGGCCGCGGCGTGCGGCAGCAACGCGGCCAACACCAGGGCGAGAGCGAAGTGAGCGCTGTAACGCATGTGAACCGCTCCGGCAAGGTTGAGGAGGATGAGGCCGCTGGCAAGCGCGTCGACCCGTCCTCGGACGAGCCGCGACACCGCCGAAACGATTCTACTGTCAGCAGGCCAGACGCACGCCGCTGTCTGCCTCAAACCAGTTGGCATGCTCGGCCTGCGCCAGCAGACCCACCTGATCACCGACCTTGGCCGTGCTGTCGGGCGCGCTGCGCACCGTAACCTTGCCCGCGGCAGTCTGCACCACCACGAAGGTGTCGGCCCCGGTGGGTTCGACCAGGGTGACCTCGCCGCGCCAGCCCGACTGGTCGGCCAGCGCCAGATGCTCCGGGCGCAGCCCCAGCAGGGTGCCGGTGGCGCGCGACGGGCAGCGCAGCGGCAGCACGCCGCCCTCGATCACGAAGGCGTGCCCATCGCCGTTGGCGTCGGCGCTGCCGGCTATCAGGTTCATGGTGGGCGAACCTATGAAAGTGGCCACGTAGGTGTTGGCCGGGCGGCGGTAGATGTCGTCGGGCGTGCCGAGCTGCTGCAGCACGCCGTCTTTCATCACGGCGATGCGGCTACCCAGCGTCATGGCCTCGATCTGGTCGTGCGTGACGTATACGCTGGTGATGCCGCTCAAACTGTGCAGGCGCTTGATCTCTGCGCGCATCTCCACGCGCAGCTTGGCGTCGAGGTTGCTCAAGGGTTCGTCGAACAAAAACAGTTGCGGCTGACGCGCCAGGGCGCGGCCCATGGCCACGCGCTGGCGCTGGCCGCCGGACAGCTGGGCCGGGCGGCGCGCCAGCAAGTGTTCGATCTGCAGCATGGCGGCCACCTCGGCGATGCGCTGGTCACGCCGGGCCTTGGGCACCTTGCGCATCTCCAACGCAAAGCCGATGTTCTCGGCCACGCTCATGGTCGGGTACAGCGCATAGCTCTGGAACACCATGGCGATGTCGCGCTGCGCCGGTGGCACACCCACCACGTTGCGCCCGCCGATGGTGATCTCGCCCTCGCTGGGTTCCTCCAGGCCGGCAATGATGTTGAGCAGGGTCGATTTACCACAGCCCGAGGGGCCGACGAGGATCAGGAACTCGCCGGGTGCCACGTCGATGTCGATGCGTTTGAGCACCTCGACGGCCTTGTCGACCTTGCCAAAGACTTTGCGGATACCGGCGATGTGAAGTGAAGCGGCCATGATGAGGATGTTTGAAATGGGCGACGGTCGGGTTGGGGTGCGTGCTGCCAGCGTGATGTGACTCAGCCCTTGACGGCACCGGCCGTCAAACCCTTGACGAAATACTGGCCGGCCAGCACGTACACCAGCATGGTCGGCAGGCCGGCGATGACGGCAGCAGCCATGTCCACGTTGTAGCTCTTGACGCTGCTCGACGTGTTGACCATGTTGTTCAGGCCGACGGTGATGGGCTTGCTGTCGGCGCCGCTGAAGGCCACGCCGAAAAGAAAGTCGTTCCAGATGTTGGTGAACTGCCAGATCAGCGTCACCATCACGATCGGGGTCGACATCGGCACCACGATACGAAAAAAGATGCGCCAGAAGCCCGCGCCGTCGATGCGCGCGGCGTTGACCAGCTCTTTGGGAATCGACGCGTAGTAGTTGCGAAAGAACAGCGTGGTGCCGGCCAGGCCGGCCAGGCAGTGGACCACGATCAGGCCGCCGATGGAGCTGGAGATGCCCAGCCAGCCCAGCACCTGGCTCATCGGCAGCAGCACCACCTGGAAGGGCATGAACACGCCAAACAGCATGAAGCCGAACATCAGCTCGCTGCCGCGAAACTTCCACAGGCTCAGCACATAGCCGTTCATGGCGCCCCACAGGGTGGAGACCAGCACAGCAGGAACCACCATGATCACCGAGTTCCAGAAGAAGGGTTTGAGCCCCCGGCAGTCGGTGCCGGTGCAAGCACTGGACCAGGCCAGCGACCAGGCCTCGAAATTCAGCGAATGCGGCAGGCTCAGCAGGTTGCCGGAGCGGATCTGCTCGGCGTCCTTCAGGCTGGTGACCAACATGACATAAAGCGGCGCCAGGAAGAAGAAGGCGGCCAGCAACAAGACGCCATAGACCAGGGCGCGTGAGAGGAGTTGGGTAGTCATCAATGTCCTTGTGGGAAAGACCGCAGCTACGCGCAGCGAGCCAGCTCTGTCCTCAACCAGATAGGGGGGTTTAGCGGTCATGCGGTTTGGCGCGCAGTTCGCTGTACAGATAAGGCACCACGATGGCGGCCACGCTGGCCAGCATCATGGTGGCGCTGGCAGCACCCAGGCCGATCTGGCCACGGGTGAAGCTCATCACGTACATGAAGGTAGCCGGCACGTCGGTGGCGTAACCCGGGCCGCCGCCGGTCAAGGCCATCACCAGGTCGAAGCCCTTGATGGACAGGTGCGACAGGACCATGATGGTGGAGAACACTACCGGCCGCAAGATCGGCAGGATGATGCGCCAGTAGATGCGCGGCAGCGAGGCGCCGTCCATCTGCGCGGCCTTGATGATGCTGTCGTCGATGCCGCGCAGGCCGGCCAGGAACAAGGCCATGGCAAAGCCGGCCGACTGCCAGATGCCGGCGATGATGGCGCAGTAAATGGCGGTGTCGCTCTGCACCAGCCAGTCGAAGTGGAAGCTGCGCCAGCCCAGGTCGTGCATCAGCTTCTCCAGCCCCAGGCTGGGGTTGAGAATCCACTTCCAGGCGGTGCCGGTGACGATGAAGGACAGCGCCATGGGGTACAGGTAGATGGTGCGCAGCGCGCCCTCCAGGCGCACCTTCTGGTCCAGGAAGATGGCCAGGGCCATGCCGATCAGCATGGCGCCGCCGACGTAGAAGACACTGAACAGGCCCAGGTTCTTCAGCGCCACCCACCAGCGCTCGGACTCCCACAGGCGTGCATACTGGGCCAGTCCCACGAATTCGTTGTAGTTGGGCAGCATGCGCGAGCCGGTGACCGAGAGCACGCCGTTCCAGACCATGAAGCCATAGATGAAGGCCATGCCCATGACGAAGCCGGGCGCAAACACCAGCTTGGGCAGGGCGGTTTCGAAGTTCAGTTTCATAGGGCTTAACGGGCGTGGCGGCCACCGGCCAGGGCCAGTCTGGTCATGGTGTCCTGGGCCGTGATCTTGTCGTTGTTCCAATAGTCGGTCACCGCGGCGCGCAGCGCGCCCTGCGCGGCGCTCGCCACCGCCATGCCGTGCGCCACCGAGGGCAGCAGCGTGCCGGTCTGGGCGGTGCGCACGAAGTCCTGGCTGGAGCGCTTGGCGCACTCGTCGAACTGGTCCATGGACAGCCCCAGCCGCACCGGAATGGAACCCTTGCGCAGGTTGAACTTCCGCTGGAACTCCTCACCCATCAGCAAGTAGGCCAGGTAACCCTGCGCCTTCTGGGCCTCCCAGCCCTTGAGCTGGAACATGGCAAAGGAGTCGACGTTGAAGGTGTAGGCCTGCGCGGTGGCCGGCGCCGGCACACAGGTGAACTCCTTGCCCGGTGTCTGCCCGGCCGCCAGGAACTCCCCCTTGGCCCAATCGCCCATGAACTGGAATGCCGCCTTGCCGCGGATCACCAGATCCGTGGTGGCGTTCCAGTCCCGGCCGGTGGACTGGCTGTCCACATAGGCCTTCATGCGGCGAAAGGTTTCCAGTACTTTTCTCATGTCCTCGCCTGTCAGGGCCGCACGGTCAAGCCTGACCAGTGCCTTGTCGTAGAAGTCCGCGCCACCTACGCCCAGCGCGATCGACTCGAACAGAGTGAAATCCTGCCAGTCCTGTCCACCGTGCGCCAGGGCAATATAGCCTGCGGCCTTGATCTTGTCTGCGGCGGCAAAGAACGCGTCGTAGGTAAGCGGCGCCGCGGCCACACCGGCCTTGCGCAACACCTCGTTGTTGGCCCACAGCCAGTTGACCCGGTGCACGTTGACCGGCACCGCCACATAGTGGCCCTGGTACTTCATCACATCGGCCACTACCTTGGGCAAGAGCTCGTCCCATTTTTCGAAACTGGCCATGGTGTCGAGCTGCGTCAGCGCCTTCAGCCCGGCCCACTCCTGAATCGTCGGGCCCTTGATCAGGGCCGCGGCCGGCGGCTGTCCGGCCAGCACGCGCGTCTTCAGCACGTCCATGGCCTTGCCACCGCCGCCACCGGCCACGGTGAAGTCTTTCCAACTGTGGCCACGACGCGCCATCAGGGCCTGCAGTTCCGCCACCGACTTGGCCTCGCCACCCGAAGTCCAGTAGTGCAGCACTTCCACTTCACCCGCCAGCAGGGTGGTCGACAGCAGCGCCGCGGTCAGTGTCAGCAGGAGCCTGGCCCGGGCCAGCATGGGGGTGCGTTTCATGAATGGGCGGTTTCGCTGATCAATGGTGAAGCCGGGGTGGTTTGGGCAAGCGCGATAGAAAAAGGAGGTTCCCGCGAGGGAACCTCTTCAAAGCCAGGATCGAGCTGCGGTGATCCCGGCACTTCCCCTCGAGACTCGTTGGCGCAATCAGGTCCTCAGAACCACCACTCGACCTGCAGGCCGTAGCTGGTGCCGGAGGTCTTGCCTGCGTTGGCCGGCACACCGGTCAGGCCGTTGGGGCCGGCGGCGGCGTTGGCAGCGGCGTTCCACACCGCATGCGTGGCGTACAGGCGCAGTTCCGGACGGTTCCAGAAGTCCGGCCCGGTGGCCAGCGTGGGCGCGATGGTGAACTTGGTGACGCGTTGCTTGTCGCCGCCGTCGGGCTTCTTGGTGGAGACACCCAGTTCGCTCACCAGCTTGAAGTTCTTGGTGAAGGCGTAGGAGGCACGCCCGCCAATGGTGGCCGAGGTGGTGGTCAGACCGGCCGCCTTGTCCTTCTGGATGAAGGCCAGGGCTTGGCCGCCGAACGGACCCTTCTGCCAGGTGAAGCTCTCGATCAGGCGCACGCTGCGGTCGGACGACTGCGCCGACAGGCTGCCGAAGTTGGCATTCAGGTTGGCGCTGCCGGAGGAGGTCTGCAGCCACACCACGTTGCCGCCGCCCAGGCCCAGGAAGTTGTCCTGGTTGTGCTGCACCGTCAGGCCGTAGCCATTGGTGCCACCGGCAAAGGTGCCCGACACGGCGGTACCGACCAGCCGCAGCTTGCCGCCTTCGTTGACGGGAATGCTGTTGTAGTCCACATTGAAGCGGTTGCCTGCCTTGTTGCTGGTGCCGTCGTCGCGGTAGTAGGCAAAGCCCAGCTTGCCGGGACCGGCGGCAATGCCCTCGATGCCACCACCCACGCCGTCCATCTCGACGAAGTTGGTGTCGACTATATGCACGTCGGCGCGGCCACGGCGCTTGCCGACCCAGAAGGTGGCGTCGGGCGCGATGTCGAAACCCTTGCCTTCGGCATACATCTGCGCCAGGCCGAACTTGGCGCCGGCATCATCGGTGCCGCCGTTCCAGATGTTGGGCATCAGCACCACCTTGTAGTCCAGGCCGTCCTTCTTGAAAGCCTGCGTGAAGGTGAATTCGCCGTAGATGTCGCACTCGTTGCCCAGGCGGTACTTGAGACCGGGGCCGCTCAGGCCATAGCAGGCGCGCGCCGCATCCTTGGAAGTGGAGCCGGGGCCGGCGCGGAAGTAACCGCCAAACTCGACGGCCGAGCTGGTGGTGGGGGCCAGTGCCAACATCAGCGTGGCGGTGGCCAGGGCGCTGGTGGCGAAAGAGGCGCGCTTCAGGGTT
>Ga0208882_1000401_pt1 | contig 19580 bp, 22 predicted proteins | sample LakWasMet14_LOW5_2_FD_183862 | JGI IMG/M metagenome (GOLD analysis project Ga0208882, IMG submission 183862) | Freshwater sediment methanotrophic microbial communities from Lake Washington under simulated oxygen tension - Sediment Metagenome... | ecosystem: Environmental > Aquatic > Freshwater >...
GGTATATAAGTAAAAGCTTCATCGAGATGCCACTGTGCTCACGCATGGGAAGGTGATGATTCAGGTTAACGCCACTTATAAGCCCGGAGACCGGCCCGAAAGTTTAATTCGGTACAGCGGAGGGCTGCCTGCGAAAATGACAGTACCGCTTCGCGTTTGTGTCATCTCTCGTTTTCCTTTGTCCTCTGTTGTGTAAATCAATCATCATGCGCGGGCGGCGCACGACTACAGGGATGCAGGAGAGAGGCAATGCAGGAGCAATTGCCGAGAGAGAACAAACATGAAAAAAATCATCTTCGGCCCATTATTACTTACGGGCTTTAATCCCCCATTGCACGCGCAGGAAACTCCGCAAAATCTTCCTGATCTGGTGGTTACCGCGACCAGGACGGAAACGGCCAAGAATCAGCTGGCGGCTGCTGCCACTGTCTATACCCGAAAAGACATTGAACGCCTCCAAGCTAAAACCTTACCGGAACTTTTAAGCGGCACGACCGGAATCGACATAGTACAAAGCGGGGGCTACGGGAAGGATACCAATATTTACATGCGTGGAACCAATTCCGATCATGTACTGGTGTTGGTTGACGGCATTAAAATCGGCTCTGTTACCACCGGCACCACGCCTTTTCAATTCATTCCGCTCGATCAGGTCGAGCGGGTGGAAATTATTCGTGGCCCTCAATCTAGCCTTTATGGTTCTGAGGCAATAGGCGGAGTTATCCAGATTTTCACCCGCAAAGGCGGGAAAGAGGACATGCCCAGTGTGACCTTGGATGCAGGCGGCGGTAGTTATGATACTTACCGTGCTTCCGGCACTGTCAGCGGTAAATGGAAAAACAGCTGGTATAGTTTGGGTTCATCGCAGTTTGGTTCTCAGGGTTTTAATTCCCGACAACCAATCCCTGGACGATTCGGCCTTAACGAGCCTGACAAGGACGGTTACCTGAATACGGCTCTGAATGCCCGGTTAGGTCATCGTTTTGATAACAATGCCGAGGTTGAGGCGTTTTTTATGCGGGCAGAGGGGAAAACTGAATACGACGGTAATTTCCAAAATAAAACCGAGTTTGTAGAACAAACCGTTGGCACTACAGCCAGCATAAATATTGTTGATAACTGGCGTTCAATACTGCGCTTGGGACAAAGCCGCGACGATGGCGATAACTTTGCGCCTAACGGGGCATTTTCCAGCAAGTTTAACAGCACCCGCTGGAACGCCAGTTGGTTGAATGAAGTTGCCTTATCTGATGAACACCAGTTGATTATCGGCTCCGATTATCGACTGGATCAAGTTGACAGCTCAACCTCCTATAACGAAAGTTCCCGTTATGATGCGGGTATTTTCACCGAATTGCACAGCCGTATTCTGAATGATCATTTTATCAACGCATCGGTACGCGGAGACAAAAACGAGGCTTTTGGAGATCAGGTGACCGGCAATCTTGGCTGGCGTTATAATAGTGATCACGGCATCAGCCCGTTTGCCAGTTTTGGCAATGCGTTCAAAGCACCTACATTCAACCAGCTTTATTTTCCGGGATTTGGCAATCCCTCTCTGAAAGCCGAACAATCAACTTCTTTCGAAGCGGGTCTGGCCGGCGATCATGATTGGCTGCAATGGGAAGTTCGCGGCTATCATACGAATATCGACAACTTGATTGTAACGGTGTCAAACCCTACAACCTTATTATTTAGTGCGGAAAATGTTGGCAAGGCCCAAATTGACGGCGTTGAAGCTGAAATAGGAACTCAATTGATGGGCTGGAACAATAAGTTGAACATGAACCTGTTAAGCCCTAAAAATCGGGTAACTAATGCGCGACTGCCGCGCCGTGCGGAAAAAACCTTATCTTACGATTTATCGCGTTCATTCGGACAGTTTGATCTGGGTGGTACTGTGCTGGCTCAATCCGACCGCTTTGATGATGCGTTGAACAAAACCATAGTTGCCGGTTACGTCACTGTTGATTTACGCACAGCCTATCATTTAAGTAAAAACTGGACGCTGAGTGCAAAATTAAATAATCTGTTGGATAAACAGTATCAAACCATTAACACCTACAATACCGCAGACCGGAATTTCTTTCTTTCAATTCACTATAACAATTAACCTTTGGAGATAACATTATGAATATAAAACAATGGCTGCAAGCAGAGTATTTGCCAATCCCTTTGATCGCGCTGATGGCGCTGACTCGCTTTCATCACTTTGGTGACGTATTGCATTTGCCTGATGCTTCGTTGGCGGTTTTCTTTTTTGCCGGGTTCTACCGTAAAAAAGCCTTTTTTGTCTTCTTGCTGGCTCTGGCAGGGTTGATTGATTATGTCGCCATCGCAAACGGCACCAGCAGCTTTTGTGTATCGGCGGCTTATGTCTTTCTGATTCCTACTTATGCAGTGATGTGGTTTGCAGGCCGTTACTGCGCGGCATTTAAATCGCTGAAAATGACAGAATTGGCAACGCAATTTGGTGTGATCACACTGGCGACATCCGCTGCATTCGCCATGTCAAACGGCAGCTTTTATTTATTTTCAGGACGTTATCCTGATTTATCTTGGGGGCAGTATTTTTCACGGGTAGCCATGTATTATCCGCCATACGTCAGTTCCGCCCTGCTCTATATGGTTTTGGGATATGGCATCATGAAACTGGTTAACTCAATGACTGCTTTAGCAACCAGACATAAAGAAGTTTAACAAGAAGATGTGTGAGTTGGGTTAACTGCTTTTTCGTTAACCCAACATCAGTCATAAACTGGATCGCCTAAAACGCCTGCTTGGGTTACAAACAGAGTAGACAACCCAATCTATAAAGCCAATTTAGCCGGCGTCGCTTTCCTTGGTTTGATTAACCGACCATAGTTTCTCGAGCTGATAGAACTCGCGTGCCTGAGCATTCATCGCATGGACAATGACATCACCTAAATCCAGCAAGACCCAGTCTGATCCCAGATCACCTTCCATACCTAAAGGTTTAACGCCGTTTTCTTTTAATTTTTCCGAAACATACTCACATAAAGATTTCAAGTGACGATCCGAGGTACCAGTCACTACCACCATATAATCGGTAAAACTGGTTTTGCCCCGAACATCGAGTATCGTTATGTTTTGTCCTTTGCGTTCATCCAAAACATCCTGGACAATTTTCAATATTTGTTCTGCTTGCATTCAAATTCCTAGTGTAAATAATGAGATCAATGTGTCTCGTAAAGCTTATGCTGCTGAATGTATTCTAAGACAGCATCGGGTAATAAAAAACCCGGATTTTGTTTATTTGCAATCATGGTCCTGATAGTCGTTGCCGAAATATCCAATTGGGTGACTTGCTGAAAACATAATTTTCCTGCGGTAGCCTGCGACAATTCCTTTGGTTCAGCCAGCCTGACTTTAAAAAAGTCATCGAGCGCTTCTATGGTAAATCCAGGCCGGGTCATTACCACTATATGTGCGTAATCAAATAGTTGCTGCCATTGATGCCATTGGGTTAGATGCTTGAATGCATCAGTGCCGATAAACAGCAACAATGGCTCGACTGGAAATTCTTGTCGCAACGATTTCAGCGTGTCGACCATGTACGACGGCATTTGCTCAGATGCCTTATGCCTGTCCAATTCCCTGGTATCAATCTTTAACCCCGGCTGGTTTTTTATGGCCAGCTCCAGCATTTGCAGGCGCATCTCGGCGGTTACGGCAGGCTGTCCGCGATGTGGCGGTTTAGCGCATGGAATCAACCGAACTTCATTCAGTCCGAAGATATCCTTAACTTCAAGTGCAGAACGCAAATGTCCGTAGTGAATAGGGTCAAAAGTACCGCCGAAGATGCCGATCATTTATTGCCGGATATGACCGTCACCCAAAACAATATATTTTAGCGAAGTTAGTCCCTTTAAGCCGACTGGTCCTCGGGCATGCAACTTGTCGGTACTGATACCGATTTCGGCACCCAGCCCGTATTCGAAGCCGTCTGCAAAGCGAGTCGAGGCATTGACCATTACCGAGCTGGAATCGACTTCCCGCAAAAAGCGACGGGCTAAAGTGTAATCTTCGGTCACTATAGCTTCGGTATGAGCGGAGCTGTACCGGTTGATGTGTTCCATTGCTTCATCAATACCGTCGACAACTTTGATTGATAAAACCGGCGCAAGATATTCTGTGTTCCAGTCTTCCTCTGTCGCTCTGATGCAATTTGGGATCAGGGAACAAGTTTTAAGGCAACCGCGTAGTTCAACGCCTTTCTCCCTGTATTTTTCAGCCAGAAGCGGCAGAATTTTTGCGGCAATACTTTCGGCAACCAGCAGAGTTTCCATAGCATTGCAGACGCCGTAACGATGGGTTTTAGCATTGAGCGCAATTTTAATCGCTTTTTCCAGATCGGCCTTGTCATCAATATAAACATGACAGATACCATCCAGATGCTTGATCACGGGAATCGTTGCATCCTTGGAAATGCGCTCAATCAAGCTTTTGCCGCCGCGTGGTACAATCACATCGACGAATTGATCCATCGTAATTAATTCGCCTACTGCCGCGCGATCCGCTGTTGCTACGATTTGTACAGCTTCCACCGGTAAGCCTGCCGCTTCCAGGCCTTGAGAAATACACGCAGCAATCGCTTGATTGGAATGTATGGCTTCCGAACCGCCTCTTAAAATACAGGCATTGCCGGATTTGAGGCACAAGGCAGCCGCATCGACTGTCACATTGGGACGGGATTCATAAATAATGCCGATCACCCCCAAAGGTACACGCATTTGGCCGACTTGAATGCCGCTGGGTCGGTAGCTTAAATCGCTGATTTCGCCGACCGGATCGGGTAACGCTGCAATCTGTTGTAGGCCTTCAATCATCGCTTGAAGGCCCGATGGCTTTAATTCCAACCTATCCAACGAAGCCGCATCCAGTCCATTACTTTTACCTGCATCCAAATCCTTACGATTTTCCGCTATCAACAGTTCACAACTGTTCTCAAGAGCTTCGGCGATTTTCAATAAGGCCAGATTTTTTTTGCCTGATTCAGTACGGCTTATTTCTCGTCCTGCTTTCCGGGCCTGCTGACCCAGCGTTTGCATATATTGTTTAATATCCACTCTATTCTCATCAACTGGATGAATGTTATATATTAATTATATCTTTTAATCTTATTTTTTGACAGTCTTTAAATCCAACAACTACCGGATATTTAAACGGTTTTATTAGATAATTTAATAGAAAAAAATGATTAGCTTAAATCGCAATCAATTAACTGAACATATTTTTGACATTGTGATGTGACTAAATCGCAATACTAATAAATTCACCAGGAGCATTAAAATATCTTTTTATGTTGCTGGAAATAGTAAACGCAGAATAAAAAAAGGGCGGAATATTTCCGCCCTTTTTAAAATATTAAATTTATTTATTTCCGGCCTGAAGAAATCCCAATGCTTCCTCTGCAGATTCAGTAGCTTTTTTTGAATCACCTGTTTTGCCGGTATCAATAGCTTCTTGCAGTGCTTTTACTGCGGATTGCATTTGAGTTTTTGAGTGACCTAATGCCGCATTTTCGGCCTGTTTTGCGTGCTCCAGCGCTTGTTGTGCATGCTCGACTAATGCCGGAGCTTTATTTACCTTGCCTTGAGCTATTGCAGCGCTAGTGTGCTCTATTGCAGCCAGAGCATGCTCTTCGGCGAAAACAGCTGTACTTAAAAACGTACTTAATAATAGCAATAAACCTGCAAATGCAAGTGTTGATTTTTTCATGATTTTATCCTCATTATTGGTAGTATGGGTGATAATCTTTGTATGAAACCAAACGACAAAAGCATGGAAGCCCCAGCCTTTTGTCTATTGCATGCTCAACCAATTTAACTTTAGAAACTTAGTTATTTGTTTAAAGCAATGACAGAATAAAGTAGACGGTTTTTTTATACAATCAGTAGAATTACTTAATACATTCGGCGCAAGATATTGATTATTAATATAAAATGTATTTATCACAAAGTTAATTGAACACGTATCAGGACTTATTGAGTTTACGCTAGCACCACTTATTTTAGGTGCGGAAATGTTTTTGCAGACTATCAATAAAATAGAAACAATCTATTAATTTATAATCCTATTGTTGGCTTACGCACACATACGTATAATCTTTAGCCATCGGGAATGAAGCTGATTTTACTGATTTATAAAGATATTTTTCAGGATACAAGCTTTTTCTTACCTATTTTCAACCGTTTTTAGTAGTGCTGTTATTTTAGCATTGCCATGAGATTAAAGCTTAATCTGCTTATCTCCAATAGTTTCATATATACCTCCTCGTAATGTGAAAAGTTCAGAACTATCCAGTGTCTGTACATCTTTCCTCCCTTTGCCTTTAGCACTGGGAGGTTTTTTTTGCCTATAAGAAAGTATCAGGCAAGGAGTGAATCATCTACCTGTCCTATTGTTGGCGATCCGAGAGCTTGGCGGCCCAATCATAAACTCTCTCATTGGCTTGGCGCGCTAAATCAGTAAAACCATTTATTGCACCAGACGCATCAGGCGTTTTAGTCGATTGCTGCAGGTACAACTCTTGCGTAGCAATTTTATGGTTATTGCCAGAATAAGCCTCCACAGAAAAACGCAATACCACACGAGCTCGATCAGGCGCATCAAATTGCTGTTCAAAATCCTGTAATCGAATTACGAATGCATAATCAGGTAGATTACTGTTGAAAGCCAGTAATTGCTCAAACAATTCGGGCGGGGATGCAATCCAACGGTCCAAACCGTAGAACCTGACTTGGGAAGGCGAGGAATAAAGTAGCCGATAACGGATACGGTTATCCCAAAGCCAAGTCGGCGCATTAACATTAACCGACGCTTTTTTGTCCTGTTGAGTTGCTGTTGACCCAACCAGACCGAAATCATGCAGTGCAGGCTGCCTGGAGTTAACGCTACACCCCATGCTGAAAAACACCAACCAGCCGATTAATAAATATCTCATTATTGTTCCTTATAACCCGGCTCACCCGGCCCTGAATCCCGTTGACTTGGACCTAGCAATAATTCCTGGGGATCGTGTTCCAGCATGGTAGCGACTCTTTTTATCTGCTGAGCTGTCGACTGTAACTCAGTCAGCAGTTTGTTAACTTTCGGTATTGTGGTATTAGCTAAAGTATCTCCAGAGGTTTTACCGCTATCAACAAGGCTGCCCGCTTTTATGCTGAGACTTTGTACTTCTCTGGTTAAGTCTTGTAACTCGTTAGTCAGCGTATCGATATTGGACAGAGTATTCTGAGCGCCGGTGCTTAATGCAGGAACGCCGGCAAGCGCCTTATCCACGCTCTTTTGCAATTCTGAAAGCTTGTCGGTTAACGTTTTCAGGTTGCTTAAAATGTCGCCGATATTTTTTTCATTTTCATCGCTTAATAGCGCGCTAAGCCGCTGCATTAAGTGATCGGCTTTATGCAAAAGCTCTTCTCCTGAGCTCATCAGCTTATCGGTCATTGACGGTTCCAAAGGAATACGAGAGGTAGGTTTATCTCCGGGTTCCAGAGGTTCGGCAATAACACCGGAGTCTTCCAACTGAATCTGTGTCAGACCGGTCACCCCTTTTAAGCGCAAGGTTGCGTAAACCCCTTTGTTCAGGACAATATTCTTATCGACCTCAATCGGAACAAGAATATTGCCTGAGTCTAAAGGGTCAAACTGAACCTTTAGCACCTTACCGACTGCTATGCCCCGGTAAAAAACCGTAGATTCCGGGTTAAGACCGGAAACAGATTCCCGTGTTGAAATAACGTAGAGATTGCGTTCCTGATCCATAGTGCCAATCCAGAAAACAGTCGCTGTCGATGCGATTACCAACGCAATCAAAAACAGACCGGTAGCCAGTGCATGATTTTCTCTACCCATGAGCAGCCTCCTGATACTGAAATACCCGTTCAGCGCGTTTATTATGAAAAAAATTATCTACGAAAGGATGCTTGCAATTTAAAACAGAAGACAGCGTCCCAAAAGCAACCAGTTGATTATCTGCCAGCACGGCAACCTTGGTGCATAAATCTCTTAATATGTCCAAATCATGAGTCACCATGACTACCGTGAAATTAAGGTCTTTATGCAGTTCGGATAACAGGGCGACAAAATCCTCGCTGGAAATAGGGTCAAGACCCGAGGTCGGCTCATCGAGCAGCAATAACGCCGGCTCCAAGACCATGGTACGGGCCAGCGCGACCCGCTTGGTCATGCCGCCCGACAAATCGGCCGGTTTTAACCAGGCATCGTTCTCAGCCAAACCGACCATAGCCAGCTTCATGAATACAATGCGGGCAATCAGCTCCTCATCATGAAAGCCGATTTCCCGCAAAGGAAAGGCGATATTATCAAACACATTTAAAACGCTAAATAATGCGCCTTTCTGGAATAGCACGCCGCAATTGTTACGTAGCCGCTGGCCGTGATTTACATTATCACTTTTCAAAGACTGCCCCATCACAAACACCTCGCCTTGGCTGGGTGTTTGCAGGCCGATGATTTCGCGCAACAAGGTCGTCTTGCCGCATCCCGATGCCCCCACCAGCCCCAAAATCTCGCCATGTTCCAGACTAAGGTTAATGTCCTTATGAACGATCTTGCCGCCATGGTCGGGATCGCCAAAGCTGGTCCAGACATGCTCAAGTTGTATTGCATATGAATTACTCATGGCATCCCTATATCCATAAACATGATAGCAAAGACCGCATCTACCATAATGACTACCGTAATAGCCGCCACCACGGAATTAGTGGTCTCATTGCCCAGACTTTCGGTATTGGGCTTGATCCGGAAGCCAAAGTGACAGGCAATCAGGGCAATCATCAAGCCGAAAACCGCGCTTTTTCCAAAGCCGATAAAAAAATTAGTTAGCGGCACCGCATCAGGCAATTTAAGGAAAAACTGCTGGTAGCTGATGTCCAGTGTTGTTTGCGCCGAGAACATTCCGCCAATCAGCGCCATCGCACTGGTCCATACGCTCAACAGCGGCAGAACGATGGTTAACGCCATCACCTTGGGCAGAATCAGGCGCAATGAATGGGATATGCCCATCGCTGACAGCGCGTCGAGTTCCTCGGTGACCCGCATGATACCGATTTCCGCCGTCATTGCCGAACCGGAGCGGCCCGCGACCAGAATGGCCGCCAGCAAAGGCCCCAACTCACGAATGACGCTCAAGCCCAGAATATCGATGATATAAATCTCCGCCCCGAAAATTTTCAGTTGCAGCGCCGACAAATAACTGAGCACGATGCCGATCAAAAAGCCGACCAGGGCCGTAATGCCTAAAGCCCGAACGCCTGCTTGATAAATGGTAATGGAAATTTCCGACCAAGGAATGTCGCCAGGATGCAGTAATAAATAACCTATATCTAAAACCAACTGGCCCAGTAAGGCCACCAATTGCAGCAATTGGTCCCGGAAGGTGGTGAGCAACTGATAGCTGTATTTAATAATCCGGCTTGATCTGGAACTGGCCGGCTGGGGCTTTGGAATCTCCATGGCTTGCCAACGATCAAACAAACGCTGATGTTCAGGTTTCATCTGCAACGCAGCCGGCATCCTTTTTCCCCAAGCTTTCCAGAGAATCAATGCACCGGCGCTGTCGAGCGCTTCAACCGAATACATATCCCATTGCATATTTTTATCGGCAGCATATGAGCCGATTTTTTGGTTAAGCTCGGGTAATTTGACTAAATTTCGCAGAAGCCAGCTACCTGTCAGTTTGACAAAACGTTGCCCGGAATCCTGTTCAACGATCTCCAGTGCAGGCCGTAAATTTAAATTTTTTGGGATGTCAGTCATATAGGGGTAATAGCATCGTTTCCAGCCTGAAGACCGGAGTCACTAGCATTCCAGCCAATCTATCTCAGCATCTGAGAAACCTGCAAGCTTGCGCAATTCCCTGTTAAACGGACCTTTAGGTTTACCGCCCACATAATACTCGTCGATTAAGTCCCGGTATTTGGCTTCAGCTTCAAATCCCTGCTGCTGACAAACAAACTTAAACCAGTAAGACCCCAGCTTCACATGGCCTACTTCGTCAGTCAGAATACGCGTTAAAATTGCCACGCTTGCATCATCACCCACTATTCTGAATTTTTCAATTAGCGCAGGCGTTACATCCAAGCCACGCGCTTCCATACAGCGCGGAACCATCGCCAACCGGCCCGGCAAATCATCAGCAGTATCCTTGGCATGATCCCATAAGCCGCTGTGCGCCGGTAAATCCCCGTAATCAACCTGCATAGCCTGTAAATGCGTCCTGATTAATGCAAAATGCTGTGCTTCTTCATCGGCAACGCGCAACCAATCCTGATAGAATTGCTCAGGCATGCCGCGAAAACGATACAAAATATCCCACGCCAGATAAATGGCCACGAATTCAACATGGGCAATGGCATGAAAGAAAGCGGCCACACCGTCAGGCGTAGTCAATTTGCGCCGCGGCATCTGGCGGGGAGCCAATAACTCCGGCCTCTCAGGAAATGTTATCTGTTCTATCGGCATTATAGGCCGGTTTGAGGATAGCGTTAGTTCTCCGGCAAGGTAAGCTTGCCAAGCCTGATGCGTCAACGCCAACTTATCATCGATATTGACCTGGCAAAAAAATGCCTCGGCAAGTTTAAATAAATTTTTCATTACTTATTATTGCAGAATATTATGTCAAAGATTTTGAATTTCACGTCATTATTCCTGTATTGCCTGTTGATATTTTGGCTTTCCGACCAACCTACCCTGCCGGTACCGCATATGTTCACCTTTCAGGATAAAATTCTCCACACCGGCGCTTATTTTATAATGGGCATATTGGCATGGCACAGTTTTAAACATCTGTTGAGCGAGTCTATGGCACTCGCCTTGATCAGCACTACTTTTTGTAGTTTATACGGCATATCGGATGAATGGCATCAATCTTTTGTTGAAGGCCGCTCCTCGGATATTTTCGATTGGATGGCCGATACCAGCGGTGCAAGTCTGGCTGCTTATTTATTCTATAAGCAACGTTGGCAATTAATTCATCACAAAATCAGTCAGCTGTTTTGAGATTATATTTCCTGACCCGATAGCGTAACGTTTCGCGGGTAGCACCCAGCGCTCTGGCCGCTGCGGTTAGATTATTATCCGCTCGCTCCAGCGCGGTCTTGATAATAAAGCAATCCATATCGTCCAGCGCCATGCTGCCATCCAGCGGTAGCCAAATACCTTGGTCGGTATGCGAGGCTTCTGCCGAAGGGTGTCCGGGCAGTTGCAGCCATTGTCCGGGAAATACCGGCCCGTCCGAAAATAACACGCAGCGTTCGATAACGTTTCGCAACTCCCTGACATTGCCCGGCCAGTAATGGGCTTTCAGCTTGCTCCACACCGCATCGGGAATGTCTTTGACCTGACGTCCGGCTTTAGCGTTGTATTCAGCCACAAATAACGGCACCAGCTCCTCCAGATCTTCTACCGCCTCGCGTAGCGGCGGGAGAATCAGCTTGAACACGCTTAGGCGATGATATAAATCGGCGCGAAAGCTACCGTCTTGAGACATTTTTTCCAGATCACGGTTACTGGCGGCAATTATCTGTACATCGACCTGAATTTCCTTTTCACCGCCCAAGCGCCGGACTTTGTGGTCTTCAATCACCTTGAGTAATTTTGCCTGCAATTCCAGCGGCATCTCACCGATTTCATCCATAAAAAGGGTGCCGCCGTCGGCCTGTTCGAGCAGGCCGCGATGGCGTCCTGCGGCTCCGGTAAAAGCGCCGGGCTCATGGCCGAACAATTCCGATTCCAGCAACTCCCGAGGCAACGCGGCGCAATTCACTTCGATCATCGGCTGCTGAGCGCGAGAGCCGCCATAATGTAATATGCGCGCCGCCAAGCCTTTGCCGGTTCCGCTTTCGCCGCCGATAATCAGTGCACTGAACGGCACCTGCGTTAATCGTGCCAATAACTGCCGTATGTCCTGTGCTTGCCGGCTATGACCGACATAAGCATCCGGCGAATAACGCCGGTGCCGGTGCTGGGTCTGATCGGCAACCCGCCGTTGAATGGCTGCGCTACGTGCGGCGCTGGCGATTAACAGGTCAAGGCGTTCCAGATCGCAGGGTTTTTCCAGGAAATCATAGGCGCCCAGCCGCAATGCTCTGACCGAATCCGGCACATTGCCGTAACCGGTTAAAAACAGCCATTCGGCAAACGCTCCGGGCATTGCTCTCGGCAACTGATCCCTGCGTTGCTCTACCTCCCTCATCCCTGAGGTCGTACCTCCTCCATCCCTGGAGTCGTCGGCATAACTGAGCTCTTTTTTGATCTTTTCCATGAAATCCAGCGCATTGCCATCCGGCAAATTCATATCGGAAAGAATCAGTAACGGCTCTACTTTCTTTTTCAGTAACAATTCCCGGGCTTCACTCAGATTAGTAGCCAGCGCTACTTCCCAACCGGATTGCCGATAATGGCGGGATAATTCGGAGCCTAACAGTTTTTCATCTTCAATGATGAGTAAGGTTTCTATCATGATTCAGCTCTAACAATGCAGTCATTGGGCAGCAATATGGAGACACAGGCACCATGCGTCGGTTGATTGGCGAGGCTGATCGTGCCGCCCACATCTTTTACAAAGCGTTGCACCATTGCCAAGCCCAGGCCGGTGCCGCGTTGACGACTGGTGCGGAACGGACGGATACCGTGTTCCAGCATGTCCTGGGAAAAGCCGATACCGTCATCCTGCACGTCGATTTGTAAACCCTGTCTATCTGAATGAGCCCGGATACAGATTGTGCCGGGGTTACCTTCAAGCGCATCGGTTGCATTCAGTATCAAATTCAGCAAAGCTTGCCGTATGCCGCTTTCAGGCAAGTGCACGGGCAGCGAATAAGGCGCATCCACTTGCAAGCTGATGGAATCGGCTATCTGGTAGCGGGTCAACGCAACCAAGTCATTAATTAAGGTTTTTATATCAAAAACGGTAGCTACTTCCGGAGAATGACGGCTTTGATCGAGCATGTCGTTAAGCAAGCGTGCCATGCGTTTTAGTTCGGCGTTAATCAGATCCAGCCTTTCCAGTTGGTCTACATCGTCAATTTCACGACGTAAGTTATTGAAAGCCATTTGGATTCCGGCCAGCGGATTACGTATTTCATGCGCTAATTCTGCGGCAACCTCGCCTATCGCCGCCAATCGATCGGCTCGGGCCAGGCTGTTCTGTTGCTCCAACAAAGCCTGCGTGGCTAACCTGACTTCATGTTGCAGCGACTGCGCATGTAACCGATTCGTATCTTCCAGTTCCGCCAGGTGCGTAACCATGTCGTTATAACTATTGAATACCGGCATTAACAGCGGATCAAGATGATCAGTGGTAATGGGAGTAAAGTTTTCTTCGGTCAGACGCTGTAGCAGCTCCTTCAAATCATTAAGCGGATGCAAAATTCTTAGGCGCAAAAATAAAACGGCCACAAACAATATTGCCGTAAACGTTGCCAACGCCATATACAATTCAGTTTGGGTATTCTGACTAATGTCTTCCAACAACTCTTCTCGCTGCAGCGCCTCATTGTCCAGCGTTTCGCTCATTAATTTAAGAGCCGTTAACAGACGACTGTGTTTTTCTTCTTTTTTCAGTGACGGCAAATCAGCCAGCATGCTTTTGACCGTCTCCAGGCTTGTCCGGGTCTCTGCTGACAAATAGCGGTTATCCATCATTAAAGCATCCATCTCACCCAGCGTTTTGGTCAGTACCTCGGGATGAGAGTCTGCCGCTGTTTCGGTCAGATATTCAATCAGCGATTGCTGCAAACCCACGGATACATACTGGATGCGATGCGAATAGTTAACATAAGAGAACACTGTCTTAAAGTGATGAACATTCCGCCAGATCATACCGCCGAGTATGGCAAGAGCCATCAGCAATAAAGCCAGGAAAGCCAAGCCACGCAGCTGGGCAGGACGGTAAAAGATCGGTTTCATTTAAGATTCATATAGGTAATTTCGAGAGTACTGGAAACTTTAATTTTCCAAAATCTTGCCCGACGGCGATTTTATGCACTAATGCTACCATCTTACGGACCGATCGGCTAAGCCCAACTCTCTCAATAAAGAGTTGCCAGCGCTTGATGTTATCCAATTTAAATTTACTTTTTGTTATATATCTTGATGACCAAATCATAAAACCATTCCGGACGAAACAACACGACATAAATTAATATGACCGGAGAGATAGGAATGGGGCCAATCTCAACAATTGAGATAATTATAAGAGCCAGAAGACAGAGAATACGCATAATATATTTTCAGTTACGATGACTTTAAATTTGGGTTTATGCTTATTTAAAGAGTGCCGGGTTATGTTGCAGCACGTTGCTTTCTACGAAACACACGAACAACAGCCGCCACAAAGTCAACGACTATGAGCTAAAGTGGACCCCATTGTCCAGACAAAAGATAGACTTCATCCGGCGTTTTGTAATCGAGCGCTTGATGCCAGCGTTCCTGGTTATAGAATTGGAAGTACTGCGCCAATCCCATCAACAAGTCCGGCATGTTGCTGTGCTGCTTCAAATAAACTTCTTCATATTTCACCGTTCGCCACAGCCGCTCGACAAAAATATTATCCAATGCCCGGCCTCGGCCATCCATACTGATCGTGATGCCGTTGCCCTGCAACACGCCGGTAAAGGCGTCGCTGGTGAATTGCGAGCCTTGGTCGGAATTGAAAATGTCCGGTGCGCCGTACAGCGTGATGGCCTCTTCCAAACAATCCACGCAAAACCCGGCATCCATGGTATTCGACAGCCGCCACGACAGCACCTTCCGACTGTACCAGTCGATGATCGCCACTAGATAAACAAATCCGCGGGGTAACCGAATATAGGTGATGTCAGTGCTCCACACTTGATTGGGGCTGACAATGTCAACGCCGCGGAGTCGGTACGGATAAAGCTTGTGCTGCGGATGCGGTTTACTGGTGTTCGGCCCGGGGGACATGCCGACCAGCCCTAGTTTTTGCATCAATCGCTGCACCCGCTTGCGATTGACGCTATAGCCGCATTCGCCCAGGTAAAGTTTCATCCGGCGCGAGCCATAAAACGGGTGCCTGGTGTACTCTTCATCTAACAAGCGCAGTAACACGAGTTCGTCCTCATTAGCCTCTGTCAGCAAGCGCTTTTTCTGCTCATAAACTACTGAGCGGGTGACCTTGAGAAGCTTGCATTGCGTTGATAACGCAACAGTGTCATTCGGCTCTATCCAGCGCTGGCGTTCATTTAAAGGCTGATCCCAGACTTTTTTCTAGTGCCCCGTGTGGGTATTAAGCCAGTCCAATTCCATGTTCAATTGCCCAATCTTGGCGTATAGCCGGTCAGGGTCGCTCACTGCGTTGACCGGTTTCGGCCCTCGCTTGCCTTCAAACAGGCTGCCGGCATTCTCCAACAACTCTTTTTTCCATTGGCTTACCTGATTCGGGTGTACGCCATGTTCTTGAGCAATTTCATTGATCGTCTTCATGCCTTCGACGGCTTCTAAGGCAACCTTGGCTTTTTGCGTTCCGGTAAAAATCTTCCGTTTCTTTTCACTCATTTTCGGTCTCTAATTTAGCTCAGAGCGTAGCTTAAACTACTGTCTGGATTTCGGGATCCACTTTAATTTTCTGTGGTGCGTTAACATCAGGCGTAAGCTCTCCGGCAGCGGATTCTGTGTTGGAGGAAGCATCCGGTCCTTTGGAATCCAAAAATAGACGAACGATGATTGCAGTATTTATTAACGTGCGGGTCACCTCAGTTTCCTCGAAGTCGCAACACAGAAGGTTCAACAACGGCTTATCCAGATCAGCAATGTGTTTGCTCGCGTAGATGTAACACAATAATCGGTAGACCTCCTGTCGCGCGAGGGCACTGTCGATGTTGTAACCTGTAGGCGGGAACGATTGATCTTCAGTCATAGCGCGCTTTAATGAAGCCTAACGCCTGAATTAATCCGGCGATTGGAGCGTAGCGGTAAGCAGTCGGCTGGAATGAAAAGTTAGACGATACCAACCGAGGGTTGAATATGAAAGAAGAGTCCATTGAAGAAGTATTGATTGGATTGATTGCCGATTCAGACCTTGATGAAGTCGTTTGCTGTCTTGACTTCATCGCCAATAAGGAAGGCAAAATACATAAAGATGTTCACGGATAATGGGCAAATATACCCGGCACCGCTGCCAGAGCCGGAAGTCAATGGACCTCGCTGTAATTTGGCAAGGCCGTGGGAAGCGCCATGGTGTCTAACGCCTGAATTAAGAGGGCCAACGTTAGGAGGCTCTGTTTGAATGACGTGTTAGTCCACATGCTGATGCTCCGAGGATGTCTTTGACCACTCCCAGTAATCCTGTGAAGCGGGTTTAAGCCGATGGTCAAACCAAGAGGCCAGTTCTCGGCATAAATGTGGTTGGTTTTCGAAGAAAATCGAGATTTGAACGTCTGCGTGACCTTGGATTACCGGGAAGGAGAGGAAGGCGTGTTCATCATCAATGATAAACACGTCGAATCCAACGCGATCGTTGGAATTCAGTACGTGCAAATGCACCTGATCACCGACGAACCGTTTGGTGAAGACCTTGAATCGATTCTCGACGCCTTCTCTGAAGTCTTTGGGGAGATCGTCAAACCGAATGGCGAAAATGACGTCGAAGTACACGGGATTACCACTGTCTTTCGTTTCGCGAAGACGGCGGGAGACTGCCTCTCCAATAAATGAAAGGGGCGCCTTCGGCGATTTTCCATAGAGGACCGCTCGGAGCGATCTGTGAGCTTGACTGACTGGCTGAATAGCGGCCGAATAGATTTCGGGCATACCGCGCAGCAGGCGGCCCCCGACCTGTGAAGCAAGTAGTCCTTCCACGTACTCCAGATGTGACGCGAGTTTCCTCTGGTGTATCGCTCGCTCTAAACCGAGACTCAACGCAATGAGCCCCACGAGTGATACAAGCACGCCGATTGGTTTCTTCTCCGCGAAGTGGTGCTCCAAACCAAATATATCGGATACGCCAATCCCAACTCCTATGAGACCAGATACGACCAACAAGCCAGTGGTAAGCCAACTACCTATCGCTTCGAGCTTCATTGTCCCTCCGCGCCAGTGACCGTCTGAGCATGGGGGCTAACGCGGCAAGCTAACCGGCGCGCCGCTTTTAGGCGCGTCCGTATGGAGCGATGTGTTAGATCTCGATCAGGGCATGGCGCAACGCTTCGCTCAGACATTCGTGAATTCTCTAACGAGCCGGATGACATCCTGCGGACGGTCCAGGCTGAGGAAGTGTCCGCCGTTCTTGACCACCTCCAGCTTGGCACCGGGAATTCGCTCCAAGGTGGCGCGCCGCTCCAATTCCCGTGACCAATCCTGATCACCATAAACGAGGAGCACCGGAACGGAAATCTTGCCATATTCCGCTCGGGCCTCGTCCCATTTGTGGGCATTGCGGATCAGATTCAAAAAAGCCCGATAGTGGCCGCGGCGGCAACCCACCGCATACGTCTCACGCACGAAGGATTCTGGCAGAGCATCGGGCTCGGCGACCCCGCCTTCCAGAATCTTGCGTTCGACCAGGGGATTGCGGAAGCGCATGACGGTTTCCCCGAGTACCGGGATACGGGCCAAGGTGAAGATCAGCCAGGCCACTGAGTTCGCACGGGTGATGCCATGGCCCTTAGCGTAATCGTAGGAATTGATAGCAACGACGCGGGCAACGTTGGGATGCCGGTGCGCCGCAAGCAGCAAAGGGATCGTGCCGCCAATCGAGACCCCCGCCAGCGTGGCGTTACCGATTCTCTGGGCATCGAGAAACTTGCCGACGATATCGACGAAGAATGCCGGGGTGTAATCCGTCGCAGGAATGTCCGACCAGCCGTGTCCAGGGTAATCGAGGGCATAGACTGTGAAAGTCTTGGCAAGCTCAGGAATGAGCTTCTGGAAGATATCGAGTTGCGTGCGCAGCGTGTGCAACAATACCAGCGGCGGTCCATCGCCGGTCTTCACGTAACGTAACCGGATACCGTCAATGAGTGTATATTGTACGGGGAGATCGGGCGCCCAGGATAATGCCGCCGGTTTGTCCGGATCCGTTCGCATGGCCTCAATCAGTAAAGAGATCGGAACCGGCGCTGCAATCACGATCACGGCAACGATAAATAGGGTTGTGTTCATGTTCTTTTCTTAACAGCTCTAACGCAAAGGTAAGGGGCGCGCCGCCTCAAGGACGCCAAGCGAAGCCACCGAACCCGATTAAAAAGCCAACCTTCAAAACCGCCATAGGACGGCGCGTCCCTTTGACCGCTATGTTAGACCGAATGATACACCTGACACAGCAACGTAGCCAGAAAAAAACCTACACGACTATGCGCGACCTGACTCATTTGTTTTATTCACACCTCATGACCAATTTGAAATGCCACCATCTCAATGTGATAAGCCTGCCAAATGATTGGTTGATGCTCCTCTTGATTCAGTTGATGTGCAATTGCCCGACATAGCCATGAAGAATAAAGAAACCCAAGCCTAGCCTGCCGTAAGCTTCCCAAACGTGGAAATCCGCCCCAAGGTTGTCCAACACGCCCGGGTGGCCATGGAATTTTCAACACAGGTGCGTGTATCTCGCCACCCTGTTCGTTCCAGAACTCAGAGACCAGCCATTGCAACCCTCTTGCGCAATAGGAGTCAAAGATTACCCAAGCAGCAGGATTCCACATTTCGTAGACTTTTGAAATTGATGCAATACGACCGGAATACAATTGATCGAATGGCCCTGCATTTACATTGTTTAGAAGCTCAAAACATCCCTCAAGGCTTTCTTCCATCGCCGCACTTAAGGGCTTCATTTGACCCCAATCCAAAATCTGGTTGGCGACGATAATTCTTTGATCCACATTAACGGCTTGAACTAGTTGTTGATGAAATTGACACCGAACTTCCTGACCTTCGACGTAATTCATCCCGTTAAACTGGTATTTCTGGAGAGCATTCCACCAATTCCCGAATGGGTGATTCTCTAGTAATGTAGTTATTGCTGCCACTCCATCACCAAGTATTTCAACAAACTGTTCGTAGCCCAGGGGATGGATTGGATGCAATGCCATTGGAGTTTCGTCTTTTATGTCTAACGCAATAATAACGGGACGCGGCGAATAGCCGTATTTTTAAACATAGATTGAGGCCGCGTTCCCGTTGATTGTTATGTTAGACGCTTTTAAATCTCTGGCAATGGTACAGACGGAACTGGAATGGGATTAAAGGAAATTGGGCTATAGCTTAACCCACAAGAACGGCAACGCCATTCTCCAGATGCGCCGTTGCCTAAAATCACATCAATAGTTAATAAAGTTTCGGAGGAATTATGAACCAAACATCTAGGACAGATGAAACTGTCTCGTTTTACAAGAAAGCCAGCAGGATTGCTGCGCTCGTATTCGGTGATAAGACCAAGGCGTATTACTGCGTATTCTGATTAATTTGAACAGTGATTCTGGCGGAACTTGAACACCTAAAACCTAACGCATCGGTGGAAGTGAATTTTTACTCTAAGTGTTCAACTTGGGTCAAGGAATTCATTTTTTTTCGCA
>Ga0208882_1000405_pt1 | contig 19435 bp, 22 predicted proteins | sample LakWasMet14_LOW5_2_FD_183862 | JGI IMG/M metagenome (GOLD analysis project Ga0208882, IMG submission 183862) | Freshwater sediment methanotrophic microbial communities from Lake Washington under simulated oxygen tension - Sediment Metagenome... | ecosystem: Environmental > Aquatic > Freshwater >...
GCTAGAAGGCGGCGTGTTTGTCGGGGGCGCGGTCATCCAGTGGCTACGCGACGGCTTGCAGTTATTTAAGCAGGCATCGGACAGCGAACGGCTTGCCGGAAGCGTTGAAGATAACGGCGGGGTTTACTTCGTACCGGCACTGACCGGTCTTGGCGCTCCGCATTGGGATCCGCAGGCGCGGGGAGCGATCTTTGGCATCACGCGCGGTACAACCGCTGCGCATTTTGCTCGGGCGGCCCTGGAGAGCATTTGCTTTCAGGTCGATGATGTCTTGCAGATGTTTGCAGCCGAAAGCGGCAGTCCGATTACCCAGCTACGAATCGATGGCGGCGCGGCAGTCAATAATATGTTGGCGCAGTTCCAGGCCGATATATCAGCTGTTGAAGTTGTCCGTCCGACCAACCTTGAAACCACGGCGTTGGGCGCGGCTTATCTGGCCGGCATTGCCATCGGGTTATGGACTATCGACGAGCTTAATGACAAATGGCGTATCGATCAGTCATTTCATGGAACAATGCCGCCTTTGGAAGTTAAATTATTAAAAAAACATTGGCTTAAAGCCGTGGAAAGGTCAAAAAAATGGGTGGAATAAGGTTTGCCGGATGAGTGAGACAAAACTTCGCGGATATGAAAATTTTCATATTGTGTTATGGCTGTTGAAAGATACCTGTTGGTTGATGGAATGGCGGCTGGAAGGCCTGTTCATGATTATGCCGACAGTTGCGGCGGCTTTTCATATTACCTGGCTGGGTCGGCAAAACATCGCCAACCTGTTCCATAATTTAGCCGTCAGCAGTTGGATATGCGGCAATGCGGTCTGGATGATCGGGGAGTTCTTTTTTTACGACAGTTTCAGGCCATTTGCCAGGGTCTTTTTCGGTATCGGCGTGGTGTTTCTTGCGGTGTATTATTTGGGCGTGTTGCCGAAACAAAGGCGATTGCTGAGACAAAAGCTGTAACTTATGCCTAGCGTCTAATTCGCAACACCCACGCCTCGTAGCTCTTACGATTCAGCCTGCTTGAAATGCATGTATTTGACGCCGACAGCACAGGCAACGCCGACCAGGATATAGGCATAATTGACGAACAAGCCGGACAATGTGCCCGGATTATGTTCAACCGCATCGCGTAGCCCTGGGGTTACGGCAAAAGTCCAAACAACGCCAGGGATCAGATAGGACAGAAAGCCCACAATAGCCGAGGACAGCGGGTTTTTTCCGGTCGCTTCAGCGCTTTTGTAAAACCAGTAAGAGATCAGTAACGCAGTAATGGTGCCTATCATGATGAAATTCCTTAAGTTATGTTAGCGGTAGCGTCACAGTAGCAAATTGCTCTCTTTTGCTCAAGCGTAAGGCTTTTGGTGGAGATGGAAACATCAACCGATATTCAATTAATTATCGTAGGCCGGAATAAGATGGTTCGAGCGGCAGCGAGAATCAGCGTTTCCGGCTATTCGCACTCTATGTCTTCAATATTGGAAGGCGCAATTTCACCCCAATTGCACGGATACCAACCATGCGAGACAAAACGCGCGAAAGAGCTATGCTGCCATTCGCCAGGTGTGGCAACCAAGCCATGTTTGACCGGGTTGTAATGGATGTAATCCAAATGCTTGTGAAAGTCTTCTTTGTCTCGGATGCAATGATCATAGAAACGAGGTTGCCAAACGGCTTTTGCGCCGCCTTTTCGGGTTTGAGCGGGAACATGCCTTGAAAAGTCGGTCTTCACCATTTGCCAACGGGTGGAAAAATCGGCATCGTCTTCCGGTAAGCGCCACAGGCAATGCGGATGATCCGGCAAAACCACCGCCGCCAGCAGGTCGAAAGGGCGTTTTGTTTTGACCTTTCGAAAAGACCGGCGGAGTTGCTCCACCCGTTCGGTGTCGGCGAATATCGGTTGGCGGCGGTAAGTGACCAAGGTAAAGAAATACGTTCCGCCGGGAATATACAAACGCCGATAATCGCTCATGACCAGTCCTCAAAACAGGAGTAGGCCGGAATAAGGCCATCCAAGCGCGTAGCGCGAGGTGGCGTTTCCGGCGAGTTTGGGATGTGTTTGCCGGAAACACCAGTTCTCGCTACCGCTCGAACCGGCTTATTCCGGCCTACGGGACTGACTTGATAGGCTTGCGGTATTGATTAGAAAACATTACTAATTGCGTACCCACAAGCTTTTAATTCTTTTGCTACTTCAGTTTTCCAAGCACCATAACTATCTAGCGCAACGTAAACAACACCACTAATATCATTAGGTGTTTCGATGTCGCCTTTAACTAAAGAGCAGACATTTTCTCTCCCAAGTTTCGCCATAAGGTATCCATGTTCAAAAACTACATTTTGGCGTGCTCGATTTTTAGGTGGAATGTTTGATTCATGTACACCTCTTCCATGGTCGCAAGCTGTATAAAGTACAAGTGCAAAATCAGCGTCATTTGAATATCGTTCGATTTTTTCAATTATTGTCATTCCAGAGCTGGCTTGCTCATGCAATATAATTGCATCTAACCCAAGCTTTTCGATAAATCGGCTGACTTCTTGCTTAGCCTCATTGTCTCGACCGTGAACGATAAATACTTTTCGTTTATTTCTTGCAACTGACGGTAATTTAAGGTTATTTTGAATTAGTTCATTTTTTGGAGAGGTTGTGATTTGCTGGCCGAACTCTAAAGAATCTAATATCGGAGTAAACTGTTCCGATAGATATGTACGCCGTTCGGCATAACTACCAAGCTTAGGCTTAATGAAACCCCAAAATGAATCAAGATTACGGTGATGTTTTAGCCATTGAGGTAAATGTGGCGCTAGCTTTGGGTTACTCAGAAGATCACGTCTAAGCTCTTCAAATTCGCCTGAATCAGCAGTCACGCCAGTTGCTCGTGCCGTTAGCAAATTAACAAGGTAGCTCACCTTGTCAAAATCAGTTTCTAAGAACTCAATACTCAATGTCTAAATTCCTATTGTGAATCGAAATACTCGATTTCTCGATTTAAGTACACCTTGATCCAGCCGGGCCGGAATAAGATTAACCAACAACCCGCCCAATCAACTCTCCCAACTTAACCGTCTTCTCCGCTTTAAATCCGGCATCCCACTGCGCCTTATCCTTCCCAAACAAAACAATAATCGTAGAACCCATATTAAATCGACCCATTTCCTCGCCGATTTTCAACGTAGGCGCATCATCGCCATACTGCCAATTCTGAACTGACGTAATGCTCGGCGGCGTGACGACACCATGCCAGACGGTTTCGACGCTGGATACGAAAATAGCGCCGACCAGCACTAAGGCCATCGGGCCGATTTCCGTGTCAAAAATCGCGGCGACGCGCTCGTTTCGGGCAAATAAGCCGGGCACTGAATTGGTGGTGGCGGCATTGACGCTGAATAAACGGCCGGGTATATGCACCATTTCCCGTAAGGTGCCGGTCAGCGGCATGTGCAGGCGGTGGTAGTCTTTGGGCGATAAATAGATAGTGGTGAACACGCCGTCATTAAACGGCTCGGCGCGGGATGCGTCGCCGCCCAGCAATTCGGTCGCGGTAAAGCTTTTGCCTTTGGCTTGGAAAATTTTGCCGTCTGAAATGTCTCCGGCCTGGCTGACGGCTCCGTCCGCAGGACAGATAATGGCGTTGCTTTCGTTGCTGAACGCTCTAACGCCGGGTTTTAACTCACGGGTGAAAAAGTGGTTAAAGCTCTTGTAGGCATTGATGTCCGGCTCCTGCGCCTCGTCCATGTTGACTCCATAATGCCTGATGATCTGCTTGATAAACAGGTTTTTAAAAGCTGTGTTTTCGCAGTGAGTCAGTTTGCTCATCATTTGCGATAGCGCGTGATGAGGCAAAACATATTGGGGCAGGGTGGTCAGGGCTTCTTTAAAGTTCATGTGTTAATAATTGTCGGGTGTTTTCCCGCTTAAGAAATATGCGAAAGCAATAATTTCCGCGACGGCAACATAGAGTTCATTGGGGATTTCGTCGCCTAACGGAATTTGCGCCAGAATTCTTGCCAGTTCCGGCTCGGTTTGCAGCGGTATTCCGTGGTGTTCGGCGATTGCTAAGATTTGTTCGGCGGTAAGTCCCGAGCCTTTGGCGGTCACCTTGGGTGCGTTTTTGCCGTCGTATTTTAATGCGACGGCAATGTCCGAGGTGTAATAGGTCTTAGCCATGATGATCTAGGTGATTACCGCAAAAAGAACAGTATCCACGAAAATCACGAAAGGCACGAAAAATACAATATGTTCGTGTTTTTTGTGTTTTTCGTGAACGATGCTTTTTGGCGGATTCATTATTAAATCACTTACGGCAGCGTAACCAGTTCCGGCGCTTGCCAATCGGGGTTTCTGTGTTCTGCAACGACAGTGGTGTAGATGCCGCCGCGTACATTGAACTCGGCGCGGATGCGCATGAAGTTCGGCGAAATGGCTTTCACGAGGTCGTCGAGGATTTCGTTGGTGACGGCTTCATGGAATGCGCCTTGGTCGCGGAACGCCCACATGTACAGCTTGAGCGCTTTAAGTTCTACGCACAGTGCTGCGGGGATGTATTCGATTTGGATAGTGGCAAAATCCGGCTGGCCTGTTTTGGGGCACAGGCAGGTGAACTCAGGCACATCAATACGAATCGTGTAATCTCGGCCTGGTTTTGGGTTGTCGAAAGTTTCCAGATCTTTGCTTGGTTGTGTAGTCATTTTCAGCTTATATGTAGAATAAAAGAGGTATAAAAAGTGGACGCCTTAGATGAAAAAATTCGATACTCGGCTAATTATCGTTAATAATAGGCTGTTATTTTAATTCAACTGTCGGGATATTCATACCAGTACTATGAAACTGGAAAAAATCAAGCTTTCGGGTTTCAAATCTTTTGTTGATCAAACGGTCATACCGATCACTGGTAATCTGACCGCCATCGTCGGGCCTAACGGCTGCGGCAAATCCAATATTATCGATGCGGTGCGCTGGGTCATGGGCGAAAGCTCGGCCAAGCATTTGCGCGGCGGCAGCATGGCGGACGTGATCTTTAACGGTTCATCGGGACGCAAACCGGTCAGTACGGCTTCGGTCGAGCTGGTTTTCAATAATACCGACAGCAAGCTGGGCGGCGAATACTCGCAGTACGATACTATCGCAATCAAACGCCAGGTCAGCCGCGACGGCACTTCCGTGTTTATGCTGAACGGTTCGCGTTGCCGCCGCAAAGACATCACCGATATATTCCTGGGTACAGGGTTGGGCTCACGAAGCTACGCGATTATCGAGCAGGGCACGATTTCCCGCATGGTCGAAGCCAAGCCGGAGGATTTACGAGTTCATATCGAAGAAGCGGCGGGCGTTTCCAAATATAAGGAACGTCGCAGTGAAACCGAAACCCGGATGAGGCATACCCGCGAAAACTTGGAGCGGCTCGACGATTTGCGCGACGAAGTTGAAAAACAAATCAAGCATCTGCAAAAGCAGGCCGAAAAAGCCGAGAAATATACCGAACTTAAAAAAAAGGAACGCCAATATAGATTGGAGTTGTTGGCGATGCGCTGGAATGCCTATCATCAGGCTGCAAAACAGCTGGATGAAAAGTTGCAGACGGTCGCTCACGAGCACAACCGGCTGTTTGTCGAGCTGCGTGACATTGACAGCACTATCGAAGCCAAGCGTGCCGAGCATAAAGCCCAGCAGCAGCAAACCAACAAGTCCCAAGGCGATTATTACCAGATTGTTGCCGAAGTCAGCGGCCTTGAGCAGACCATCAAGCACAGCGAAACCAGCCGTGAGCAAACCCTGGTCGAAATTAATCGCTTGCGCCAGCAGGCCGATCAGTCGTTAACGGAACTGGAAGCCGATGTGCAGCAGCTGGAACAGATCAAAGAGGCTTTGTTTGAAGCGGAAGAGGCCTTGATTGTTGCCGAGGAAAGGCAGGAAGATGTTTTATACAGCCAGCAGGAAGTGCAGCAGCAGAAAAGTTCCTGGCAGGAACAATGGGAAACGTACCGCAATACCAGTTCGAGCTATAAGGAACAGTCCGAAGTGCAGCGGGTAAAAACCGCGCAGCTGGAAAACCAGAATCGTCAGTTGCAAATCCGTTTGGATAAGTTGCATAGCGAGCGTAGTGAGCTGGAGTCCAGCGAGCTACAAAGCGAGATTGAATCGCTGGATGCGGGCATCGAGATGATCGAGACGCAACGCGATGATCTGCAAAAGCAGCTTGAAAGCTTGCATCGGCAGATACGCGAACAGCGCCAGCAGATCAAGCAGTACCATGATGAGCTGCATACACGCCGCTCGGAAATGCATAGCGTAAAAGGCAAAATCACTTCGCTGGAATTATTGCAGCAACATGCGATGGGCAAAGACAATAAGCACCTGAGTACTTGGCTTGAGTCCGTGGACCTGGCCGAAAACCGCCGTCTTGCCGAGTTTCTGGACGTGCAGGCAGGTTGGGACACGGCGGTTGAAACGGTGCTGGGCAGCTACCTGGAGGCGATTTGCATTGAAAGCGCCGATCAGGTTATTCCGGGCTTGCAGCGATTGACGGATGAGTCGATAGCATTGGTTGAGACTGGTGCTAAAAAGCCCTCTCCAGAGGGAGAGGGTTGGGTGACGACTGCACGGATGCAGGAGGTAGAGCAACGCATGGAGCAGTTGCCGAGGGGAAATCAAAATAAAGAAGAAAGCTTATTTGTATCCCCTCATCCCAGCCTAATCATGCCGGACTCCCCTGTCCAGCACCCTGCGGGCGAGTGCAAATCCGCTCCCGGCGGATTTGTCCCTCAGGGAGAAGGGGCGTGTGCCTCTAGCTTATTGGACAAGGTCAAAGCGCCGTGGGATTTGAGCAATTTGCTGGCCGGCGTTTATTGCGCTGATGATGTCGAAACGGCCAGAGCCTTATCTTCCCAGCTTAAAGCGCATGAATCGATTATTATCCCGGACGGCACTTGGTTCGGCTCCGGCTGGATAAAAATCATCCGCGCCAAAGACAGCAAAACCGGCGTATTGCAGCGCGAAAAAGAGCTGCGCCTGTTGAAGCAACGGCAGGAAGATCTGCACATTGAGATTGAAGCGCTTGAAGACCAGCTGGAATCTTCCGAAACCGGCTTGAAGGACGCTGAAGTCCAGCGCGAATCGATTCAGCAACAGGACAATAGCCTGAGCAGCGAGCTGTCGGTGAAAAGCGCCGAATTCAGTGCGAGATCCGCCCGGCTGGAACATCAGCAGCGCCGTCTGGAGCAGGTCTGCAACGATATCGACGATATCAGCAGCGAGACTGCGGAAAATGCCGAGACTATCGCCGAATCCCGGCTGTTGCAGGAACAGGCCGAACAGGTCATGGCCGAGCAGGAGCAAAAAAAGCAAAGTCTGGAGGCGTTAAATCAGGAGCTGCAATCCGAGCAACAGCGTATCGATCAATCCGCCAATGAAGCCAGGCAACAGGTTTACAGCATCAAGTCGAAGATCGAATCGCTACGTTCATCCGAAACCCTAACCGGCAAACAGCTGGAGCGTTTGCGGCAGCAGCATCAACAATCGACAGAACGCATCGCCGAGCTGGAAAAAAATCTGCATCAAACGTTGACTCCGATGGACGATGAAAAAAAGCAGCTGGAGCAAATTCTGGTGGATAAGGGGAAGCTGGAGATTCGTTTGCACGAACAACGTCAGCTTCAGGAAGACCTTGAAGCGGAAATAACCCGGCTATCCGAACAACATATCCGGGTGCAGCGCGCTTTGGAAAAGCAGAAAGAAGCGCTGGATACGATTCGTTTTGACTTACAGGAAAGCAAGGTGCGCCAGCAAACCGTCAACGAGCAGCTGAAAGAAATCGATGCCGATGTCGGGCAGGTGCTGCATAGCTTGCCGGAACAGGCCGAAGAAAACAGCTGGAAAAGAACAGTCGATGACTTATTGGCTCAAATCGAAAGATTAGGTACCATTAACCTGACCGCAATAGAAGAGTACAAGGCTCAGTCCGAGCGAATGAATTTTCTGAATGAGCAACATGCCGATTTAATCGAGGCCTTGCAAACGCTGGATCAGGCAATCAGTAAAATCGATAAAGAAAGTCGGCAGCGGTTTAAGGAAACATTCGATAAAATAAACACCGGTTTGCAGGAAAAGTTCCCGAAATTATTCGGGGGCGGTCATGCTTATCTGGAATTGACCGAACAAGACGAGCTGGAATCGGGCGTAAACATTATTGCCAGACCTCCCGGCAAGAAAAACAGCTCCATACACTTGTTGTCAGGTGGAGAGAAAGCGTTGACGGCGGTAGCCTTGGTATTTTCGATTTTCGAACTCAATCCGGCGCCTTTCTGTTTGCTGGATGAAGTCGATGCGCCGCTGGATGATGCAAATGTTGGGCGGTTTTCAAGGATGGTCGAAGAAATGTCAGCATCTGTGCAGTTTTTATATATTTCCCATAACAAAGCAACTATGGAAATTGCAAAACAGCTGGCAGGTGTTACTATGAAAGAGCCGGGCGTGTCCCGGATGGTCGCAGTTGATATTGAAGAAGCAGTGAGTCTGGCGGAAACCTAATGGATAAAGAAATTTTAAGAATTGTAATTATTGCGACCGGCATGTTGGTAGTTATAGGCATGTTGGTTTGGGCTTATATCAAAGATAAAAAAGCGCGTGAAGAGTCGGATTTTTACGATGATGCCGGCGATCATTCGCTGACGTCGAATGCGCTGGCAGACACAAGTGACGATTTTGATATTGCCCCGCTGGCTGCGTCTAAAGGTACTACCGGTACTCATGACCATTCGGATCGATACTATGATGAGGACGATGACGAAGACTACTATGAGCAGGATGACGACATAGAGCCGCCGCCACGCGCTGCCGCGCCAGCAATTATTCAGTTCTGCATTATTACCAAGGCGGACGAAGATTTTAACGGCGCTGATTTGGTTGAAGCCTTTGAAGAGGTCGGGCTTGAATACGGCAGTTTAAAAATATTTGAACGCCTGGATGCTAACCGTCTGGTCGATTATGGCGTAGCCTGTATTGTAGAGCCGGGCACGTTTCCGGATAAAAATTTGGAAAATTTCTACTGTCCCGGCATCGTGTTTTTTATGCAGCCTGAAGCACTGGATGATGCACCGGCGGTTTTTGACGATTACGTAGAAACAATCAATGCATTGGCCGCGAAATTGGATGGCGTTATTCTTGATCATAGAAGACAGCCACTGACCGACGCGACCGTTCAAGCTATTCGGCAGAGTTTGTGATTTTGACTCTTTGCCATAAAAGCTCCGGGCAGAATAGCCCGGAGTGACCCGACAAGCGCGTAGCGAATCCCTGCCGGAATGACGATGTTGCGTGTATGAGCGTTACCCCATCTGTACTGTGCTGGCGCTATGTGCAACTCTACGAAACTTACACATTCGCATCCACCAGTCCAGATTATTTAAATGTCATCTCTCAGTCATTCGCAATTAGAGCTTTTAAAAGAAGCTGATCTATCTATCCACTTGTCTCCTGAGCTTATCGCTCAAATCGCAACACAAGCCAATCCCCAGCAGTTGACCGATGAACAGCTGCTTGAGTTTTTGCAAGTCTGCAATGCGCTGTATCGCAGTGGCGAACCGTTAATTTCCGATGCGGATTATGATTTTATTTTTCTGGCCGAGCTGCAAAAACGCCATCCCCAGCATCCCTATTTAGAGACTGTCGAACCGGAAATCATTGCTGTCGGCAAGACTGTCACGTTGCCGGAGCCCATGCTGTCCACGGAAAAAACCTATACCCGAAGCGGCATCGAAAAATGGCTGGCACGACTGAAAAAAGCCGCTGAAGATTGTGACGTAGATTTTTCCACGCTGATGATCCGGGCAACGCCCAAGCTGGACGGCTATGCGGCTTACGATGACGGGAAAGTACTTTACACGCGCGGCGATGGCCGCAGAGGCACGGACATTAGCCGAGTTTTCGAGCGCGGCTTGATAGTCGGCGGAAACGGCGAAAGAGGACAAGGCGCCGGAGAAATTGTGGTTAGTCAGACCTATTTTAACAACTACCTGGCTGATTATTTTGAAAACTCACGGAATTTTCAGGCCAGCATCATTAAAGAAAAAGACCTGGAACAACACGCTTTGGAAGCTATACAAAACCATGCGGCGGTTTTTTTTCCGTTCTCGCAGTTGCCATCTTGGCAAGGCACAGCCGCCGAAGTGCTGGCTGATTTCGACCATGTTATCGAAACCGTCTACAAACTGGTCGATTACGATGTCGACGGCGTCGTTTTTGAGCTGGTAGGCAATGAGCAGATTAAAAAATATTTAGGCGCTACACGGCACCACCACCGCTGGCAGATTGCCTATAAAAACAATATCGAAACCGCCGAAGTGACAGTGCTGAGAGTCACCCCGCAGACCTCCCGTTCCGGCCGGGTCAATCCGGTTGCCGAGCTTACGCCGACCAAACTCAGCGGAGCTATGATTTCCAGGGCAACGGCCCACCATTACGGCATGGTCAAAAAGCTGGGCATTGGTCCCGGCACCCTGATTGAATTAACACGCTCAGGCTTGGTGATACCCAAAATCGAGCGGGTCATTACCCCGGCAACGCCGCAAATTCCGGAACATTGCCCCAGTTGCGGCAGTGAACTGGTTTGGGATAGCGACTACCTTTATTGCCTGAATACCACGAAATGTCCGGCGCAAATTGAAAATACTATCGAACATTTTTTCAGAACCCTGGCGAATGTCGACGGCTTTGGGCAAAAAACCGTAGAAAAGCTCCATACTTTCGGCATCAACTCGATTTATGCCGTTTATCAGCTGAGCATGGAGCAATTGCAAGACATGGGCTTTGGCGAAAAAACATCGCAAAATCTGCTGGACCAGTTGCAGCGCAGCAGGACCGAAGCCATTGACGACTGGCGTTTTCTGGGCGCATTCGGCATTTACCGGATGGGTCTTGGCAACTGCGAACGCCTGCTGCAACATCACCATCTGCTGGATATTTTTAACCTGACCGTTGAAGACGTGATGAATATCGAAGGCTTTGCCGATAAAACCAGTGCCGCCGTGGTCGAATGTCTGGCAAAAATCAAAACCGATTTCATGCAAATCTATCAGCTGGGTTTTAATTTAATCCCAACGCCGCTAATCGCCGAGCAGCGGCAAGCTATCAGCCCGATTTCCGGCAAGACCATCGTTTTTACCGGCACCATGGTCCACGGCAAACGGGATGACATGAGCAAGCAAGCCAAACGCCTGGGGGCAAAAGTAGCCAGTTCGGTTACCGGAAAAACCGATTTTCTGGTTACCGGTACTGAGGTAGGGGCGGCAAAAATCGCTGCCGCCATAGAAAAGGGGGTGCGGGTTGTCAGCGAAGAGGAATATTTGGCGCTGTTGAGTAGGTCGGCATAAAGTCATTCAAGTGCGTAGCGCGAGATGGCGTTTCTGGTGACTTGCCTAAATAAGTCTGTTTTCGCTGCCGCTTAAACAGACTTATTCAGGCCTACACGACTGACTTATTACCGCCGCATATACAGCAGTTTTTCACCGTAAACTTGGCTCTGAGCGGCTCGGAGTTTGCAACTCCGTCCCTAATGTTTTCTCGATGCTTGAGTTAAGGGCTGTAGGATAATGGTATGAACTCCTCCTCTTCGAAACCGCATTGCGATGTGCCAAAGCGCGGTAGGATGGGTGTCGCTTTACTTTACCCATCCTACCGCCGAATTCCCCAAGACAAGTTTAGGAATTAACTCGATAAGATGCGCAAGCATAGGATGTGCTGAGGTACCAAACGCATTGTTCGCGATGATGCTTCTCCTCCTGTCATCGGCACATCTTCCTATGCACTAAGAATTGCAGTACTAAGGTGATTAACCTTGGGGCCGGGAAAGTGCTGATATATCACAATGTTTATCTCGTCAAATAAAGATTCATTTGACGCTTGGATCAGACGAGGTAGAATCCGTGTCTAATGCTTATCAACTCGCGCAAGCCAACTGATAGGTTTGTGTCCGATCACATTAACAGGAGTCATTATGAAAGGTGATATAAATATTCTGGAAATTCTTAACGGCTTGCTTGCCGGAGAATTGACCGCATCCGATCAGTATCTGATCCATGGCGAGATGTACGCAGATTCCGGTCTGCACCACCTTGCAGAAAAAAGCCTACACGAGTCTGAGCATGAACGACTGCATGCCCGCGCCTTGATTCAGCGGATTTTATTTCTGGAAGGTACGCCCAACCTAGCTAAACGCGAAGCTTTGAATATCGGCAACGGGGCGCAGGAAATGCTAAAAGCCGACCTGGCCGTTGAATATCACGTCGTCGATGAATTGAAAAAAGCCATCGCTGCCTGCGAAAAATCAGGAGACTATGTAACTCGCGACATGCTGACTACGCAACTGGATGATACGGAAATGGATCATGCTTATTGGCTGGAACAGCAGTTGAAGCTGATCGGCTTGGTAGGCTTGGAAAATTATCAGCAAAGTCAAATGAAACCAGGTATTTAAGCGGACGAGGCGCAATTATGAAAGGCGATAAAAAAATCATTGAAATTCTCAACAAAGCACTCAAAAACGAGCTAACCTCGATCAACCAGTATTTCCTGCACGCGCGTATGTTTCGTAACTGGGGCCTTGAAAAACTTAACGACTACCAATACAAGCAATCGATCCGCGTCATGAAAGAAGCCGATGAGCTCATTGAGCGAATCCTGTTTCTAGAAGGTCTGCCCAATCTGCAGAACCTCGGAAAGTTGCTGATCGGCGAAAATGTCGTTGAATGTTTAAACGGCGATTTGGAATACGAAAAAAATATTCAGCGGCCACTACTGATAGACGCCGTGGCTTTATGTGAAGAATTGCAGGACTATGTCAGTCGAGATCTATTCGAAGAGTTGTTGGAGCACTGCGAAGAGGCCATCGATTGGCTGGAAACTCAGCAAAGCTTAATGAGGGATGTCAGTCTGCCTAACTATTTACAATCACATATGTAGCATGGCGACAATCAACAATGTCACTACTTGCCAAATATCAGTGATAAGTGACATTGTTATGTTTTAAATGAGAATTAATCTTGACAGACGTAGCAAACTAAATAAGAATGCTTCTCAATAATGTATTATTGAGCTATAGAGGAGCTTGTTCTATGTATGTATGTGTTTGTCAGGCGGTGACTGATCTCGATATTCATCAAGCCGCCAGAAACGGAGCAAAAACACTTAGAGATTTACGTCGGGATCTGCAGGTAAGCGTTGAGTGCGGTCGCTGCGCCAGTTGTGCCCGTAAGTGCCTAAAATCAGCCAACGAAGATTTTTTGGGGGACTTGCAATTACCCGTCAATGCCTGAACCTAATTATTGACTGGAGCCATATCTGACAGATTCAGCGCTCTTAGGATCATTAGCTGTGCATATCTTTTATGCCCAACATTACGATATTTCAATATGAAGGCAGATTTTGAATTTGACCTTGGCTATTCCATTACTGAATATCGAAATCTTGGAGCCTATTGTGCCTATTGTTGGTGCTAACCTACATGACTTATTTAAAATTCGAGAATCTTCCTGTAGGTTCAGATACGCAGCGGTTTTTAGAGCGCAAGCAATAACCTACAAATTATAAATGTCCCCTCTGTCCATATCAGTAGATATGCTGGCTCAAGCTCTATTTAATCAGTAATAGTACGGATATGAATTCGGTCGTCAGAAATATGAATAATACCGCTAAAGCTAATGCATTTGCGGACTTCCGCATTCGTTTTTCTGAGTGATGACTCCAAAAACTGAATCGTCATCTTCCTTTTAGAGGTATTAACTATGACTGGTATATTAAAACGCAAGGCGCCGGCCGTATGCCGCGTTATGTTTGTGAGCTTAGGAATTTTGTTGCTGCTCCAAGCGAGAGCTATGCGGAGTCTTATGCCGGCCAGTGCGATGATCTACTAGCGGTTGTAGGGCAGAAAATCGAAAGCGCTACTTTTCTAGGGAATAAGGCCGAGACTAATCGGAGTAATCTTCTTGCAAAACTGGATGAGGCTCAAGCAATGTTTTATCTAGAAAAATACAGTGATTTGATAACTAAACTAGGAAACATATCCGACACTGCCACCGACTTAGCTAACACACGGAAGCCCAAGCTTGGGGATGCCAGCGCTATCAACTATGCAGTTTCAAACGCTATTGACTGTGTTGGTGCATTGCCTTAGACCCACACTTTAACGAGCCCGGTTGCGCATCTGGAATAACATTCGTCTAACTCGTCTAACCATCACATACACACATACAAGGAAACGCTTAGTTCGATTAGCGGAGCCTTGCTGCAAAATTAAAAATGCACACTCCTAGGAGTCTGTCGGACTTAGCGAATCGATACTAAAATAACTCCACCCGATATAGAAAAAGACCTATTAAATGAAATTAAAAAACCACTTTTATTAATTATTCGCTATAGATGAATCCGTAAATATCCACTAGGGTGACCGAGACAGCACCTGTCCGACAGACTCCTAGTACGGCTTCTCGTGTTTTGAAACTGCTCTGATCTAACTATTAATCTAATGCGAGGCCGCGTTCTCTTTCGGGGCGATAACAAGCGCACTCGGGAAATTGCTCTCCCAATAACTGCGAGATACTCCCATGGCTAGAACCCGGCGTATCCCTCTAATCAATCCAAGGGCCGATACCTTTGCGCCCCGTCCCTTATTCTTCGGTAAGGCGCTTTATTCTCCGGTTGCAGGGCTATTAGCCATTGCGGCGCTGATTCCTGAAGACGAGTACGAAATTATCCTTACCGATGAGAATATCGAGCCTGTTGATTTTGACCTGAATGTCGATATGGTAGGTATTTCATCGATGACTTCCTATGTCAATCGGGGTTATGAGATTGCCGATGCGTTTCGGGCTCGTGGTGTTCCAGTCATCATGGGCGGCGTACATGTCAGCTACCTGACGCAAGAAGCGCTCAAACATGCCGATGCAGTAGTGGTCGGGGAAGCCGAGCTGATCATGGACAAGGTGCTTGAGGATTTGCAGCATGGTCGATTATACGGCATTTACAAGGCCGAAAATCTGCATTCGATGACGGGAATGCCGATGCCGCGGCAAAAGCTGCTAAAAAGCAATCGCTACATTAACAAGGGATTCGTACAGACCTCACGCGGTTGCCATCACGGCTGTACTTTTTGCGCCGAACCGACGATGTATGCCTGCGTTTTCGCTATCGTCCTGTCGAAAATATCATTGCCGAGATAGAACATATTGAAGAGCGGGTGATCCTGCTCAACGACGCCGATTTTTTCGGCACGTCGAGCCGGGCCATGGAGGTTATGAAAGCTTTCAAGGGGCGGGGATTGAAATGGCAGGCGGCCGTGAACAGTCGTGACGCTAACGATGAGCGCTTGTTGGAATTGGCGGCGAAAAGCGGTTGTTTTATGCTGTCCGTCGGTTTCGAATCGATCTCGAAGCAAACTTTGCGTCGTGCACAAGTGCCGGAACGATCCGGATTCGTATTACGAGTTGGTCGAAAAGCTGCATCGCTATGGCATCATGGTGTTGGGCCTGTTCATGTTCGGCTTTGAAGGCGACGAGCCGTCGGTGTTTGAGGAAACTTTAAAATTCAACATTGATGCCAAGTTCGATATGTGCGGCTATTCCTTGTTGACGCCGTATCCCGGTACTATCAACTGGTTTGAGATGATGCGCCGCAAGCAGATCCTGTCATTCGACTGGAATAAATACGATCAGTCCCATATCGTCTTCGAACCGGCCGGATTGTCGGCTGATCAGTTTTACCGCGGTTATCTGGACACTTATGACGGATTTTATACGCTGCCTTCGATGATGCAGCGTTTTCCGTGGGACGGCTCTCGCAATCGTGCTAACTGGGTTATCTATAATGCATTTTTCCGCAAAGGCGGCGTTGTCACCCGTGACCCTGACCAGCTCAGCGCAAGACCGACGCCTGAACCCGAGTTCGCGGCGATGCCGCCGCTGATGCCGCAAAAAGCAGCATGGCGGGAATTAGTGATGGGGACGGAGTAAGCAGGGAATAATTATCCGGATAATGCGACAGGCTGCGTCGTCCAGTTCCGTTGCTATAAAGACAAAAGACAACGGAGGGGTATTAGATAACCGGCGTATGTTCTATACCGTACAGACTAAGCTCAATCTTGCCGGTAAGCTTTTAACATATGGAAGTCTTTTATGCGTCACTATTGAGCTCTTACTGGCTTTTTGTGATGGGGTATTTTTGTTAGTTCCGAAGTTTTAAATTACTCGTGGCCGTGAATTTGATTGCTGAGAGCTTCTTGGCTGACACCTTGTCGCGCTTCATCGATAGGATAATCTCAAGCAAGGCCATATCGTTGGTTTTCACTTTAAAGCTTTACCTATCAGGAGAACTACCATGTCTACAGGCACAATCTTACTTATTATCTTAATTCTTCTATTAATCGGTGTCATTCCAGCGTGGCCATATAGCCGGGGATGGGGCTATGGACCCACCGGAGGGCTGGGGCTGATATTGATCATCTTGTTAGTCCTGGTATTGATGGGTGTCATCTAGCCGTAGATTGAACGCTTTTTGCCGTATCTTTCATAATAACAGCCGATGCGGGTTGTCTCGTTAAGAGACTAAACCAAGCTGGAAGATATGCACTTATTCCAGTGTTTTATTGCGAGGCTTGGTTTGTTTTAAACCCGCTAACCGAGCCGATAACTCATGCATCATCAATGCGCCAAGTATGAATAGTGTGCCTGTTGCCACTTTAATGGTCAGCGGTTCATGATTAACGGCATGCCCCAATAGCAAAGCCATGACCGGTGAAACTAAGGTAATCAGTGCAACCTTGGTAGCACTCTGGTGTATCAGTAAATAATAATAAAGCACAAAACCAATCGTTGTAGCTATCGCGCCTAGATAGATTATAGAGGCTAGACTAACGAATGAAATTTCAGTCGGCCAATGGCCGTCAAATCCTGCCCAAGTAATCAGGTAGATGGGCAGTGACAATAACAGGCCACCAGTTACTTGGGATAAGGCCGGTACTTTTGCGTCAATGCGTTTGACCCAAACCGAACTGATAGCCTGCAAAAATGTAGACACCAGTACGCCGATGATACCCAGTGCAGCGTCATGGCCTAATTGCAACGCCGAACCGAACATAACCCACAAGCCGCTGATGCCCATAACATAGGCCAGCAGGTTGCCCAATGTCAGACTCCGCTCCCCCAGCCAGATTGCCGCCAATAAAGCCGTCATCAATGGCAAAAGGCCGAAGATCACCGAAATCCAGCCGGATGGAATAAACTGCGCTGCCCAATAAACCACCAGCATCGAGCCATAAATTTGCACGGCCACGGCAAGATAAGTCTGTAGCGCTTTAGAGTGCCAAGCCAAGCGCTGTCCGGATAGGGCCAGCATCAACAAAATGCACACTGTACCGATTACCATGCGCCCGGTTACCCCGAACAAATAACCCGGCCCTTCTCCGCTCCATTTAATAGCTAGCGGTGTTGTCGCCCAAAGTAAAACGATACTGATGTAGGCCAGAGGTATGCGCATTAATTTAAATCGGGAAGTGCAAAGAAGATGATGGCTAGCGATTGTCGCTAGCCATCATTAAAAGATAAGTTATTTAATCGGGGCTAATTCAAAAATAATGAGCTCAGCTGAATCGTCACCGACGTTTTCTACCGACATTAATTCGCCCGATTCCCAAAAAACTTCGCCGGCCGAGTAGGTGTTGGTTTTGCCGCCTTCGACGACTTTTAACGTACCTTTAACTACGTAACGAGGCCCCGGCCCTTCATGAGTATGCCAAGGTGTTTTAAATGCAGGCGGAAACGCGACCCGTATCATTTTAGTGTTGATGTTCGGACTGGAAAGCTCCAGTTTCTTTTCCAATAATACAGTTCTGTTCATGCCGGGTTTCTCTAAGGCTGAGGCAGTTTGTACGTTGCCAAGAAATAGCGCGGATTGTACTGCCAGAATAAATGCCGTTGATTTGATGGTTGGTATTTTTGACATCTGTAGCCTCCCGGTTTTGGTTTAATTGTTATTTATTAGGTTTGTTTTGTTGCTTTTCATAAGACGGCTTGAATAAAAGTATACGCTACCGCCTGTTTTTTCTAATTGTTAATTTTTATAAATGCACACAGAATATGCGCATTATTATAACGCCTTGACCGGTTTGCCAACTGAAAGAGCCGAGGATTATGACTCCGGATTTTTAATGGCCGGCATTTAAATCACAACACCAATTGCGCATGAATATTGACAATATCAATCAAGTAAAAAACTACCTGCTTAATCTGCAAGACCAAATCTGTGCTGCGTTGGAAAGCGTAGAATCGGATACCCGGTTTATTGAAGACCTTTGGAGCCGGGCTGAAGGGGGCGGCGGCAGAACCCGCGTATTGGCTAATGGGCAGGTTTTTGAGCAGGGCGGCGTTAATTTTTCGCATGTATCCGGTTTTAAGTTGCCTCCGTCCGCCACGACTAAGCGCCCGGAACTGGCAGACCGGCAATTTCAGGCGATGGGCGTGTCGCTGGTCATTCATCCCAATAATCCCTATGTGCCGACATCGCATGCCAATGTGCGGTTTCTAATCGCGGAAAAACCGGGCGAACCGACTATCTGGTGGTTCGGCGGCGGTTTTGACCTAACACCGTTTTATCCGTTCAAAGAAGATGTGCTGCACTGGCATCAAACCGCCCGAGCCGCTTGCCGGCCGTTCGGCGACAATGTTTATCCGACATATAAAAAATGGTGCGACGAATACTTCTTCCTGAAACACAGAAATGAAACCCGTGGTGTAGGCGGGCTGTTTTTTGATGATTTGAACGAGTGGGGTTTTGATAAGTCATTTGCGTTTATGCAAAGCGTCGGCAACCATTATATCGACGCTTATCTGCCTATCGTGCAAAAACGCAAGGATACGCCTTTCGGCGATAGGGAGCGCGATTTCCAGCTCTACCGCCGAGGGCGTTATGTTGAATTTAACCTGGTTTACGATCGCGGCACATTGTTCGGCCTGCAATCGGGTGGACGCACCGAATCGATTTTAATGTCCATGCCGCCGGTAGCTCACTGGAAATACAACTGGCAACCCGATCCGGGCAGTACAGAAGCCGTGCTTTATGATGAATATTTAAAGCCGCAAAACTGGCTGGGTGATTGAGCTTAAAGCGGCGGTTTGTCCACGAAAGACACGAAAAGCACGAAAATTGCCATAACACGATTCTTTCGGTTGTTTTTTTTGTGTGTTTCGTGCTTTTCGTGGATAAATTGATCTTTTGTGGTTTCGATTGGATGTTTGTATGTCGCCTGAGGTTTCTGGTTTTTCATTTGCGCTTGCCTGAGACTAAATTGAAACCTATAATCGAGCATTTTTGTAATGGGCGGCAGGTTGCGGCCTATTTTTCCTTTAATTACAGACGGAAGCGATGACTAGCCACATTATGCCAACTTACGGACGCT
>Ga0208882_1000411_pt1 | contig 19327 bp, 24 predicted proteins | sample LakWasMet14_LOW5_2_FD_183862 | JGI IMG/M metagenome (GOLD analysis project Ga0208882, IMG submission 183862) | Freshwater sediment methanotrophic microbial communities from Lake Washington under simulated oxygen tension - Sediment Metagenome... | ecosystem: Environmental > Aquatic > Freshwater >...
GCTACCGGTCTGGCTTTTATTGTCGCGGGGTCGTCCTGGGGCGAGGCGGACGGGCAAATCATGTTCCTGCTGATATTAACGCTGGCTGCGGCTGAAGTGGGTGTCGGCTTGGGCTTGGCGCTGCAAATTTTCCGCCGTTTCCATACGCTGGATGCGGATTCGCTGACCAGGATGAAGGGATAGGTAAACGTGATTGAATTGCTTTTATATTGTGGGGACGACTTCAGTCGCCCCCACAAGCATTCGTGCTTTAACTTAATGGCAGCGGAAAAAAGGGGAGACTGAAAATGATCGAATTGCTGGGGTGGGTGCCATTGTTTCCGTTGCTGGGATTTTTGATCCTGGTGTTGGCGGGCGCACGGCTTTCCAAACTAACTATTTCGTGGATAGGCGTCGGAAGCGTGGCGATCTCGGCGTTATTGTCCGCCTTGCTCGGGGCCGAATTCCTGAATGGAACACTGCAACCTTACAGCAGGGTATTGGGATCGTGGATGGCCGTTGGCAGTCTGTCGGTACCGTTCGGCTTCTATCTCGACGCTTTATCGGTCACGATGTTGTTCGTCGTGACCGGGGTCGGCTTTTTAATTCATTTGTATGCCGCCGGGTTTATGAAAGGCGATCCCGGCTATGCGCGTTTTTTCGCTTATATGAATCTGTTTGTGGCCGCGATGCTGGTGCTGGTGCTGGCGGACAATCTGGTGCTGCTTTACCTGGGTTGGGAAGGGGTCGGGCTGGGCAGCTATCTGCTGATCGGTTTTTGGTATGAAGACCCGAACAACGGCTATGCCGCGCGCAAGGCGTTTGTAATGACGCGGATAGGGGACATGGCCTTATTGCTGGGAATGATCCTGTTGTTCATGCAGTTGCGCACGTTTGATATCCAGACCCTGATGCTCCGCGCTACGAGCCATTGGACTACCGGCGCGTTGTTGCCGGTAACTGCCGCGGCCTTGCTGCTGGGCGGCGCGTTGGGGAAGTCTGCGCAATTGCCGCTGCATACCTGGCTGCCCGATGCGATGGCAGGCCCTACGCCGGTCAGTGCGCTGATTCATGCCGCCACGATGGTCACTGCCGGCGTCTACCTGATTGCCCGGACTCATGCCCTGTTCGCGATGGCGCCGCCGGTTCAATTCGCCGTTGCAGTGATTGGCGCGCTGACCTTGCTGATGGCGGGCTGCTCGGCGCTTGTGCAGACCGACATCAAGCGTATTCTGGCGTATTCGACGATCAGCCAGATCGGCTACATGTTTCTGGCTTTAGGCATCGGGGCCTGGTCGTCGGCGATTTTTCATTTGCTGACCCATGCCTTCTTCAAGGCGTTATTGTTCCTTGCCGCCGGTGCGGTGATTTTATGTTTTTATCACGAGCACAATATTTTCAAGATGGGCGGATTGCGTAGAGCCATGCCCCTGGCTTTCGTGAGCTTTTTAATCGGCAGCGCCGCTTTGTCCGGACTGCCTTTTACTTCCGGCTACTACAGCAAACACGAGATATTAGCGGCAGCTTACAGCGTCTCTCCGGGCTTATGGGCGGCCGGTTGTTTGGGGGCAATAATTACCGGCATCTACAGTTTTCGTCTTGTGTTCGTGGTCTTTTTCGGTGTCCAGCCGCAGGCCGTTGAAAACCACCTTGGCTGGCGTATGAGATTATCTTTAGCCTTGCTGGCTCTATTGGCGCTCTTGGGCGGCATGCTGCGTATCCCTTTGGACTCTGTATTTCCTGCGTTGTTTAATCTTGAGGACAGTTTTAGCCTTGTTTCGGTCATTACCCTGGCAGCGCCCTTTATCGGCTTATTGATTGCGATACTGTTTTACCTTGGCGGCTTTTCTGTTCGCGGATTCATCGGCTCAGGCTGGGCAAACCGAATACGGGTATTCTGGCTTAACGGTTGGGGCATGGATGCGCTTTACGACATGCTAATAGTGCGGCCTTTTAAAGCGGTCGCCAGGCTCAATAAAGACGATGCGGTGGATGGCATTTACGCTGCGATAGCGTTGCTCAGCCAAGGAATGTACTCGATGATCAGTGCAACCCAGACCGGGTGCGTCCGTTGGTACGCTACATCCATGGCGCTCGGCACCGTGGTCATTATCGCGATAGGGTGGCTGTCATGATACTGCCTGCTCTTATCTGCGTTTTGCTGCTGGGCGGGCTTGTTGCCTTATTTTCAGAGCGTTGGCGTCAAAGCGCGCCGCGCTGGATAGCGATCGCCACTCTTGCTGTTGAGGCGGCGTTGCTGATAGTGCCGCACTCGTGGGTGGAGTATGCGGACGGATTGTCGCCCGTCTGGCTCGCCGATTTTCACGGCCCGTGGATTCCGCGCTTTGGCATCGGTTTTCATTTGGTTATGGATGGGCTAAGTCTGCTGTTGATTACGCTGACAGTATTGCTCGGGTTTATGGCGGTCAGCAGTTCCTGGACTGAAATCGATCGCCGCCAGGGTTTCTTTTTCTTCAATCTGCTGGCGTGCCTGGCCGGTACCGTCGGCGTTTTTCTGGCCGTTGACTTGTTCCTGTTCTTTTTCTTTTGGGAATTAATGATTATCCCGATGTATTTTCTGATCAGCATCTGGGGCCATGAAAACCGGACTTATGCGGCAGTAAAGTTTTTCATTTTTACCCAGGTGAGCAGTCTGCTGATGCTGTTGGCGATCATAGGCCTGGTGCTGATACGCCATAACAACGTTGGAAGCTACAGCTTCGATTATTTTGAATTGCTTGATACTGCGCTGGAACCCGATGCCGCATTCTGGCTGATGCTGGGCTTTTTTATCGCGTTTACCGTCAAGCTGCCTGCGGTGCCTTTCCATACCTGGCTGCCGGATGCTCATACGCAGGCTCCAACCGGGGGCAGCGTGATCCTGGCCGGTGTCATGCTTAAGACCGGCGCTTACGGCTTGCTGCGCTTCGTCATTCCGTTGTTTCCGGACGCGGCGCACCGCTTTGCCCCGGTGGCGATGACGCTGGGAGCCGTGAGCGTGCTTTATGCGGCAGTCATGGCGTTTGCGCAATCCGACCTGAAACGGTTGATTGCCTATACCAGTATCAGTCATATGGGCTTTATTCTGCTTGGGGTATTTTCATGGAACCTGTTTGCTTTGCAGGGTTCGGTGATTACCCTGCTGGCTCACGGCATCAGCGCCGCAGCGCTGTTTATGATAGCCGGGGCATTGCAGGAGCGCTTGCATACCCGGGAAATGGGCAATATGGGCGGGCTCTGGTCGGTATTGCCCCTCTTGTCGGTGTTGACGCTGTTTTTTTCGCTGGCCTCGCTGGGACTGCCCGGATTAGGAAACTTCGTCGGCGAGTTTCTGGTGTTGCAGGGAGCCTTCGGGGTCAACAGGGTATTGACCTCGGTGGCGGCACTGGTGCTGATTCTGGCCCCGGTTTATGCGTTGATTGTGATGCAAAAAGCCTTCTACGGCCCGCTGCGTCAGTTTTATCCGTTAGTCGACGCCAGTCGCCGTGAATGGGTATCGTTAGGGTTGCTGGTACTGATGGCGGTTTGGCTTGGCCTGGGTCCTCAAGCCGTGTTGAATGTCTCGGCTCCGGCAATGAAAAATTCTATTGCGATGGGGCGAGAATGAACAGTAACCAGCTTATCGCGCTTACGCCTATCCTCATTATTGCCGGGACTGCGATTGCGGTTATGCTCGGCATTGCCGTCAGGCGGAGTTTTATTTTGTCCTTTAGCATTGCCGCGGTCGGCATCATCGCGGGACTGGCGGCGCTGGCCATCGTATGGCGGATAAGTCCGGTTCAGGTCACATTATTGCTCAGGATGGATGCTTACGCATTGTTCTATATGGCGCTGCTGCTGTCGGCAGGCCTTGCTGTGCTGGGATTATGTTACGACTATTTCAAAGTGCGCGAAGGAGAGAATGAAGAGCTTCCGTTGCTGCTGCTGACTGCGTTGCTGGGTGCTGCGGTGCTGGTCGCCAGCAGTCATTTTGCCAGCTTTTTTATAGGGCTTGAAATACTCAGCATCTCGCTGTTTGTGTTGATCGGCTACCCGCTCAATCTGGTGCGGCCTTTGGAAGCGGCGACCAAATATCTGGTTCTGTCCGGCGTGTCTTCGGCCTTCCTGTTGATGGGCATGGCGTTGATCTATGCGCAATGCGGGGAACTTTATTTCAGCGGCATCGGGCGTTATATCGCAAGCCGATCGGATATGAACGTCACGGTTCTGAGCGGAATTATCCTGATCGTGTCCGGGCTGGGCTTTAAGCTTTCCTTGATACCGTTCCATCTATGGACGCCGGATGTCTACGAAGGTGCGCCCGCGCCGATCGCCGGATTTATCGCGACTGTTTCAAAAGGCGCGGTTTTCGCCTTGCTGCTGAGGTATTTCATCAGCACCGACAGTTACGCTTATGCGCCCTTACTGAACGTCTTAAGCTGCATTGCCGGCTTGTCCATACTGGGCGGCAATCTGCTGGCGCTGCTGCAAAATAATGTCAAGCGCTTGCTGGCCTATTCATCTATCGCTCACATGGGGTATCTGTTGGTTGCATTCATTGCCGGCGGCCGGGTTCCTTCAGGGTGGGTGGTCGAGTCTGTCAGTTTTTATTTGCTGGCTTATTTTATTACCACGATCGGCGCTTTCGGGGTTGTTTCGGTGCTGTCAACGCCGCAGACGGAAGCGGACGAACTGTCCGAATACCGGGGATTGTTTTGGCGGCGGCCGTGGCTGGCTGCGGTTTTTACCTTAATGCTGCTGTCGTTGGCGGGGATTCCGCTGACGGCCGGATTCATCGGTAAATTCTATATCTTTACCGATGCTGCCGATGGCCGATTGTGGGGATTGTTGGCCGCGATTATCGTCGGCAGCGGGCTGGGGCTTTATTACTACTTGAGGATTATCGTTGTTATGTCGATGGACATCAAAATCACGGAAATTAAGCCTGCTTACGATTGGGTTTCCACAACCCTGCTGGCCGTTTTAACGATAGCGTTGATTTGGTTCGGTGTTTATCCAAACCTGTTGGTCAATGTCATTCAGTCGATATCCTAGAAGATGGAAAAGAACGCTCTGAACGACCTAATGAGGAAAGGGCACGAGACTGTGAAAGTATTATCCAAATTAGGCTAAAAACATTTTTCACCACGAAGGCACGAAGGACACGAAGCTTTATTTCTTCTTGCCTTCGTGGTGAATTCTTTAATTTTTTCTAAAAACGAATACTTTCACAGTCTCGTACGCATCGCGTACCGTTTGCAACTATTTCTTTAGCATTTGCCGTTAACGCCTCATCACTGCGATTGGGCGCCGGCATGGAAATAAAAGGAACTATATGAAAACAACAACGATTACAGCATTAACTACCGTGCTCCTGCTTTCAGGATGTGCATGTGCAACCACTGAATACAAGGTTTTTGAAAGTACCCAGGCAGGGATAATAGAAGGTAAGGGCGGGGCCAAGGTCGTTATTAATGGCATGGAAATTTGGGATACCGGCGAGCCGCCCCGTAAATTCAAGATACTGGGTTTTATCGACGACAACCGTGATACCGGCTGGACGGGAGAGGATACGCAGTCTGTTCGTGAGGATGTCGTGGAAAAGGCTCGTGCAGCGGGTGGCGACGCGGTGGTGAAAATTAATACGCAATCTCAACTGTCGGAGTATTACAAAGCCGGTGGCGCATCGGTCAATGTTTACGGCAGCTATGCCAGTCCCGCTTATGGCCTATACAGCAGGAATTTTTCAAAATATGCGGTTATTAAATACCTGAGATAGCGATGCAATACGGCCGGATGTTATTAAAACAATGCGATAGCAGGGATTGCGGGAATAGGTGATCTTTACTGAGGAGAATACTAATGACAAAGAAACGTGCGTCCGCCAAGGAGGACAAATCAGTACGGGCAGTTGCCGTGAAATCGGAGCCTAAAACGACGCGGCCGGAATCGCCGTCAAGACGTGAGGAGCCTGCCAAAAAAAGCGTAGAGCAAAAAATCGGCAGGACGCTGGACGCATTTCCGGACAAGATCGATGTTCGGGACTGGGTCTATCACCCTACGCTTCAGGCGCTGTCGGATGAGGTGTGCAACTGCGCCTTTGTGCCGGAAGTCCTTGATCAAGGAACGGAAGGCGCCTGCACGGGCTTTGCCCTGGCGGCGGTGATCAATTATCTGCTCCATCAACGCAAGGTGAAGCGGCAGATCAGCCCCCGCATGCTTTATGAGCTTGCCCGCCGTTATGATGAATGGCCGGGCGAAAACTATGATGGTTCCTCCGCGAGGGGCGCCATGAAAGGCTGGGAACGCCACGGGGTGTGTACGCGTGCGTTGTGGCCTGACGACTTGCACGGCCCCCAGCATTTTGACCAGCAGCGTGCCGATGCCGCAATCCTGACGCCGGGCGGCGCCTATTACCGGGTCGATTTCAGGCAGGTTCGCCATGTCCATGCGGCCATTCATGAAGTCGGCATCGTCTATGCGACATTGATGGTGCATTCAGGATGGGAAAAGCCGGGGCCAGGCACCGCCACATTCGAGTCGGGTCGAGGCAGCAAAGCATCTAAAATTAAACTTCCCGTGATCGAGCGGAAGGGTGAAGCCGATGCGGGACACGCCATCGCGATTGTCGGTTACAGTACCCAGGGATTCGTAATACAAAATTCCTGGGGGCCGGATTGGGGCAAGGATGGGTTTGCCTTGTTGCCCTACGAAGATTTCATGCTCCATACCACCGATGTCTGGGTCGCACAGCTCGGTGTGCCGGTCAAAGCGGACCTTTGGGCTCAAGGCGCGGCTGATGTGATGAGCGGCGCTTTCCGCGCCGGGCAAGTGATCCCGTTGAATGAGATACGGCCCTACGTGATCAATATTGGCAACAACGGTGATTTATCCGACCGGGGCGACTACTGGACGACGGAAGAAGACTTGAGAAGGTTGTTTGTGGAAACCATTCCCGAGCGAACCAAGGGCTGGCAAAAGCGCCGCGTGATGCTGTTCATCCATGGGGGCTTGAACAGTGAAGAGGATGTGGCCAAACGCATTATTGCTTATCGCGACGTTTGCCTCGCCAACGAGATTTACCCGCTGCACATCATGTGGGAGAGCGACTGGTTCAGCTCGACGATGAATATTCTCGAGGACCAGTTCACTGCGGCCGATGAGCGGGCGCGAGGAATGTTTCTTGATCATGTGCGGGAAGCCAGGGATCGCGTGCTCGAGTTAACCCTGGCTTATCCTGGCAGCAGTTTGTGGCGGGAAATGAAGGAAAACGCACGGCTCGCCTCTGAGCGCGGCACCGGTGCGATGCAGCTCATTGTAAAGTTCGCCAAGGAGGCAAAAGCGAGCTTCGGTAAAGGGGCTGGAGCAAAATGGGAGCTCCATGTAGTCGCCCACAGTGCCGGCGCCATACTCACTGCCCACGCTATCGATCCGCTCGTTAGCCTGGGGATATCCTGGAAGACGCTCCAGTTTATGGCGCCCGCGATCAGGATGGACTTGTTCAAGAAAGTGGTTGTCCCAAGGATAGCGGAGGGCACGTGCCCTCAACCCAGCCTGTATATCCTGAGCAAGGTCGGCGAGCTCGATGATGATGTCGGGCCTTACGGCAAATCCCTGCTTTATTTGGTCAGCAATGCTTTCGAAGGCGCTCGGGAAGTGGCTTTGCTGGGTATGCACAAGTTTCTCGAAGAGGACGCGGAAGTGCTGGGCTTGCTGAGCAGTCCAATCAACGGCTTGCCGGGCATCGTTATTTCGGGAGAAGAGGGTAAAGCGGGAGCGATAGCCAAGAGTGATACGCATGGGGGGTTTGATAACGATCCCAATACCATGAACTCGGTTCTGGTCCGTATTCTGGGCAAGCAACCGGCAGTGGTTTTTACTAATCGGGATTTGCAGTTCTAGCCATGTTGCCGGTCCAATACAAAGTTTGGATAAAGCCCTAGAGCGCACGTGCAGTGTTTGCCTTTCAATCGACAGGGGCAGACTCTGACCCTGTCGATTTTCGCCGTGCCGCGCTTGCCGGAACTATGCGAATATTGGCGGCAGCGCGGCATTCAAGCATTTCTGCTCGACGATGACCGGGGCGTCGCTTTCCAGGCATTCAAGTCGCACCTGCACAGTTGGAAAAATCCGCCCAAATCCTGCCCCGCTTGCTGAAAACATTGCGAGTTAGACCTTCCAGGTTTTTAAAACCTGGAAGGTCTGTATGCCGGCATGTTTCCGGACGCCAAGCTGGTTCAACAGCGCCAACATGGCTTTATCGGGCCAAATACAGTCTTTTTGGCCTTTCACCGTACAGGGGCGGTCCGCCAACCAAGCGCCGGTGCGATAGCTGCAAATAGCGTCGAGATCGGCTTGTTCAAATAACAGCATGTGCTGAATATCGCCCGCCATCTGGTTCAGCGTGCCTTGCACCGAACGGTTGCAATCGGTGTCGAAGCGGCATGGACTGTAGGTTGGGCTGAGGTACGAAGCCCAACACTTAGTGGCATTAATCTTGTTGGGCTTCCTTTCGTCAGCCCAACCTACGCACTATAGAAGTCATGGCAAGGAACGCAGAACATGCCGAGTTTTTACGTCGGATGAATCCAAAACCTATTAATGATGATGTAGAGGTGTTCTGATGAATATAGTTGATGATGTAAAAGCCCTGAGAGACTTATCAGAATCGGTTTTGCTGGGATGGCTTGCAATAGAGACACCAGCGGACAGACGGCGGCAAAAGGCGTTGGAGTTACTGGCGGAAGCTGGGCAGAATCTCCATGTGGCCTGTATCAATCTGGACGCGATAGATCAGGCAGCGGAGAATGAACAGTATTAAGAGCTGGGCAAAACTTGACAAATGTTGACATTCAAACGCATGGAGCAAGGATCCAAAAATGGATAGTGTTGATTTTAAAGGAGGTATTCCCCACGCGCACACGGAGCAAGGCAGAGTTTGGCAACGTTACGAGAATTTCGTATCGTATTCCCCACGCGCACACGGAGTAAGGCAAGATGTTGATAAATGTTTAGATTCAAAATAAATAGTAGCGATTCGATACTATTATCCTGTGATCGGCATTTGTCGCCCAAGGGCTACATTAGGGCAATGTTAGCAAAACAAAGTATTAGACTTGAGGTTATATGGCGACAAGAAAATGGACACCAGAGCAAAGGTCGGCGCAATCAGCAGCTATTCGCACATGGCAGCCATGGCAGCACAGCACAGGCGCGCGTACAACCCATGGTAAGGCAATCTATCAAGAAACGCCTACAGGGGCGGTACACGGCCTTTTGTGCGGTTTATTGGCTTGGTATATAGAGAGTTTGGCAATCTGGACACAATGACGCTTGATCGAGCGGAAGCACTCAAAGAGCAATGTTTTAAATTATGTGATGAGTGGCGCGCTTGGTTAACCGAAGCCGAAGCCAAAGCGGTAAACCTAATAAAACCAGATATTCAAAAAGCTAATAAAAGTTAAGATTTGAAAAAACAATTACCGGCTAACCATGCCGGTTTTTTTGTGCCTGAAATTGCGGCAAGTGTTGCGGTTTATTGTAGCGTTTTATTTTGAACTGCAACGTGAGTGCAACGTGAAGAATTTCAGGCATAAAAAAAGCACTTGGTTTTCACCTAAGCGCTTGATTTGTATGGTGGCGATAGGTGGATTTGAACCACCGACCCCGGGGTTATGAATCCCAAAAATGCTAAAAACCACAACAAACCAAAACAAATAACAACAATTAATTCAATATCTTAACCGTTTTGTATTGTTACTCATTATTGCCATTTATTGCCCTTTTTTATACTCAATTGCGCCATGAGTGCGCCACGGATTATAATGCTAACCCTAGAAACAAAGCGGCCTCGCAAGGTGTACCACCACCAAACAAGGCCTTACCGATTCACTTAACAGACAGGGTTAAGCAAATGGCTAAAGCATCATACCAAAGCCGGTTGCTATCCCATAGAGGAAAGCAATCATGGCAACAATCACAGAACGCACAGCACAAGACGGCACTAAAAGCTTTAAAGCGGAAGTCAGACTAAAAGGCTATCCGGCGCAACGGGCTACATTCAAACGAAAGACAGACGCTAAAAAATGGGTTCAAGATACAGAGTCAGCAATTCGGGAAGGTCGTCACTTCAAAACCGCCGAAGCCAAAAAGCACACGGTTGATGAAATGATTGACCGCTACCTATCCGGCGCAAACCTTACCAAAGTTCAAGACGACCACACCGGCCTACACTTAAGACGCTGGAAAGAAGAAATCGGCTATATGTTGCTGGCCGATGTGACAGCCGACACTTTAACGCTGGTTAAAGAAAAGCTGCTTAATGAGGAATTTAGAGGCAAGCCGCGCAGCCCGACCACCGTATTGCGATACATGGCTTCATTGAGCACGGTTTTTACTACAGCTGTCCGCGATTGGGCGTGGCTGGAAGACTCTCCCATGAAGAACATCAAAAAACCCAAAGCAGCGCGTGGGCGTGTCCGGTTCTTGGATGATGCCGAACGGGAACGCCTGCTAATCGCGTGTAAAGAATCCAGAAACAAATTGCTTTATATGTGCGTGATTTTGGCAATGTCCACCGGCATGAGACAAGCCGAGCTTTTCAACCTAAAGTGGTCGGATGTTGATTTAAAAGACGGCTTTTTAATCCTACACGAAACTAAAAACGGTGACCGGCGGCGCGTTCCTTTGGCGGGGCATTGCTTGGAGCTGTTACGGGAACACGCCAAGGTTCGGCGGCTTGATACGCCATTGCTATTCCCCGGCATTAAAAATCCACTGAACCCGATTGATTTACAGCAACCGTGGGAGACAGCCAGAAAACACGCAGGGATAACCGATTTTACATGGCATGACCTAAGGCATTGCACAGCGTCATATCTGGCGATGAATGGCGCAAGCATGGCTGATATAGCAGCCGTCCTGGGACATAAAACATTACAGATGGTTAAGCGTTATGCCCACCTATCAGACGGCCATGTAAGCAACGTGGTTGCCAGCATGAACGCCAAGATTTTCGGGGCCGCGTGATGGATATTTACTTTCAAGGTTATGGGTTTTGGTTTGCAGAAAATGAACCTGGAGAACCGCTTAACAAACTAATCCCCACTTATCTAGCCAATGGCGTTTTTAGGCTGAACGATGGTGATGCAATTAAATTTAGGCACACCAAAAGTATTGATGGAATCCACACGCTTTGCCCGAGTTCACATAATGACGATGAATTTTCAAAGGTGGCTAAGGACGGCAGTCTGAAAGGCTATAAACCCGAAAGATGTTGGTTTGGTATTGACTCAAGCATTAATACTTGCACAGGTATCGAGCCGATAGCGGTTATTGCAGAGCCGAACAGCCCCAGTGGAGTATTAGAAGTTGAACACGTAGAAACACCAATTGCTGCAAATAAATTCTCGATTGACGCCTTAATCGAAACAATGATTGAAGTTGAACACGTAGAAACACCAATTGCTGCAAATAAATTCTCGATTGACGCCTTAATCGAAACAATGATTCCGGCGCTTTTTATAAAAGCAAAAATCTACAATGACCCGTTTACACAAGGCATTTACAAGGTTCGTTGGGTAAAGATGCTGAAAAAAGAACGAGATTATTTATCTGGTTTAGACTTTTCCGATTTGCGGGAATCAAGATTACAGCGGATTAATGCCAAGCTGAAGGATTTCCAAAAATGGGCTAATGACTATGGTCAAAAAGCCACCAAACCGGCAAGCGCGAAGGTTATTCAAGCCGAAGTCGGGGTTAACTTTGGCGTGGTTAGTAACGACAATATAACCACGGTAGACGGGGGTACATTCATTTCCCGCAACTGTATTAAATTAATTTTCGATAAGCTTAATAAGGAACAATGGCGCGGACATTTCACAAGAGAAAAGACCAACGGGTTATTGGCAATAAGGCAAGGTGAGCCAAGAAAACCAGAGTACCAGCTAGATAAAATAAGCAAATGGCTTAAGGACAAGGCACTTTACAGCGAAGCAGACATTAAATTGGCAATAACAAAATACAATGAGCCATCGATAAACAATACTCAAGCGAATAAGCGCAACTTAAGAAAACCTAACTTTGGTAATGAACTTATGGCTTTAACAAAAAAAATCTAATGTATATTTAATGCACGAATAATACACAAATCCGCACGATTTAACCCATCAACGCAGTTTTATTATTCTCTTTCACAACAGATGGCGGCAAGCCACTGTAGTTATCATTAACTTACGAAAGAGAGTAATTCCATGCAGAAAGACAAATTAAACGAGCTTCAACAAAAACAGCCCTCCAGATTAATTCCTGTTCCCGAATGGAACCAACATCATTCATGGCCGCCACAAGGTGGATTAAGGCACCTGATTTTTAATGCTCAAGCCAATGGGTTCAGCAAAGCATTTAAACGTGTAGGCCGCCGGGTGTTGGTCGATGAGCGTGAATTTTTCGCTATCGTTGAAGCACAAAACCAAGGGGGCAAATAATGAAAGCTCCTACATTCCCACGCACCGACACACTTACAGCCCGCGCTTTAATGCGCCTTGTAACCGGCCAGCAATTCACACACAGAGACTTTCAGAACGAGACAGCAAGTTATCGGCTGTCAGGGTATATCGAGCAGCTACGCAACCGCCACGGCTGGCAGATTGAAACCAAGGAAGAAACAGCCCCAACCAGTGACCCAACGGGACGCGCTGCAACTTATGGACGGTATCTAATCGAACCGGAAATTTTAAAAGCGTTACGGGGAGAGCTGGGCGAACGGATTAGTAAATTTATTGAAGCGGTGAAACGCTTTGAAGCAAGGGGGCGTGATGCGGCATAAAAAGCCCACTGGATGCGTCAACATCCAGCAGACCGATTTTCAAAAACTGCAAAATCATTGTAACCGAATTACTGACCGAGTGAAGACCGAATTTATCCGGCTGGCTGCGTGGTTATCACTGGTGCAATTTTAAACAGGTTTCCAGTCATGGCAAAAAAGAAACCAAGGCTGGGCTTTGACCAGAGAGGCGGTGTTTTGGCCGTCTCTCGGGCAATGCGCGAGTCATATGTTTATGAATCGATGCCTGCCAGTGCAAAGGTGCTGATGGATTTGCTTCACATGCAATGGAGAAATGATAGGCCGGTGGCTTATGGCGTGCGTGAAGCAGCTGAAAAAATAGGCTGTACACCGACCACCGCCGGTAAAGCATTTAAAACCTTGTGTGAGCGCGGTTTCATTGTTTGTGATGCTGAGTCCTTCTTCAACAGCAAAACGGGCAGCAAGGCGCGAGAATGGCGTTTAACCTGGATGCCATTCGACTACAAAAATCCAACTCACAACTGGGAAAAGTGGGAGCCGAAAAATAAATCAACCGTATCAAAATGAGACATGCAAATTGATTTTGTGTGCTTCATTTTGAGACACAAAAAAGATTCAATTTGATTTGTGTATCAAAAAGCGACACGCAGCATGAAAAAATCAATGACTTACAAAACCCTTGCGTGCTTCATTTTAATACACACCTACTATAACCATACACTATGAAAACCAAAACCACATACTGGGCTTATTTACACAAATGAATAAACCAAAAATTCTAAATATAAATACAGACCACATCCCAGACGATGCGGTTTATATCGGACGGCCAAGCAAGTTCGGCAATCCTTTTCAGGTTGGCAAAGATGGGACGCTGGAGGAAATTATCGTTAAATATTTAGCCTATATGGAAGCACATCCTGAACTGATAGAGGCAGCAAAACGCGAATTAAAAGGCAAAGACCTAGTGTGTCATTGCGCCCCTGCACTTTGTCACGGCCACTGGTTACTCAAAATTGCGAACGCTGATAAAAACAGGAATTAAACAGATGACAGCAAAAAAGTTTAAACCCGGCGTATCTGGCAACCCAAACGGCAGGCCGAAAGGTAAAACACCGGCCACATTATTAAGAAAGTCCATTGCCGAAGCTATGCCGGACATCATTAACACTTTGATAGTTTCAGCCAACGCGGGAGATGTGGCAGCGGCTAAAGTCCTACTGGATAGGGTGTGTCCAACGTTAAAACCCCAAGCTATGCCGATATGCTTACCTGTTAATGGCTCACTGGCTGAACAGGGCGGCGAGATTATCAAGGCAACGATGGCCGGGCAAATACCCCCTGACATTGGCAGCCAGTTGATTACGGCACTGGCTGCACAGTCCAAGATTATCGAAATTGATGAATTAACTAAACGTATTGAGATATTGGAGAATAAAAAATGAGTAGTCTAAAAAACAGGGTTTTAAAGATTGAGCAAAGCAAGGAGTCAATCGGTCTTGTAGTGATAGCCGTAAACGAAGGAGAAACGAACGAACAAGCCTACATTCGGTTATTCCCCGGTGGCAGCGAGAAACCGAAAGAGGTGATTTACGCTTCCCCCTTGGATGTGCTGTTATGAGTAACTTAAAAAGCAGGCTGATTCGGCTTGAAGAAAGCCGCATGGCAAAAGCTGGGCAACAGCACATGAGATATGCAGGTGATAACCCGATGCAGCGGTACTTGGCTATGCTGAACGATACGGCTCATATCCCTCAGAACGCAGCGCAAAGATGCATGAGTCCCGAAGAAGCTTATGCCTGGATGTGTGCATGATAAATGTTCGTCAAAGACTAGAAAAACTTGAATCGGCATTCAACAATGCATCGGAGTCAATTCAAATTATGCGTATCATAGTTGATGTCGGCGACATTATTCCTATCGGCTACAGATGCGGAGAGGTCGAGATAATCAGGCAACCGGACGAATCAGAAGAAGAGCTTAAAACGCGCTGTCATGATACCGTGATTTGGCCGACTGGTAATTCAAGGCATATTTTTGACCCGGTTTATGCAAACGGCGAGATTACGGGGAGATTACGGCAAGGATAGCTGCCGGTAATAGCTCTCAGAGTTTCGACCCGATTTATGCAGATGCACAATGAGCATTAAACAACGAGTAAACAACGAGTAATCAACGATGTTTACCTGATGGTTATTTAAAGCCAAAAGTGGTGATTTGCATCGCACTACTTTTCGCATGTTGTGTTAGCGGAGCTACCACTTATCGACATGCGTGTTCGACATCTGACTGACTCGACATTTTGGATTGGCTGGACAGAAGATGGTGCCGATTGGATGATTGGCTGGAAAGATGGTACCGATTGCTGTTGCAGGCCTTGGCTGACGCCTTGGCCGATGCCTAAAGCGCCAACGAACAAGACTTTTATCAAAGTTTCTGCGTAACTCGGTTCTTGCTGTTGTCTTGCTTGCTGGTATTGTTGTGTCTGAATTTGCTGACGCGCCAATTCTTGATTATTACGCTCAATTGCACGTGCTTCTGCTTCACGCTTATATTGCTGTTCTTGCTCATAAGCTTTTTGTTGGGCAGCTTCTTTAGCTTGCTGACTTGCAACACTTTTCATTAATTTCAGAACACATTTCCCATTTTCCGGTGTCTTCAACTTAAAGCCAATCTCTGCGCACTGTTCTTGCAATACCCCCATGTCTACAGCATAGCTATTATTTGCTAGTAGAAGTAAGCCGGTAAAGCAGAAAATAATCAGATTGTTACTAGGCTTATAGTTGTTCATATTCATCAATTTATTTGATTTCATTGAGTTGCAATACGCAATTGCCAAAATCTGTACTACCAACCTTAAAGCCCAGCTCTTTACATTGATTCTTAAATCCATCGAGAGGTACACCTTGCTTTTGTCTTTCAGATTTCAAATCCTCTTTTGCCTGTAACGCCCTGAGCTTTGATTCTTCTATATCGCGTTTAACTTGTTCAATTTTTATTCTTTCTTCCTCAGCATGCCTAACTTTTTGGGATTCTGCCAATGACTCTTTTATTGACCTAAAGTCATGAGTTAGCGAAATATTCATTTTGCTGTCCTTATAAATACTTTGCTCTTCTGGCCCCAACAAATCACAATCCAAACAGGCGACTTTAAGATTTGTATTTTTAGTTAACTCAGTGTTCAATATTGCTGAACTTAAATCAATCTCGACTTGGTTTGGTCTTCCTTTATTCTCAACAGCGAATTCATAATCCTTATTAAAACCTGAAACTAGGATTCTGTGACTCTTCTGAACATCTCTCCATTCAGACTTTCCGGTTTTTACTTTTCTTGTTGTGTCTGGTTCTGTACTCATTAAATTCCTAGTAGTACATCCAAATGTATAATCATTCATTAATTTTGGATTGAACAGCCACACGATTATGCCAATTGGTGTGAAAGTCCCAGTGAACCGATGTGCTTCGTATTGATTCTGCTTCATTGTATCTATTACTGGCGCTGAATATTGCTCAAACAAGCCGCTGTCAGTCATTGTTAGCGTTAAATAGACATTATTTAAATTCGCTGATTTAATACCGCTAAAAACCTTTGATGGTGTTAGTTCATAAAACTCACTTTTTTTAGAAGTTTCTACTTTTATAACTTCTATATCTTCGCGCGTATTCTTGCCCCATTGATTATCTTTTGAAAAATGTTCGCAGCTGTCTGTGTATTGGTCTTTAGTATTTGTCGACGCACAACCACTAAGTGACAGAACCATAACCGCAACATAAAATAATTTCACTGAGTTTCCTTTAGATTGTTTGTTATGTCCAAGTGGATAAAAGGCAACGCAAGACTCGGTTAACCCGCCGAATCATCTGCCTAATGGCACAATTTGCTCAACGGCACTCATTGCATGGGTGCTTTTTGATAACCTTTGGCAAATAATGACATAAACCGGCAATTAATAGCAAAAGACAAATAAGGCGAACAAGTTGTTGTTTGCTATAATATCAATCAAATATGAATAATAGGTTTTCATTATGGCAATTAAATCAAGTACATTTGGTAGAGTTGAATTAAGCGGCAAAGATGCGGCGCGGTTCGTCCAGCACATGAACGAAGATAAGGCTAACCCCTTAGCGTTGGCGGCGTTGGCGCGTGGCCGTGTAATCAGCGAGAAAATCAAAAAAGGCGAAGCGTTTAAACTGAAACGCGATGCTTGATTCAGATTATTACATCCGCAAGCTCGAAGTATCCGATACCGTCCAAAATTTCAAGGTGGGCAACCAGTCATTTTTGCCGCTAAAAACCTTCCTGCAAAAACAAGCCAAACAATTTCAGCAATCCAGTATCGCGCAAACCTATGTTGCCGTGACTGGCGATAAAACCATTATCGGCTTTGTGACATTGACCTGTAGCGAGATTGACTTACAAAACGGTTATGACCTGGCCGACTGTAGCCATGCTAACAATTATGAGTTTTTACCCGCTGTCAAAATCGCACGACTGGCGGTCGATAACCGATACAGAAACAGCGGCATTGGTTCAACGCTGGTTGATTACGCCGTTGCATTGATACAAGACAGGGTGGCAGAAAATGTCGGCTGTCGTTTTGTGGTGACCGATGCCAAAAGCGAAGCCGTCAGTTTTTACGAAAAGCAGGGATTTGTTTTGCTGGATTCCGAAGGTAACCAATCGACCGAACATCATTTGATGTTTTTGGATTTAGTAGGCTTGGGATAGCGTTATTTCTACTTGGATATATTGCCGGGTAACACCGGCTTTTTTGTGCCATGAAGTCGGCAAGTGTTGCGGGTGATTATTTGAAAGTGCGCCATGAGTGCGCCACGGAGAATTTCAGGCATAAAAAAAGCACTTGGTTATCACCTAAGCGCTTGATTTGTATGGTGGCGATAGGTGGACTTGAACCACCGACCCCGGGGTTATGAATCCCGTGCTCTAACCAACTGAGCTATATCGCCATTTAAACAGGTCGTTTAAAGAGCGGAAATTATAAATATCCGCTCGCGCTTTGTCAAACGTTGAATCTGAAATGCACGACGTCGCCGTCTTTAACGATGTAGTCTTTGCCTTCAAGACGCCATTTGCCGGCGTCTTTGGCGCCTTGTTCGCCTTTGTAGTCGATGAAGTCCTGATAGGCGATAACTTCGGCGCGGATAAAGCCTTTTTCAAAATCGCTGTGAATCACGCCAGCCGCTTGGGGGGCGGTCGCGCCCACCGGGATCGTCCAGGCCCTGACTTCCTTTACACCCGCAGTAAAGTAGGTGGCCAGGTTCAGCAGCTTATAGCCGGCTCTTACGACACGGTTCAGGCCGGGCTCTTCCAGTCCAAGGTCATCCAGGAACTCTTTCTTTTCGTCTTCATCCAGCTGGGCTATTTCCGCTTCTATGGCTGCACAAATCGGCACTACCATGGCGCCTTCTTTTTCGGCCAGCGCCTTTACTTTATCCAGGAACGGGTTGTTTTCGAAACCGTCATCCTGAACATTGGCAATGTACATGGCCGGTTTAATTGTCATCAAGCAAAGATCTCTGATCAGGGCTTTTTCGTCGTCGGTTAACGGTAGGGTTCGCGCAGGTTCACCGGAGTCCAGTTGCTTGAAAACCTTTTCCAGCACGTCTTTTTTTGCCTGCTCGTCCTTGTTGCCGGTTCGGGCGGCTTTGCTTGCGCGGAGCAGGGCTTTTTCGACGGAAGCCATGTCGGCCAGCGCCAGTTCGGTATTAATGACTTCGATGTCGGAGAGGGGGTCGATCTTTCCGGCGACATGGATGACGTTATCATCGTGAAAGCAGCGCACAACATGGGCAATAGCATCCGTCTCGCGGATATTGGCCAAAAACTGGTTGCCCAGGCCTTCGCCTTTGGATGCCCCCGCAACAAGTCCCGCGATGTCTACAAACTCAATGGTCGTAGGCAGCGTGCGCTCAGGTTTTACAATTTCCGCCAGCTTGTCCATTCGGGGATCTGGCACAGGAACCACGCCAACATTAGGATCGATAGTGCAAAAAGGATAGTTTTCGGCCGCGATTTTCGCACGGGTTAATGCATTAAATAAGGTTGATTTCCCAACATTGGGTAAACCGACGATTCCACAATACAGCGCCATAGAGTTCTCTGAGAATTTAAATAAGAAATGAGTGCAGCAAGATATCAAGCCGAAACAAAGCGGGGATTATACAAGCTATGGCTTTAATCTAAAAAACTAAAACAACAAAGGTGCGGGCAGCTTGGGATGTTGGCTCGTAATTCGTGTCAGCCATTTGCTATTGTTGTTATGTTTTTTCTTCAAGCTCTTCGTGGTAAATTGACTGAACCAATCGTTAAACTAAAGTTTGCTCACAAGCCACGATAAATACCTATGTTAAAACAAACGCCACTTTACAATCTGCATCTCGAACTGGGCGCCAAGATGGTGCCGTTTGCCGGCTATCTTATGCCAATGCAATACGGTAAAGGTACGTTGTACGAACATCTGCACTGCCGCAGTCACGCCGGTTTTTTCGATATTTCTCACATGGGGCAGTTTCTGATTCTGGGCGATGATGCGGTCCATGAAT
>Ga0208882_1000413_pt1 | contig 19299 bp, 21 predicted proteins | sample LakWasMet14_LOW5_2_FD_183862 | JGI IMG/M metagenome (GOLD analysis project Ga0208882, IMG submission 183862) | Freshwater sediment methanotrophic microbial communities from Lake Washington under simulated oxygen tension - Sediment Metagenome... | ecosystem: Environmental > Aquatic > Freshwater >...
GCAGCTAAGAAAGTTCCTGATAGAGCATTTGCACGAAGTGAAAACAGACAAGATGCGCCTGATGTACATCCGGGAGTGGCTTGCACAGCACACGCACGACTTGGAAGGCAGTTATGACCTGGAGGTACTGCGGCAGCTTATTAACCTGGTTTATGTCGCCATGTGCCAGAGTGCGGGGCCGGTCAAGGCCGATCATTATTTGTCGCAGTCCCTCAGGGAAACCGAGCCTTTGTCTCTGGAATCTGGATTCAGGCTGCACGATTTATTATAAATATGGATGGCGCTTAACCGCATATTGTTGCCGTGCACGCCAGCGCGGCGCCATCCATCAAGCTGAGGTTTTGATGGCAGCAAGAACCGCTGCGCTGCCCGCGGTGCAGGGTCAGGGTAACGGCTTTTGACGGTCGCAGGATATTTTTTCTTTGGAGGCCAGAATGATTTCCCTTAGAAAACAGAGCAAGCCGATCGTTAAGGAAAACATGGCAGTAATAAATGTGATCAAGACAAAGTGCGTTAAGTTTGCACGCAATTCCACGCTGATAAAAACTGAAGCAATCGATATCGCCACACATAATCCGGCAAAAATAAATAACCCTACTGACCAGCGCATCCATCTGGTTCTTCTGACGATAATATCCAGCTCATCAGAGCATTTGAAGAACTGTTCATCATTCATTGCCCCGATCGCCCTTGCCCGGTCAATCGAGCGGCTTAAGCGGTTGACCAGAACGCCCAGAATCGAACCTATGCCGGTTAATAAGAATACAGGGGTAACCGCATCGCGAATCGCAACAGAAACATCATGAATGTCGGTGGCGGAATTAAAAATCATGTTCAGCAATCTAGCGCCAGTCAGGGTTGGGTAATTGCTGGAATACGTTCCTGAGGCCTTCTGACCAGCCCTTGCGTATCGCCGCATAATAAGCATCGTTATCGCAAATGCGCTGATGGCAATCGCCATGGAAACTATCTTTGCGGTACAGCATTAAATCAATCGGCGGCGCTACGGAAATATTGCTGCGTATCGTGGAGTCGAATGAGATCAGCACACATTTCACTGCATCCATCATGTCGGTATCATGCTTGATAACACGATCAATGATCGGTTTGCCGTACTTGGTCTCGCCTATCTGGAAATAGGGCGTTTCAATACTGGATTCAATAAAGTTACCTGCGTTATAAACGTTGAACAGCCTGGGTATTTCATCTTTAATTTGCCCGGCCACAATGATGCTGGCATGAAAATCGGCATTGTGGTTTTTAAGGTGCTCTGCATCACGCTCAAAAGCGAAGCGCACTTCATCTCCCACCAGGCTTGCCGCATCGAACAGGCTATCCACATTGTTTAGGTGAGGGCTGTCATCGCGCTTAATCGCCTCGCGCAGGCGATTGACCACCAGCTGGGTAATCGCCAGGTTTCCGGCAGTCAGCAACGTGATCATGCGTTCGCCGCGCACTTCAAACGTATGCATTTTCGGAAAGATTGCGACCTGGTCTACACCGGCATTGGTGCGGGTGTCAGAAGCCAGCACCAAACCTTGGTCAACTAAAAGGGCAACACAGTAAGTCATAAGATTCCTGGTTTATGTTTATGGGGTGCTGTTTATTGCTGTATCTGTGCAATTTGTTTTCTCAATAAATGGCTATTTTCATCACCGCCAAGCTGCCAGACGTTGACGCCTGCCTGCATGGTTTCCAGGCCGCCGCCAATGCGTACACCGCTTACCGGGCAGGCGTCGTGGTAATCCAGCCCGGTGGCCAGCCTGACATAGGCGCTATTTGCCAAGCAGCGGTTGGAAACATCGACACTGACCCAGCCAATATCGCTGAGCCAGGCATCTACCCAGGCATGGCTTTCTGATAAATGTCCGTCATCGGTAAACAGATAGCCGCTCACATAGCGCGCAGGCAGCCCTAAACTGCGGCAGCATGCGATGAAAATATGCGCATGGTCCTGGCAAACGCCGGTTCTGGCAGCAAAGGCCTGTGCCGCAGTGGTGTAGACACCTGTTCCGCCTTTCACATAGGGCACTTGGTCAATGATTGCTGCGCTTAATTTTTCCAGATCCGCAATTGTCTTCAGCAGGCCGAATGGTTCAGTGAATGCCTGAATCCCGGCGTCTGCAGCGGCCAGTACGGTGCTGCGCAGGTAAATCGTTAATGGCAGTTTTTCCGGAGCTGCGGTCATGGTGAGGCCGGTTTCGACCTCGCCTTTTGCAACCAGCTTTATTTCAGTATGGTTGCTGTCCAGTACCATGGTGTGTACCAGGTTGCCATAAGTGTCATGATGCTGGCTGAGTTGCCCGTTGACGGAAATAGACCAGTTGCTGACGCGCTGGCCAAATCCATCCTGTGGCGTTAAGCGCAGCTGCTGAATGCTGTAGTTCAGCGGCTCGCTGTAACGATATTCGGTAGTATGTTGTATGCTGAATTGCATATAGTGTGACGCTTCTTTATAAAATGGTGCGGGTGGTCAGGCGGCGTGAACATTCAGGAAGCTGCCTTGTATCTCGGCACCTAGCTGATGATTGCGCTCGATAAATTCGGTCAGGAATTCATGCAGGCCATTCTGAAAAATATGATCGATACGTCCATACAGCAAGCTCGCGTTAATCTCTCCCGCAATCCTTCTGCATTCCACATGACGGCCTGTGGTCAGGTTATCTAAAATGGATGTAATTTCAGTAAAGCAGGCATGCAGCGAGCGCGGCATATCCTTGCGCAGCACCAGTAATTCAGCAACGCGCCAGGGCTGTATCGTGTCGTTAAACACCTTTTGATAAGCCTGAAAAGCGGATACCGATCGCAATACGGCGCTCCACTCGTAGTAATCCACGCCGCCGCCGACCTCTTCTTCCAGCGGCAGCAGTAAGTGGTATTTCACGTCCAGCAAACGTGCCGTATTATCGGCGCGTTCAATAAAAGTGCCCAGGCGCAGGAACTGGAAAGCATCATCGCGCAGCATGGTGCCAAAACTGACGCCGCGGAATAAATGCGAGCGTGCTTTCACCCAATCGCAGAATTCGCGCAGGCCTTCTTCAGCCAGGTCTTTGTCTTCAAACTGGCTGAACTCGAGCCAGAGTGCGTTAATGTTTTCCCAAGTCTCGGAGGTCATGGCTACACGCACGGCGCGGGCGTTTTCACGCGCACTGTACAGGGCGGAATAAATGCTGGAAGGGTTTTCCGGATCCATCGCCAGGTAATGGATCACGTTGCTTGCCGTGTAATCACTGAAACGCTGGTTGAATGTCTCTGCATTGCCGGAGATTTCCAGTGCGGGCTGCCATAAAGCGGCTTCACTCAGTGCCGCGTTAGGCACTAAAGCCATATTCGCGGTTACATCCAGAATACGCGCCATATTTTCTGCACGTTCAATATAACGTGCCATCCAGAACAAATGATTTGCGGTTCTGCTTAACATATAGCGGCCTCATCTAATACTTGCTTGATTTCTGCTACTTCCTGGGCCGAGCTTTCCTGCAGCACCCAGGTATCTTTTGTGCCGCCGCCTTGTGATGAGTTGACGACCAGCGAACCTTCGCGCATCGCTACGCGGCAAAGTGCGCCCGGTACTAAAGACACGGTTTCACCGGAAAGCACAAATGGCCTTAAATCTACATGGCGCGGCGCAATGCCCTGGTCAACCAGGGTAGGGCACGTTGAAAGTGCCAAAGTGGGCTGTGCGATATAGTTGCCGGGATTAGCCAGAATGCGCACGCGGAAATCCGCGATTTCCTGTGTGCTGGCAGTAGGCCCCACCAGCATGCCGTAGCCGCCGGAACCCTGCACTTCTTTTACCACCAGTTCAGGCAGCTTATCCAGTACGTAAGCAAGATCATCCTTTTTGCTTAATTCATAAGTCGGTACATTGGATAGAATCGGCTCCTCATTTAAATAGAACCTGATCATTTCCGGTACGCGGATATATGTGGATTTATCATCTGCGACCCCGGTACCCACGGCATTGGCAAGCGTTACGCCGCCATTGCGGTAAACCGAGAACAGCCCCGGCACGCCCAGCATGCTGTCAGGGTTGAAAGCGAGCGGGTCTATGTATTCATCATCAATGCGGCGGTAGATGACATCCACGCGTTTTGGTCCTTCGGTTGTACGCATGTACACCGCATTGCTGCGTACGAATAAATCCGGCCCTTCAACCAGTTCTACTCCCATTTGCTGGGCCAGGAACGCATGCTCGAAATACGCGCTGTTATATGCGCCCGGCGTCAGCAGGACGACAGTGGGGTCTTTTACGCCCGCCGGAGCTACTGCACGTAAATTGTTTTTTAACACATGCGGGTAGTGTTCAACCGGCGCGATTGAATAACGGCGGAATAACTCGGGAAACAGCCGCATCATCATTTTGCGGTCTTCCAGCATGTAAGATACGCCGGAAGGCGTGCGCAGATTATCTTCCAGCACGTAGAACTGTTTTTCACCGGTACGCACAATATCAATACCGGCGATGTGCGCATAAATGCCGCCCGGCACATCCACATCAAACATTTCCGGGCGATACTGGCTATGCGTGAGGATGTTTTCTGACACAATCCCTGCCTTGATAATTTCGCGGTCATGGTAAATGTCATGCAGGAACATATTCAGCGCCTTCACACGCTGAATCGCTCCTTTGGATAAAACCTGCCATTCATCATTGGCAAGCAGGCGTGGAATCACATCGAAGGGAATCAGCCGCTCGGTACCTGCATCTTCTCCATATACGTTAAATGTGATCCCTACGCGCCGGAATAAAAGCTCCGCTTCTTTACGCTTGCTTTCTAGTTGCTCAGCCGGTACGTTGTGTAGCCATTTTGCATAGTTAGCGTAGAGTGTGCGCACCCCTGCAGGGCTGGAGTGCATTTCATCAAAACAGGTTCTCGTAGGGCTATTCATGATGGATCACCGCTTTGCTTTTTAATATTAATCAAGTAAAAGCAAGCGGCATGCCACCTGATAAAGTGGGGTTATTGGATCGATATCAGCTTAATCGCCGGTATCGCGCACTAATCCTGTGCGTGCGAAAAATACATGCACTATATTGACATGCGCGATGCTGAGAAGGAGATAGGCTAAGCCGGCCGTTACCGCAGATGCAGGTCTGCCGGAAATCAACGCTTGCCGTTGTTGGCTGGCGGCAAGAATCTGCGGGTACCAGAGGTGTCTGTCTGCAAAAAAGCCATACTCATAAGGTGGACATGTTGATTCATACTTGTGTAATATAGGCCAGCCAATTTAAAGCCACATACCCTATGACATTGATGAGAAATCCCTTAAAGCCGGGCAAACGCTACAAGCTGGGGCGAAACATCTTCCTGGATTTGCCTTATCTGATTAAGACCTATGCCTCGCTTAGTACCATTGCATACTATATTGCGGGTCGGCTGAAAAATGACTCGGCCACAAAGCCTTATCTGCCCAGGCAATCGGCGTTTATAAGCGCCAAGTCTGCCCTGGCGTTATCTACTGATTGGTTCACACATCACACGCCGCAATGGTTTTCTGTAATCGATGCGTATCGCCTACCGGAGAAGAAAGAGCTAAGAGTTCTTGAGATCGGCAGCTGGGAAGGCTTGTCCAGCTATTTCATGCTGCATACATTGCCAAATGCAACGCTGACCTGTGTTGACACATGGGAGGGCGCGGACGAACACAAGTCAGGCCGCTACGCCACACAAGATGTGCTGAGCAATATAGAGCAGGCTTTTGATCGCAACCTTTCAATATTCAAAGACAGGCTTATCAAATACAAAGGTACGTCATATTCTTTCTTTAATTCCGGCCATGTGGATAACCGCTTCGATCTGATCTATGTAGATGGGTCACATCACTGTGATGATGTCATGATTGATGCCATCAAGTGCTTCGAGATGCTTAAAGTAGGCGGAGTGTTAATTTTTGATGATTATTTGTGGCGCTACTATCCTAATTTTATTGATAACCCGGCCGCAGCGATTAATCTCTTTTTTAAGCTTAAAAAAGGGTCTTATAAAATTGTGCGTGTTTATTACCAGATAATTATCGAAAAAATTGACGATCGATAAATTGGGCCTATTGATAAGCTGAGCCTGGTATAGCCCGCTATTAAAGCGGGCGATCAAGTATCCGGCAATTTCCCCTGGGTAAGGCAGGCTGCATGATCGGTAACCTGGCGCACGGTTTTTAAACATTACCAGCCTTACATCAGTATCTCAGGCGCGTTTTCATATGCCAAGATTCGCCAAAATGCGACTCCATGGCTGCCCTTATTACCCCGGCGTCACTGCTCAGACAGTCCGGGTTCAGCATTTAAATCCCAGTACCCGCAGCATCTTATGCTGTGCCAGTTCTCTGTCGGCAACCAGCCTTGCTTCAAATGTCTTTGCGATCAATTTTGCCTAAAGTAACAAATTAAACGTTGACAATGATAATGAGAATAATTATCATTTAGATTGATAAATAAACTTTTAAACTTTAAGCGGCTTAATCATGCACATTAATCTCAACAATCTGAACGCACCATCTTTTGGTGGTGCAAGCGTGTTATTTGATCCTGATTTACCGACAGCGTCTTCTGTGATGGCTTCCCTGAATTGTGTCGCTGCGCAGTTTGCACTGAACCCGTCAGAGGAGCTCGCCATTCTGGCGGCTGATCTGGCATATACATTAACGGCACCGGAATACGCGGAATCAAGCCTGATAGAAGAAGTAGCCAGGAATCTGGTTCAGTCATGGGATTCTGTGGTTAATCAATACCAAATAAATAATGGATTCAGCCATTCGAGAGTGGCAACGATTCAGTAATGGATTTAATACAAAATAAGGAATAAATATGTCGAGAATTACAGGCCCACGACTCAGGATAATGCGGTCACTTGGTGTTGACCTGCCGGGGTTATCAAGAAAAACGATCGAAAATCGCCCCAACCCTCCAGGCCAGCACGGCGGGCAGGCTTCACGCAAGCGTCGCTCAGATTTTGGCGTCAAGTTAATTGAAAAACAAAAAATAAGATTCAATTATGGCGTGACAGAAAGGCAGATGCGCAAGCTGATACTGGATGCCCGTAAAGGTAAGGAGCCTACCGGTGAAATGTTGCTGCAGCTACTTGAGCGGCGTATTGATAACGTTGTTTTCAGGGCAGGCTATGCTCCTACAGGTATTGCAGCCAGGCAGCTAGTAAACCATGGACATGTGCTGCTGAATGGTAAATCAGTCAATATTGCTTCAATACGGCTGAAGGTTGGCGATGAAATTTCTATCAAAGCGAGCAGTAGGCATATCCCGCTCATTGTAGAGTCTTTGAAGCAGCCTTCATTAACCAGGCCGGAGTGGCTGGAATGGAGCGAGCAGCATAATGTGGCAAAGCTAGTGCACTTGCCGGTTATGGATGATGTGCCATTTGTTGTTGATGTGCAGCAGGTGGTTGAATATTACGCGAACAGAGTTTAATGCTCGCAAAAGCATTTGAATGGCTTATTCCCTGACATGTTAAGCCGTTTAAATAACACACGTCGTGTGTTGTAGCAGAAGTTAGTTTTCATCTCCCTTAACTAACGCTCATAGTCGCATTGTCTCCAGCATGTAAGCCGACTTTTTTCAGCAGCTTGAGCCAGTCTGGATCTATCAAGAAAACCGTTTAAAGAATGGATATCTTTTATGAAGTTAAAGAATGAACATAGCCGAAAGTTATTATCAAGAAACGCATCCGGCCGTATTGAATTTTGCGAAGAATGTAACGTGGTGGAGCTGGAAATTGGCGCATTCAGTATCAGATTGCATGCGCAGGATTTAGCAATCTTGAATCACCTGATCAGGGAAGCGGATTTCAATCTGAATTTCCATCAATTAGAAAAAGCGAAGACAGAGGCAAGTGTTTCAAGTAGCCACATGCATTAAGCCGCCAGGCAGTGCAAATCACGCTGCACCACCGTCAGATTAAGTGCCTGCAGGGTGGTTTATGGATTGCGCAATCAGTGCGTGGCATTTTTTATTAAGTGCTGCTTGTAAACACGCCCTGGTCGGCATTGCCAAGCAGCTTAAGCAAATCAGGGCCTTTTAGTGATAAGGCAAACCCCAGTACGCCACTGCCAATCACTACGGTTTCATAGTCTTTCACACTGGTATCTACCAATATTTTAATGTCCTCCGGCAGCGCGACCGGCGGAACCGCACCGACAACATATCCGGTGGCTTCCGGTACTTCATCGAACTCCGCCATGCGGCACTTGCGCTCATTTAAATGTTTGCGCAGCACTCCCCAGTCGGCGCGGCCGCCGCCGGCAACGGCCAGTAAAACAAATTTTTCCGATGCGGTTTTGAACAGCACGCTTCTTACCACTGATTGCGGATTTATCCCTTGCTTTGAAAGCAATTCTTCCAGATTCCTGACGGGTTTTTTGTCCTCGGTTAATGGAATTTCTATCACTTCATAAGTAATGCCCGCATGCTGTAACAGCTCAGTGACAGGAGAATTAATGGATATGCTCATCATCAATCGCGATTCAATTAAAGGTTTACAGTTTTATAGCATTAAAAAATTAAAAATCCAATGCCCCACGCAAAGTGAGAGCTTTTTCTGCGTTTGTAGTGCCTGTAATTATTCCTAAATCGTTCTTTACGGCTATCGAGCCATTCACAAACCTGGTATCGATATAGTTGGCAGCCAAGCGCAAGTTAGGGTTGAGTATCCATGTTACACCTGCGGTCAGCGAGCGAGCGCCGTCCGGTGTTTTAAATGACCCTGGTATTCCGGAAACATTGAATGTGCCTACGGCGCCTGCGCCATTTGCAAAATCACTTGCGTCATATTCTGAGTACCTTAGACCCAGCACCCAGGCACCGCTGCCGCTAAAGCCTGATTCATTATGTGTGAAATTATTTTTAGGTTTTATGCGCCCCCAAATGCCGTCTTTGTAAACATCTGTATAGCTTTCGCCGGTTAACAGCCAGTTAACGGAAGCGTACCAGGCTGTGATGTCTTTATTAAAATAGCCAGAGGTTGCCAGTGCCGTGTGGCCTGCGTAATTGTGTTTCATCCACTCTGACTGCAGTTTCACCGGGCCGAAGGCTATGGCACCTTCTACACCAGTACGCGTGCGTTCAACCTCTGACCCGGCTGGAGTGCCAAGTGAAGTAGGTGTGAAGAAAGTAATGCCTCTCCCTTCGGTTTGGGATGCAGTGCTGCCTTGACCTACAAGAAAGCTATTTGTAGATAATACGCCTGAGTTGGTCTTCTGGTGGGGTGACATGTCGCCTTTGGAAAATGCTGCTCCAATGTGGTAAGTAGCACCTTTTATCTGTAAAAGTTCGGCAAGATTTGCCGTTGCACGGCCAATCATATCTACGCCATCTACTTGGCTGTCCGCATTGTTGGAATTCTTACCACGGCCATTGGATAACGCAAAACCATAATAAGTCCCCTTGATCGGTACGCCATAAACCATAACACCGCGTTCTTTACTTGGCGTCAGTGCTTCAGTCAGGCCGCGTTCTGTAAAATCAGTAAATAAATCACTCGTGGAGTGCTCAAGACCAAACGGCATGTCAAACTGACCGATACGCAATTTAGCTTTGCTCCACCAGTTGATGCCTAGGTATGCAGAATCCAGCTGGTCATTGGGATTGCCGTTCTGTCCTTGCGCAAAATCTCCTGTTACGTTGAAGTCGTAGTCACCATAAAGCTTACCTTTAACTGTCATGTAGGCACGGCGTATATCAAATGAATCGGTATTCTGGGCGTCATTGCCCGCATACGCGTGATAATCAGTCTGTACACGGCCATTAATGGATAATGCGTGCTGGCCATCGGTCGATTCAAAACCGATACCGTCACTCAACGTCGCCCTGATTTCAGTAGGCTTTTTTGTAGCGGGAACCTGATTATCGCTATTGTTATCTTTCAGTAACAATGCGCCTTCTTCTTCAGTCAGGAGCCCCTTGGCTACTAGAGTGTTAACAATATTATCTGCTTTGTCTGCCATGGCAGTGGTGCAAAAAACTAATGCCGATAGGCCGAAAACTGCTGTGGCAATTGCCGCAGATTTAAATGAACTCATTATTTTCTTTCAAACACGCTAAGGATTTGGCTGTAAAGGGTTCAGCAGGGGCTCGTAAAAGTAATGCCAGGTAACTGAGCTTTTTATAGAAGTACTTGCGCTGATTAAAACGGGTAATAGCTTAACTTTAAAAGATGCAAATGATAATCATTACTATTTAAGGTGTCAAATAGTATTGGGTTTCAGTATGGGTTGCAACCAACACTCCATAACTGGAATCCCTTGATGCAGGCCATATCTTTTAATTTAAGATAATCAGCTTGCGGTGGAGGCAGATGATGTTGCGAAATTGTTTTTTGAAGCAGGAATTTTCATTACACAGGCGATACTGCAATAGGGGGCCGACTACGTTTTTGTATAGTCTGAAGACGTAAAAAAAGCCCACATAAAGTGAGCTTGATTTAGATGGTGGCCGGGGGCAGAATCGAACTGCCGACACGCGGATTTTCAATCCGCTGCTCTACCGACTGAGCTACCCGGCCCTTGTACAACTGGCTGCAAACTTCGGTAAATATTTGCAAGACGCGCATTATAGCAAACTAAATTAGAAACGGACAAAAATATTTCTAATATTTAGTATTTTTATTAGGCCTCTGCGGGCAAGCATGTAAAATCGCTAGTTATGAAATTTAATATCACGCAGCCAAATCAGGCACTTAAAGCAAAACTTCTGCATAAAATCAATCAGAAAACCAAGCCGTTGGGGGCGTTGGGCATGCTGGAGCCAATGGCTCTGCAGATTGGTCTGATACAGAACTCTTTGCATCCGCAGTTGAATAAACCCACTTTGCTGGTATTTGCCGGTGACCATGGTGTGGTTGAATCTGGCGTCAGCCCTTACCCGCAGGCGGTTACAGCGCAGATGGTGCTGAATTTTCTGCAGGGCGGTGCGGCAATTAATGTTTTTGCGCGCTTGAATAATATGCGGTTGCGTGTTGTGGATGCGGGTGTCAATCATGTGTTCGACGAGCACCCTGATTTAATCCATGCCAAAGTGGGCCTGGGTACCCGTAATTTCCTGCAGGAGCCGGCGATGACGCAGGAGCAGTGCGAACAGGCGCTGGCTATGGGTGCGCAGCTGGCACAAAATGAGATTGATTCAGGTTGCAATGTACTTGGTTTTGGCGAGATGGGCATCGGCAACACTTCCTCCGCAAGCTGCCTGATGAGTGTGTTGGCGAATATGCCGATTGAACAGTGCGTTGGGCGCGGAACAGGGATTGATGATGCCGGCCTAGTGAAGAAAACGGCAATTCTGAAACAAGCCCTCGCACAGCATCAATTAGCTGATGGCGATGCAATGCAGGCACTGGCAACCTTTGGTGGCTTTGAAATTGCGATGATGGCGGGTGCAATGCTGGGTGCGGCTCAGCAGAATGCGGTGTTATTGATTGATGGCTTTATTGCCACTTCGGCCTTGCTGGCGGCGTATCATCTGCAGCCTAATATTCTGGATTATTGCGTATTTTCACATTGCTCCGGTGAGGCGGGTCATCGGTATCTGCTGGCACATTTAAACGCCAGGCCTCTGCTGGATGCAGGCTTGCGTCTGGGCGAGGGCACTGGTGCTGCACTGGCTTATCCTATGGTGCAGGCGGCGGTTAACTTTCTGAATGAGATGGCTTCGTTTGAAAGTGCGGGTGTGAGTGAGAAATCAGAAGCGGATGAGTAGTCAATGTTGAGTTGTTTATGTAAGGAATGGCGTTACTTCTTACTTGCGGTGGGTTTTTTCACATGCTTTCCTGTGCCCAGTTTTGCAGATTTTCAGGAGCATGAGCTTAATCACTCGGCTAAATATTTTCCATTAGTTGGCACACTCGTTGGTATGGCAGGTGCGGCGATGCTGGTACTTGCCAGCCTGATATTTCCTGCCAGTATTGCGGTTCTGCTAAGCATGGCTGCCACGATTTATGTGACTGGTGCGTTTCATGAAGATGGCTTGGCTGATAGTGCTGATGGATTGGGTGGAGGGTGGGATAAAGAGCGAATACTCACCATTATGCAGGATTCGCGGCTTGGTACTTATGGCGCACTGGCCTTGTTCATGATGCTGTTTGCCAAATTTCAGCTGTTGAGTGCTTTGCCGGCTGAGGGCTTGGCCTATGTGCTGATTGCCGCGCACGCGCTTAGCCGGCTGTGTGCGGTGTATATCATGGCAACATTGAGTTATGTTAAAGCGGCTGGAAAAGCCAAACCGCTGGCAAGCAAGGTGCAGGCCAGAGATCTGGCCGTGGCGACTTTGTTTGGTTTATTGCCTCTGGTGCCGTTGTATTGGAATGTTTTAGGTAATAGCGCTGATGTGCGTGACTTTGTGATGCTTACGTTAAGCTGGCTGCTCAGTGTCGGTTTTGCAGGGTATTGGTGGCGTCACAAGATACGGCGCTGGCTGGGTGGCTATACCGGCGATTGCCTGGGGGCTATGCAGCAGCTGACGGAACTGGCGTTCTATTTAGGAGTGCTGGCGTATTTTGGTTTGATCAGTTTATTGAATCCGTTATGAAATTACATTTAATACGCCATACATCACTCAATATACCGTCAGGCATTTGCTACGGGCAAAGTGATGTTGATGTTTCGGAGAACTTTCATGCGGAATGTGATTTGTTGAAAGAGAAGCTTGCCCGTACTCGTTTTGATGCTGTGTATGCGAGCCCGCTGCAGCGTTGTGCCAAATTGGCCGATGCGCTCGATTTGGGCCAGGTGCAATTGGACCATCGGTTAAAGGAGCTGCATTTTGGCGACTGGGAAATGCAGGCCTGGGATAGCATTCCGCGTGATGTGTTTGATACCTGGGCGAAGGATTATGCAAATCTGGCACCACCAAATGGCGAGAGTTTTTCACAGCTTCATGGGCGCTCGAAAAGCTTCATAGAAGATGTGAGCAATCACTCTCGAGGCAAGGAAATTGCCGTTATTACACATGGCGGCGTCATTCGGGCAATGCTGGCAGAGGTGCTGAATATGCCGCTCAAAGGCTTATTCCGGATGGTGATTGATCATGCCAGTGTAACGCGGATATCGTTTGACGATGAAGTACCGAGAATACACTTTGTGAACCGGTGATGGCGCTAAGCCGCGATTACCTTGATTTGCTGGCCCATACATTCCACCATTTGCCCGGCACGTATTTTTGCAGTTCTGCGCAATTCAATACTGCCATCTACCTGGACTATACCGTCTGAGACCATGAGTTTGCCTTGGCCGCCGCTGTTGGCGATGCCAGCCAGTTTGAGCAGGTTGCATAGTTCGATGTATTCACCGTTTAATTCAAATGTGGTTGTTTCCATGATTATCCTTTAAGCGTAAGCGGCAGTCCGGCAGCAATAAAACTCACTTTGCCTGCTATCTGCGCAATCGCCTGGTTAAGTCTGCCTTGTTCGTCCTGAAACTGGCGGTTGATTTCACCTAGCGGCACTATTCCCATGCCAACTTCATTGCTGACGAGCAGAATCATGCCAGGCAGGATGTCTAGCTCCCGGAGCAGGGCATGACGTTCATCCGGCCAGTTCAGGTTCTCGGGGCGTTCGCAATCCGGGCAGATGCACTGTGCAAGCCACAATGTCAGGCAGTCTACAATGACGCATTTGCCGACGGCTGCATGTTCCTGCAGGGATTGCCCCAGATTGAACGGTTGCTCTATTGTCTGCCAATGAGCCGGGCGCCTGTTCTTATGGTGTTCTACACGCTGCCCGAACTCATTGTCATACACTTGCGCGGTGGCAATGTAAGTGACGGGAAAGCCGCTTTCAGTAGCCAGTTTTTCGGCAAATGCACTTTTTCCGGAACGGGCGCCGCCCAAAATCAGGTGTACATTATTCATGCGTGCTCCATTGGTTTTCCATGACCATATCAGTTAACGGCCTGGCTTTTCTCCATCCGGTTTCAACCAGCATGGGTTCGTTGTAAAAAGTATTCACGTGCCCTATACACAGAATAGCAATCGGCTTCGCATCTACCGGTGCGTTCAGCAAAGCGCCCAGTTTGACCGGATCGAAAATTGACACCCATCCCATGCCCAGACCTTCTGCACGCGCTGCCAGCCACATATTTTGAATGGCGCAGCTTACTGAGGCAATGTCCATCTCCGGCAGCGTTCTGCGGCCAAAAATATGTTCTTCACGGTTGTTGCATAGTGCGGCGACCAAAAGCTCACCGCAGTCCAGTATGCCTTCAACTTTCAGGCGCAGGAATTCGGCCATGCGTGCAGTATTGTCAAATTCGCCTATGGCCTGCGCGGTATTTTTGCGCTCTTCATCTACCAGTTCATGAATCCTGTTGCGTATGGTGCTGTCCGTGATCCTGATAAACCGCCACGGCTGCATGAGCCCTACACTGGGTGCCTGATGCGCTGCCTGCAGAATCTTGGACAGTGTTTCCGCTGCGACCGGAGTCGGCAGAAAGTGGCGCATATCCCTGCGCTCTGCAATCACACGGTAGACGGTAGCGATTTCTGATTCGGTGAATTGATGGTTAGCCATAAAAAAACCGCATTAGAGTTTAGCTCTAATGCGGGCTATTTTAGTATTTAGCACCCTGATCGCGATAAATTATGCGACGTTAGCAGATGATGACGCTTTGATTGCGTTGTGCAGTTTAGGCAATGCCTTGGTCAGTGCCCAGAATGCCACCAGGTACATTGCGGTAAAGCCCATGTAGCTTGGCAGGTATTCCCAGCCATGCTTTAGGGATTCAACAATGCCGGCATCCGGGAATCTGCCGGAAAATAAATAATAAGTCTGGGTGGAAATCACAAATGCAGCAAATGTTGAAACAGCAGATGCTACCGCATATTTACCAATATCAGTACTGTCAGCTTGTTTGCCAAGCCATACGCCAGCCAGCCACATGGCTGCGTAAGCCGGTAACATGCCCCAGTAGCCATCGGTTAGGCAAAAAGCCTGAATGCTGTCAATTGCGGCGGCACCGAAGTCAATCGCGGTAGCCAGTACAACAAATAATGCAAACCAGACTGCTTTCCTGAGATATAGCCCGCCTATCAATAGTAAAGCCAGGCTTGCGTCAGGCAGCGATACGCTGGTCAATACATGGCTGCCGCGTGTCAGTAGCATGAAAAAAGCAATGACTGCGGCGATGATAATCTTTGTATATGAAGCTGATATTGGAGTGGATGTGTTCATTTTATTTCCGTGCCTTTCAAAAAGGCGCGTATGGGTTATACGCGGCCTCGATCATTTTCAGCATCATAACATTTTGTGTTACTGCATAAAAGAACACATTAGAAATCAGCTTTCATGCCTACGCGCCAAGTACGCACAAAATCAACCGGGTAAATGGCGTTATCCTGAATCTGGATGGAGTTTTCCTGATCGAAGATGTTATTTACAGCAGCAAAAACATTCAGGTTTTTATATTGATAACTCACTGCCAGATTGGTGGAGCGGTAATAGTCCTGTTTGTATGCAAATGCATTGGCAAAATCGTTAAAAGCGTACGCTTTTGAACGCCATGTATGGTTAAGATTTAAAGTGGCGTTCTCCAGGAATTTGTAATTCATGTTGATTGCAACGGAGTGTTTTGGTACGCCAGGTAAGTTTTTGTCGTCAAAATTGCCTGCACCGTCATTCTCTTTATCTATAATTGCCCGAGTGTAGTTATAAATGACAGACGCATTCAGTTCGTTGCTGAATTTATACTGATCCTGTAACTCAAGGCCATATTTGTGAGACTTGTCGATGTTGGTGTTTTTATAAATGAGCGGCACTACATAGATTTCGTCTTCAATGTTTGCCTTGAAAATAGTCAGTTTCAGGCGATTGCTAGCGGTTACATGGTTTGCGCCAAGATTTAACGTTCTAGCCCTGGCCGGATTGATAAAACCGTTAAATCCGCCACCAAATGTAAACAACCGGTCAATATCAGGTGCCTGGTAGGCTTGATTGAAGTTGGCAAAGATACTCAGTTGATTATTGATTTTGTAATTGCTGCCGATTTCCCAGGCGTCAATATTTTCATCATGTTTAGCGCCTGGTGTGCCAAATGCAGAGATGATAGGTGAAAATTGGTAGCGTACTTTTTCGTCACGCACACCTGCAGATAAAGTCAACGCATCGAGTTTATATTCACCGCTCAAGTAGACAGCTTCATTTTTCTTGGTGGTTTTGTCTCTGGATATACTGCCCCAAGGAAACGCAGTGTAGTCGCTGAAAGACTTGCGTTCGCCGTCAAAATTCTGGTATCCCGCAAGCAGGCTTAATGTTTCGTTCTGAAAGCTGATGCTGAGATCGTTACCTTTGTATAAAGAATTGGCAGTTGAAGGTGTTGTAGAAATGAATGCCGATAGCTTGTCTTCCTCGTAATGAAAGCCATTGATTTTTATGTTGTCATTGACATCATATTCTGCGCCGATACGCCATTGATCACTGTCAAAGCTTTGCTGTGTGTAAGCTTTGCCGCCATTTTGTCTTGGGTCATCCCTGAATTGTTCCATATTCAGAGGATTCAGATAGCGCACATCATTGCGCGAGCTTGTCCCTGAAATATCAAAGCGCAGGCGCTCAGTAGGTTTGATTCTTAATTTTACGTTTTGGCTATTGCTTGTAAACTGGTCTTTGTGACCAGTAATATCTTTTTTGCTGAATCCGTCATTGCTGTCATGCGCTAGATTAACGGAGAGATCAATAAACTTTTCAGAAAAGCCGGCATTGATGTAGGAATTCTTCTGGCCATAATTGCCCAGGGAGCTGCTGATGGTGACTCCGGTTTTGTTTTTGGTATAAATTTGAATCACACCGGCAGTGGCACCGTCTCCATAGATGACTGAGCCACTGCCTTTGGCGATTTCAATGCGGTCGATATTGCCTAATGCAATTCCCGAGAGAAGGGCTGGTGATAAATCGATATTGTTCAGGCGTTGACCATCAACTGTAATAACAACGTTCTGATGGCCATTTTCAGTGCCATAACCACGCAGGTTGATGGCTGGTGTAGCTTTGTTGCCGATATTCGGTGATGCGTTAAGTGAAGTCTGCTGTGCCAGATAATCGTAGAGTGTTGCAGCGCCGGATGCTTCAATCTGTTCAGCAGTATGAATTTCAGAGGCGTAAGTAGTTTCAGTATCTTTATGTTCAAAGCGATTTGCTTTTACGGTCACGTCATCAAGCGCTATGGTTTCGGCAGCAAAAACAGGCGATGAAATTGAGAGGCCAATCAGGCTGGCGATAGTAGATCTTTTCATTATATATTCCCTAAGCTATACACGACCCCGCGCATAGCGTTTAGTAACTTAGTTTTTAAGCTATTTTATTAATAACCTAGAAAGCAAAGGGGGTAGAGAGATATAAAGAAAGCGCAGGAGTTAAGTGACAGGAAGCGCAGCCTTTCATACCGTCACCCCGCGGTCATTTTCTAGCGTAAATGTTGCGAGGCCGGTCTCCGGGCTTGTGAGCTTCAGGTTTTTATAAACCCTGGGTTTGCGCCTTCCCGAACTATTTCCAGATCAGTGGCGTATTGCAAACCGTTATGAATAAATCAGACTCACTTACCGTTGCGGGGGCAGCACAGGAATTGTTTTAGATATAAAACGCACCTATTTCCCAGTTTCACCTTGTTTGCAGAAAGCAAACTTGGCACCTATCAACTTCGCTAATTATAACTTTTTATTTTTAAATCTTAGGAACTATTTACAATAATTTAGTTTGTAAATTATTGTAATACTTTATGAAATTCATGTTAGCTATTGACTATAATCAATTTTCTAAATTATAGTGACTGTATGGATGCAGACTTAAAAGCGCTAGAACAGAAACTGTCACACTTGATTTCGGTGTGTGATGAACTGCGCGGTGAAAACGCGGAGCTGCGCCTGAGTCTGAATCAGATGGAAGCCGATACCGCGGCATTGAAATCCAATATGGCGCAGGCCAGTGAGCGCATTGAGACATTGATAGACAGTCTTCCCTGAATCAGATTTAACATCATATTTTTGAGCAAATAATAATGAGCGAGATTAAAGGCGTTGACGTCAGTATCATGGGACGGAACTTTACGGTATCGTGTACCGATGAAGAGCGCCCCGGCCTGATTAACGCCGTGAATTTTCTGGATAAGAAAATGCGCGATATCCGTGATAGCGGTAAAGTCATCGGTGTGGAAAGAATCGCAATCATGACCGCGCTGAATCTGGCTCACGAGCTGCTCAACAGTAAAAGCGGTGATGTAGATGTAGGCGACATCAAACGCAGGATTACAATCATGCTGGATCAGATTGATCAAGCCTGTAATCATGAATAAATATAATATTTTGTAAAAAATACACGTCAAAAGAGAGTAGAATTAATTCAACTAGTTTTATCTTATAGGAAGCGGGATTTAAGATAATTCATCAGATTTCAAAGTTTGTTCTCTGCGGTTCGGTTTAGGCTAATAATTCCTTGAACTAGTTTATAGCATCGGTTTTAGTCATTCGAGCGTCTGTGTGAGCGCCTCTTGCAGGTGTACCTAATGCACTCTAGGCTGTTACCACTTGAGCCTTTTTGGTTCAGGATGCTGGTCTAGGCTGTTCCGTGGAGAACTCTCATCCTCACATTTTTTCTATAAATGCTGATTTTCTTGATTGGATTTCTCAGGCATGGCAGACCTGTTTGATGTTCGTAAAAAATTTCTTGAAAATCCATATACGATAAAAAATGTCCGGCAGGATTTCTCCGCTTGGCATCAGGGCAGGCCACACTTCGCACTGTGGGCGATAGATGTGGATTTTCCGGCAGTGCGCCAGCAGGTGCAGGCTGCCAATCAGCATCTTACGGGCCTTCTGCTTGATGGATATTACCGCCAGCCCCATATCACGCTTGGCATTAGCGGGTTTTTAAGTGATCAGCCGCAATGTACAGATAACTACAGTGCCAGCGATCTTCAGGCAGATATATCCGCTCTAAAAAGTGCCTGCATACGGCCGTTTGAGATTGAAATCGGCTCCTTGGCCAGCTTCAGTTCAGCACCATTTCTTCATATTTATGATCCCGGCAACAGCCTGCACGCGTTGCATAATATATTGCATTCAATTAGCGATGGTGAGCGTGCCCAATACGTGCCGCATGTAACGGTTGGCCTGTATTCCGATACATGGGAGACTGAAATGATTGATCGTCGGCTGCATGCTTTCCCGCAGGGCAGTGTGACAAGCTGTTTAATCAGTCGAATCAGCCTGATGTGCTACCACGCACCTGAAATCGGCGGCAGTCTGCTGACGATTGCAGACTATGACCTGCAGCATGGCGTGCTGCAATGGCGACAGCCATTGCTTGCGAT
>Ga0208882_1000414_pt1 | contig 19242 bp, 12 predicted proteins | sample LakWasMet14_LOW5_2_FD_183862 | JGI IMG/M metagenome (GOLD analysis project Ga0208882, IMG submission 183862) | Freshwater sediment methanotrophic microbial communities from Lake Washington under simulated oxygen tension - Sediment Metagenome... | ecosystem: Environmental > Aquatic > Freshwater >...
CTTTTCGGCATGCTGAATAATAATTACATTGCTGGCGGCGCCCAGAATCAGCAAGTTGCCGGCGATAGTGCTTCCGGCCGCCAGCGCCATCAGTGCTTCGGGGCTGGGATGGCTCAGCATCGGCAAGTACAGCGCGACCAGCGGCACATTGGAAATCAATTGGCTGAGCGAGGCGCTGAGCAACATGATAGCCGGAATGGTGGTCAGGTCTATGCGCAGTTCACTAACCAGCTGCTGCATGATGCCGGTTTGCCAGACACTGGACGTTAACACAAACATCGCCGCAAAAAACAGCAAGGTTGACCAATCCAGACTTTTTAACAAGTTTAGCCGGGCAGGGCTGAACAAAATCGGCGGCAAGGCGGCGATAAGGGCGATGTGGCTTAATTTAAGCTGCATCGGGCTATGTGTGGCGGACAGAATGATGTTGAGCGTTATTAATCCGAGCAACAAAAATAGGGACATGCGAGCCAGCTTAGCCAGTTTTTCATCCAGCAGTTTGACCGGGTTATGGGTCAGCGGCATAGCGGTGATGAATTGTTGCCGGTAAACCAGGCGCAAAGCCAGATAAGTGGCAATCAAATTAATCAGCGTCGGAATGGCGAGCGCCTTAAAAAACGTCAAAAAAGGCGCAGGCAATCCGCCCTGGCTGGCAATCAGGAAATTCTGCGGATTGCCGATAGGGCTCATCACGCTGCCGATGGTAATGGCGTATGCCAGAGCTAATAGCAGCATCCGGCTGTTAATGTTGTGCTCACGGGCCAGGCGCAGCACTAATGGCGTGCCGATAATAGCAAGCGTATCGTTCATCAGCAGCGCAGAGCTCAAGGCAGCGCCGAACAATATGCCGCAAACCAGTTGCGGCACGGATGTCAGCCTGCTAAATAAATGGTAGGCGATTGCATACAAATAGCCGCTTGCGACCAAGGCCTGACCGACGACAAACATGCCGAACAGAAACAGCATAACGTTAAGATCGATCGCCTTTAGTGCGTCCGGCCCGCTAATCTGGCCGGTAGCCAGTACCACCAGTGCGCCGATGCTCATCGATTGCCAGATTTTGATATTAAAATGGCCGATTTTGCGCACAGCGATCAATACAAATACCGCAGCTAGTGCCAGTGCCGATAGGTTCATTTTGTTCCTGATAATGAATAGTCTTATAGATTGTCTTTTATATTCATTATCTTACAGGAATGGCGCTGTAGAGATGCTTTTTGTGCCGGATATTTGGCGCAATTTAAGCTTGAGTTAAGATTGAAAAACGAGAATAAAGCAATCTGTATAAATACGTAGTTTAAAGCATGAACAAGAGCGTAACCGACCATGAATGAAAGCGACATTATTTCATCAAGACGAAAATTCCTGAAAAATATGGCTTATGGCACCTTGCTGATGGCTGGAGGCGTCGGAGTCGCAAACGCTAAAGTCAAACATATAGCTAAACATGCAGTACCAGCCTCTCACTCGGCTAATCATAGATCGCGTATCCATGATACGTTGCACCCGCACATGGCCTCATACAGGCATTCTTCTACGATACGTACCTCCAGCCTATTTAACCGGAACTCGCCTTCACACAAGATGCTGGCTTTCCACAACACCCATACCGGTGACCAGTTAAATCTGACTTATTTTGAGGAAGGCCGTTATATCTCCGACGCGCTTCAGGAAATCAATCATCTGTTTCGTGATTACCATGACGGTTCCGTCCATCCTATTGATCCGGCCTTACTGGATCAGCTGTATGATTTAAAACATACCCTCGAAGTTAGAAAACCTTTTCATATCGTCTCCGGTTATCGATCACCGGCTACCAATGCCGATTTACGTAGACACAGCGACGGCGTCGCCAAAAATAGCCTGCACATGGAGGGTAGGGCGATTGATATCCGCATTGAAGGCGTAGATACCAGAAGAATTAGAAATGCAGCGCTGGCCATGAACCGCGGCGGCGTCGGTTATTACCGAAGATCCGATTTTGTGCATTTGGATACCGGTAGCGTAAGAAACTGGATCGGATAGACCCTGTCCGGAAGACGTTAACAGCGCAATATATCCGCGTTAACTAAAGCATAAAAATAAGAAGTTCAATAGTTTCGTCCCTCGTTAGTTTCTCCTGAACCGCCTTAGTTCTTAAGGCGGAAGCTCTCTCCCTACTGTCGAATCAAGCAGCCAACATAAAGACTCACCATTGTCATTGTTTCTGGGTTGCTTATTGCGCGTCATTCATGGAAATGATGGCTGTGCCGTCAAGCAACAACAAATACGCGTCTATTTGATTGCCTTGGCCGCGGCTTCCGGTGCTGTCGAATTACTGCTGATAAAAAGCGATTGGTCAGACAGGTCATCCGGTTTGCTGAGAGCTTCCAGCAATACCGCATCATGACCGTAAATATCCAGATAAAACTCTAAATTATCAAACTGGTCGAAAAAAGCCGTGGTATAAAAAAACAACACCGGTATCGGTTTTTTCAAGATGACCCGTTGCGTTTTTGGGGTGCTCATGGCCAGTTGTATGGTCTCAGGGTTCCAGTTATCCTGATTCTTAAGCGCAAACTCGGCCAGTTTTTGAGGGTTTTCAACCCGCACACAGCCATGGCTGAAATCTCTTCTTGATTTGCTGAACAAGGCATTTGCCGGTGTGTCATGCAAATACACGTCCTCCTTATTAGGGAAAATAAATTTCACTCTGCCCAAGGCGTTCTTTCCCCCAGGACGTTGCCTGATTCTTAATTTGCCTTCTTTCAGCAGATTCATGGTTTCTATGTTAAGACCAGTAGGTTTTGCGCCGTCACGAAACACAGAAACCATCTCCATATTTTCCTTATCGAGGTAATTTCCGTTTTGAATTAACTTGGGTAATATTTCATTTTTGATAATGCTATAAGGCACATTCCAGTAAGGCATGAAATCGATAAAGTGCATTTCCGCCATCAACACCGGGGTTTGAGTCTTCAGCGCATTGCCGACCACGACCTTCATATTAATGATATTGGCATCCGGCTGATCAATCGCATCCAGTGCCCATAATTGGAAGGCCGGAATATTAACAATAACGGATGCGCCGCCATTGAACTCGGGCAACCAGCGCAGCCTTTCCATAGCCAATTCGATTTGTGTTACGCGTTGGCTTAAATGCACGCTGAGTACGGCCGCAGAGCCCTTTCCGATTTGACCATCAGCGGTAAGTCCATGCCGTCTTTGAAACCTCTTAACACCGGCAGCGATAGCGTCGGTGTATAACGAGGATTTTTCTGTATTGCCAGCCGCTTGGTCATCAGGCAAATCGCCTATTGTGATTAAAAACCGGCGTAGTTCGGCAATTTGCGGATGGGATTCTCCGGGGCGCAAGGTTTTTTCTATGTGCAGCTTAAAAGGCGGCGCGGTTGCGGCAAGCTCGCGGTAATGAGTCAATGCCTGTTTTAATTTTTGATATTGTTTAAACTTGGGTTCAACGGACTGCGGCAATTCAGCCACAGTGTTTTGCGTCAGACTGTTTTTAATCAATAACGGCAGATCAATCAGCTTTTTTTCTCTTAACTTTAAGTTGAAGTTTATGCCTTGCGGATTAACCCGGCCATAATGTAAGTCATGCAGGAAGCGTAGCAACGAAATACTCAGCGCCGTATCGTATAGCGCTAATTCTTTGTATGCATCCGGCTTGAGCTTTAAGGCCGACGGTAGTTTTTGCCGTAGCGTTTCAGTATCGTAATTTTTAGATTTTAAGCCGTGGTCAGCCGCATGCGCCAACAGATTAAGTGCATCGGTGATATTTTTTTCCGCATTAGCAGTGTCAAGCCACAACAACTGGTGGTTTGACATCTTATACAGTGACTCAAGGTCTTCGGTGCGATTAGGAAAATTGGACAGCATCAAATAAGGATGCTGTTTGGACGTAATGATAGCGGTAATTTCCTGAGCTATACCGGGTTCCTGACTGACGATTTCTTCGGCAAGCGGCGTCTGCGTGGACAAACCCACGAAAAGAAATATCAACAGTCGGGGCATGTAATGTCTTATGATCTTTTTCAATGTATTTCTTCGCGGAAAGTGCGTGGTGTTAAGTTTTTGCAGATGGGTTACTACAAATCTTTTAGGATAATCGGTCTTTTTGATAACTATCTTACTAATCTATAATTTTAACACCAACTACCGCATTCAAGAAAGTTTGGCGGTTGCCTGGACAAATCCTTGTTCCTGCATGGATAGAGAAGACAGATAATGCAGGGACAGCATGGCGATGTGCCGGAATGGCCCATCATTTATTGAGTTTCACTCACTTTAAGGCAAATCTATGGCAACTCTTACTTTTCTAGGCGCAACAGGCCAAGTTACCGGCTCCTGTTATTTACTGGCAACCGACTCCAGCCGCATATTGCTTGATTGCGGAATGTTTCAGGGATCGAAAGCAACAGAAAAACAAAATGAAGCCGATTTTCCGTTTGATCCGGCCGACATTGACGCCGTGGTTTTGTCCCACGCCCATCTTGACCATTGTGGGCGTCTGCCCAAGCTGGTTAAAGACGGATTCAAAGGTTCGGTATTTTTGACCGCGGCCAGTTTTCCGTTGTTGGAGCTGATGTTGATGGACGCCGCCCATCTGCAATTACGGGACACGGAATGGGAAAACAAGCGCCGGGAGCGTGCCGGTAAGCCGCTGCTTGAACCCTTATATACGGAAGAAGATGTAAAAGCATTACTATCGCTACGTCAGTCGATAGATTATGAAGTAGAAACCCAAATACTTCCCGAGATAAGCGTCTCTTTTCATGAAGCAGGACATATACTCGGCTCAGCGATCGTACGTTTGCGCATCAATGATAAAGATAAAACCAAAACACTGGTTTTTTCCGGCGATTTGGGTAACAAGCATTCGCCGTTAATGCGCGATCCAGCTGTTTTAACCGAAGCGGATGTCTTGTTGCTTGAATCCACTTACGGCGACCGTGACCATAAACCGTTGGAAAACACTCTGGACGAGTTGCGCGAAACATTGGCGGAAGCGGCGGCAAGCGGGGGCAATGTGGTTATTCCGGCGTTTGCCGTGGGCAGAACTCAGGATCTGATTTACTGGCTGGGTAAAATTCAGCGTCAGGGTGGATTGCCGCAACAGCAGGTTTACCTGGATAGCCCGATGGCGATCAGCGCCAGCAATATTTATGCTGAAAACGCTCATTTATTCAATATTGACGATCCCGAATTTGCCGAAATCGCTCCCCTCGGCTGGCAAGCATGGCTTCCGGAGTTGATCTATTCACAGACGGCCGAAGAATCGATGGCCGTCAACCGCATTGCCGGCGGCGCGATTATTATTGCCGGTAGCGGAATGTGTAACGGCGGGCGCATCCGTCATCATCTCAAATACAATTTATGGCGGCGCAATGCGCATATCATCATCGCAGGTTTTCAGGCTGAAGGCACTTTGGGCCGGGCTATTGTTGATAATAAAAAACCGTATTTAAAAATTCTGGGTGCGGAAGTCAATGTCGCCGCCAAAATACACACATTGGGCGCATTGAGCGCTCATGCCGATCAAAGCCAGTTGTTGCAGTGGGCTGATCATTTTAAAGAAGCCATGCCGAGGCTTTACCTGATCCATGGCGAGAAACCGGCTTTGCTATCATTGCAGACCTGCTTCAAGCGCACCGGGTGGAAGGCGGATATTCCTCAGGTAGGGGAGAAAATTACTCTTTAAATGCCAAGAAGAGGCATGACGGTCCGGCGTACGCTAAAATACGTAGATAAAAACAAACTGACATTCCAAAGCCAGATAGCCCGGCCATAAAAAGCCGGCTCTCTTCAATCAATTTCTACCTAAAAGAGTACAACATGGCCGGAGCAAGCCTTCTAGCTTTACTTGATGATATCGCCTCAGTCCTGGACGACGTGGCCCTGATGACCAAGATTGCGGCAAAAAAAACTACCGGCGTCTTGGGTGATGATTTAGCGTTGAATGCCGAGCAGGTGTCCGGTATTAGCCCGGATCGGGAACTGCCGGTGGTGTGGGCGGTAGCGAAAGGCTCTCTGAAAAACAAAATGATTCTAGTGCCGACGGCGCTGGCGATCAGCTGGATTGCACCGTGGTTGATCATGCCGTTGCTGATGCTGGGCGGCGCTTATTTGTGTTTTGAAGGCTTTGAAAAACTGGCGCACCCGTTGCTGCATTCTCATGCGGAAGATGAAGTCCATCATGCCGAACGGGTCATGGCAGTAGCCAATCCCGAGATTGACCTGGTGGCGTTTGAACGGGACAAGATCAAGGGCGCCGTTCGTACCGACTTTGTGCTGTCAGCGGAAATTATTGTCATTACGCTGGGCGCAGTGACAACTGCGGCTTTTGCGACCAAAGTGGCAGTGCTTTCCGGTATCGCGCTGATTATGACGATAGGCGTATACGGCCTGGTGGCGATCATTGTAAAACTGGATGATGCAGGGCTTTACCTGAGCCAAAAAACGGGCACTGGCCTATGGACAAAAATACAGCATCAAGCCGGGCGAGTCTGTTTGCATGGCGCACCGTATCTGATGAAATCGTTGTCTATTATCGGCACAGTGGCAATGTTTATGGTGGGCGGCGGAATTATCACGCACGGCATTCCGATAGCGCACCACTTTATCGAACATTTTGCGCAAAGCATTAATACCATACCTGCTATCGGCGGTACCTTGGAAATGTTGGCGTCCTCTCTGCTCAATGCGCTGGCAGGCGTGTTTTCGGGAGCGCTCGCATTGGCCGGCGTGACGGCAGCGGAGCGTGTTTACACTCATTTCAGACAGTAGCGTCTCAAGCCGGAATAGGCCTGCTGCAAGTGTGAGTTATAACCGCTCCGCAAGCAGCCTCGAGCGCATAAGCTAGGACCTGGAATGCAAAATCCTGCAATGGCTTACCGTGTTGAACATAGCCGAAGAGTCAGAACGAATAGTTAAGGTTTAGTTAATATCATTAAGTTTAAATTGATGATTTTGAACTTGGCGAATAGCCAAAAAACGCGCTTTAAATCATACTCTTCCTGAGCCTGGTGCTTCGGAACCTGCAAAACAGTTTACAATAGCGCTGTATATTCATTCCTCGCTGTACTATTTAATCTATGAAAATTATTAACTTTTCTGTCGCGCAATCGAAGATTTATGCCCTGTTGTTTTTATTTCTTGTCATCGCCTTGGACCCAACCGGAGCGTGGGCCAAAAATGGTGTGCCGGATGCCGGGCAGAAAAGCGCAACGTTTGAAATCAATAAAGACACGCTAAAGGCCAAAATCGGGGCTATCAATACTCGGGAAGGTATTGATGAAGCGACGAAATCCAAGTTGCTGTCTATTTATCAGGCCGCGGTAGATAACTTGGCTAATGTCGAGAAGTTTAAGGCGCAGGCCGCCGACTTTAAGGAGGCTGTCAAGCAGGCGCCCGAGCAAACCAAAAAGTTGCAAAAGGAAATTGAACAGAGCTTGCTGAAAGTATCCAAGCAAAAACTGGAGGATTTTAAGCGCATACCGGTTGAGGAACTTGAGCAGCGGCTTATTATTGAAAAAGGCAAGATCAGTAATCTCGATGAGCAGCTCAAGAAGCTTGAAAGCGAGTTGGCGTTGCAAAATAGTCGTCCGCAGCTAATCCGCGAGGAAACCGTAGCGGCACAGCAGGATATGGAAGCGGCGCAGAAAAAATTGCAAGCCCCAATCGGCAAAGCGGATGCGAAACTGGAATTTGAAGCCAGGCAAGCACAGCTGGACACGCTGATTGATGCGCGTAATGCCGAGCTGAAAATGCTGGATGTTGAAGCCATCAGTAACCCGGCCAGAGTGGAATTACTTAAAGCCCAGTTTCAGTTATTGGATATACAAAAATCGGCGTTAAATCCCATTGTTACGGCCATCGAAAATCTTACTTTAAACCTGCGGCAGCAGGAAGCAAAGCAGATGCAGGATGCTCTCAGTCAGGCGGAGAAAGCGATTTCGGGTAAGCATGCTCTCATTCAGGATAGCACGCGTGAAAATATTCAATATAGCCGCGACTTGCAGGATATCACGGCCAAAATTGAGCAATACACCGAGCAAAAAACCAAGGTTGATGCACAGTCCGTTGAAATTGAATCCGACTTTAAAAGCGCCGAAAAGAAAATCAGTCTGGCCGGTTTAAGTCCGGCGTTAGGCAAAATCCTGCGTGAGCAGCGGCGTAATTTATCGATACAGGATGAATTTACGCAGCAGTCCCAGAACATTCAGAATGAAACCGCGCTAACCAGTCTGGCGCAATTCAAGGTTGAAGACAAACTGAAACCGCTTGTGGACGTTGATGCGGTACTCAACGACATGATGAAACAACAGGTCGACCAAGCTTTGCCTGCGGATCAACGTATGATGATTCAGGCTGAGTTACGGATGTTGCTGAATAACCAAAAAGATTTACTCAACAAGTTGTCCGTCGCTTATATAACGTATCTGCGCACGTTGGGCGACTTTGATTTTGCCAGACAACAGATGAGTACTCAGGCCGGTAAATTTGCCACCTACCTGGATGAGCGTTTGTTATGGGTGCCCAGCTCCGAGCCGATTAACTTGGGTTACATAGCCGATTTGTATCATTCCACGCAATGGCTGTTGTCGCCGTTTAACTGGATGGCGCTCATTAAAGATACCGCTAAGCTGGTTCTTCACCATTTGTTTTTGAGTTTTATCGGAATACTGTGTTTGGTCGGTCTGCATTGGAGCAGAAACTGGGCAAAGTTGCAGTTAGCGGCTATCTCAGACAAAACGGATAGTTTTTATTACACCCTAAGAGCGTTAGCCTACAACTTGATATTAGTGTTGCCGCTGCCGTTAATTCTGCATTACTTAGGTTGGTTTTTAAATAGCAGCATTCACGTTGTCGACTTTACTAAAGCCGTTGGCGAGGGCATGAAAGGCGCAGCATTGCCGTTGTTTTTTCTGCAATTTTTTTATCGCTTGTTTGCAGCTAATGGTATTGCGCGCACACATTTTCAATGGCAAAAAAGCACTGTCAGCCTTTTACGCGCCCAGGTTGCCTGGATGCGTTTTATTATAGTGCCGGGCGTGTTCATTATCAGCAGCACCAGTGCATCGAAATTCTCGGCGCACAGCGATAGCATCGGCCGCCTTGCGTTGATCACCATCATGATCGTAATGGTTGTGTTTGCGGCCCGGGTTCTAAACCCTTCTACGGGGTTGTTATATGGTTATATCAACAAAAATCCTAATGGCTGGGTGACCAGGTTGCGTTATGTCTGGTATGCGGCAGCCATTAGCATACCGTTGGTGATTATCGGCTTTGCTGTCGCAGGCTATTATTTGAGCGCATTGGAGTTGCAACAAAAGCTCATTCTTACGTTGCGCCTGATATTCTTGGCGGTCATCATTCATGCCTTGGTGTTCCGCTGGTTAACACTGGTAAACCGGCAATTGGCTATCACCAATGCCAGACAAAAGCGTAAAGCTGCGGCGGTTCCTGAGAAGCACTTGGCAGGATCCGAAGACCCGGTGCTGCCGATTGATGAGCAGCAAATCGATATTCCCAAGATCAATGCCCAAACTATTAAGTTGCTGAATGTCGTTATCGGCTTTACGTTAGCTATCGGTTTCTGGATGATCTGGAAAAACATTTTGCCGGCTTTTTCATTTCTGGATCGTATTGTACTCTGGCAGCATCTGGTTAAAGTCGACAATCAGGACAGTTTTCAACCGATCACCATGACCAATCTCTTGCTGGCCGGGCTTTATGCTTTTATGGCGGTAGTCGCGGTAAGAAATTTCTCCGGAGTCATGGAATTGCTGGTTTTCAGACGCTTGTCGATAGAGGCCGGCGGTCGCTATGCCGTCAATCAGCTGGCTAAATATATCTTGTTTTCCATCGGCTTTATCAGTGTCGCCAACGAGCTGGGCGGCAGCTGGTCGCAGGTGCAGTGGCTGGTTGCAGCACTCAGTGTCGGCTTAGGTTTCGGTTTGCAGGAAATCTTCGCCAATATGGTCTCGGGTATCATTCTGCTGTTTGAGCGCCCGATACGGGTCGGCGATACCGTCACTATCGGTCTTGTTACCGGTAAGGTCAGCCGTATCCAGATGCGCGCCACCACGCTGATAGACATGGATCAGAAAGACCTGATTGTGCCGAACAAAACCTTTATTACCAGTCAGCTGATCAACTGGACTCTGAGCGATCCGATAACCCGTGTAGTGGTTCCTGTGGGTATCGCTTACGGTTCCGATATTGAGCTGGCCCATAAAGTCATGATGGATACGGTAAAAGCTACGCCTCTGGTGCTTGCAGAGCCCGAGCCGAGCGTATTGTTGGTTGGTTTTGGCGAGAGCTCACTGAATTTTTCGATACGCGTCTATGTCAGTGAACTGTCAAATCGAATGCCGGTTACGAATGCTTTACATATTCGGCTTGAAAAAGCCTTGCGTGAGCATAATATAAGCATTCCTTCTCCGGATCGGGACATTAATGTTCTTGCGGTCTCGGTTGGACACGACAAAGTAAAGAGCGAGACGTAAAAAATTACCGCTAGGTAAATAAAGATGGCGACCGGTTTTTTTAGTTGGTAATGTTGTTTATGGTGCTATGATTCGGTCACAGGATTGTTTTAGCTATTGACCACACTCAAAGAAAAAACTATGAATCTGAATTTGGAAAAAATAAATGGTTGCACCGTCCTTTTTATCAAGGAAGAAAGGATAGATGCGCATAATTCGGGAGAATTAAAAGAAGCTGTTTTGCATCTGATAGAACAAGGTGAAATCAATATTATTGTCCAACTCGAGCAGGTCCGTTTTATTGATAGCTCCGGTTTAGGCGCTTTGCTGTCAGGCTTTAAAAATGCGGCGGCCAAGTCAGGCAAACTGGCTTTGGCCAATATGCAGCAACAGGTGTTGTCCATGTTTGAGCTAACCCGCTTAAACAGGGTTTTCGATATTTATGCTGATTTAACAGAGGCTTTTGACAGCGAGGCCTAGAGGTTTTGTATGTGTAATTCGGTTATTCAGGTAGAGGTAATCATTCCGACTCAGACCAAATATCTGGATTTGATCGGAAGTATCGGTGAGCATATAGCGCAAGAACTGGACAAGTTTTCCGGCGATCGGGAAGCGCTGGCTTATAATTTAAATCTGGTATTAACGGAAGCGACCATTAATGCCATCAAGCACGGAAAACTGGCGAGCCCGAGCGATACCGTCAAAATAACCATCACTATTCAGGAAAACGAACTGAATATCAAAGTGTATGATTACGGGCAGGGATTCGATTTGGAATCCGTGCCGTTACCGGATCTTGATCACCCCAAAGAAGGCGGCTTGGGTATATTTTTTATCCGTACCTTGATGGACTCAGTTACCTATACCCGGCAGGGTGATTGCAATGTTCTGGAAATCGTAAAATACCTAAGCTGATAGTAATCATATAATTTCTTATTATCCGAAATTAAATCGATTAAACACGGAAGCTGGTAAACAGCTGATTCAAAGTCGTTGTGGTAATGGTTTTTAGGAGGTATCTATTATTAATGAGAAGTTGTAGGCATGTTGTAAATCATTAATTAAGGATAAGCAATTGAACAGACTCACCAAAACCTGGCCGATTGCCTTAAAGCGGATAGCTGAAAGAGCTTTGGGTGAACAAGCCGGTCATCAATTGTGGCAAAAATATCATGCAGCGTTTTCGGATGAATATCGGGCGCTGGTTTCGCCGCGTTATGCGTTAAAAGATATATTGCATCTTGAGTGCATTTTAGCCGGCAACAACCAAGATTTCAGCTCATTACCCACATCTTATGGGCAGCGCATCAGCCTGCTTAACCCCAGCAAGAGAGTCGGCCACTACCGGCTGCATTTTTATAGCCGTCAGCAGCGCTATCTGGACGAATATATCCCGGTTCTGGAAAACATGCATTTAAGAGTGATGGACCAGGTGCAGTTTTCGGTTACTGTCGATAATGTCACCCTGTTCATTAAAAGCTTTACCATTAAGGCAAAAAGTCAGGGTAACTCATTCAACATGCTGAGAACACGGATGCTGGAAACCATTCAATTGGTCATGGATGGTGCGGCTGAGAATGATGCACTCAACAAGCTGTGCATTCTGACCGGGATGGACTGGCAGGAAATCGACGTGCTTAGGGCTTACCGGAACTATTATTTGCAGTTCGGTCATCAGGTTACTCGATCCAGCATTCATCGCGCCCTGATTAACAACCCGCAGGTTGCGCAAGGGCTGTTTAACTATTTTGAAGTGCGTTTTAGGCCGGACCCAGATTGGGATGATCCGGCAATCCGGGAAGAGCAGGCTGCCTTCACGCTGCGTTTGCAATTGCTGGAGAGCATTGCCAAGGTCGCTGAAATTAATGATGACCGGATTTTACGCACCTTGTTTAACCTGATCGACGCGACGATGCGCTGTAATTTTCATCGGCGCCGCAACTCGGCGGATTATTTTATCGCCTTTAAAGTCAACAGCCTGGGCATTATTGATATGCCTGCGCCCCGGCCGCAAAACGAGATCTATGTTCACGCGGTGAATATGGAAGGCATTCATTTGCGTAGCGGCAAAATTTCCCGAGGCGGCATTCGCTGGTCGGACCGTCCCGATGATTTTAGAGCCGAAATTCTGGGGCTGATGCAGACGCAGATCAGCAAAAACGCCTTGATTGTTCCAACAGGCGCTAAAGGCGGATTCGTCGTCAAAAAGAACGGCTCAAAATCCGTGTCCGGCGCAGTAACGCAAGAAGCAGGCAAAAAAGCTTACCTTACCTTGATACGCGGTCTGCTTGATTTAACCGACAACTATGTCGGCGACAAGATCGTCAAGCCGCATAACATCGTATGTTACGATGATCCCGATCCCTACCTGGTGGTGGCTGCCGATAAAGGTACGGCCCAGTTCTCGGACATTGCCAACGCCGTCTCTACAGAATACCAATTCTGGTTAGGCGATGCCTTTGCCAGCGGCGGTTCCTATGGTTATGACCACAAGGCGCTGGGCATTACGGCGCGCGGCGCCTGGGAATGCATAAAGCGCCATTTTCGGGAAATCGGCAAAGATATACAAAGCGAAGCTTTTAGCGTCGTCGGCATCGGCAGCATGGACGGCGATGTGTTCGGCAACGGCATGTTATTGTCGCCCTATATTCGGCTCATGGCAGCATTTAGCGGCCAGCATATTTTTATCGACCCGAATCCGCCCGACAGCGATGCGGCCTTTAACGAGCGCAAGCGTTTGTTCGAATTGCCGGGCTCCAGCTGGGACGATTATGACCGGACGCTTATTTCATCGGGCGGCGGCGTCTATCCGCGGTCGGCCAAAGATATTCCGGTTTCCGCCGAGCTGAGAAAATGGCTGGGCGTACGTTACAAATCGTTGGACGGCGAATCCCTGATCCGTTATTTGTTGAGAGCGCCGGTGGAACTATTATGGCTGGGCGGCATCGGCACTTACGTAAAGGCAAGCACGGAAAAACACCAAGATGTCGGCGACCGGGCTAATGACAACGTACGCGTGGATGCGGCCGATCTCGGCGCCAGTATTGTCGGCGAAGGCGCTAACCTGGGCTTTACGCAAAAAGCGCGTATCGAATACAGCCTGAGGGGAGGGCGCATTAACACCGACGCAGTCGATAACTCGGCAGGCGTTGATACCTCCGACCATGAAGTGAATTTAAAAATCTTCCTGGTCGGGCTGCAAAAGAAAAACCTGATCGAAGATTACCAACCGTTATTTATCAGCATGACCCAGGATGTTTGCCGCTTGGTGCTGTTAGATAACATTGCCCAAAGTTTATGTCTGTCTTTGGATCAATTGCGTTGCGCGGAACATCCGGCCGATTTTTTGCAATTGGCCGATCGTTTGGAAACCGCAGGTTTTTTCGATAGAGCCATTGAATGCTTTCCGCATACCAAGGAGGTCATGTCCCGGCCCGGACAGTGCATAACCCGGCCTGAGCTGGCGGTATTGATGGCCGCAAGCAAAATGTACCTGACCCAATTGATACAGGACCAATCCGCCTTGTTGCAGGAAGAATGCTGCAACAATTATTTATATGCCTATTTTCCCGACCAGATCAGCAAACAGTACGCAAGCTATCTGCCCAGCCACCCCTTGGCCCATGAAATTAAAGCCACCTTGATCAGCAATAAAATCATTAATGAGGCCGGTTGCAGTTTTTTAAGCCTGGATGCCGACAGCCAAAACACGCTGGATCAGGTCACCTGTTACCTGACTTTCGACCAGGTTTTAAGTGGCGATGCCTTACGCCAGACAATCAATGCGCTGGACAATAAAATAGCGGCCGACCAGCAATATCAGTTGCTGCTGCAACTGGAAAATACCTTGATCGGCTTTTGCCGTTGGGCCTTAATGCAGGGAAGGAAAATTCGGCCGACTGAACAGACCGTTACGTGTTATAGCCGCCACTTAAAGGACTACGAGGACTATTTTATAAGCGATCACGCCGAGTTTGACGAACAAATGGTGCAATATCAGCAAGAGGGCATTCCCAAACAGCTGGCATTAAGCATGGTGTTTATAGCCAGTCTCAATGATTTTCCCCTGATCGTTTCGATGGCTGCCGAAACCGGCCAGGATTTTGTCGTCACTTTAAAACTGTTCAACGAAATCAGCCAATATCTGGGCTTGAATGAAGTTAATGAACAGTTGGCCAGAATGTCCATGCATGATTATTGGGAACGTAAGGTGCTGAATGAATTACAAGAGAATATAAAACAAGTGACCGGCCAAGTGCTTAAAGCCATTCTGGCAAGCAAGGCCGAAACTTGCGCCGACTATTTTGAACAGCCCGGCGAAAAACATAAAATCAGCCGATACCGGCATATTTATCAGGAGATTAACAGTACGTTGCCGGTTAACCTGTTTCCTTATATTGTGCTGGCTAAGGAGTTGGAGCATTTGGTTGACGGTCATTAAACACCGGTAGGGGAGACCCCCTACATTCGGTTGATTATAATCAAGTGCCTTATCTTATCGATTAGTTGGAAAACGCTTTCATCGTCTCATTAATTTTCTGTTTAGCTTCATGCAAGACATTGAGTGATAGTTCCGGAGACAGTGAAAAGTTCTTTAATTTGCTGGCGGCAGGGATAGAGGAGATAACAGGAAGCCCAGACATGTTTTTGCAGCCGATCTTATTGTGTAAACGGGAAAGCACGACAATGTCGGTTAAGTTAAGCTTTTCACTATTGTTTTGATACCAGTCCTCAGCATAGAGCGGAACTTTAAGATATTCTTCGACAAATCCCCAGTCATTCAGAATTTTGTACCCTACCGGGCCTTTAACGTAAGTTAGAGCGAGGTCAATATCTGATTCAGTGTAATAATTTTTTGGAAAATTGGCGGCAAAGCTTAAAAAAGGGACAGCGCCAATATTGCAGACAAGTCCAGCGAGTAACGCTTCTTCCGGATTAACTTGTTTGGTAATGGAGGCCAACACAAAACTGATGATGGAAATAGAGAGGCTTTCTTTCCAGAGTTCATCCAAGTATTTTCTTATAAGAGGCGAATTCGTTTTGAAAATGCGATGAATGCTTAAACTAATGACCAGGTTACGAGTGGCATTTAGCCCAATACGATTTACAGCTTCAAAACAGCTTTTTACAGGGGTTGCGCTGAGATAAAGAGGACAATTGGCTAAGCCAATAAGCTTGGCGGAAATAACGGGGTCATGTTGAATGATTTTTACTGCATCAGCAATGCCCATAGCATCGTTGTACATGGCATTGCGCAGTTTAATCGCTACATCCGGCAATGAGGGTATATTCAGCTCCTCTTCGTTATAGTGATGAAAAAAGCCCGATAACAAATGGTTATCAGTTAATTCATCCGGAATCGCCAGTGTTGAAAATTGCGATAAGGGCGCATATTTGGGAGACAATATTTTTTGCGAGACGCGCAAAACACTGACGTCAGTTTTAGCTATCGCTGTTGTTGTATATATGTCACCGCTTGAGAGCGGAAATTTAGCCTCTCCGGTTCCAGCTACGATTTCATAAATTTTGCCATTCTCATCCGATAAAGAAACAGTGCCTTTTAATAAGTATAGGGCTGAGTCAGTCTTATCGCCGTAACGAAACAAGATGGTTTGTTTAGGAAGAACTTCAGATTTAAGGTCGGAAGTAAAGGCTAAAAGCTTTTCAGTATCATAATTTCTGATTGGGAAAAGTTCTTGTACCACAGACATTGAAATGTTTTCAGAAACTATTTTCATGTTTATTTTTTAAAATTTGCACCAGGTAATAGATTATAAAAAGGTTAATTGCGTAGAATTTATTTCATAAAAACTTTCATTGTTTCCGAGATTTGCTGTTGAGCATCTTGTATTATCTGTAAAGACATTTCCGGTGTTAACTGTTGATTACTCAACTTTTGAAAGACCGGTAAGGTACTGATCAAAGGCAGTTTAGTATCGCTGATATTATTTAAAAGATGATGGTATTTAGCTAGCAATACAATATCATTAAGACCAAGATCATCCCCGTCATCTCCAAACCAATTTGCGGATTGTAAGGGAATCTGTTTTAGCTGATCCGGAAACCCCCATTTTTCCAGAATAATGGTGCCGATTTGTCCTTGCATTTCATTGATACAAAGCTCTATATCAACTGATTGATAACTGTCTTCCGGTAAACTATCAGCAAAAGCCAGTATCGGAAGCGCGCCTATATTATGCAATAGTCCTGCGAGCAGAGCTTCATTTGAATCCACTTTCTTAGTCAGCTGAGCCAGAATGCAGCTAATACTGGAAACTTTTATACTTTGCATCCAGGTATCCTGAATATGTCTTTTAATATGCGGTTTTTCACACTTTATCAGGTCTTTCATGCTGAAAGCGGTGACCAGGTTGCGGGTGGTTTGCAAGCCCAGTCGATTAATGGCGTCAAAATTATTGGTAATGGGATGCGGCAAACGATAAATAGGACTATTAACGACTTGTATCAGCTTGGCTGCAATTACCGGATCCAGATTAATTATTTTAGTAATTTCCTTAATATCTGAACCTTGCTGAGCCGCTTGGTTAAACTTTATAGCAATATTGGGAAGAGTAGGTGTTTTAATATCCCCCTGCATTAAGGTTTCATAAAAACCATTAAAAAATGAATTGTTTTTGAGATGCTCGGGTATATTCAGCTTATTTTCAAATGAAGCGGCAGGACGCTCCATCAGTAGAGCAGATAGGGGAATATAAATTACCGTTGCATCGGTTTTTGCTATTGCAGTCATACAATGCTGTTTACCTGCCGATAGGGGATATAAGGCTTTAAAGGAACCGGAAAATATTTCCTGTATTGAACCATTATTGGATTCCATATAGACCTGGCCCTTAATAATATATGTTAGAGAGTCTGATTCTGTTCCTCTATTAAATATAATCGAACCGGGCAAAAAGTTAGCAGCGGTAATTTGTAATTGCTGCATATCTTTTCCGTCTAACAATTGTGAGACAGGAATTAATTTGTTTAAAAATGAAACAGGGATATTAACGACTTTTCTTACAGATAAGGGTTTGCAATCAATCTCCGGTTTAAATTTATTTTCAATATTACTATCAAGTACTGGAGTGGATTTTCTCCTAAAAAAATTCCAAAACATAATGAACGAAACTCCGGCAAATTAACAAATAGATGTGATAAATATAATAGATAAATGTAATAACTTCGCTTTTTTTTAAAACAAAATTAGAGTGCTCAAATAAGAATAGCGATTGACGCTATATTGTTGCCGTTAGAGTAACGAGCCGGGAATCTTGGCTCAATAAGTACCATACGCATGTATTGAGCTTTGTATTGCCGAATTTGAGTTCAAGCAAACAATATTTATTTGATAGGAAAGTAGGCGATATTTTCATAGTTATTTTCGATATTGGCGGGCGCTAAAAAATGCCAAGACGATGATGATATATTGATTCTCATCATCGCATTTAGCGCATCCTGCGAGCTATTTAAATAAAACGGTCCAGCCGCTAAGCGCTTGTTCTTTGGTATAAGCCACGCCGTGGTGTTTAAGGCCTTCAGGATTAAGTAGGGTAATAATGCCGCCATCGTTGCTGAGTTGGGCTCCCTGTCCATCCAGGGTGACTACGCCGGTTGCGCCCGGTTTTAATACCATGTGATGGATAACAGAGCGTTTTTTGTTTTTATCCGCAATAGACCAACCTGATAAATTGACTTCGATAGGAGCGAGATTAATCAAAGTCACTGTTTCATGACCCACATTCTTACCTTCCGGGTTGACCAGCGCTGCAACGATATGGACGCTGGCATCTAGTGTCGGAGGAATAACAACACCTTCGCATTGTGGAAGCCGATGGCCGGTGCGATCGTCGGTATGCCAGCACTGGGACTGAAAAGCCAAAAAAACGGCGACCCATTGTTCCGGCCAAATCTCTGCGCCGACACCGACAATGACTTTATCAACACTCGGAAAATGAAATAGCAGCGCGCCGTCCTGCCAAACGCCGTCATCCCTGACATAGTCATCGACGTTGCCCTGGTTCATGTGAATATCATGGACACCGTTGCCAGGCTTAAAACCGAAATATTTATCTTTTAAACCCTTTTCAGGTCCCCAACGTTCACCGAAAGCATAAACGCTTGCCCGCTCGTCGCCGATGGCGCGTTGCACATAAGCATCTATTTTTTCGTTGAGATCATTATCGGGGCCGGGAACGTTATAGGGCAAAGGGCGCATTTGTCTGGGATCGAACAGATTGCCGCGAATGAAATCCAGCGCCATCGTGTTCGGCTCACTTTGCAGCTCGGTAAAACCTTGATTCAGATGTTTTAACTTCTCCAGGACAGGATGTTGAAAATCATCAATGACAAGATACATCAGCTCGGAAGGCGCGAGATTGGACTTTACATTAACGGCAATGCGGTAGTCTGTCGTATCGTCGATAAGATGCATTTCATAATGCGGACTTGATCGTTGGCCGATTATTCTATTGATGGCCTTACCTTTAAGGACACCATATTGTTTAAGCGCCATGACTCCTCCTTAGGAAATTTCTGGATCTACTCGCAAATAACAAATTCGCCAGCCTTGTAGGGTACGCATCGCGTACCTTTTGGGGATTGGATCCAGTTGAAAACGTTGAAAACGGTACGCGATGCGTACCCTTGTATCTTTACTTCCGCCATGGTTAGCTACCCTGGCACTGAAACAGAAAGAGCTTGTGCGTACCCTTAAGGATCAACCTTGCCTCGTAGATCAAGCCTTCTGTCTCGC
>Ga0208882_1000415_pt1 | contig 19217 bp, 15 predicted proteins | sample LakWasMet14_LOW5_2_FD_183862 | JGI IMG/M metagenome (GOLD analysis project Ga0208882, IMG submission 183862) | Freshwater sediment methanotrophic microbial communities from Lake Washington under simulated oxygen tension - Sediment Metagenome... | ecosystem: Environmental > Aquatic > Freshwater >...
GAAGGCGTTTTAAGCCGGTTAAGGGCGGGCTTGGTCAATCAGAGTTCGTTGGCAGAGCTTGCCAGAAAACATCAGTTAGGCGATTACTTGTTGCTGGGTTCGGGGGAATTGAAGAGTGGCGGCTTTCGTCGCGATTCTATTCTGTCCGATGCTGTAGAAGCGATTATAGGCGCGTTGTACAACGATCAGGGCATGAATGCTTGTCAGCAATGGATCTTGCAGCTATTTGCGGAAAAGCTGAAAGGCTTGTCTCTGGATAATTGGCAAAAAGATCCTAAAACTCAATTGCAGGAGTTAATGCAGTCCAAAAAACTGGAACTGCCGGATTACACTTTAATGACTATGTCCGGGCTTGCCCATGAACAAACTTTCAAAGTTAAGTGTACGATAACATTAATAGCGGAGTCTTGCATCGGCACCGGAAATTCCAGAAAAAAAGCCGAGCAAGCGGCGGCCGAGCTTATGCTCGAATTATTAAACAAGGACACTAAATGAATTGTGGTTATGTCGCCCTGATTGGGCGTCCCAATGTCGGCAAATCAACATTGATGAATCATCTGCTGAAGCAGAAAATCAGTATCACCTCGCGTAAGCCGCAAACAACCCGGCATCGAATTCTCGGCATTAACACCACTGATGCGGGGCAGGCCATTTATATGGATACGCCGGGCATGCACAACAGCGAGAAACGGGCGTTGAACCGTTATTTGAACCGGACTGCGGATACAACCTTGACGGGCGTCGATGTGATCGTCTGGTTGATCGACGGCTTGTCCTGGCATGAATATGACGAAGCTATTTTCAAAAAGCTGGAGCAGGCGGGTTTGCCGGTTATTCTGGCTGTGAACAAGGTTGATAAAGTGGCCGATAAGGAAGCCATTTTAACCTTTTTTAACGAAGCCCAGCATCGTTTCCCGTTTAAGCATTTGGTGCCGATTTCCGCGCTAAAAGGAACCAATCTTGATCAGCTCGAAAGCTTGATCATGGCGCTACTGCCTGAACAGGATTTGATCTATCCCGAGGATCAGATTACCGACCGGTCCGAGCGGTTTTTGGCGGCTGAAATTGTCAGGGAAAAGCTGACCCGGCGCTTAGGCGATGAATTGCCTTATGCGCTGACGGTGGAGATAGAAAGATACGAAGAAAAACCCAACATCACTAAAATATACGCGATCATCTGGGTGGAACGCTTGACCCAGAAAAATATCGTGATCGGCAAAGACGGCGAGATGCTGAAAAAAGTGGGTACCGACGCCCGGCAGGATATAGAAAAGTTGATCGGGCAAAAAGTGTATTTGCAACTTTGGGTTAAAGTGAAAAAAGGCTGGTCGGATAGCGAGCGGGCCTTGCAAAGTTTAGGCTTTAATGACTGAATCCACCGTTTATTTGCAACCTGCTTTTATCCTGCAGCAGCGCAAATACCGTGAAAGCAGTCTGATTATTGATGTATTGACCCGAGATTTCGGCCGGATTTCCGTGCTGGCCAAAGGCGTAAGAAAAACCAAGTCAAAAACAGCAGGATTGTTGCAACCCTTTATCCCCTTACTCATTTCCTATGTCGGCCACACAGAGTTAAAAACGCTGACCGGCGTCGAGCGCAACGCCGGTTTCGTACCGGCTAGCGGCATGCACTCTGTCCCTGGAGATCGCCAAGCCGGTTCCAGACTGGCTTCTGGCATACACTCCATCCCTGGAGATAACCCCGCCGGTTCCGTACCGGCTGTTGGCATACACTCCATCCCTGGAGATCGCCAAGCCAGTTCCAGACTGGCTTCTGGCATACACTCCATCCCTGGAGATATAATTCAGCCGTTTAATGAGATAAAAGGGCTTGCGCTTTATTGCGGCTTTTATATCAATGAGCTGGTGGTTTGTTTTTTGCACAAATACGACCCCCACCCTGAAGTGTTCAGCGATTACGGCGAATGCTTATTTGCTCTCTCGCATGGCTCCAGCATAGAAGCCGCATTGCGGTTATTTGAGCTTAATCTGATGGAATATGCCGGTTATGGTTTGCAGTTGGAGCATGATGATAATCAAAGACCCATTGAGTCTTCTAAAAAATACGAGTTTAATGTGGGACAGGGGCCGGTTGAAGCCGCGAATGGGCAATTTTCAGGCAGGACTTTGCAGGCGCTAAGTGCCAGGGAACTGATCGATCCTCAAGTTTTAAGCGAAGCGAAAATCCTGATGAGGATAGTTATTGATGCGTATTTGCAAGGCAGGCAGCTTAAAAGCCGAACGGTCATTAATAAAATCATGAAGCACACCAGCGCCGAATAAGGCTTGTTATCCCAGCTGTAATATTTTACCTATCGCCAGTTACAATAATCTCAAACGGAGTGGACGAGGCTACAAACCTTATCCGGCATAAAAATGAATAAAACACAGATATTATTAGGCGTGAATATCGATCACGTCGCCACCTTGAGGCAGGCTAGAGGTACGCTTTATCCTGAGCCGATTCAGGCCGCATTAATTGCAGAACAGGCGGGTGCCGACGGTATCACGGCGCATTTGCGGGAAGATCGCCGGCATATCCAGGACAGGGACATCTATTTGTTAAAGGAAATGCTTCATACCCGGCTGAATATGGAAATGGCGGTAACCGATGAGATGGTCAGTATAGCGGAGAAAGTACGGCCTTTTGCCTGCTGTCTGGTGCCGGAAAAGCGTGAAGAGTTGACCACTGAAGGAGGGCTGGATGTCGCCGGCAACCTGCATCGCTTGCAATGGGCTTGCGATAAACTGGCAAGTGCGGGTGTTGAAGTTTCGCTGTTTATCGATCCTGAAGAAATACAGATCGATGCAGCGGTAAAGGCCGGGGCGCCGGTCGTTGAATTACATACCGGGTGTTACGCTGAAGCGGGCAGTCCGCAACAGCAAGTCGAAGAGCTGGAACGCATCAGGAGAGCAGCTGTTTATGCGCACAGTGCCGGGTTGCAAGTTAATGCCGGGCATGGTCTGAATTTTCATAATGTTGAAGCTATCTGCATGCTACCCCAGATAGTCGAACTTAATATCGGTCATTCGATTATTGCGCAAGCGGTATTTTCGGGCTTGGCTCAGTCGGTCAGAGATTTGAAGCAAATTATGCGCAGTGCAAGATTGCAGAGTGCTTGAGGCATTGTTGGGCTGAACAAGACAAGTGGCGCTGGAGTTTTATGAATTCACCTCGATAGGTGATCGAAGCAATAATCAGGATTTTATGGCGCACGTCATCAATGAGTCTTATGCGCTGTTTGTCGTTGCCGATGGTTTGGGCGGGCATCATGCCGGAGAAAAAGCGTCCCGGTTCTTCTGTCAGGGCTTGTTAAAAGTCGCCGAAATATACAGCAAACAGATGGATCAGGATCCCAGGAATGCTTTTTCGGCCTGGATTTCATCGGCTATCGACGAAATGAATGAGTTGTTTGCGTTCGATAGCTCAGGTCATGATGCCCATACCACCTGTGCAGTTCTTTATCTTGATGAACGGCGGGCGCTGACTGCGCATTGCGGCGATTCGCGGATATACAGGATGAATCCACAACAGATCTTGTGGCGAACCCGGGATCATTCCATTCCGCAACAATTATTGGATGAAGGTCAGATAACCGAGCAGGAGATGGCGCAGCATCCCGAGCAAAATCAGCTAACACGCACAATCAATATCTTAAAACCGCATGAGGCGGAGATTAATCAGTATCCGGCCATCAAAAATGGAGAGACTTTTGTGCTATGCTCTGATGGTTTCTGGGAGTATGTAAAACCATCAGAGCTATTGCGATTGGCTAAGCCAGCCATTGATATGGACGAGCTAGCAAAACTGGCGCGGTTAGCGATATCTCGCGCTCACGGAAAAAGTGATAATGTCACCGCGCAGTGGATAAGAAGGTTTTAAATGTGGAATTAATTCGGTACTGCAAAACCGTGTTTTTGCATACGGTAAAGCAAGGTGTCGCGGGAAATGCCCAGTAGTCTTGCGGACTTGCTGCGATTGCCTTTAGTGCGGCTCAGGGCTTGATGGATTAAATCAGCCTCTAAGCTATCCAGCTTTAGACCGGTCTCCGGTAAAGTGAAATCAGTTGTAGCCGGTGCATGGCTAGTGATTTTGGCGCTAAATTCAGGGGGCAGATTTTCCGGTTCGATGACTCTGCCTGCCAGTAAAATGCTGAGTCTTTCGCATAAGTTACGCAACTCACGAATATTGCCCGGCCAAGCGTAAGCTTTCAGTGTTTTTAAAGCTTGCTTGCTGAATTTGGGGGCAGTCAGATTATATGCATCTTCGAATACGGCCAGAAAGTGCTTGATCAGCGATTCAATATCTTCGGTGCGTTGTGCCAGTGACGGCAGTTCTAAAGGTACAACATTCAAGCGGAAATATAAATCCGATCTGAACTCGCCGGTTTCAATTTGTTTGTTTAAGTCAGTGTTGGTCGCGGAAATAACGCGCACATCGACTTTGTAAGGCTTAATTTCGCCGACTGCAAGGCATTCCCCTGACTCAAGAAAGCGCAATAATTTTGCCTGGATCGACAGCGGCAAAGAATTGATTTCATCCAGGAACAAGGTGCCGCCATCAGCTGCTTGGAACAGGCCTTGCTTATCGGCGGTCGCCCCTGTGAACGAACCTTTTTTATGGCCGAACAATTCCGATTCGATCAAGGTTTCAGGTAATGCGGCACAATTTAAAGTGATGAAGGCCTTATTGGCGCGAGCGCTGGCTTGCTGAATGGCGGTGGCGAGAACTTCCTTGCCGGTACCCGTTTCACCTTTAAGTAACACAGTGACATCGGTCGCTGCAACAATTTTGGCGCTACGGATTAAGGAATCCAATGCGGGAGATTGACCGATGATCGCGTTAAAATGATCCATAGAACCCTCTTAATGTAATGCCGAATGGGTTGTAATTGCCATGGGATTAAGCCAGGGCAGGGCCGCCAGTAGAGCCAGCGCAATCATGAACAAGCCGATAGCCTGTTTAAAACGGGGCATTCTGGATAACCTTGTGAGTATTCCGGTCATTATACCGACACCCATGACTGCCGGTAAAGTTCCCAGGCCGAAAAACAGCATTGTCAATGCGCTTTGTTTGATGTCGCCTGCGGTTGCCGCGAGCGCCAGGGCCGAATAAACCAGACCGCACGGCAGCCATCCCCATACCATGCCGAAAAGAAAAGCCTGACAGCAGTTTTTAACCGGGATCAGTTTGCGTCCGAAAGGTTCAATTATTTTCCAGAAACGCAGGCCGGCTTTTTCAATATAGGCAAAACGGGGAAACCATCCGGCTATATACAGTCCGGCTCCGGCCATGATGGCGGCGGACAGTAATTGCAGCAGTCTATGCCCGCTGATTTCGCCCATTGGCATAGTGATCAATGCTTCAACGACACCTGCTAATGCACCAGCGATGGTATAACTGGTAATGCGGCCGATGTTGTAATTAAACACAAAAGGAAAAAGCCGGCTTTTTTGGTTCCGTATTTCCGGGCTGAGGCTCAAGGTCAAGGTTCCGATAATGGAACCACACATGCCAATACAGTGCATGCTGCTGAACAGCCCCATCGTTAAGGCGACCAGATACGAGGTGGTAAAGGCGAGATCAAATTCCATAGTCGCAGGGCTTTATTATAAAGAGTAGAGGCGACCGGTTGGTCGCCTTTTTGATTGGGGTTATTGAAACTGCGAAAGAATTTGCCCCTGAATTTTCTCGGCCATGGCCTTGCGGTCTTCTGCGTCGCGGATGGGTCGGCCGACAACAATATAATCAGCGCCATTCTGGAAAGCCATTTCCACACTGACCACCCGTTTTTGATCGTCTTCTTCGCGGTTATCAACCGGCCTGATGCCCGGAGTGATGACCAGCAACTTGTGGTCCAGCTCTTTTCTCAGCATGGCGACTTCAAGGCCGGATGAAACAATGCCGTCGCAGCCGATTTGCAAAGCGCGTTTAGCACGGGATAGAACCAATTCGCGGACATCGCAGGCAAAGCCTAAATCGTCAAGATCGCCGCGATCCAGACTGGTTAATGCGGTCACGGCCAACACTTTAAGGTCGCCTTTTTCCTTGGCGGCGGCTTCCATAATCGCATCATTGCCGTGAATAGTGGCAAGATCAACACCTTTGCTGCTCAGCGCTCTAATGGCGCGGCCCACGGTTGCGGGAACATCGAAAAACTTCAGGTCGACAAAGATTTTCTTGTTTTGCTTTTTCAACCATTCAATAAAACCGAAATAATCGCCGGACATAAACAGTTCCATGCCGACTTTATAAAAGATCACCGAGTCGCCGAGTTCTTCCACCAAAGCCTGCGCTTCGGCGATGCTGGGAACATCCAGTGCCATAATTAATCGTTCACGGACAGGGATGGATTTGCTTGAGATAAATGATTGAGACATGTTTAAAAGTAAAGTTAAAAATATAAAACTCTGTAGGATGGGCTGAGGCATGAAGCCCATCGATGTTCACAACGGATAGGCTTCGGCTTATTCAGTCACTAGGCCTTGTTCATGCCAAGCCTGTATGCCGCCGTTCATTAAGTAAACCTTGGAAATCCCTGCCGCCTTTAATATCAGCTGGGCTTGTGCGGAACGCATGCCGGCTTGGCATTGGGTGATAATCGGTCGGTTTTTATAAGGTTCAAGTTCAGGTAGCCGGTTATTCAACTGGGATAACGGAATACGAATGGCACCGTGAATATGATGCTCATTCCAGTCGTCCTTTTCACGCACATCCAAAATAACCGCTCTGTTCGTAACGCGCATTGTTGCGGCTTCTTTAGGCGAGATAACATCAGTTTCAGCCATTGCAAAAGGGCTGGCGATCAATAAAAAAGCACCGAGTCGGCAATACCTGAAAAATAGACGCACTGAAACACTCCCGAACAATAAGTCGATATATATTACCGGAACTTGTTTTAACGGTGAATGTTAAAATTCACTATTGTCACAATAGTCCTCGATTATGAACTCAACATTGATACAAATGACCTTGATAATGGTGTGCGGTGCAGGCTGGCGTTTTGCAAAACCGGCGGGCTTATCAGCCGAGCATACGCGGCAAGTGCTGACCACAGTGGTCTATTATTTGCTACTGCCGGCCATGGTTCTGGAGGTCTTATGGACTGCTGATATTGGCTTGCACTCTTTTCAGTATACCTTGTTGGGCGTGGGCAGCATTGTTTTCGCGATGTTTTGCCTGTGGTTGGTTGGGGCGCTGTTCAAGTTTGAAGACCGGCGTTTGGGGGCGATGATACTGGCGGCGGCATTTCCCAATGTCACGTATCTGGGCTTGCCGGTATTAGAGCAAACCTTTGGCAGCTGGGCCAGATCGGTGGTCATTCAGATGGACCTGTTTGCAACCTCGCCATTATTGTTTACTGCAGGGGTTATGGTTGCGCGGCACTATGGAGAAGACACCGCAGAAAAGCCAAAATCGTTGTGGCTGTTTTTTAACGCGCCGCCATTCTGGGCGGCAGCGGTTGCCGTTATTTTAAATATTAACGGTCTGGTAGCCCCGGTTTGGTTTTCCGGGGTGCTGCAAAAATTATCCGCCAGCGTCGTGCCGTTAATGCTGTTCTCTCTGGGGCTGGCCTTAAGCTGGAAAACGGTAACGGTTCGTAACATGCCGTATGTTATCCCTGTGATAGCCATTAAGATGGCGCTGATGCCGTTGTTTGCGATGCTTTTAGCCCGGCATTTGCCGATAGCGTTCGAATACCAGGCTGCGGCAGTACTCGACCTGTCGATGCCGAGCATGGTGTTGGGTATTGTTTTTTGCGACCGTTACCGCTTGGATAGCGCATTGTATGCGATGGCGGTAACGATAACGACGGCAATCAGCCTGATTACGCTGCCGTTCTGGCATAGCATGCTGATGAACTCAATCAACCGTTAGATCGATCATTTAAGCGAAGAGTTTATACCATGAACCCAACCCTAGAAATATTTTCCCAAGGCGAAGAAGTTATTACCGGGCAAATCATCGATACCAATGCGGCTTGGCTATCGGAGCAAGTCGTCGCCATGGGCTTTACGGTAACCCGGCATACTGCTGTGGGCGATAAGTTGGATGATCTGATAGCCTTGCTGTGGGAAATTTCAATGCGTGCGGATTGCTGCATTTGTACAGGCGGTCTGGGCCCGACCAGTGACGATTTGACCGCCGAGGCTGTTGCCAAAGCGTTTGGCCTGCCGCTGGAATTCGACGCGATTGCTTTTGAGCAGATTAAGCGCTTTTTTACGCTCAGAAACCGGATTATGCCCGAATCGAATCATAAGCAGGCAATGCTTCCAAAAGGCTCCGAGCGCATTGACAATACCTGGGGCACTGCGCCGGGGTTTTCCCTGCAAGCCGGGCGCTGCTGGTTTGCTTTTGTGCCTGGCGTGCCCATGGAAATGCGCCATTTGTTTCTGGAATCCATCCAGCCGACACTGGCAAAGCGGTTTGTATTGCACCCCGGCAAGTTAATCACCATTAAAACGCTAGGCGTAGGCGAGTCGGCCATTCAGCAGCGCATCAGTGCGATTGAAATTCCGGAGCCAGTGCAGCTGGGTTTTCGTGCAGGCCCGGATGATGTGCAGACCAAACTGCTGTTTCCGCATGATTATCCTGAAACAGCCATGGCCGCGTTGGTGTCTAAGGTTGCAGAAGAGCTGGGCGATTATGTTTTTGCTATTGACGGCTTAGTGCAGGCCGAAGGCGATTTGGTGTCTGTGGTTGACCGGCTAATGAGCGCCGGAAAGCACACGCTGGCCTCCGTGGAAACAGCCAGTCAGGGCTTGCTGGCAGCCAAGTGCATAGGCGCAGATTGGTTGTTGGAAGCACAGTATGAGCAATCACTGGATAGGCTAGGGCAAAAACTGGGGATTACAGTAAATGCTGATGATATGCCGGCAACTACAAAGGCCATTGCCGGCGAAATACAAAAGACCAGCGCCGCCGATTTTGTGCTGGTTCAGCTCTACGCCGGGGATAATGAATCATTTCACGATAAAGACCAGGCCATTATTCTATATAATACACTGCTGACTGGAGACGGATTTCATCAAATTACCCATTCAGTGGCAGGTCCGATCAAACGCAAGCAAAATCAGGCGGCGTTGCTGGCACTGGATTTATTACGACGTTATTTACAACATAAAGAACTTTAAAATGCCCTTATTACGATTGTCCAACGTTTCCATTGCTTATGGAACTCATGCTTTATTAAAAGATGCCGACTTTCAGCTGGATGCTGGAGAGCGCGTAGGCTTGTTAGGCCGCAACGGCGAGGGTAAATCAACCTTAATGAAGATTATTGCCGGCAATATTCTGCCCGATCACGGTGATATCTGGCGGCAACCCGGACTAAGACTGGCGTGGCTGGAACAAACGCCGGAATTGCCGGATGACGCGACTATCTACGATGCGGTTGCCGGAGGCTTGGGCGAGTTAGGCGAGTGGATTACCCGCTATCATGCAATGTCCTTGACCATGGATTACAACGATGAAAAGGCCTTGAATGAGCTGGGCGATTTGCAGCATAAACTCGAAGCCCATAATGGCTGGCATTTTCAGCAACGGGTTGAAACCACCTTAAGCAAACTGGATTTGCCCGGCGAATTGAAAATCAGCGGCTTGTCCGGTGGCTGGAAGCGGCGCGTAGCCTTGGCTAGAGCGTTGGTTATCGAGCCGGAAGTGTTATTGCTCGATGAACCGACTAACCATCTGGATTTTGAAAGCATTGCCTGGCTGGAAGAGCAAATCCTGAATTTTCAGGGCGCGGTTTTATTTGTGACCCATGACCGGGCGTTTCTGCAAAAATTGGCGACCCGGATTGTCGACCTGGACCGTGGCAACCTGGTGTCGTGGCAGGGTACTTACGACGATTATCTGGCCCGCAAAGCCGCAGCATTGGAAGATGAAGCTAACCAAAATGCCGAGTTCGACAAGAAATTGGCCGATGAAGAAGTCTGGATCAGGCAGGGCGTAAAAGCCCGGCGTACCCGCAACGAAGGTCGGGTCAGGGCGCTGGAGAAGCTGCGTAATGAGCGCGCCCAGCGCCGGAATGTCCAGAGCACCAGCAAAATGACGCTGGAGCGGGGCGATGCTTCCGGCAAGAAAGTGATCGAAGTCAACGACATCTGTTTTGCATACGAAGACCGGCAGATTATTAGGCATTTCTCGACATTGATTCAGCGTGGCGACAAAATCGGCCTGATTGGCGCGAATGGCGCGGGCAAATCGACGTTATTAAAATTATTGTTAAAGCAATTGGAACCTACCAGTGGCACAGTAGAGCAGGGCACCCGGCTCGAAATCGCTTATTTCGATCAGCTGCGCGACCAGCTCGACCCGGAAATGACCGTCGCCGACACTGTCGCGGATGGCAATGATTTTGTCGAAATAGCAGGAAACAGACGGCATGTGATGTCGTATTTGGGCGACTTCCTGTTTGCACCCGCCAGAGCGCGTTCGCCGGTGAAAAGCTTATCCGGCGGCGAAAAAAACCGTTTGTTGCTGGCGCGGTTATTTACCAGGCCCGCCAACCTGATCGTCATGGACGAGCCGACCAATGACCTGGATTTGGAAACTCTGGAGCTGCTTGAAGAAAAGCTGGTCGAGTTTGACGGCACCTTGCTGCTGGTCAGTCATGATCGGGCTTTTCTGGATAATGTCGTGACCAGCGTCTTCGTGCTGGACGGCTCGGGCGAAGTCGATGAGTTTGTCGGCGGTTACAGCGATTGGTTGAACCATGCCAAGTCCGCTAAACAGGCCGAAAAAGCCAAGGCGCTCAAACAGGAAAAACCGGCAGTCCAGGCGCCTGTGCGCACCGGAACCAAAAAAAAGCTCAGTTTTAAGGAGCAGCAAGAACTGGATAAGCTGCCGGGGTTGATTGATGAACTGGAGAATCGGCAAACGGAATTAAATCAGCAGATCAGTGGGCCTGAGTTTTACAAACAAGATCAAGCTGTCATTGCCAAGACTTTGGATGAACTGAAACAGATTGATGAAAAACTGGAGCAAGTTTACGCACGATGGGATGAGCTTGAAGCGTTGACTGAAGAGAGTGGCGGTTAGCAACAGTAGGCGCTTCCGGTATTTGCCCGGCATGCTTATCTCTTGCGCTCATGCAGCTGTAAGCGAAGGGCATTGCGCTTTAGCACAATATCGATTATTCTACACGGCTTCCTGTGGTCTGCAGGAAGTCAAATATAGGAGAGATGGCCGAGCGGTCGAAGGCGCACGCCTGGAAAGTGTGTATACGGCAACGTATCAAGGGTTCGAATCCCTTTCTCTCCGCCACACAGATAAATAAGTTCTTGTTTTTAATGATTAAAATAATAGCTTAAATATTCGACCCACGTTCCAGCCCATGTCTCGGGCAATATTCAAAATATCATTTCAGAATTTAAACAAACAGTAATTGCTGCCCATGTTTGACCATTGAAAATGGTGCGATGTTGCCATTTTGCCTATCATGCATGCCACGAAGGGCACACGCATTGGCAAATCCACTGTTTCAAAGCACACCCAACTCCTTGAGTGCCGATTCCGAGTCAACAGCTTTGCTAGCGCCAGCCTCCCTCCGCCAACAATCCATAGATAAACGCTGACTGTAGCGGCTAAAAAAATCGATCTGTCCCTCTTTGAGAATGTCGGTCCACGGCAAATGGCGATAACCGCAAAAATGCAGGTGACACAGACCAGAAAAGGAGCAACTCCTGCATCGCACCAGCGTTGACAGTGCGGTTGATCGTAGATTATGGTAATGATAATGCTCCTCCGTTAAGGAGATTGAGATTGCATCCGTATAGATTTACATCCGTACGAATTCGACTCACACAGGCTTACAAAATAAGTCGGAGCGAAAGCACTATTTGCCTCCCCAGTGGCCTTTCAGTGGTGGCTCGCCGTCATGGCTGTGAGTATTTGTTAGCAATATGGAATCAGTTATACGCACAATACAGAGCACGTGATTCATCCCCTCGGGCTCAGGTGATACTCTAACAAACTAAAATTAGGAGCTATCAATGGCCCGTTTGTCACTTGAGGAGGGACGATGTAGCTTTGGTTGATGCTCAGTAGGGTGGAATCAGGATAACTGAATTACCCATTACTTGAATCAATAAAAGTGATCACCCCAGATTAATTCAATCTATATTGCATTTAGTTTCGAATTTTCTTTCCAAGTACACCATACATCCCATTCAATGGTTGATTGCAAAGGTATTTATCATAAATCCAGTAAAGCAAGGCCTATATCCACTCACGACGCTCGTGGCTACACGATGCTGCATTAGTAGATGCATTTTATTGCCTTTCTCTGGCGCGGCCGTAATGGTTAATTTTAGAGAGTCATGCCAAGTATCGATTTCAAGGTGGGCATCTCTTGAAAGAAATAGCCATTGAAACACCAGAATGGGCATTAAAGGTAGAAACGGACTGAAAACCTACGCAGAAAACGCCAGCGTCGATTGCTCTGCAAGTGACACCAACGTAGACTCATTAGTTTACTTCGTTTGGACTATGCATCGCCAAGCATCAGGTCCTTTTAGCCAGTAAGGCTTTTCGCACTCAAAAGTCTGTATATTGCACTTAGAAAGTCGGTATATTTAAGCCCTCGGGTTCAGGCCTGAATTTCAGATAGCGCTACATCCTCAGGATGTATAGCTTATCTAGCCGATTTCACAGATAGGCTTGAGTAGCCCAGGCATAAATTCAAGTCTAGTATCCCAAGGCTTCGACGTTGTAACCATTGTTGCGAGTTATTACGGGCTTTGAAAAAACGCTTAGCTAAATTGGTGGCCAATTTTCCTCCTCATCTCATACTTCATTGGCGTGGTCCTGATAGCTCCAGTTTTAGGAATTCATAACATTATTGTTTGGATTCAAACGTTTTAACGTGCCTGTGCAGTGCCACGAACTCGTCAATCAATATTTCTAGGGTGTCGACAGCTGTTTGCTTTGCCCTGAATATTGCGGCCACGATATTGACACTTCTTTATGGATTATTTAAAGACGGAACAAAAATAGCCGTTTCGGCTTCGGATAATACAACTTGTGCGGGTTCCGTAGCCGTCTAGACATGGTTAACAATACCCCCCACCCCTAAATCTGCCAGAAATTCTCTAGCGCATGAATAGGTTCTACCGACAAAAATTTCCATTTTCAAAACTGGCCTATACTTTCGTTTATCTCCACTAAACTAAGGTATTCACAACTGCTTGCAACGCTCACTCATAATTCAAACACAGGATGTATAGCGGAGCCCGGATACTCACTTTGTCTTCGTCAACTTGAGATATGTAATCTCAGTTGAATTTGACTAAGGACTCAAGCCTATAAGATTCCCCGTAGCCAGATAGCACATGAGCTTAGGCAGTACGTCAGCTACTTCTCACCAAAATTGTTAACAAATGGCATTGGTCCTCATAGCGGCAGAAATATGTTGGTTATGTTGGACATGGATTTGTTGACTTGATCGTGTCTAATATTAGGGAAACAATAGAGTATTGGCTTAAATATGCAATTATTTAACGCCAATCCGGTAAAGGGGTCTGTCAATTGCTACAATGCTGAATCCTACGCTGCATTATGCTATTGCCAATGAGCTTAAACAAATACACGTAATGCCAATACAACAATCTAATCAAAATGTCTACTATGCCCACTCAGGCAAACTTGAAGATTTATCCGATGGTCAAACTTTGTTCGATCACCTGAGCAAGGTAAGTGAAATTTCCGGGCAAAACGCTCAGTGGTTCGGGGCTGAACAATTAGCCAAATATGCCGGTTTACTCCATGACCTTGGCAAATATTGCCCCGAGTTTCTAAAGCGCTTACAAGGCGGAAAAGTCAGAGTGGACCATGCCACAGCCGGGGCACTGATTGCCGTTGATCGCTGGCAGCTAACGGGGAAATTACTTGCTTATTGCATTGCAGGGCATCATACCGGTTTGGCAAATGGCATTGATGAAGGGCAGCAGCGTTCAACGCTGGATGATCGTTTAAAGCTTAAACCAGGCAAAGATATTCCGCATCTTGATCCGGTATGGCAACAGGAACTAAAACTGCCGGCACAAATAACGCCACCAGCATTAAAACCCCATAGAATTTGGCCCGGTTTTCAATGTGCTTTTTTAACGCGCATGATTTTTTCATGTTTGGTTGATGCTGACAGAAAGGATACCAATGACTATTACCTACAATTGGAAGGGAGCGAAAATACCGATAAAACTTACCCGTCACTGCCTGCTCTGCGCAACAAGCTTAATGTAAAATTAGAAGAAATTCAGCAGAAGTTGGCAACCCAGCCGCCGAAAAGCATCAATCAACTCCGGCAACGCATACTTGATCACAGCCGTAAACAGGCGGAATTGTCTCCCGGCTTGTTTTCCCTTACTGTGCCGACCGGAGGCGGAAAAACTTATACCTCAATGGCTTTTGCACTGGACCATGCCATTGCCCATCAACTGCGGCGGATAATTTACGTCATTCCATTTACCAGCATTATTGAACAAAACGCCAAAGTATTCCGCGAAGCTTTTGGCGGCTTGGCCGAGGCGGTCATAGAGCATCACAGCGCTTTTGACGATACCAAGCTGCCGAATAACGACGCTCGCGACACCTTGAAACTAGCAATGGAAAGCTGGGATGCGCCCGTTATTGTCACTACCGCCGTGCAATTTTTTGAATCCCTGTTTGCCGACCGGCCTTCGCAATGCCGCAAACTGCACAATATTGCCGGTAGTGTGATTATTCTCGATGAGGCCCAGACCTTGCCGCTTAAATTGCTGCGGCCAATCATGGCTGCGATCGATGAGTTGGCATTGAACTACCGGTGCAGCATTGTCTTGTGTACGGCGACGCAACCCGCGTTAAAGAAAGCGGAGGGTTTCATCAATGGTTTTGAAAATGTCCGTGAAATTTCGCCCGATCCGTCCGCGTTGTTTACCCAACTTGAACGGGTAACTGTAAAAAACATTGGTGAACAAACTGACGAACATCTGCTGACTCACTTGCGGGAAAAAGAGCAGGTATTAATCATCGTCAACAATCGCCGCCATGCCCGAAGCTTGTATGAAAGCATGAAGAAATTGAAACTGGAGGGGGCAACCCATCTTACGACCCTGATGTGCGCTAAGCATCGCTCGCAGATTCTGGAAAAAGTACGGGAAGACTTGCTACAGGGTAAGCCCTGTCGCTTGGTTTCAACTTCTCTGATAGAGGCTGGGGTGGATGTTGATTTCCCTTGCGTGCTTCGCGCAGAAGCAGGCCTGGACTCCATTGCTCAGGCAGCAGGGCGTTGTAACCGTGAAGGCAAGCGTAATTGTAAAGACAGCGAAGTCCTGGTATTTCAAAGCCCAGATTGGCGCGCTCCGCCTGAACTAGAGCAATTGTCTGGTAATATGCGTGAAGTCATGCGTAACCATAGCGGAAATTTGCTATCCCCCGGTGCTTTAACAAGCTATTTTAGCTCCGTGTATTGGTCTAAAGGCGATGAATTGGACAAGAAGAAAATTCTGGAAACGCATAACAATCACTGCCGGCATTTGAGCTTTCCTTTTCAGAACATTGCCCGCGATTTTCGCATAATAGAAACCCGCCTTAAGCCCGTGATTATTGAACATGATGACGGTGCCAAGAAATTGGTGCGGGATTTGGCGTTTGTTGAAAATGTGAGCGCTATCGCCCGTCAGTTACAGGTTTATTTGGTTCAAATCCCTGAGAATGGTTTTAAAGAACTGTTAAAAGTTCGTGCCATTGAAGCAATAAGACCAGAGAAGTTTGGCGATCAGTTTTGGCGCTTAATAGATAACGATCTCTATGATGACGAAGCAGGTCTTAGTTGGGATAACCTGGTTTTTATGGAAGCAGAAAAAACAATTATTTAAAGCGGAACAAGGTAAATAGTATGGCTTACGGCATAAAATTACACATCTGGGGTGATTACGCGTGTTTTACTCGCCCGGAAATGAAAGTGGAACGGGTGTCTTACGATGTCATCACACCTTCGGCAGCGCGGGGCATTCTTGAGGCAATTCACTGGAAACCGGCGATTCGCTGGGTTGTCGACAGAACTCATGTTTTGAAACCGGTGCGTTTTGAGTCGATACGGCGTAATGAAGTCGGCAGCAAAATTTCCGCGAGTAAAATCAAAACAGCCATGCGCAGTCAAAGCACCCAGGATTTATATCTTGTCGCGGACGATTCCAAAGAGCGCCAGCAACGTGCTTCAACCGTATTGCGCGATGTTGCTTATATTATCGAGGCCCATTTTGAATTAACTGACTTAGCCACCGGGCAAGATAACGAAGGCAAGCATATGGACATATTTAGTCGCAGGGCGCGAAAAGGGCAATGTTTTCAACAGCCTTGCATGGGCGTCCGTGAGTTCCCGGCCTATTTTTCTTTGCTGGAACCGGAAAAGCCTCTGCCGGAATCAGGACTGGCGCCGGAACAACAAAACCGTGATTTGGGATGGATGCTCCATGATATTGATTTTGCCAATGGGATGACGCCGCGTTTTTTCAAAGCTGAACTTAAAGGCGGCGTAATCACAGTGCCAGACTTTTATAGCGGCGAGGTAAAAGCATGATACTGATCTCTTTGGCGCAATATTATCAACGCCTGTCTGATACGCCTGATGCCGTTACCGGTTTGGCGCGTGTACCGTCTTATGGATTTAGTGATGAAAAAATCAGTTATTTGCTGGTGCTATCGCGTGACGGTCAATTGCTTGATGTACAAAGTCACATGGATACCAGCGGGAAAAAGCCCCAGCCCAAACTTGTTAGTGTGCCCCGCCCTGAAAAACGAACCTCGGGCATAAAATCGAATTTTCTATGGGATAAAACGGCTTATGTGCTGGGAATTGAAGGCAACAAAGATAAGGCTACATCGCAACAGAATCCTTGGATATTTGCGCAAAAAAATTTTGAGGCTTTTAGGCTCTTGCATCTTACTGCGTTTGCCGACACCGATGATGCCGGGTTACAGGCCCTGAAGATATTCTTGCAAAATTGGCAACCGGAGCGGTTTAGTCAATCGCCATGTTTTCCTGAAATGATAGATGCCAATCTGATTTTCAAGTTGGACGGCGAAACGCAGTTTTTACATCAAAGAACCGCTGCCAAAGAACTATGGGCGCAAATGGTAGCACCTGACGACGACGTCGTTACAGCTTGTTGTTTGGTGACAGGGGAAAACGCTGCTTTAGCGCGCTTGCATCCATCTATCAAAGGCGTTTATGGCGGACAAAGCTCAGGCGGCTCAATTGTTTCCTTTAATGCTGAGGCCTATACCTCCTACGGAAAGTCGCAAGGCGAAAATGCGCCCGTTTCGGAAATGGCTGCATTTGCTTACACCACGGCTTTAAATTATTTGTTGAGACGTGAAAACAACCAGTGCATATCTATCGGCGATACCAGCACCGTTTTTTGGGCAGTTGCCGGTGACGGTCAAACGGTACAGCAAGCTGAATCTTTGTTTGCGTTTATGCTGAGCATGCCGACAGACGATGGACAACAGACGGCGCAAATAAAACCGATATTAGACAAAATTGCCAAAGGCAGGCCTTTAAACGAGTTTGCCCCTGATATTGACCCCGACACACGTTTTTTCGTCCTGGGGTTAGCGCCTAATGCTGCAAGATTATCAATACGCTATTGGCTCGATACCACCTTTGGACAATTGGCTAGCAATATCAGTGAACACTTTCAGGATTTATCCTTAACCCCATTGCCTTGGCGTGAGCCACCATCGGTTTGGCGTTTACTGATTCAAACAGCGGTGCAAGGCAAAAGTGAAAACATACCGCCCCAATTAGCAGGCGAATTAATGCGTGCCATTATTACCGGGCAATCCTATCCGCGTATGTTGCTGGCGCAACTGATTCAAAGAATCCGTTCGGATGGCGATATTAACGGTATTCGGGTAGCCATGATAAAAGCCATTATTCAACGCGATTTTCGTAAAGGATTGATACAGGAGGAAGTACCTATGAGTTTAAATGTAAGCAGCACTCATATAGCATACCGTTTGGGAAGGCTTTTTGCAGTCATAGAAAGAATTCAGGAAGCTGCTTTAGGACGCGACTTGAATAGCACAGTAACCGATAAATATTACGGCACGGTTTCGACTGTACCTTTCTCGGTATTTCCCCGTTTGCTGGCGGGCAGTCAGAATCACCTGACAAGGCTACGCAAGGACAAACCGGGTTATGCGGTCAATCTTAAAAAAGATTTATCTGAAATTATTGCCGGCATAGAAAACAGTTTTCCACGCCATTTATCTATCGAAGAACAAGGGCGATTTGCCATTGGCTATTACCACCAAAAGCAAAGCTATTTTGAAAGCAATAAAAAGACAGATGCTGTTGCCGACGAATCTAACAAATCAACAAGCAAAGAATAAAGGATAACCACAATGACCATTCAAAACCGCTACGAATTTGTTTATTTATTTGATGTAACCAACGGCAACCCTAATGGCGATCCCGATGCGGGTAATATGCCGCGTTTAGACCCTGAATCCAGTAAAGGTTTAGTTACCGATGTATGTTTAAAGCGAAAGATCCGTAATTTTATTGAATTAACAAATGAGAAAGCGCCTGGCTATGAAATTTATGTAAAAGAAAAAAGCATATTAAACCTGCAAAATAACAAAGCTTATGAAGCGCTTGAGATTAAGCATGAGTCGAAAAAGCTACCCAAAGATGTAAACAAGGCAGCAGAAATAACGAATTGGATGTGCGGGAATTTTTTTGATATACGTGCTTTTGGCGCCGTTATGACCACCGAGGTCAATTGTGGACAGGTTCGCGGCCCAGTCCAACTGGCATTCGCCAAATCAATAGACCCGATTATCCCGCTGGAAATATCAATCACCCGTATGGCGGTAACCACAGAAAAAGAGGCTGAGGACCAATCGGGCGGAAACCGTACCATGGGACGCAAACACATCGTGCCTTATGGCTTGTACCGAGTACATGGCTTTATTTCCGCTAAGCTGGCAGAGAAAACCGGATTCTCAGAAACCGACCTGGAAAAATTCTGGCAGGCTTTAGGTTTAATGTTTGAGCATGATCGTTCTGCCGCTCGTGGTGAAATGGCGGCGCGTAAACTAGTACTCAGTCATTCTTGATTTGACGGGTAATTGCCCTCATATACTCCGTTTGTACATTAATGGGGCAGACAGTTGGCAAAGAAATACATAGTGCGACTCACCGAAGAAGAGCGTACTGATTTGG
>Ga0208882_1000417_pt1 | contig 19192 bp, 21 predicted proteins | sample LakWasMet14_LOW5_2_FD_183862 | JGI IMG/M metagenome (GOLD analysis project Ga0208882, IMG submission 183862) | Freshwater sediment methanotrophic microbial communities from Lake Washington under simulated oxygen tension - Sediment Metagenome... | ecosystem: Environmental > Aquatic > Freshwater >...
TGTTCTGCCTACCGTGCAGCACGAACAAGTATCAAATGACGGAACCCGCAAATGGCTGGTTGGCACTGATGCTGCCAACAGTATCGAGACTGTGTTTATCCCCGAGGATGACCGCGGTACTTTGTGTGTTTCGAGCCAGGTTGGCTGTGCGCTGGAGTGTACATTCTGCTCAACAGGCCGACAGGGCTTTAACCGTAACCTGAGCGTTTCGGAGATTATCGGACAATTGGCGATTGCTGACCGTTCATTGCGCCAGGAAAGCGGCTATGACCTGCTGCCGCCCGGTGAGCGCATTATCAGCAATGTGGTGATGATGGGCATGGGCGAGCCGATGGCTAACTACGATAATGTAGTGACTGCGATGCAGATCATGCTCGATGACAGTGCCTATGGGTTGAGCCGTCGTCGTGTGACGCTTTCAACCAGCGGTCTGGTGCCTGCAATGGATCGCTTGAAAGAAGATTGTCCAGTAGCGCTTGCTGTTTCGCTGCATGCGCCTAATGACGCGCTGCGCGATGTGATCGTTCCGATCAATAAAAAATATCCGCTTAAAGAATTAATGGCTGCCTGCAACCGTTATCTTGAAAAAGCGCCGCGTGATTTTGTCACGTTTGAATATGTAATGCTGGACGGTGTCAATGATACTGTCGAGCATGCACACCAGCTGCTTGAGCTGGTAAAGAATGTATCTTGCAAATTTAATTTAATTCCTTTTAATCCTTTCCCAAATAGCGGGTACGAAACTTCCAAGCCTAGTCATGTCAGGGTGTTCCGTGACATTTTGATGCAGGCAGGGTATGTTGTGACTGTACGTAAAACCCGCGGTGAGGATATTGATGCCGCATGCGGTCAGTTAGCTGGTAAAGTACTGGATAAAACAAAACGTACTTCCAAGCGAATTCCAATTGAGACAATTACATGAGCATGATCAGTTTTATAGATTCATTTTTTTCAGCATCCGGTATCAACAGGTTGAGTTTTGGTAAATCAGGTTTAATTGCACTTGTTTCTATATTTGCCGTTGGCTGCGCCAGCCAGCAACAGCAGGAAGCCGATAGTAAAAATCTGAAGGATCGTGCCCGCTCACATACGGACCTGGGTGCTGTCTATTATCAGCAGAGGCAGCTGGATATTGCGCTGGAAGAGTTCTCCCTGGCTGCAAAAATTGACCCTGATTACGGTTTGGCTTATAACGGCTTGGGCTTGGTGAATGCTGCACTGGGCCGGGATGACCTGGCTGAAAAAAACTTCAGGAAAGCCTTGCAGATTGAACCAGGAAACTCGGAATCCCATAATAATTTCGGTAGTTTCCTGTGTTCCAGAAACCGCATAGATGAATCGATCAAAGAATTTATGGCGGCTGTCAGAAATCCGTTATATGTCACTCCAGTGATCGCATATACGAATGCCGGCATCTGTTCTTTACGCAAGCAGGATGTTGCAAATGCTGAAATTTACCTGCAAAGGGCGCTGGAATTAGAACCGTTGTCTTCCGTTGCCGCATACCAGCTGGCATTGATCCAGTTCAACCGTAACGATGCAGCCAAAGCTAAAGTCACATTGCAAAATGCGGTACTGAGCCAGCCAACGCCGGAAAATTTATGGCTGTCCATACTTATAGCACGCAAATTAGGCACTAAAAATGATGAAGCCAGTTATGCATTGCAATTGCGTCGCCAATACCCGAATTCTGAACAGGCGAAGCTGCTGGCGAGCGGGAAGTAGGAGTAGGAACTTTTATGGCTGAATTACAGGAAGTGGAAAAAGAAGCAACAGGCAGTGAGCCGCAAAAACAGCCGGCGTCATTAGGACAGGTTTTGCAGGCGGCACGGGTAGCCAAAGAGCTTTCCCCGCAGGATGTTTCTGATAACTTGCGCTTCAGTGTCAAGCAGATTAATGCTCTTGAAAGTGAGCAGTATGACCTGTTGCCGGATGCAATGATTACGCGTGGTTTTATCCGTAATTACGCAAGGCTGCTGGAGATCGATGCGGAACCTTTGCTTGCAAGCTATCGTCAGTCTGTTGCATCTGAATCTGACAGGGGCATTACCGTTCATTCATCCATGCGCCCGGTGCAGCTTACTAAAGAAAGCCTGCCGTGGCTTAAATATATATTGGCCAGTATCCTGGTGCTGCTGTTTTTGCTCGCATGGCTGTTTTATGTAGATTACATGCCAAAAAATTCAGCTGTCGAAGTTGATAAAACACCTGAAGTGATTGAGGAAGCCGCTCCTGCGGCGACCGAGCCGTTACCGGAAATCGCTTTGCCGGCTGCTCAGCGTGAAGCTGAAGGTGCGCTGGCTGTGCCGGATCTGCTGGCAGACCCCAATGCTGCGTTAAACACCACAGCCCAGCCTGCGACTAGCGCTGCCGATGTGAAACAATCTACGGGTACTGTTACGCAGGCGGATCTGAAATCATTGGCACCGCCGGTAGCCGCACAGATCCAGGTGCCCGCAGACAGTAGTTCTGCTAAACCTGCTGATAAGACAATCAGCCTGGTTTTTACAGCTAAAACCTGGGTGAGCGCGACAGATAAGTCCGGTAAAGTGGTTTATGAAAAAATATCTCATAACGGGGATAAGGAAATCATCAATGCAGTGCCGCCATTAAACCTGGTCATCGGCAATGCGAGCGGTACCAAATTAAATGTTGGCGGTAAGGATATTGATCTTGCCCCAAATACTAAAGATAACGTTGCACGTATTACTTTGGAGTAGCAGTTGAGTTTGTCCATACAAATTAAGCCACGTCACACCTTGCAGGTCATGATCGGCCACATTCCTGTGGGCGGTGGTTTGAATGGCACCACTCCGGCTCCGGTTGTGGTGCAGAGCATGACCAATACCGATACTGCAGATGCAGTCGCGACAATTAATCAGGTTTATGAGTTGTGGCAGGCCGGTTCCGAGGTGGTGCGCATTACCGTCAACTCGCCTGAGGCTGCTGCCCAAGTTGGCAATATCCGCCGTGGATTGGATGCGTTGGGCTGCAATGTGCCTTTGGTGGGTGATTTTCACTACAACGGTCATAAACTGCTGGCGCAATATCCTGACTGTGCCGAAGCGCTCGCAAAATATCGCATCAACCCCGGTAATGTAGGCAAAGGCTCTAAACGTGATGAGCAGTTTGCATACATGATAGAAGCCGCTATCAAGTATAAAAAATGTGTGCGCATCGGCGTGAACTGGGGTAGCCTGGATCAGGCCAAAATGGCGCAGATGATGGATGATAATGCCAAGCTTGCAACGCCGCTGAGTGCCGATGCGCTCATGCGTGAAGCGCTGATTCAGTCTGCATTGGAAAGTGCAGAGCAGGCCGTGGCACTGGGGCTGTCGCCTAATCAGATTATTATTTCCTGCAAAGTGAGTGATGTGCAGGATCTGGTCAAGGTTTACAGTGAGCTGGCTGAACGCTGCGATTATCCGCTGCATTTAGGCCTTACCGAAGCAGGCATGGGTTCAAAAGGTATTGTGGCCTCGACCGCTGCGCTGGCCTTATGCCTGCAGCAGGGAATCGGCAACACGATTCGCGTTTCTTTAACGCCGGAGCCGAATGAATCGCGCACTAAAGAAGTGGTTGTCGCGCAGGAAATCCTGCAAACCATGGGTATCCGTTCATTCACGCCGCTGGTGACTGCATGTCCGGGTTGTGGCCGCACGACCTCTACATATTTCCAGGAACTTGCAATGCAGATTCAAAGCTACTTGCGTAACCAGATGCCGGTATGGCGCGGTCAATACGCAGGTGTCGAAAATATGAGTGTGGCGGTCATGGGCTGTGTTGTGAATGGCCCGGGCGAATCCAAACTTGCCAACATCGGCATCAGCTTGCCCGGCACCGGTGAAGTGCCGGTTGCTCCGGTGTTTGTGGATGGCGAAAAAACAGTCACACTGAAAGGCGATAATATCGCGCAGGAGTTCCAAGCCATTGTTGAAGACTATGTGCAGAAACATTATGCCGAAGGCGGAAAGCTGCGCGTAAGCCCCACTCCAAAAACAATTCCGATCCAGGCGATCAATACACCAGTCTTAAATAAAAGTTAATAATTAATCATTCATGAGCAATAAATTTCAAAGCATCAAGGGCTTTTACGACATACTGCCCGAAGCAACCCCGTTATGGTTCAAGCTGGAAGACACGGCACGCCGTGTTCTGGCGCAATACGGCTATAAAAACATCCGTATGCCATTGGTTGAGCCAACTGAACTCTATGTGCGCAGTGTTGGTGAGCATACCGACATTGTGGAAAAAGAAATGTACGCATGGGAAGATGCGCTGAATGGCGATAAGCTGGCGCTACGTCCTGAAGGCACCGCCGGTTGTGTACGTGCGGTGGTGGAGCATAACCTGACTTACAATGGCCCGCAGCGTCTGTGGTATAGCGGCCCGATGTTCCGTCACGAGAACGTGCAAAAAGGCCGTCAGCGCCAGTTTCACCAGATTGGTGTAGAGGCATTCGGCTTCGATACCCCTGAGGTGGATGCTGAGCAGATCGTCCTGCTGGCAAGGCTCTGGCGTGAGCTGGGTATTCAGGATGTTGAACTCCAGATTAACAGCATCGGAGATGCGCACGAGCGTGCCGAATACCGCAATGTACTGATCGCGTACTTTGAGCAGCATGCTGACCTGCTGGATGAAGATGCCAAGCGCCGCCTGCATAGCAACCCGCTGCGCATACTGGATACTAAAAACCCGCGCATGCAGGCAATGTGTGAAGCCGCACCTAAACTAATAGATTGCCTGGGTGATGAAACCCGTGCACATTTTGATGGTCTGTGTAAAAGATTAACTGAAGCCGGCGTGGCGTTTAAAATCAATCCGCGCCTGGTTCGCGGTCTTGATTACTACAACCGTACCGTGTTTGAATGGGTAACGACCAAACTGGGCGCGCAGGGCACGATTGCCGGCGGTGGCCGCTATGATGCTCTGGTAGAGCGGCTGGGCGGCGCTGCAACGCCAGCCTGCGGTTTTGGTATTGGCCTTGAGCGCGTATTTCTGCTGATGCAGGAATACGGCGTCGCAGCGATTGATACACCTGATGTTTATCTGGTTAATGTCGGTGAGCTGGCAGAATCCGCGGCATTTGCAATTGCCGAGCGGTTACGCAACGCAAATGTGGAAGTAGTGTTGCATGCGGGCGGCGGCAGTTTTAAATCGCAGATGAAAAAAGCAGATAGAAGCCAGGCAAGATACGCTTTGATTTTAGGTGATGACGAAGTGAATAATCAGCAGGTGACATTGAAGCCTATGCAGTTTGAAACGCAGCCTGAGAACAGACCTGAGCAAGTACAGTGCAGTGTTGAAGATGCAGTAAAGTTAATATTGGCAAGCAGAGCTTAAAGTTTCTTAACCTTGATCACGTAAGTTTTACACATTAATCGGGCGAATATGGCGGTCAACTTACAAACTGAGCATTCTGCAAAATCGCTGCCTTTGTTGCAGCTTGAGCATTTAAGCATCTCAGCCAGAAAGATGCCGAATCGCTTGCTGGTAAATGATGTCAGTTTCAGTATTGAAGTCGGTAAGACTACATGTGTGGTTGGCGAGTCAGGCAGTGGCAAGAGTTTGACCGCACTTGCGGTCATGGGCCTGTTATCCAGGCAGTTGCAGCGCAATACCGGTAAAGTTTTATTCAACAATGCCGACAAGGGTGTTGTTGATTTAACCGGGCTGGATGATGAAAGCCTGCGTAAATTGCGTGGTGATAAAATTGCCATGATTTTTCAGGAGCCGATGACTTCCCTGAACCCGGTGCTGACTGTAGGGTACCAGATCGGCGAGAGCCTTACTACGCATCTGGGCCTCAAAGGCGAGCGCCTGAAAAACAGGGTTGCCAGCCTTTTGGAAATGGTCGGTATTCCGCCCGGACGTGCAAACAGTTATCCGGATGAGCTGTCCGGAGGGCAGCGTCAGCGCGTGATGATTGCAATGAGCATTGCCTGTGAACCAAGCCTGCTGATTGCCGATGAACCGACTACTGCGCTGGATGTAACGGTTCAGGCACAGATACTTAAATTGTTGAGTGACCTGAAAACCCGTATGAATATGGGTATGCTGTTTATTACACATGATTTTGGCGTAGTGGCAGATATTGCAGATAATGTCGTTGTCATGTTCAGGGGTGAAATAGTTGAAGCCGGAACTAGGGAGCAGGTGCTGGGTAATCCGCAGCATCCCTACACAAAGGCTTTGTTGGCCTGTGTGCCTGACGCCGAAGGTAAAAAACAGCTGAAGCCGATTGATTATGCATGGCTGGCTGGTGAAAAGGCACAAGCGGTAGCCGTTGGGGGAATGCATGAGTGAAGACATTCTGGTAGCGAGAAACCTGGTTAAAACCTACACGCAGCGGAGTGGTCGGTTTGGCTTCGGCTCTACGGCAGTAAAAGCGTTAAATGATGTCAGTATCAGCTTGCGTACAGGCAAGACACTTGCGGTAGTAGGTGAATCTGGCAGCGGTAAATCCACGCTGGCACGTTGTCTGTTACAATTGCAACCCTTGGATAGTGGAGAAGTGCTGTTTCAAGGCCAGGATTTAGCTAAACTGCAGCCATCTGCCTTAAGGGAGATGCGTAAAAACCTGCAGATGGTGTTTCAGGATCCGTTTGCTTCGCTTAACCCGCGGATGCGCGTGGGTGAGATTGTTGGTGAAGGCTTGCTGATACACGGCTTAGGCAGTGTGACCGAGCAGCAGAAAAACGTTGTAGCAATGCTGAAGCGCGTTGGCTTGACTGAAGCTGATATGCAGAAATACCCGCATGAGTTTTCGGGCGGGCAGCGGCAACGTATAGGGATTGCCAGGGCTTTGGTGTTGCAGCCGCAGGTGGTTGTGTGCGATGAACCTGTTTCTGCATTGGATGTATCGATACAGGCGCAGATTTTACTGCTGTTAAAAGAGCTGCAGCAGGAAATGGCGTTGAGCTACATTTTTATCAGCCATGATTTACGTGTAGTGCGTCACATTGCGGATGATATGGTAGTGATGTATCACGGCCAGGTAGTAGAGCAGGGGGCGGTGGCAGATATTTATGCACAGCCTGCGCATGATTACACGCAGAATCTGCTGGCGGCGATTCCCGGCAAAAGAGTAGTGAACGGATAATTTAAACGTAATTTGAGTGGTTCATTCAGAATTAAAGTAGCATTTAGAATTAAAAATATAAAGCGCAGCGCATCAAAAGATTTACATAAGATTGGAATATAAATGGCATACGATTTAGAAGAACAAGAGCAGTTGGATGAATTAAAAGCGTGGTGGAAAACTTACGGAAAATTGGTCGGCAATACCGTACTGGGCTTGCTGGTGGCTTATGCCGCGTATCAAGGGTGGAATGTTTATCAAGGCAAGCAGTCCGTAGAAGCTTCTACTGAATACCAGGCATTGCAGGTGGCTGATGAAAAAGACGTAAAAACCATTCAGTCAAAAGCAGCCATTATTATGGACAAGTATTCATCTACGCCATATGCCGGCCGTGCTGCACTGTTTGCAGCTAAGGCAAATTACGCCAGTAATGATGCTAAAAGCGCAAAATCCCAGTTGGAGTGGGCAATTAAAAACGCAAAAGAAACCTCTGTAAGTGCGATTGCAAGTTTACAGCTGGCTAATATCCTGGCTGAAGAAAAAGATTACCAGGGCGCGCTGAAATTGCTTGAAGCAGAGCATGATGCAGGTTTTGATGGTTTGTTCTCTGATTTAAAAGGCGATGTTTTGGTGGCATTGGGTAAAAAAGCCGAAGCAAAGGCTGCTTATGAGCATGCGCTGACTAAATTAGACGCTCAGGGCAAATATCACGTATTGACGCAACAAAAACTTGAGGCTTTAGGTTAAAAATTGACGCAACTCATTAAAAAATCAAAATTACTGCTGTTGTTAAGCAGCCTGTTGCTGCTTGCATCCTGCGGCACGATCTCGGATTTAAAAACCGACCTGTCTGAGCGTGTTTTCGGGCGTGAAGCGGCAGAGCCGCTTGAGCCGCTGGCTGAAATCAAGGAAACCGCCAGCGTTAAAGTGCTATGGCAGGCTAAGCTTGGTGGCACCGGTATTTATGATTTTACGCCGGCGGTAGAAGCCGGTTATGCTTATGTAGCGAGTTCTGATGGCGAGTTGGCCAAGCTGGATATCACTAATGGCGCCCAGGCATGGCGTATCAATGTCGGTGAGAAACTGACTGGTGGTGTAGGGGTAGGCGGCAGCCTCGCTATTGTCGGTACGCAAAAGGGGTTGATCTACGCGTATGATGTTTCGGGCAAGCTGCAGTGGAAATCAAAGTTAAGCAGTGAGGTTCTGAGTGCGCCCAAGTATTTTGACGGGCTGGTGATTGTTCGTACCGGTGATAACCGCATTTATGGTATTAACGCGAATGATGGCAGCCGTAAATGGGTTTACGACCGTACAGGCCCGGCGCTGACCTTGCGCAGCAGTGCAGGTGTTGTTGTGGATGGCGGTGCTGTATATGCAGGATTTGCCGGTGGCAAACTGGTTTCTATTCGTGCCGATAATGGCAAGATGATGTGGGAAGCCTCAGTCGCGCAGCCTAAGGGCGTCACCGAAATCGAGCGTATTGCAGATATTACCAGCCTGCCGGTTGTAGATGGCCCTCTGGTCTACGCAGTTGCGTATCAAGGTCGTATCGCTGCTGTTGATAGAACAAACGGCCGTGTAATATGGAATCGTGATATATCCAGCTTGTCAGGCCTGACTTCCGATGATGCAAGGATCTTTGTATCCCATGCTGCCGGATCAGTTTATGCGCTTGATTACACTACCGGTAAAACATTCTGGCGGCAGGGTGCGCTTAAAAACCGCCAGCTCACCGCACCGTTGGCGATGGGGTCTTTGATAGCAGTCGGCGATGTTGAGGGTAATGTACACTTTTTAAGCCGTGAAGATGGTGCGTTCGGAGCACGAGTGAAAACCGGAGATAGCCAGATTTTGCCGCAGATGGTATTAATTAACAGCAACACGTTGCTGGCGCAGTCGCGCGACGGTGCTGTATACGCATTACAGATCAAATAAATAGCCGTTGTATTCAGGAGAAAAGGTTCTGGCCCTTTTTAAGCTTATACAACTGCAATTCAATCAATTACTTAGCTTGATAAGATTATAAAAAATCATTTAGGGAAGCACTGGTTAATTGAGCGAGCGGGATGAAGTGCAAGGCGTACGGAACGCAGCAATTCTCCCGCGTAGCCATTTAATGAGTGTTTTCTTAGCTTAGGCTCTAAATAGAAGGCTCATATGATACCTACCATTGTTTTGGTTGGCCGACCCAATGTTGGCAAGTCAACCTTATTTAACCGACTTACAAAAAGCCGGGATGCGCTCGTTGCGGATTTCCCGGGTTTAACCCGTGATCGCCACTATGGGCGCGGATTGGGTGCAAGCCAGCCTTATCTGGTAGTTGATACCGGCGGTTTTGAGCCAAATACCGATGACGGTATTCTTAAAGAAATGGCAAAGCAGACGCTGCAGGCGATTGACGAAGCCGATGCAGTTATTTTCCTTGTGGATGGACGCCAGGGTGCGACACCGCAGGATATGGATATTGCCAACCGTCTACGCAAATGCAAATGTCCTGTATTGCTGGCCGTGAATAAAACCGAAGGCATGCAAAAAGCAATTGTCAGCGCGGACTTTCATGAATTAGGACTCGGTTACCCGTTATCGATCTCTTCCGCTCATGGCGAAGGCGTGCGCGACATCATCGAAGAAGCCTTGGAGAACTTCAAGGTAGAGGAAGAGGAACCGACCACAGATTATACCGGTGATAAAATTCCTAAGGTTGCGATTGTCGGTCGCCCGAATGTGGGTAAATCTACATTGGTGAATGCGCTGCTGGGTGAAGATCGCGTGATTGCGTTTGACGAACCAGGTACTACACGTGACTCCATTCATATTGATCTGGAAAAAAACGGCAAGCACTATACGCTGATTGATACCGCCGGTGTGCGTAAGCGTGGCCGCGTGTTTGAAGCGATTGAGAAGTTCTCTGTCATTAAAACGATTCAGGCCATTGAAGATGCCAATGTGGTGATTCTTGTGGTGGATGCGCAGGAAGGCATCACTGAGCAGGATGCACATGTGGCAGCCTATATATTGGATGCCGGACGCGCACTGGTTGTGGCAATTAATAAATGGGATGGCCTTAAGGAAGACGAACGTGACTGGGTCAAGCGCGAAATCGATCGCAAACTGATGTTCCTGGATTTCGCCGAGTTCCACTATATTTCGGCATTGCGTAAAAAAGGCCTGCCGGAATTATTCAAGTCAGTAGATATCGCCTATAAAGCTGCATTTGCAAAACTGGCTACACCGCAGCTGACGCGAGTGCTGATCGATGCATTGCAGCAGCATCAGCCGCCTATCAGCAAAGGCATACGTCCTAAACTGCGCTATGCACACCAGGGCGGCAGCAATCCGCCTATCGTTGTTATTCACGGCAGCCATGTAGATGGCGTAAAAGATGCCTATACGCGTTTTCTTGAGAAAACATTCCGCAGAACCTTCCAGCTTTCAGGCACGCCATTACGTGTGCAGTATAAGCAGGGCAGCAACCCGTTTGCCGAGGATGAAGACAAACGCAAGCCGGGCGAGGGTATTGTAAGTATGCGCCGCCGTAAAACTGCACAGCGTGCTGAACTTAAAGCCAAAAAAGATGTGGAAGAGAAAGACAGAAAAGCTACAAAGCGTTAATCAAAGTTGATCAGGCAATAGCCGGATGACGCATTAGTTATTCGGGTATTGCTCGAGCTTTTTGTTTTCTTTAGGTAACTCATAAGGGTCTGCGACATAAGCAGGCCCTTTCATGATCATCACGACGATACAGCCGATTGCGGCTGCCAGGACAAAGAAAAAAATACTGAAAAGTATGCCAAGGCACAGGTAGATTGTTTTCAGCTGTTCCGGATTAAGTGTCTGGTTGCTGAAATAAAGCAGCAATATTGCAGTGCATGGTATTGCCGCACACACTGCAAAGATTAATGGTAATTTTCTCAGAAGAACCCACTCAATCCCTGATGGTGTTTTAATAAATCCAGGAAGTTTATTAAAGTATTTCATCAGTTAATTAGACTGGGATTTCAATGATTTAGTTTAATACATGCTTTCCCAGAATTTCCACCAGATGCGCTCATCGGTCGGTGCATTCTTGTTTAACAATGCGCTATCAGGGTAGTTCTGTTTCAGCACGCGCAGCGTGTCATTTTTAAGGTCTTCTACTCCCAGCAGGTCATACGCACTGATCTGAATAACCAACGCTTCTTCAACGCCAGGCGATTGTGGATAGTTTTCAATGACGAATTTGGTGCGGTTAACCGCGGCCAGGTAAGCTTGGCGTTTCATGTAGTAGCGAGCAACGTGCAGTTCATGTTCTGACAGACTGTTGGACAGATACACCATGCGCTGAGCAGCATCCTTGGCATAACGGCTTTTTGGAAAGCGCGTAATCAGATCTTTAAACGTCATGAAAGAATCACGCAGTGCACGTGGATCACGGTCACTCACCTGTTGTTTAGTTGCTTTTTCGATAATGCCGCGTTCAGTAAAGATCGCCAGGCCTTTTAAGTAGTATGCGTAATCGACATTGGGATGGTTAGGATGCAGTTTTATAAAACGGTCTGCCGCGGCAACGGCTAAAACCGGGTCTTGCTTTTTATAGTGCGCGTAAGCGGTTTCCAGCTGCGCCTGCGTTGCGTATTTACCATGCGGGTAACGTGACTCAAGCTTTTGGAAATATTCTATGGCCTTCGCATAATCCCTGTCGGTCATTTTTGCTGCACCCATTTGATAGATGCGTTCCGCAGATAAACCCCTGGTATCGTCAAGCTCGGTAGGCTCGCCGAAAATCGCGCAAGCATTGAGTAACAGGGTAAATGTCAAAATTAAGATATACTTCATGCCAAACCACCTTTATGAATTTGCAGTAATTATAACCGATGACAGACGCTACTCCACAATCTCTTAGTAATTCCCTCACATTAACTGTACCACATGACTTAGGCGGTTTAAGGCTGGATGTTGCTTTGCAGCGCTTGCTGCCGGAACACTCGCGCTCCCGCTTGCAGGCATGGATCAAAGAAGGCCTGGTGACCGTTGATGGAAATGCCAGCACCTCCAAGACCAAGGTGTGGGGCGGCGAACGCGTTCTGGTTGAAGTGCAGGCAAAACCCGAGCAGCATGCTTTCAAGGCGCAGGATATTCCGCTGAACATTGTTTATGAAGATGACCATATTCTCGTGATCAATAAACCTGCAGGCATGGTGGTACACCCGGCAGCCGGTAATTGGGAAGGCACATTGCTCAACGCTTTGCTGTTTCATGCGCCGCAATTACATGATGTGCCGCGAGCAGGTATCGTGCATCGATTGGATAAAGACACCAGCGGCTTGCTGGTCGTGGCTAAAACCCTGAATGCGCAAACCCACCTGGTGCGCCAGCTGCAGGCGCGTACGGTCAAGCGCGAATACCGCGCCATCGTGTGGGGGCAGCTATGGCGCAATGGTACGGTTGATCAGCCGATAGGGCGTGACCCGCGCTCCCGCACTAAAATGGCGATTAACCGCATGGGCAAGCCAGCAGTGACGCGTTATGAAGTGTTAGAACGCTTTTCGGTGCAGACCTATCTGCGCTGTAATCTGGAAACAGGCCGCACGCACCAGATTCGTGTGCATATGCAGTATCTCAAGGCACCGTTGGTGGGTGACCCAGTCTATGGCTATCGCGGTATTGTGCCAATCCGCTCCATGACCCAAACATTGCGTGATGCTGTCAGCAACTTTGATCGCCAGGCGCTGCATGCCATTAAATTAGGCTTGATACATCCTGACACCAACGAATTTGTAGAGTGGCAAATTGAACTGGCAGATGACATGAAAGTGCTGCTGGAGGCCATGCGACATGAAGACGTCAGAGATGAAGAAGAGTTTGAACTGAGCATGGAGCCATACCTTGCCGATGAAGACTACGAATACGACGACGATGATGAGTTTGATGACCTGGACGAAGACGATGATTTAGACTTGGACCAGGAAGAAGAATAGTCCAGCCTTGCAGCTGTGCGCTAAAACTTTGGATTAAAGGGCTGGTTCAAGCCAGCCCTGCTTGGTGTTATGGCAGCAGGTTTAGCCTAGCGGATACGTTTGATGATGAACCCATTTTCCACCTTCTCGAATCCCACTTTGGGGTAATACTCCATTGCTTCAGGCGCCGATAATAAAATCAGCGCCACCTCATCGCCAATTGCCTGCTGCACCTGCGCAATCAGCGCTCTCCCGATACCATGCTTTTGGTAGGCTTTATCCACTGCCAGGTCAGATAAGTAACAGCAATAACTAAAGTCAGTCAGCGCCCGGCATACGCCGATCAGCTTGTTTTCATGCCAGGCAGAGATCACGAGATTGGCATTTGCAAACATGCGCTCGACCCGTGCCAAATCTGCAGTAGGGCGGCGAATGCCGGAAGCATCAAAGACCGCAGCCACATCGGCAGCGGCAAGTGGGGTATTGTGACGATATTCAATCTGAATCATAAAAACCTAACGTTTAAATTAAAAGGCATGCTTTCGCAACTAATCTGACACTATAGTGGTTTAGTTGGCTGGTGAAGATCTTCATCATCTGCTTTATCCTGTTTGGTATGTAGGGCAGTATGCAACTTTTGATGATCTTCGATCGCGTAGGCTTGTCTTTCAAAGAAGTTATTCCGGTAGCCGCAACGGCCATGAATAACCTCCCATAAACTCGACAAAGCATAAGCCGGTAAAAATAATATACCCCATCGCTCGTATTGCCTGACATGCACATGCTCGTGGGCTCGCAGTGCTGCAAGCTGCTTTTGACATGTGCCCAGAATAACATGACCAAGTGTGATGGCGCCAAAGCAAAATGGACGAGGGCGAGAAGCAAAGAAACGTCCTGCTATGCCGCCATGAAATTCTGCCACCCCTGACACAACGTGCATTTTTCCGCCCAACCCGAGTATAACAAGCCCAAACAATATACCCAGCGCTGTATTAGGCGCAGCCCAAGCGTACGCAAGCAGCTTGAAAATGACGCTGCGATATGTACGCATCTGCGGGTTAAAGATTGACATAAATGACACGCTTTAGCAGTTTATTTGCTTGGTAAATATTTTCAAGGTGTAACGCGTCCTGCTTGCATGGTTGGTTGTGCAGGGTCATTGCGCCTCCCGCTCTGGATTCCCAAATGGGGTAACAGGGAGCAGAACAGGTTTTAAATTAGAAGTGTTGAAATTTCATAATAAATCGTGTTCTGATCCCCATACTTATTCCAATCGTAATCATAAAGACCTGACGTTTGGTTTACCTTAGGTAGAGGGGCTCAGCATTGCATCTCCTACCTTGCCGACATTGCTGCCACTACTGTGCATAACGCAAGTACAAGATTCAACGCGACGAGGCGGCGAATGTTGTTGAGTACATTGGCCGCGGCTGGCCATGATGAAGCCGCACAGTGGGCTGCTAGCCTTGGATATAGCACAAAGTACACGATAAAAAACACCACAGCCATAATGAGGCCGAGAGTCAGCATTGCGTGCCAGCCTGCTGGAGCTTGCGAGATGCCAAAGCTTGTGAGCATGATTATGCCGCTAGTAAGAATGAGCACAACAGCCACCGCGCTGTACGCAAGAAAACGACGGAAAGTCGCAACCCAAAGCGGTAAGCGTTCAGGCGGCATGAGAAGCGCGACTGCTGCGGGACGCAGGCAGAAGTAGGCGAAGAACATGCCGCCAACCCACACGATGACGCCAGTAAGGTGGATGAAGAGCAGAATTTGATGAGTCAAGGGTGACATGGTTCTCTTTCTTTGGTGACTTAAAGTTGAATCAAACGGCGCGTTTTAGTTATTAGCCAGGCCTGATGGAGTGATTAGCCTGAATGCCTAGCCTTCAGTAATCGACGAATACCAAGTATAACTAAACCTGACACAGCAGCAAATACACAAAAAAAATGCAACTCACCAAGTGGAACAATCTGATAAAGCACGTTAATTTCACTGAAAGGGGAAAGTGGAGCAATGTCAGAGTGCATCACACTATCAAATACAATGTGGGAATAGCTGCCGGTCGCCGCGCCCAGCCAGATGGGAAGCGGATTTAAACTTTGCCATTGAAATAAATTAGGTAACCTTATCCGTGAAGCCAGCTTTAAGGCAACAAAGAAAATAAGCGCGGTAGCAACCATGATGATGGTTGCGCCAATGTAAGTATGAAAAAACCTGTGCAGAGGATACTGCCCTGTGGTCATGTAATAGAGCGGCTCAATATCAATGAGCACATTGGCAGAGCAGAAGGCTAAAAAGCTGACATGCTTAGGTGCAATGGCATGAATTGCAGCGCCAGGACCAAAATGAAAGGGAGTGATGGGCATCTATCGTTATATAGGGCTAACGTTTGAATTAAGGGGCTGGCTTTAGCCAGTCCCGCTTGAATGATGGGTTAGGGTTGTACTAGCCATAAAGAATTAAAGCACCTAACCAATAAGTAATGATTACAACAAACACAGAGATTTTAGCTACTTTTAACGCATACGGCGTTTTTAGAAGTAATAACTTAACTCGAAGTTGGTTGTTTTCCGGAAGCGCTTTGATTGCTAAATAACCTGCGAAGCAAATTATGGTAAATAAAACCAATAACAATAACTTGCTTAATAAATAAGGCGACAAAATAAAACCCTAACGTTTGAATTAAGGGGCACCGTTAGGCGTCCCGCTTGAATGATGAGTTAGAGCTGCGACCATCAATAGCCCAGCCGACGAAATATAAGAGCAAAAATGTAGGCAGCCCAAAAAGAGCATAGGCACCAACCCATGAGAGGTTTTGTAATTTGGACGATAGGCCAATTGTGCTAATGCCAGCCATTTGCAGGGCTATGGGTAACTGTAATAAAACGTACTGTCCTTTGAAGTCTCCCTCTGCTGAATAAGCAATTGCAAAGCACACGATGATTATTAATGCATAAATTAAGCAGAGAATTTTTCCGATGCGACTCATAAGGGTTTTAATAGCTCTAACGTTTGAATTAAGGGGCGCCGTTAGGCGTCCCGCTTGAAAGGCGCTGCTCTTTCTAACTTTGAAAGATATTGAACTGTAGTTTTCACTTCACCCCCAGTGTATGTCAGCATTGAACTCTCAGCCTCAAATTTAATAGACTCATCACCCACCATAATAACTTCATACATTGCACGCGAATCTTGTAGGTGCGTAAGCTTTATTTCAAGAATGCAGCCAAGATAGGAGTTCATGGTAAAACCCGCACGGTTTATTGAAATGGCCAAAGAGCTAACATTTTTAAAGCTTAGTGTAGCTGGGGCGATAACAAAATTACAAGGTGTTTCGTCACATAGCCACTCTTTAATATGGTCTATATCTAACTCAAAGTCAGATGAGAAGTTTTCATCCGTGAACGCCATAGCGTGAATATAGTTATCGTGAAATGACTCAGTTTCAACGATGTGAGAATTCATTATTAACGCCTAACGTAAAGTAGACATCCAAATTGATGGAAAACTTTCCGTCAAAGTGGAATTTTTGTTATTAATTTTTAAAAAAATATACAATTAAATCATACCGTTAATTATTCTTAGTGCGTCCTAAAATATACTTATGACTACGTCAATAGAGCCACCTAAATTACTAGATCAAGTGCGCGGAAAAATTCGTTTAAAGCATTACAGCATTCGCACTGAACAAGCATATGTGGATTGGATTAAACGCTATATTTTATTTTTTGACAAGCAGCACCCTAAGGACTTGGGTGCGGCAGAGGTTGCGCGATTTCTGACTTATTTGGCGGTAGAGGGTAAGGTTGCGGCTAGCACGCAGAATCAGGCAAAAAGTGCTTTGTTGTTTCTTTATAAAGAGGTGTTAGGTGTTGAGCTACCATGGCTGGATGATGTAGAGCGTGCGAAAGCGCCCAAGCGTTTGTCTGTGGTATTAACACAGCAAGAAGTGCAAACTATTTTAAAACAATTGGAAGGTACGCATCATTTGGTGGTAAGTTTGCTCTATGGCACAGGGATGCGTATTTTAGAGGCCTTGCGCTTGCGTGTGAAAGATTTGGATTTTTCACGTAAAGAAATTTTAATTCGTGATGGCAAGGGTTTTAAAGATAGAGTCACTATGCTACCAGTGAGTTTGGTTGCCCCATTAAAAGCGCATTTGGAAAAAGTAAAGATTTTGCATGAGCAGGATTTGCTGGCGGGGTATGGTGCAGTGCATTTGCCTTATGAATTGGCTAAAAAATATCCATATGCAGCACGTGATTGGTCTTGGCAGTATGTGTTTCCTTCGGGTAAATTGTCAGTAGATCCGCGCAGTGATGATGCAGTTATCAGGCGGCATCATGTGCAAGACCAGGCTATTCAGCGGGCGGTGTGCCAAACTGTGGTAAGTGCCGGTATTACTAAACCAGCCACGCCGCATACGTTCCGACATAGTTTTGCTACGCATTTACTTGAGAATGGCTATGATATTCGTGCCGTTCAGGAACTGTTGGGGCATTTTGACGTAAGTGCTACGATGATTTATACCCATGTGTTAAATGCAATACAACCGCAAGGGTCGTGTTCGTAGAATATATGCGCTGAAGCGCATTATTCACACGCCAAGGGCGGGCGAGGTGTGAGCAGCCCGTTAGATGTATTGTAGTGTGTGCTGTACATGCTGCTTTTACATCTTTGCATTTATTGCGTCGTAGTAACAATAGGTTTATTATAACAATTGTTATAACTTAATATTTCAGAGGCGTACCATGCAAACCTTAAAACTCACTCAAATTGGTAATTCTGTAGGGTTGATTTTGCCTAAAGAAGTATTAGCACGCTTAAAGCTTGAAAAAGGTGATACGGTGTTTTTAACCGATGCGCCAGGTGCTGTGACCATTACACCACATGACCCTGAATTTGAAGATCAAATGACTTTAGCACGTAAAATCATGAAAGAGCGCCGTGAAGTTTTGCGCGAACTGGCGAAGTAAATGAGCAGCTCATGGTTTTGGCTGGATGCATCTGTTTTGCTGGCGGTACATGATGAGCAGTTAGTGGAGCATGGCGGGATTCGAGGTGTTCGCGATAATGGAATGTTCGAGTCTGCGTTGGGTAAACCACAAAATTTGGCGGCTTATGGTGAACCCGATTTTGCTGAATTGGCTGCCGCTTATGGTTTGGGGCTAGCGAAAAATCACCCGTTTCTGGATGGTAATAAGCGCACAGCATTTGTAGCAGTTGAGTTGTTTCTGAGATTAAACGGCTATGATCTTGTGGCTGACGATGCAACATGCGTTCTTACAATGCTCGCAGTTGCCGCAGGCGAAATTGATGAGCAAAATTTTGCAGGCTGGATTCGCAAAAATGCTGTGCAAAGATAACTTGCAAGTGCGTGTTCCTACAACTGAATAGTGTTAGTTGATTTTATATTATATTTTACGCATTGTTGAGTCATGACAAATTCGATTCATTTTATTCAACCTAACTGGCCAGCGCCATCTAACGTTAAAGCCTTGCAAACTACGCGCGCAGGCGGGGTTAGTACAGCACCCTATGCCAGTTTGAATCTGGGTGCTCATGTGAGTGATGATCCAATTGCAGTAGCTGCAAATCGTCAGCTGTTAAGCCCGTATCTGCCAAGTGAGCCAGTGTGGGTGAATCAGGTGCATGGGGTTGAGGTGATAGATGCGGCCATTAGCAGTTGCTTGCAGAATGCGGATGCTTCGTTTACTACTAAGCCAAATGTAGTGTGTGTAACGATGACGGCAGATTGCCTGCCGGTATTGCTTTGCGATAAAAAAGGCACGGTTGTCGCTGCCGCGCATGCGGGCTGGCGCGGTCTGTGTGATGGGGTGATTGAGGCTGCTGTTGCCAAAATGCAGGTGCCGGCGGGCGAGGTTCTTGTCTGGCTGGGGCCAGCTATTGGCCCGAATGCCTTTGAAGTGGGCGATGACGTCAAAGCGCAGTTTTTAGCGCATGATAGCCAAGCCGAGCTGGCATTCAAGCGCCATGGCGATAAATGGCTGTGCAATATGTATTTAATTGCAAGGCAGCGCTTAAATGTTTTGGGTGTGACTGAGGTTTACGGTGCGAGCGTGAATGAGGATTTTTGTACCTATAGCGATGAGGCGCGTTTTTTCTCGTTCCGGCGCGATAATGTTACCGGGCGCATGGCGAGCATGATTTGGCT
>Ga0208882_1000418_pt1 | contig 19175 bp, 13 predicted proteins | sample LakWasMet14_LOW5_2_FD_183862 | JGI IMG/M metagenome (GOLD analysis project Ga0208882, IMG submission 183862) | Freshwater sediment methanotrophic microbial communities from Lake Washington under simulated oxygen tension - Sediment Metagenome... | ecosystem: Environmental > Aquatic > Freshwater >...
GCCTCTGAACTGGTACATGCAGTCAACCGGCTAGCTTCAGGGCGCATGTACATCACCGAAGACGTGGCGGAAGAACTGGCGCTCTCAAGCATGCATACCGTGCCTGTCAAGCAGCATAATTTGTTATCAGACCGCGAATATCAGGTGTTCCTGAAGCTGGCTTCTGGTAAAACCATCACGGAAATTTCAGAAAGGCTTAACCTCAGTTTAAAAACGGTGAGTACGTATAAAGCACGTATTTTCCAGAAACTGTCGCTTAACAGTGTGTACGATGTATGCAGGTATGCTTTAGAACACAAATTGCTTGATCAAATTGATAATTCATCAGGCTGATTCTGTGGGGTTGGCTTTGTTTATAAAATCAGGCAATCAGCACAAGTATGCTGCCGGATATCATCACTAAACACGCCAACAGTTTTCTCGCGATATGCTGTTCATTAAAGACTTTATAGCCAACAAAAACCTGAATGACCATGCCGAGCTGAAACAGTGCGAGGGCATAGGCAACCAGCATTCCGGATAACAACAGCAGCGTAAAATATTGCATCACAAATACCATGATGCCAATCATGAAAATAGTATGAATATGCTTTCCCGATGCTTGCAGGTTGTATCTGATTCCATTGCCTGAAAATATCAGGTTGCTCATCAGTACCAGCGGAAACCCCATCAGCGACCAAAGTACCACTGTCTCCAAAGCCCCTCCGTAAACAACCGAGTTCTTTAGAAAAATTGTGCCTATGGAAAACAGCGCGATTGAAAGAAAACGTGCCTGGACACCCTGGTCTTTCAAAAGATTGAGCATCCTGCCGGTATTTACCTGCCTTGATGAAGGGGTCAGGAAAAAACTTCCGACCATGATGACAGCGACACCGGCCAGGCCTTGCGCACTTGGAATCTCATTGAGGAATACGATTGCCAGCAACAGTGAGCAGACAACTTTGTAAGCGTTAAGCGGGCCAAAAACCGACAGGTCGGTTTTAGATAACGACATCACCAGAAACAGCCAGCCTCCAACATCCAGAAGCGATGCAAGCAGCACGTTGAGCCAGAATGCATTGCTGAGTTCGCTGACATTGATCATCCACAATAATGGTGCCGCGATAAGGCTTAAGACAAAATAAGTTGCCGCTACAATATAAAACGGGTGCAGGCCTTGGTGTGATAATTTTTTTTGATAAACATTGGAAGTGATCGAAAATATTAAACGGCCAAGTATGTAAACTAATTCCACTGCGCAAATTCCAAGGGGGGAGGGGTTCCGAATCCGTGTATTTTAACCCACTGCTGTCATCATGCTGTAATGCAGTCGGGTTTAATTGATTTGCCGGCTTTTGCGCGGTAAAGCTGATACAGGCTCAGGCCAGGTGTTTACAATTTTTATGTATAAAGTTTCTACTATCGGCAGTTTCCTAGCGGTGCCAGTAAGTTAGCGTGCCTATCCCCATGCCGCCCACAAAGTTATCCACAAAAACTGTGGAGTCATTGATTCAATGGAAAATGCACCGCACAACGTTCACAACAGGCTGATAAGTACATGATTGTTTTATGAAACCTGGATTTCTTCAGAACAGCCAGGCACCCGTTATGGCTGCACCCCCCAAAAGGCAATCCATGCCGGGCATTGAATGAATTCAGAGCGGAACCGCTAAAGACTGGATGTTACTGATGATATTTTTTGAGCCTATTTTCTGCGTAATGCCTGAACGCGTCATTTTTTCCATGATATTCGGGCGCACTTCGCACAGCACCAGCCGGGTATGATTACGTTCACAGTTTTTCATCAGTTCTTCAAAAGCCTGCAAACCTGATGCGTCAATAATCGGCACGTTTTTCATGCGCAGCACCAGGATATCGGCATGGGTATGCGCATGCTCCAGTGCACTCATCAAACGCTCGGTTACGCCAAAAAAGAAAGGGCCCTCCATGCTGTAAACCGCTATATTCTCGGGCAGTATGAAATGGGAATCACCGGTTTCCCGCACCAGGTCATCTATAGACTGGTGATGGATGCTTACCGCTTCACTCATGCGTTTCATGAACAATAGCGCCGCCAGCATTACGCCGATATTGACGGCAGCTACCAGGTCAGTGAATATCGTGAGCAGAAAGGTTATCAGAAGCACGGCGACATCGGCTCGCGGAGCTGTGCGCACCAGGTGCCAGAAACGATGCATTTCACTCATGTTGTAGGCGACTGCAAATAATATTGCAGATAAGGCACACAGTGGTATGTGCGCGGCTAATGGCGCAAAGACAATCACGATAACAACCAGCGTTAAAGTGTGAACGATGCCCGCCAGCGGGCTGGATGCGCCGTTGCGGATATTGGTGGCTGTTCGTGCAATGGCGCCGGTAGAGGCGAAGCCGCCAAACAACGGGGAAAAAATATTGGCGAAGCCCTGGCCAACCAGTTCCTGATTAGCGTCGTGCCTGGTACCGGTCATGCTGTCAGCTACCACCGCGGATAACAGCGACTCAATAGCGCCCAGCAATGCGATGGTAAAGGCAGGCCCGATTAGCTGCAGCACTTGCGAAAAACGAACAGGCAAGAATTGGAAGCTGGGTAAACTTTGCGGAATGCCGCCAAAAGCTGAGCCTATTGTAGCGACGCCTTTAAATTCGAAAGCCGCCTGTATGACAGTAGCCGCCACCATAGCAACTAACGGGGAGGGAATGCGTTTAAAAAACCTGGGGGAATAAATAACCAGCAACAGCGTGAACACTGCCAGCAGTGCCGTTTCAGGATGCAGGCTGGGCAGAGCTGCTACTAGATCCCAGATTTTTTCATGGAAATGCTCTGCGCCCGGTTCCGGTTTCAGGCCTAGAAAATCTTTCCACTGGCCAACCCAGATAATGACCGCGATGCCGCTGGTAAAGCCAACGATTACCGGAGCCGGGATGTATTTGATGACGGCGCCGAAGCGCACCAGGCCCATTATCAGCAGGATGACACCGGCCATCAAGGTCGCCATTTGCAGGCCGGCAATACCGTATTTGGCTGTGATGCCTGCCAGAATCACAATGAATGCGCCGGTAGGGCCTGATATCTGTACGCGGCTGCCGCCCATTAACGAGCTGATACCGCCGGCGACGATTGCCGTGTAGATGCCTTGCTCCGGTTTTGCGCCGCTTGCGATAGCAAAAGCCATTGCTAACGGTAGCGCCACAATGCCAACGATGATGCCCGCCAGCAGGTTGTTCGCCCAATGCGATTTCTTAAGTAAACCTGCACGTTTGGCTTCCAGAAGGGCAATCATCTTTTAACTTGGATATTTTGATTTTGAAAGTTGATAGTAGCACTCCGAAGCCATGACCTCAATTGTCGTAAGGGCTTCGCGCATACTTTTGTTGATGCCGGATACGATTGAGTAAAGCTGACGGCCATGGCATGATAAAATTCACCCCTATGAATGAAAGTAAACCGCTACAGTTAATCCCCGCAAATTTTGATACAGCACTACAAGCCTGCATGCTGGCAGATCGCTATGTGTTGCGTCGCAAGGTGCAGGAAGTCAAAACCCTGCAAAAATCAGGCGACGAGAAGTCACTGGCCAGGGCACAGCGCCTGGCCAATGAGGTTGTGCAGAAGCTGCATGTTTCACAGAAAAAATATCAGCAGCGGTTAACAAGCCTGCCCAAGCCGGAATATCCCTTGGAACTGCCGGTCAGCGGCAGGAAAGATGAAATTTCTGCGGCTATTATTAAAAATCAGGTGGTGATTGTCTGCGGTGAGACCGGCTCCGGTAAAACAACGCAATTACCTAAAATCTGCCTCGAATTAGGCCGTGGCGTTTCGGGCTTGATCGGTCACACCCAGCCGCGCCGCATTGCAGCACGCTCGGTAGCCAGCCGTATTGCACAGGAACTCAAAAGCCCTCTGGGTGAGGTTGTTGGCTATAAAGTGCGTTTTAACGATAAGCTGTCAGAGTCCAGCTACGTGAAGCTCATGACGGACGGTATTCTGCTCGCAGAAACCCAGGGCGATAAATTCCTCAATGCCTATGACACGATTATTATTGATGAGGCGCATGAGCGCAGCCTGAATATTGATTTTCTGCTGGGTTACCTGAAACAGCTTTTGCCAAAGCGCCCGGATTTAAAAATCATCGTCACTTCCGCCACGATTGACGCTGATCGTTTCTCCAAACATTTTAACGGTGCCCCGGTGATTGAAGTCTCAGGCCGCACTTATCCGGTTGAAATTCGCTATCGCCCATTAGGGGCGGCAGGTTTCCGTGCCAGGGAAATTGCCGAGGCGGAAAACACGCAGTTTGATCTTGAAGACGAGACAGACTTTTTGACTGAAAATATTTCCAGTGGAAATATTTTGGGCATCGCGCGTAAAGCTAAAACCGAAGCACGCTGGCTGGAAGAAGACGACGAAGAAGAGGCGATTGAAGAAGCAATTCTGGATGCCGCCGATGACCTGCTCCGACAGGGTGATGGTGACATTCTGGTATTTTTGCCGGGAGAGCGCGAGATTCGTGATGTGGCTGACCACCTGCGTAAATATCAGGGCCGTTCTGCTAAGCTCAAGCATATTGAAGTGCTGCCGCTGTTTGCACGCCTGAGCATTGAAGACCAGCAGAAGATTTTCAAGAGCCACAGCAGCCGGCGCATAGTGTTGGCGACCAATGTGGCGGAAACTTCACTCACTGTCCCGGGTATTAAATATGTGATCGATGCCGGATTGGCACGGGTCAATCGTTATAGCCCGCGCGCCAAGGTCGAGCAATTGCAGATCGAGAAAATCAGCCAGGCAGCTGCCAAGCAGAGAGCGGGGCGCTGCGGCCGTGTTTCAAACGGCATCTGCGTGCGCCTGTATTCAGAGCAGGATTTTAATGGCCGCCCGGAGTTCACCGAGCCGGAGATTCTGCGCAGCTCGCTGGCTGCCGTTATCCTGCGCATGGCAGCTTTACGTCTGGGCGATGTCACGGAGTTTCCATTCATCGAGGCGCCAAGCTCCAGGCTGATTGCAGATGGCTACCTGTTGCTGCAGGAGCTGGGGGCTGTGGATGCCCACCGCCAGATTACCGAAACCGGATTGCAGCTGGCCAAGCTGCCGCTGGACCCGCGCGTCGGTCGCATGATACTGGCGGCTAAACGCGAGCATTGTTTAAGAGAAATCCTGATTATTGCCAGCGTGCTGAGCATTCAGGACCCGCGCGAACGGCCGATGGATAAGCGCGAGGCTGCAGACAACGCGCATGCTAAATTTGCCGGTGAGGGCTCCGATTTCATGAGCTATCTCAAATTGTGGGACTTTTTTGACAATGCACTGAAAACGAAAAAATCCAATAAAGATTTACTCAATCAATGCCACAGTAATTTCCTGTCTTTCCTGCGGCTTAAAGAGTGGCGTGAACTGCACGGCCAGTTGCTGGACATCGTATCCGAGATGGAATTCAAGCTCAACGAAAAAGAGGCTGATTTTGAGCAGATCCATAAAGCGCTACTCGCCGGCTTGCTCGGCAACATCGGTTTTAAAGATGGGGAAAGCGAGTCTTATGCAGGCGCACGCGGCATCCGTTTTCATATCGCTCCCGGTTCTACACTTAAAAAACAACGCCCGAAATGGGTCATTGCGGCAGAACTGGTCGATACCAGCAAGCTGTATGCGCGCTGTGTAGCTAAAATCGAGCCGGACTGGATCGAGCCTTTAGCACGCGGCCTGACCGAAAGCCATTACTCTGACCCGCGCTGGGACAGGAAAATGGGCATGGTGAACGCATGGGAACGCGTGAGCCTGTACGGCTTGACGATTATTCCTAAGCGACGCATCCATTATGGCCCGATTGACCCTAAAGAATCGCGCGAGATTTTCATCCGTGAAGCACTGGCCAATGGCGAGTTCGATACACGCGCTGCATTCTTTACCGCAAACGAACGCCTGATTGCCGAAGTGGAAGAACTGGAACACAAGGCACGTCGGCAGGACGTGCTGGTAGACGAGCATCAGCTGTTTACATTCTACGATGCCAAAATTCCTGCCGATATTTATAACGCCGCCAGTTTTGAAAAATGGCGTGCGGAAGCTGAGAAGATTAATCCTAAATTGCTCTACCTGACACGTGACGACCTGATGCGTCACGGTGCGGATGCGATTACCGCCGTGCAGTTCCCTGAAAAGATCATGCTGGATGGCGTTGAAGTTTCGCTTAAATACCGTTTTGAACCCGGCCATGTGCTGGATGGCGTGACCGCGACGATTCCGCTGGCATTGCTGAATCAGTTGAATCCGGTGCAGACCGAGTGGCTGGTGCCGGGCATGCTGCGTGAAAAGTTAACCTACCTGATCAAGGCACTGCCTAAAACTTTCCGCCGCGTATGTGTGCCGGTGCCTGAATTTGTGACCGGCTTTCTGGAAAAAAACAAAGTGGGCGCGGGGTCGATTAAGCCAACGCTGGCTGCCTATATCCAGCATGCAACGACCCTGAAGATTTCCGCTGAAGACTGGACGGATGAAACACCTGCGCATCTACTGATGAACATCAGCGTGGTGGATGACGCCGGGCGTGAACTGGCAATGGGGCGCGACTGGAATGCGCTGAAAAAACAGCTGGGCTCAGCTGCGCAGCTGACTTTCCGCAACGCTTCACCAGATATTGAAAAGACCGGCCTCAAGCAATGGGATTTCGGCGACCTGCCGCAAACCCTGAGCTTTGAGCGCGATGGTTTGAAGGTGACAGGTTATCCGGCGCTGGAAGATGACATGGATACCGTTTCGGTGAAGCTGTTTGATACCAAGGCTGAGGCGGAGCAGAGCCATCGTAAAGGCGTGTGCCGTCTGATGCGCTTTGAGCTGAAAGAGCAGATGAAGCAGCTGGAAAAAAGCCTGCCCAATTTCAACCAATATGCGCTGACGCTGCGTAATGTCATGTCGCCGGAAGACCTGCGCGAAGATATGGTAACGGCGATTGCCGACCGCGCCTTCATTGGGGAGGATGATTTGCCACGCACCAATGCTGACTTTATGAAGCTGAAGCAGCGTGCCCGGACAAGGCTACCGGCTGTGACTGAGGCTGTGGCAAGGCAGGCGCAGGCGATTGCGACCGAGTATCAGCTGCTGATGCAGAAACAAGGCCAGATGGCAGCAACCGTCAATCGATTAAAGCGTGACCTGGAACAGCAGGTCGGTTTGCTGGTATACAAAGGCTGCTTTACACAAACGCCGTGGGAATATCTGCAAAATATCCCGCGATATTTAAAGGCTCTGCGTTTGCGCATCGAAAAACACCCGGCTAATCCGGAGCGCGATGGCAAGAATGCCGGCAGTGTCGGTTTGATCTGGCAAAAATGGCAGGATAAAATCAATGCATTGAATCAGGCGCATCTGGATATTCCGCAGCAACTGCTGGATTTCCGCTGGCTGATTGAAGAACTGCGCGTATCGCTATTTGCGCAGGAACTAAAAACGCCTTTCCCCGTCTCGATTAAGCGCCTTGAAAAAATTTGGCAGGATATGCGTTTTTAGACACTCATGCGGCTTGATAACCACACTCAAAATTTGAATCATAGCTTTGCTCACTTATCTGAGCCGAGCTTGAAGGCAAATAGCGGCGATCATCACTTCCATATCAGGATCAGCCGTAATACGCTGCTTGCAATTGTATTTTCGCTTTTATTGCATGCCTTGATTTTTTTTGCTGTGCCTCAGATCAAGTTTGATAGCCCGCCATCTGCACCGGCGAGCACTATTGAGGTAAGCCTGGCTCCGCTTAAAATGCCCAGCCAGGTGATCGAGCCGGTGCAGGAGTTGCAGCAGCCCGCCGTGGAGCCTGTACCACAGGTAACCGCGCCTGAACCTGAAACGGCTGCCCCTAAAATAATCGCGCGGAAACCGGCGCCTGATAAAAAGCCGCGTTTTGTCGTACCAACGCCACCTGAGCCAAAAGTTAAACCGGAGCTGAACAAGCGTACTGCCAAAGAGCCTGAGGCTAAGGAGTTGCCGGTAGAGCAGCAGTACACGGATATGGCTGCTTATGTAAAAGCGATGCAGGCAAAGCGCGTGGGTTCAGAGTCAGTGGCCGCGCAGATTAACGCAGAAGCTGCCGCGCGTGAGCGTGGCCCGACTGAAGCGCAATTAAGGGATGAGCGTGTTAAAAACAACCTTAAATACGGCACTAACGGTATTTTTGAAATTACCAGCCTGAGCTCCCGTAATGCTACTTTTGCCTTCCGGGGCTGGACTAATGATTACAGCAGTTCCAGGCGGCAGTTTTACGAGGTGGAAGCAACCGGCGAGCAGGATGTGCGCCTGCTGATGATCAGGCGCATGATTGAATTGATTCGTGAGCATTATGATGGCGACTTTAACTGGGAGTCGCACCGCCTGGGTCGTTCGGTAGTGCAATCAGCTCGGCTGGAAGATACTGCCGGCCTTGAGGATTTTCTGATGATGGAGTTTTTTGGCACTAATTATAAAAGCACCCGCTACTGAATCAGCTCTTCTCATTTTCTAAAGCACGTCGATATTCTTCGAGCTTTTTTTCATAATCCACAGCATCGCCATATTCCAGAAATCTGTCATAGCGCGAATGAGTGCCTAAGATTTTCCTTGCATGTTTGATCGGGCAGAAGTATTGCTCGGTTCTTGCAATCACTTCACTGACATAAGCAATCATGCCGTTGCCATACGCACAGTAGGTGCAATGGAACTTTTCTATAAAATTCAGGTAGTTAAGCTGTAATCTGTCGTAGACGATGTAATCGCTGCGGCGTACCCGTTTAATGCCGTAAATCGGAAAGCAGGTGAACTGGTAAAAGCTGACAAAGAAGTCCGTAATCAGTAACGGAATAATCATGGAGTAAATGATAGGGCCGGTAATCAGATTCTGCGGCCGGTAAGTGATCAGCCAGCGAAAAAAGTTGGTTTTTAATCGTTTATGCGTTTCTTTGATCGACTGTTCAAACTCTACGCGCTTGCCTTTTATCTGGAAAAACATGCTGGTTTGCTGTTCGTTTAATGCAATACGCAAATCGTCTTCAAGTTCTGTGATTTGATTGAGTATTTGCTGAATACGATCGTTCATATACATTCCTTATTTGTTTGCAGGCTAGTATAACCCTAACTCAAGTCTTGCATGTCCGGCGTTTTAATATGCATGTTTTTTAGTATTTTTTACAATTGGCAAAGAGTATACAAATCGGTATACTCAAGCAATACGCAACTGATATTAACCAGAAAGCCCTTGCAATGTTCAAATCAAAAAAATTGGTAACGTCTATGCTGGCGCTCAGTACGATGACACTTGCAGCTTGTGCCGGAGTAGCCGCTAAACACTTCACCGATAGTAAAGAGTGGCCGGGGTTCGGACGCGATTACACTAACCAGCGCATGTCTCCGCTCACCCAGATCAACACCGCGAATGTTGAAAAACTTGGCCTGGCATGGCAGTTTAAATCCGGTGTTGCTGCCAGTTTTCAGGCGACGCCTATTGTTGTCGGAGGCGTGATGTATGTGTCGCTGCCCTATAATCATGTGGTGGCGCTGGATGCCAGAACCGGCAAGGAGTTATGGCGTTACCGGCACGAGCGTAAAGCCAACTGGAAACTGTGCTGCGGCCCGGCCAATAGAGGGGTGGCTGTCAGTGAAGGCAAGGTGTTCATAGGCACAGTAGATGCGAGGCTTGTTGCGCTTGATGCAAAAACCGGCGCAAAGATATGGGATATCAATGTCGCGGATGATACTGCATTGACGGAAAATACCGGTTCATTAAGTAAAGCTGATGTAAAAAGCCAGAAAGACACTTATGGCGGTACCGGCATCGGTATCGCGATGGCACCGGTCGTTTATCACGGCAAAGTCATTGTAGGGGTAACCGGTGTCGGTTACGGCCTGCACGTGGATACACCGCGGATCGATGCGCCATTAGGCGCTGTAATCGGCGTGAGCGGACTTTATGGCCGCCCGGGCTTTCTTGCTGCATACGATGTGAACAGCGGTAACCGCGTGTGGCAGTTTGATACGATACCATCACAGGGCTGGGAGGGCATTTTTGCCGCCGCAACTTCAGATGGTATCTCGCTGAACAGGGACATCGCGGCAGAAAAAGAAAGTGCCAGAAACCATCCGGATGCCTGGCGCTATGGCGGAGGTTCCGCCTGGAGTACCCCTGCGATTGATATCAAGACGAATACGCTGTTTTTCGGTACGGGCAACCCATCGCCGCAGATGAACGACATTTCACGTCCCGGCGATAACTTATACACCGTTTCACTTGTGGCGCTGGATACTGAAACCGGCAAGCTCAAATGGCATTACCAGCAGGTGCCGCATGATGTCTGGGGTTATGACCTGGCAAGCCCGCCGGTGCTATTTGATTATATCCGGGATGGCAGGAAGATTGCTGCAGTCGGCCAGGCCGGAAAAACAGGCTGGTATTACGTGAACGACAGGGCGACCGGTGCGCTGCTCATGAAGTCTGAAGCCTTTGTGCCGCAAAAGAACCTGTTTGCGAAAGCGACTAAAGAAGGCACTGTGCTTTATCCAGGTATTCTGGGGGGCTCCAACTGGAGCCCGAGTGCTTTGGATGACCAAAGTCAGACCGCTTATGTTGCCGGAATTCATGCGCCAATCAAATATACTTTGGTTGAAGAGCCAGCAAAAGATGGTTTGCCGCCAATCCGTTATGCATCGTCAGAGCCTACAAAAGACCCGAGATGGGGCACGGTTTCTGCGATTAACCTGGAAACAGGTAAAATCCGCTGGCAGGTAAAAACAGCACAGCCATTGATGGGCGGGGTTCTGGCAACCCGCGGCGGCTTACTGTTCATGGGAGAGGGCGATGGCAGCTTTAATGCCTACAATAGCAGCACCGGCCGCCTGCTGTGGCAGAGCAAAGCCGACGCCGGCGTCAATGCGCCGCCAATCAGTTACGAAATTGACGGTGTGCAGTATGTAGCAGTCGCTGCCGGAGGTAATGCTATATTCGGCTTTACTGCAGGTGATAATATACTGGTGTACACGTTAAGGAAATAAAGCCTGATTCAATGATATCCGTGATCTTTAAACGCTTATTGCTGGCCTGTTTGATCGCATGCGCGGCAACCGCCTGCGACCGCGACTACCAGCATGTTCCGTTACCGGCTACTTCCAATGTTGTGATTCTGGGTGATAGCCTTACTTATGGAACCGGCGCGGGCAGCGGGGAAGACTATGCCAGCCTGCTGGCAGGCAATACCGGCTGGAATGTGATCAATGCAGGTGTGCCCGGCAATACATCTTCTGATGGCCTGGCGCGCCTTGCATATTTGCTGGAAGCGCATGAGGCCGGTGAGCAGAAGATTGACCTGCTGATTATTGAGCTTGGCGGTAACGATTTCTTAAAACACGTGCCGGAACCTGAAACAGTGAACAACCTCAAGTCCATACTGAATCAGGCCAAAGCCCGCAGCATCCAGACTGCATTAATTGCCATTCCGGAATTCAGCCCGGTAGGCGCTGCATTCGGAGCGCTTTCAGACCATCCGCTATACGAAAAACTGGCTGAAGAAACCGATACGCCTTTGATCGAAGACCTGTTTTCTGACGTACTGGCAAAAAACAGCCTTAAAGCCGACCCGATTCATCCGAATGCAGAAGGCTATCGCCTTGTGGCAGCTGAGTTGCAAAAAGCATTGATGGATTTAGGTTTTTTGAAGCAGAACTAAGGTTCTATCGATGCTTTATTTTCAGGTAAAGCACGATGCAGGCGAGTATCAGCGTAATGCTGTTGGCCACAATGATAGGCCAGCTGCTAATGAGCAGTCCGTAAACCAGCCAGCCCAGTACGCCCAGGCTGAACATGCCGTACATAGGGAGTGATATTCCCGACAAGTCGCGGGTTTTCAGCGAGTGCAGCGCCTGCGGCACAAATGCTGCGGTGGTCAGTGCTGCTGAGCAGTAGCCTATGAGGTCGGTCGTTGTATCCATCTTTTTATAATGCCGGTATTTGTTTCAGGTTATTCAAAAGGTGATGCCGCATTGCGTTCTCAGCGTTTGAGTAAACGCTGAACCGGGATTACGAGCATCAGGGCAAGTGCGCCAGCTGCAACGCCAAACAAGCCGTTTAACAGTGTCGGTACCAGCCATTGCAGAAAGCCATTGTTCACGCCCTCTGCCGCGTGCTCGATCCAGTGATGAATGGCCGGTATGCCATGTGTGAGTATGGCGCCGCCAACCAGAAACATCGCGGCAGTACCGACTACTGACAGTGTTTTCATCATGTAAGGTGCGAATTTCAGGATACCGAACCCTAATTTTCTTTTTAATACAGCAAGCAGGTTCTCGCCTTTGCATTGCGCCAGGTACAGTCCGCCATCATCCAGCTTGACGATACCTGCCACCAGGCCGTAAACGCCAACAGTCATGATGATGGCAATGCCGACCAGCACCATGACCTGATTGCTGAAAGTGGCTGTGGCAACTGTTCCCAGTGTAATGACGATGATCTCTGCCGATAATACAAAGTCGGTACGGATCGCGCCTTTGATTTTATCCTGCTCGGTTTCTTCAGTGACGATTTCATTCGGGTTGGTTGTTTGTTCCGGATTCAGGTGCTTGGCTTCTTCATGAAGGAATAATTTATGGTAGAGCTTCTCTACACCTTCAAAGCATAAGAATAAGCCGCCCAGCATCAGAAGCGGAATAACCGCCCATGGCGCAAGCGAGCTGATCGCCAGTGCCAGCGGCACCAGGATCACCTTGTTAATCATTGAACCTTTGGCGACAGCCCAGATGACCGGCAGTTCGCGGTCGGCATTCACGCCGTTTACCTGTTGTGCATTCAGAGCAAGGTCATCCCCGAGTACGCCGGCAGTTTTTTTGGCTGCAACTTTTGTCATGACCGACACATCGTCGAGTATGGTTGCAATATCATCTATCAGGGTTAAAAGACTAGCGCCGGCCATAAGTAATATTCCTGTTAAGGTGTTTTTTTTGTGCTGTGAATTATAACCAATGAATGTTTAAACACTTCCCTTAAATCAAAAAATATATGATGGATGTTAATCATGATGCAAACATGCGCTGTGGACTATAATCAAGCTAACAGGTCGTAGAAAAGAAAGCACTTGATTATGCAAGAACAAAAAAGCGAGCAATGGACACTGGAAATTAAAGGTATGACCTGCGCATCATGCGCCGGCCGTGTGGAAAAAAGCCTGCTGAAAGTGCCGGGTGTCGTCACGGCGGAAGTGAACCTGGCACTCGAAACTGCACAGGTGACAGGCTCCGCACAAGACATTACACCAGACAAGCTGGTGGCTGCAGTCGTCGCTGCGGGCTATCAGGCACAGCCGTTAAATCTCGATATAGAACAGCCGGCCTCTATGGTGGAGAGCCAGGCCGCCGCTTATAGCTGGTGGCCTGTTGCTGTTTCCACCGTGTTATCTTTACCCCTGGTATTGGACATGGTTTTCGAGTGGCTGGGCTGGACATTCTGGCAATGGCATATTTCCGGCTGGCTGCAATGGGCACTGGCAACACCGGTGCAGTTCTGGCTGGGCTGGCGCTTCTATAGAGCCGGCTGGCATGCGCTGAAAGCAGGTAGCGGCAATATGGATCTGCTTGTCGCAATCGGCACGTCCGCGGCTTATGGTTTAAGCGTTTACCTGTTGTTGAATTCAGCACATGCCGGAATGAGCCATCTTTATTTCGAAACATCTGCCATCGTCATCACACTGGTTTTGCTGGGTAAATGGCTGGAAACACGTGCTAAATCAAAAACAACGGAAGCGATTCGTGCGCTGAACGCCCTGCGACCAGAACGTGCCAGCGTGATTCGTGATAACCAGGAACTGCAAGTTCCTATCGCAGCTGTCAGGCTGGGTGACTTGGTGATGGTGCGCCCGGGCGAGCGCGTGGCTGTGGATGGGATGATCAGGCAGGGTGACAGCCAGGTGGATGAATCTTTAATCACCGGTGAAAGCCTCCCGGTTGTGAAAAAGGCAGGGGATAAAGTCACCGGCGGCTCTATTAACGGTGAAGGATTATTATACGTCACCACGACGGCGCTGGGTAATGAATCAGTGCTGGCGCGCATTGTGCGCCTGGTAGAGTCGGCGCAGGCCAAAAAAGCCCCTATACAGCGCCTGGTAGACAAGGTCAGTGCGGTTTTTGTGCCCGTAGTCATCGTGGTTGCACTGGTCACATTAATGGCCTGGGGACTGATCGGCGGAGATTGGCAGGTTGCCATACTCAACTCTGTGGCGGTACTCGTCATTGCATGCCCATGTGCGCTTGGGCTGGCAACGCCGACTGCGATCATGGTGGGTACAGGTGTTGCGGCGCGGCATGGAATCTTGATTAAGGATGCCGAGGCGCTGGAGCTGGCGCATGCCGTAAAAACCGTGGCTTTTGATAAAACCGGAACATTGACAGAAGGGCGGCCCAAGCTGGTTGAATTGGTATCAGTCACTGATGATGAAAACCAGGTGCTGGCAATGGCTGCCAGCCTGCAAGCCGGCAGTGAACATCCGCTGGCAAAAGCGGTAATCAGTGCTGCACATGATAAAGGCCTGGTATTGCAGACGGCTGAAGGCGTACATGCCATTTCAGGTAAAGGCTTGAAAGGCAAGGTCGCCGGGCTGGAACTGGCTTTGGGTAATGCCAGCCTGATGCAGGATCTGGTGATTGATATTGCCGCACTGCAGGTACAAGCCAATGCGCTGCAGAATGAAGGGTATAGCGTGTCATGGCTTTGCGTGCTGGATCATGCGCCGCGGCTGTTAGGCATGCTTGCTTTCGGTGATACATTGAAACCGACTGCCGCCAGGGCAGTTGCCAGCTTGCAGCAGCAGGAAATTCTGACCGTGCTGATTTCCGGAGATAATCAGGGCAGTGCATCGAATGTTGCAAAGAAGCTGGGGATTGATAAGTTTTATGCGCCGGTTTTACCCGAAGACAAGGCGAACATTGTTAAAGAGTTAAAGCAGAATGCGGGTTTGGTGGCTATGGTCGGGGATGGCATCAACGATGCACCTGCATTGGCAGAGGCCAATGTCGGCATAGCCATGTCAAGCGGTACCGATGTCGCCATGCATGCCGCAGGCATTACCCTGATGCGAGGAAACCCGGCATTGGTCTCCGATGCAATTGATATTTCCAGGCGCACTTATGTCAAGATCAGGCAAAACCTGTTCTGGGCATTTGTTTATAACGTCGTGGGTATTCCACTGGCTGCGCTTGGTTTTTTAAACCCGGTGATTGCAGGCGCGGCGATGGCATTGAGTAGTTTCAGTGTTGTTTCCAATGCGTTAACACTCAAGTTGTGGCAGCCAAAAGCGGATGAGTGAGGATTGCCTGTCATGCATGCGTTGCCTGGGCTCTTATCGCCATGATTCGGCAACTCATGCATGAAATAATCTTATAGCTAAAATGTTTCATAGTTGAAACATTCAGGGCGTGATTTTATTTTTTTAGCGGCAATATTCTCGTCAGGGTGTTATCTTTCCTGATGTGGTGATGATACAAAGCTGCCAGTACATGTGCCGCTATGAGGTAGTAGCCTATAACACCGATAGTTTCGTGAATTTCTTTCAGCGATTTTGCCAGTTCTTTATTTTCACTTGTCAGTGCCGGCAGTTCGAGGCCGAAAAACGGAATTGGCTTTCCGGCAGCGCTTAATATCAGCCAGCCTAATATCGGCATTGCAATCATTAAGCCATAAAGCGCAAGATGTCCGAGTTTTGCAGCAAGGTGCTGTGCAGGCGAAAGGTCTGGAGCAATGGTGGGGGTGGCAGATGTGACCCTTGCATAAATGCGTAATGTCACAAGCAGCAGCACACTTAATCCCAGCATGAAATGCCAGGCTTTCATCGCTTCGCGCGGGTCGCTGCCTTTAGGAAAGAGCTCGCGCAGTTCGATGGTTGCATAAACTGCGACCATTAATAGAAACATTAGCCAATGCAGTGCTATAGATAGCGTGCCATAACGTAGATTTGTGTTTTTCCAGGACATGATTTGCCTCGTCGAATATTGTGAGTGTTTATACCAGCAGGATAAAATGATAACAGTTAAACTTTCCCGGTTCTTTGCTATATTTAAAATTTACGGGAATTTTACCTAACTTAACATCTGGCAGATGTGGCGTGCTGATTGGCAGGGAAGGGACAATAGCATCTGTAGTTTCTTGCAACCAATGTCTGCCTGCACGCTGTACGGATAAAATAAAAAAGCCCTGAAGGTTATCAGGGCTTTTGGGATTCTGGCTCCTCAACCTGGGCTCGAACCAGGGACCTACGGATTAACAGTCCGGCGCTCTACCGACTGAGCTATTGAGGAATCGGTGGTATCACTCGAAGTTAAGCCCTGCACTGATGCAGGGCTTAAGTATTTGGCTCCTCAACCTGGGCTCGAACCAGGGACCTACGGATTAACAGTCCGGCGCTCTACCGACTGAGCTATTGAGGAATCGGTGAAGGCGCTATAATACTGACACGGCGGGGTTTGGTCAATCATTAGTAGACAAATTTTGGATAAATTTAATGAAAAAAACTAAAAAATATTTAATAGGGTTTGTCGCAGTAATTAGCATATTGATTGTTATACCTTTTTTCATTCCTCTCCGGTCTTATCTCGATAAAGCACAACGCATCGCGAGCGAAAAAATAGGCGCGCCTGTCACAATCACTTCGGGGCAATTGCTGCTGATTCCTACACCTCGTATCGTCGCCAGGGAAATATCGGTTGGCGAACATCAGGAACTCAGGCTGGATGAGGTTTCCATCATCCCGACCTTGGGTTCATTATTGTCTGAAACTAAAGTCATCGAAATAAAAATCACTAAGCCGGTCATTAAAAAAGCGGCTCTGGATATTATCTCGGCGCTCCCCGAAAGTCATGAAGAAGCCGATGCAGCACCTGATGCCGTCAATGTGAAGCGGGTAACGCTAAACGCACTGCAGCTGGACTGGCCGGGTATCAAATTGCCGGCATTAAACATGGATGTGCATCTGACCAGTGCCAATAGTCTTGAATCTTTAAGCCTGGAAACGATTGACGGTGTCATGAAAGCTGATGTAACGCCTAAAGATGAAGGGCATTTAATACTGGTAAACGCTGAAAAATGGACGTTGCCGGCAGGGCTGCCTCTGCTGATTACGCAAGCGTCTCTGGAAATGTATCTCAAAGGTAGCCAGCTTGATATTCCCAGGATTGATCTTGCACTATATAACGGTAAAGTGAGCGGTAATGCGAAGCTGTCATGGACTAAAGGCTGGCGCGCATCAGGCAAGCTGCAAGTGAATAACCTGTCTGTAAAAGAGCCCAGCAGCATGGTCAGCAAATCGGTTTATCTGAGCGGCAGCTTATCTGGCGATAGTGGTTTTTCCAGCATGGCAAAAGACGCTTCTGGATTGCAGGATAATCTTAATGCCAATTTTAAATTCAATGTCAAAGACGGCGTGCTGCATGGCTTGGACCTGGTGAAGTTAGCCAGCTTATTAACCAAGCAGAGTAGCGGCGGCGAAACGCAGTTTGATGAATTTTCCGGCGTTTTAAACGCAAAAGGCAAGCAGTATGTTTTGCGTGACATTAAAATGCGTTCAGGCTTTCTGGCCGCCTCAGGCGAGGTGAAAGTTAAACCGAGTAAAGAGCTTGATGGCGTGGTGGAAGTCGAGCTGAAAAAAGGGGTCAGCCTGGCTGCCATTCCTCTACAGGTTTCCGGAACGGTTGATAAGCCTACAGTGTTTCCTACCAAGGCTGCCATGGCTGGTGCTGTAGCGGGCACGGCAATTCTTGGGCCTGGCATGGGCACAAGCCTGGGGATTAAAGCGGGCGGGGCGGTAGATAAAATTAAGGGTCTGTTTCAAAGCGAGTAATCGTTGAAACAGACCCTTAAATTGACAGATAGAACCAGACGCTTACTTGAGCGCGCGCTCGATGCGGTCAAGTGCGTTACGCAGGTTATCCATCGAAGTGGCGAATGAGATGCGGAAGTAGCCTTCTGCACCGAATGCAGAACCCGGAACTACCGCAACATTAAATTCTTCCAGTAAGTAATCAGCCAGCGCCATATCGGTAGCGGCTTTGATTTTACCTGCCTTGAATAGGCTGTTAATCGCACAGCGCGCATCCGGGAAGGCGTAGAAAGCACCGCCAGCCATCAGGCAGCTTAAGCCCGGCATGGTGTTGAAACGGTCAACCACATATTGATGGCGCTCACGGAAAGCGGTGACCATAGGCACGATGCAATCCTGTGAACCTTCCAGGGCTGCCTGCGCAGCGACCTGTGAGATAGAAGTCGGATTGCTGGTGGATTGTGACTGCAGAATTTCCATTGCCTTGATAATGTAGGCAGGGCCCGCTGCGTAGCCTATGCGCCAGCCAGTCATTGAGTAGGCTTTTGAAACGCCATTCAGTACAATGCAGCGGTCTTTCAATGCCGGTGCTGCGTTCAGAATATTGTAGAACTTGTTGCCGGTCAGGTTCACGTGTTCATACATGTCATCGGTTGCTACAAATACGTGTGGGTGTTTCAGCAATACTTCACCTAAAGCTTTTAACTCTTCCAGTGTGTAAACCGCGCCGGTAGGGTTAGAAGGTGAGTTGATCATGAACAGCTTGGTTTTTGGCGTGATCGCCGCTTCCAGTTGCTGCGGTGTCAGTTTAAAGCCTTGTTCAATGCCGCATTCAACAATCACCGGTACGGCTTCAGCGACCAGTGCGATATCTGCATAAGACACCCAGTAAGGTGCCGGTACAATGACTTCGTCACCTTTGTTCAGGATAGCCAGGCACAGATTGAAAATTGTTTGTTTACCGCCAACGCCGGCAATTACTTCATTCAATGCATAGTCGAAGCCGTTTTCATTTTTGAATTTAGCGACAATGGCTTTTTTCAGGCCAGGAGTGCCTGCTACGGCTGTGTATTTGGTGAAACCGGCATCAATGGCTGCTTTTGCGGCATCTTTAATATGCTGCGGAGTATCAAAATCAGGCTCACCTGCCGCAAGGCCAATAATGTCGCGACCTTCAGCTTTATATCTGCCGGCTTTAGCGGTAATAGCAAGTGTAGGGGATTCTTTTATTGACTGGACGCGTAGTGATAATACTGAAGAGGGGTTTGCCTGGCCTTGAGCGGCTGATGATGACGTTGCCAAAATATGCTTCCTTAAAACAATTTATATGCAAATGGTTGAATATCCGCCATTTTACGCATAAAAATCACGAATAGGAATAATAAACAATC
>Ga0208882_1000423_pt1 | contig 18979 bp, 13 predicted proteins | sample LakWasMet14_LOW5_2_FD_183862 | JGI IMG/M metagenome (GOLD analysis project Ga0208882, IMG submission 183862) | Freshwater sediment methanotrophic microbial communities from Lake Washington under simulated oxygen tension - Sediment Metagenome... | ecosystem: Environmental > Aquatic > Freshwater >...
GCAGTTACCGCGATGTCACCGGCCCTAACCGTTTGCCGGCAAACACTTGGACCCACCTTGTAGCAACCTATGATGGATCATATCAGCGGCTTTATGTGAATGGCGTACAGGTTGCACAGAGCGCACAGAGTGGCCAGATTCAACAATCCAGCGGCGTCTTGCGCATCGGCGGAAACAGCGTTTGGGGTGAATATTTCGATGGCTATATCGATGAGGTGCGGATCTACAACCGGGCCTTAACCGCAACGGAAGTCGGCAACAATATGAAGACCCCGGTTAGTGCTGCCAGCGCTCCGCTGCAATTTATCATGGGCGACATAAATAAAGAGCCTTGGGTCGATTATCAACCCATGGGCAGGGCACAAGCGCATCAGGTAACGGCTACAAAATCCGCTTCAATAACCGAAGTGCAAGTTTATCTGGACGCCAGCGCAACCACTGCAAAGAAATTGGTTGCCGGCATCTATACGAACAGCTACGGCCATGCCAAGACTCTACTTGCTCAAGGTACGCTAAGTACACTTAAGCCTGGGGCTTGGAACGCAGTAACAATTCCTGCTGTTTCCGTAACCTCCGGCCAAAAATATTGGATTGCGATACTTGGAACGGATGGGCAAATCGGATTCCTCGATCGAGTGGGCTCGGGAACAGGGTTGATGGAAAAGAGTTCTTCCCGCTATCTGACGAGCTTGCCAGCAAGTTGGACTGCTTCGAGCTATGGATATAAAACCAATGCGTCCATGTCAATCTATGGAAATGGACATTAACACCACCGTATCACTGACAATTTAAACGGCATACCGGCGGACTGGTAGCAACCTACCACCTTTAGACCTAATCAATAACTCGATACATTTTTACAACTTATTACTATTAACTAGAGCAAATAACCATGAGTAACTTTTATTTATCAAGAGGTTTAAGATGAATATGTTGAAAACGGGAATCGCCATCATTAGTTTGGCAACTGGATTCTTTTGGACTTTGAATGCCAATGCAACGACAATTAATGCAGCCTCGTGTTCAAGCAGCGATGTTAGTAGCGCAATTGCTAAAGCATCAAATGGCGATACGGTTAGTGTGCCGGCTGGAAATTGTACCTGGCCTTCCAATATCTCTATTTCTAACAAAACGATCACTGTTCTGGGAGCGGGAGCAGGGAATACCGTCATCTCTACAGGTACTTTTACCCTTAATGACTCGGCGGCACGAATTAGTGGATTTACCTTCAATATCGGAACAGCCGGCGGCTTCCTTGTCACGGGTGCAAGCCGCGGTTTTCGGATCGATCACAACACCATTACGCGGTCGAATTATGAAGTTTGGTTCTTAGCCTATGGTCAATATGGCACTAACCGACCAAAAGGTCTGATAGATAACAACAATATTACTAAGGGCCGAATTGTGTTTTATGGCGAAGATAACTCTACCGGGGGGCGATACACATGGGCGTCCCCGCTGGACATGGGGAAAGATAACGCCATTTTTGTTGAGGCCAACACTATTACCTATCCTGATGGTAGCACTGGGGGCAGTTACCTTAATTCAACGGATGGTAACATGGGATGCCGTTTGGTCATCAGATTTAACACCATTAGTGGCGGGCGATTTGAATCACACGGCGTGCAAAGCGACAACCACAGAGCTTGTCAATTATGGGAATATTATAATAATACGATGACTAACCCTGCTACGCCAAACTATCGTCCATTTCTTATCCGTGGTGGAACGGGCATGATTTTCCATAACACAACAGATGGAAAGTTTATGGCGAATGACATCTATATTGATAACCTAAGATCGCATCAAGCAGATGTGTATTCTAATATGGCATGGGGTGCCTGCAATGGATCTTCGAAGGTTGACGGGAACGCTTCCGGGGGAGAAGGCTATTTCTGCCGCGATCAGATTGGAGCAGCCCAGGATGTATCTTTGTGGGATTATTCCAATACCGCTCCGGCCCAAACTAAGGCTCCCGCCTATATTTGGAGAAATACGCGCACCGATAAAGGGACTGAGCTAGTGACAACATTGAACTGTGTAGGAACCAGTACGGAATGTACTCGGCAGTCTACTAAACATATAGTCCTGAATCGAGATTACTTCACCTACAACGCTTCCTTCAATGGCACATCTGGGGTTGGTGAGGGGCCTCTGGCAAATCGCCCGGCAACATGCACAACAGGTGTTGGATATTGGGCTGTCGATCAAGGCGAATGGAACAGTAAGAATCCCGGCAATGATGGGCAACTTTATAAATGTACGACTACCAATACTTGGTCGCTATACTATACGCCATACCCTTACCCTCATCCTTTGGCAGGACAAAGCAGTAACCCTACGACTATATTGAGTCCTACAAATCTTAGGTTTCTATAGAAGAAGCTCAGGAAACGGAGCGTAAGCAAAGTGATGCCCTCCCCCGCGAGCCGGGGGAGGGTCCTGGTAATTGTCGCCAGACAACCTCTTCCAGAGCGCTGAGGTATTTATATCTGTTTAACGTGGAGTAATGGTTGAAAAGAACTCAGCCTCGTGATTGAATATTGTTCCATTTTGTCCTCAGGGCAATCAAAGTTACAACAAGCCATTTTGGAAGAAAGTAAGTTAGGGGGCGATGAAGTCGTAGTGCAAGTACAATTCGGCCCTTCATGGTAAGAGGAATGAAATACTTTGGAATGTCAATCTTCTGGAAACTATTGCTGCGCTTGAATTCGGATAAATTGTCGTCGCCTTTCTTGCCATAAGAAAAATTGCTGTAGACGAAATGGGAAAGATGTTTGTCGGAGCAAATATCTACGGCCTTGGCCACTAGCGCATTTGTGGGCGCCTTGTCACGATGACCTATCAACGACAGTATTTGCATTACCTCCGCATATGAACCGACGTAAACCATCTTGAGAAATCCGACTAATTCGTTGTTCAGGAAAGCGCCTATGAATTCCGATTTGTCCAGATATGTCGCATTCTCTCTTCTTACTGTCTCAATCTCCTTTCCATAATGCCAGAATTCTTTCCCTTGTCTAACGGGGGTCTCATTGTAAATCGAGCTAATTCCATTTACGAGTGCATCATCAAAGTCAACCACTCTTATCGTTATGCCACTCTTTTCAGCCTTCCGTACTTTGTTCCTCGCGTTCCCTTTGAGCTGGCTCATCCAATTCTCATAGGATGTTATCGGGATTGCAGCTACATTATCGTATTCGAAATAAAAATCGTATTGAGGTTTTGTATTAGGGAGCCGTTGTGAAAAGGTGAAAATATCGGCGGAGGACTTTGTTGTCTTCAATGCAGTGATTATAGCATTTGGATCAGTAACGCAGTTTGTTTGCCATGGCTCATCCTTGATGGTTGCTATTCTTAATAGCGTACCCGAAATAGCAATAGTAAAGTCTGCAATATTGATGGTTTTAACATCAATGTGTTTTCCTTTGATAGCCAACTGGTCTGTTTTAGTATGAGACGACAACATTATATTCACCTAGGTGTTGGGATATAGGGTATTAAATGGGGTGATTCTTCCATTCGAGGTTTTTCAGAGTACGGAGTAGGTCCCTTTTTCAAACCCACTGAAGCTCTCGAGAAAGTCATCACTCATCAGGTAGCCATGCTCAATTGCATTAACTGGGTGAGCCATCACTTCTACGATTGCTGTTGCTGCCAATTCCGTAACCCGGGTTAGCCGGTCATTTTGAAGACACTGAGAGAGCGCGAAGAAGTAATCCGTTAGTGGATGCCTTCGAGCGAGCGATTGATCGACCCAACTCCTATATGTTCTGTTTAAGCGCCCTTTCTCATGTGGCCAGAAGTAAAAATTCCGACGTACCTTCTCACCCTCGGCAATAACCCTGTCCAGCAGCATGTTCATACAAAGATGTTGGTGATGATGGCCGTCAATATGTGAGGGCGGCTTTCCATATAGACGCACGAATTCATCAAACTGGGCCTGATAAACATACTGAAACGCATCCCTCAGGACCGGGTTATAAATTAAGAAAGTATATTTATTAAAGGTGAGGTACTGAATAATGCGATCATGGTATTCCCTTAGTGATCTGACGCTCACTTCTCCTGAAAACCGCTGGGTCAGATTTAAATGTAGCCCAACATCGATCCCTGATTCTTTGGCTAGATCCGCTGCCCGCTCAGAATCATCCATAAAAACCATTGCACTAACGGACGTGATTCGCCCATTTCTATAACAAGACAAAGCAGCGTCCGTTTCAATTCGCGATCGCCCCCAGTCATCGGCATTAATAATGATCATGGCTTCACCAATAAGGTTATCTTCAATAAAGGCCTATGCTACTCAATGGATGCAATAACAGTCCATTGAGTAGCATAGGAGTAAGTTAACTCAGGGGATTCGATATTAAGCTTTTGATCCCTAACGCCACTCTATTAATTGCCTCTGCAAAAGTTCTGCAGTTAAAACACGGTGTATCTCAGACGTGTAATTCCGTTTTCCTTCGATGTGACTATTGACCATCTCTTCCAAAAATCGCCCGTTGATATAGGATCTATTGAGTGAACGCGAATCCAACAAAATGTCTTTTAGATACTCAGATAAGCTGTCACGATACCAAACGCGAAAGTGGCAGAACTTATGCCTGCCGAGAAACAGCCGTTCCAAGTGCAACGGAGATAACATGTGATCGATTCCTGTCAGCCATTGTGGCATACCATAATCATAGGCATACTCCGCCTTCGCTGTGAATTCTTGGTAAAGGTGACGAGATTTGGTGATAACCGGATTGGAGCTATATGCAAGTCCCCGGTCGGTCGGTATACTTGCCAACTGCATATTTCCGTCCGCGATGAGACGGAACGACGAATCCTGGCTTAGAGCTAGTTCCGGTGGTGCCTGATACATAAGAGAAACGAGCTCATTGTCAAGATAGGGTGATCGCAAGGTGAGTTGAGATTGTTCCAAGGCAAACCGAGAATAATGGTGCCAAGGAACCTGCTTGAATGCTATGAATGACACTTTATGGCCCTGGCGCTCTCTGCCATAAGTGATTGCAGCCGTTTTAACTAGCCGCGAGAATTCTGGCTCCAATAACTCCTCGTCAAACGAACCTGGCCGGAATGCTACATTGCCTCTGACAATTTCAGAACCATAGTTCCCCGTCAAGCGAACTGGGGCAATTTTATGCGCGATTCTGTTGACATACAGCTCGACCGAACCAATCACGTCCATTGTGCCATCAGAAACATACACGGCCTTCTCCGCAAGGGTCGGAAACTCGGCAAAGAATTGGGATTCAACGGTGATGATTTCATGAGACTGTTGACAAAGCTTCGCGACCTGCCGCGCGATTCTGACATCGGCACAGTCGCGATAGGTGCCACCAAAGGTATAACAGGGCAGAGTTCCCGGAAGGGGGTGAGCCCAGGCCATGATCAAACGGCCATCAAGTCCGCCCGTGAGAGACATGGCGACTTGTCTACTTCCGCGAAAGTATTTTGGAAGTATGCGAGCGAATACCTCTTTCAATCTCTCGTAATACTCGGTACCGCTCAAAATCGGTTGCCTTTCCCATAGATCAGGCCTGAAATAACTATCCTTTCTGATGCTGCGCTTACCGGTGAACGTCCACATCGATCCTCCCGGAACTAATGCAATCTTTGCAAATAGTGTTCTATCCTGCAATACACAACCACAGGAAAAGGTTTCTCCCAAGCTGGCGAAATCCAATTGGCGTAGTTCCGGCAAAACCTTGAGAAGCGATTTGGCCTCAGATGAAAAATAGAATCCGTTAGCGTGTTCGTGGTAATTGATTCGTTGCAAACCGTATCGATCATTGAATAAAACAATCTTCCTTTCACGAAGATCTATCACTACTCCACTGAACCAACCGTTTAGTTTCTCCAGAAACTGGATTCCGAGTTCTTCATACAGATGGACAAGGTAGTTGACGTTCTTCGAGTCGCAGTCATGACCTTTTGCTCTAAGGCGGTCGATCTCGGCTGGCTCGATGAAGTCTTCACCTGAAAAAATTACGCAGACGTCTTTCGTCTCATTCCATGCCGGCAGGCAATCGGCAAATGAATCCGGATGACATACCCAGCCAACACACAAATTAAGCGACTCGTTAATATAAGTGCCTGATGTATAAAACGGCTCATGTATCATTACGCTTGTCATACTGCGGATCCTAGAAATGCCTTCCTCCATAGAACCGCATCCGATTATCCCACAAATTCCTGGCATGAAGTACCCTCCTTTACATTGATGAACAGACCACTTTGAGAGATTTTCATGTTAAAACAACCTACTGGGGATCCACAGCAGGAGAAACAGGAGAATCTGCCATTATAAATTCAAAGCATTTGCATAAAATCCTTCATGCCGAATAACCAGGGAGTTTAGCGAAAATCGGTCAACGACGAGCTTTCGCCCCCTTTCACCCATTGTGTTTCGGCTGCTGTTATCCTTCAATAAGTCCTGAAGCCGACTTGCCAAGCCCGTAATATCACCTCTTTTAAGCAAAAAACCACTGCCCCCCTCCAGAAATGCCTCACGAGTGCCGCCGGAATCATAAGCTAATACCGGTCTTTCCATTGCCTGTGCTTCAAGCAACACTCTTGGCAATCCTTCGGTGTGGTAGGTCGGTAGTACAACAATGTCGGAGGCGGCATACCAGTCTCGTAAATCGGCGGGGCGAAGTTCGCCGACAAAGATCACTCTTTCCTGCACTCCCTCCTCCGAAATGACAAGCTTCAACTTATTAATGAAGTCCTGGTTTCCCTCACGGCCAGCAAAGGCTAAAATCGCTTTTACTCCAGAACGTATTAACAGGCCGAGTGCCCTTACGGCATCCAGATGCCCCTTCTCTTCACAGATTCGCGCGGGAAGAAAGATCATTGGCTCCTCAAACTTTATATCTAGCGGTAATGCCGCTTGCGGGTGAAAGAAATCAATATCAATTCCGTCAGCGATATTAATAAACCGATTTCTCAAAAAACCAGGTACATCAACCTCTGAAACTCCTGCGATTGCCAGGGCTTTGGATATTTGCTTTCTTAACCCTTTCTCATTGAGTTTCCTATTGTGAAAATGATGGACCATCACAAAAGGAATATCTCTTGTATCAAGGTAATTAATAACAGTTCGAGAGTCCTCACTGATCCAGTGGAACACTCCAAGGGTGGGTTGGTAGCTGGCAAGAGTGGCAAGAAGCATGTCGTGATCCACTGCAAATTCTAGCCCCTCCTGGTGGCCTTTGAGTTTTGTCCAAATACGCCTTGCTATGCCGAGTTGCCCTCCTGAATTGGTCCTCAATATCGAAGGTATCCAAACCAATTCTCCTCGCCCGATCTTTTCGATTTCAACCCTGAATGGCTCGTTTTCTCGGACGAGATACATCTGCAAAATGCGCATTGCATTCCGTTCAAGTAGAGCTCTGTTCAAGTTCCACAAATAAGCCTCAACTCCGCCGCTACTTGCCTGCCTCCATATATGCGCAAACCTGAATATTGTCACTCCATCGAACAAACCGAATGATCCTGATTCTTCCTCGATGGCTTTTATCTCTGTTGTGCGCAGACTCGTCTCTCTTAGAATATTGTTTTTGTTCATGGGCATTGCTCTTTGCTCCGTCGTAAGCCGTTATGCATCTGTAAAGAGTTCATTCAGTTCAAACTTGAAAATTTAATATTCTCCGGCATCATGCAAATAGTATTGCGGTCAAAGCAAGCTCCAGCTAGGAGACTCGAAGTTAGTCAACAGACAGGCTGTTGTAAATCTTCATGAAGGTTATTTAAAAATTGCGATCAACCTTTCCTCCAGCTTACTTTCGCCTAAAAAGACCGGTTCAATATGTTATGAACACTGCCATTGGCAAGTCCGCCCCCTCACGAAAATTTTGCTTACAATATTACTGTAAGCAATCAGCGGGGCCACATAAAGCGTATCCCCAACCGTATGTTATCCGGTAAGATACTTCCCTCTGATCGGGCTGATACCCACGGTCACAAGCAGCTTTCCCACATGATCAAGAAGTCGTACCATGTATTTCATGAACACGTGCTCACCAAGCACCCACACGATTAATAGCAGTACGGTGTAGAACGGAACCGCCACGAGTGACTTCGCAATGCTGCGACCATTCAGCAGCAGCTTCTCGTTTTGCCCCCGAAGAAGCGCTCGCTTCAGCACGTATCGGCGTTCACAACGTTCCGGGGGAACTACTTCATAAACCACGGCCTCGTTGCACCAGACGAATCTGTGCCCTCTCTCCATCATCCGCATGAAGAAGTCCTGATCCTCACCGCCGTTGCCAAATTCCTCCCTGAAAGGGAAAGATACTCCCTCAAGAATTCCACGCCTAAATAGAACGTTTCCTGTTCGTGCTTGTCTCCAGTGGAGCTCCACTCCCGTTTGATGCTCGGGTCTCTCGCAAAACTTGCCTCTAACGAGCCAGTCTGGCGGTTGTCGATCAAAGAACGGGCGCACCGGTCCCAGCGCGCCATCCGCGTTATGTTCTATTAAAGTTTTCATCATTGTGACCAGCCAGTCTGTAGCCGGTAATTCATCATCATCCATGAACGCGACGAAATTGCACTTTGCGTACTCAAGAGCTTTATTTCGAGCCAGCGCGATGTTTTGTTCTGGCTCAACGCAATACGTAATTGTAATATCACAAGCGGAGCCGAATTCCGCCACAATCTGTTTGGCAGACTGCCCTGCGTCGTTGTCTGCAACCACGATTGAGTAACTGAAACAACCATTAGTGTTCTGTTTCGCAAGTTCTTCAAGCGCACGTTTCAACAGTTCAGGCCTTTTATATGTGCAAATACATACGCATATTGTGGCCTTGGTAAAATCTACCGTAGTGTTGGGCAAGCATTCGGAAGCTCTAAAGTTCATCTCTGAAATCCACAATATTTTGCATAGAAGTTTTTCAATCTCTTGCACTGATGGTTCGCGAAGTCGGCCGCTGCCAAAACCACTCGGCTTTGAATACCGCTGTGTGCCTCCAAGTAGCCAATGAGTTCGACTTCTTTGCCGTTCCTCCCGCAGAGGCCGGTCTTGAAAGTGTACACTCCAGGATTCGACTCTGAATTAACGCCGTTTAGATCGTATTCGGCACAATTCATTTCCTTCAGCCATTGGATAGCTCGCCATTGCGCCAGATATGAAGCCTTGTTCTTCATGCCGCTGTCGGCGGTAGCACCAAATAGATAAATCCCTCTCCGGCCGATGGCACTGATAATCGCGCCGGCGGTTGGTTCTCCATTGTCTAGAATTACAATCACGTTCATTTTATAGCGCTCCGGCAGCATGGCCTGCATCGCTCGAAGGGTACGAATGTCTCCCGGTTCGGCCAGGCGTTTTCTCGTCAACATTTCGTGGTACATTTTCAGGAACAGATCAAGCATCGCGTCGTCAAACCCTTCGACGATCTGGAGGCCGTTTTTCTCAGCGCGGTTGAGACAGTTCCGCCACTTCTGGTCTAGCCCTTTTCGCAAATCGTCCAGCGGGCGCTCCAGATCGATGATTATCGTGCGGCCGGATTTTCTTGGAGGCACATATGTGTACTCTTCAGGCCGAAACAGCGACAGACACTCGTATCCCTGATCATGAGCAAACAAAGGATTGACGCGTAAACTGATCTTCCGTCTGACCACATACTCGATCCAAAGCGCCCTGAGCGCCTGCCTAAAGACCTCCCAATCAGGATCGCTTTTCCGGCGATGACAAAGCGGTCCGGAAAGAACGTAGGCAATAGAACTGCCAGAAAAAGGCACCGAAACAATGCGAACTTGGGCCGCGGCGACAATGTCCGCACCATTAGTTAGGACAAGATGTTCACAAGCCTGCGATCCGGCTCTTGTGCTGCAGAACGGGGCTGTTTGATAAACACTTGCATCCTCAAAATTATTGAGGACGTCATGCCAATGCTGGTGGTCCAGCTTTTCCAGTTTGTACGACAAACAGGGATCCGCATTCTGCCCAAAGTCGAGTCTGTTCATGTCCGAACTCGTGTTAAGTCGATCGTATGTGACGCCGACAGAGGCTTCAGAGTTAGAGACCGGTTTTTAATTGTTACCATGGTCGACAAAGGTAAATTTTCTAAACGAAGCATAAATTGACCATCCAAAGTTTATAATTCCTACCGCACGTATTTCGCGCAACATGTTTCAATTCTGGTATTACCCGGTTAAACTAAAATAGTTTCCTTAAAAGTACTCATGCGAAAATGAAATTGTAAGTCCAAGCAATAGCTCTATTTTTCAGCCTTCCATAATCAACAATAATTACGGTGGCCCATGTAAAAAAAGCAATTATAACCATCAATAAAAAAGTTCCCTTTGACTGAGTATCAAACCCTGGTATTTCAATATTTTTTGTTGCTTGCAAGTATAGTATCTGGGCAATATAACTTATAAGCGAATATCGTCCTATTATACAAACCTGCTTAAACCACCACTGTTCTGAATACATTGCAATGCCTATTGAATAAATGATTATAAGGCTTACACAAGTGATAATGATTTGTGAAAAATAGTTATCTATATCAAAAATAAAAATACTCGAATAAATCATCATTAGCATACCTATAAATTTCCAAGATGTTGCGTACTGATCGATTACCCTAATCCGAAAAACCCCTAACGCCAAGCCAATAATACCTGAACTAAGTAAATATAAGTTATAAATGGAATAACCATAAACATCCATCAATGTGCATAGGCCAAATGTGGCTGCTGCGAAAAGGCTAATAAAATATGGTTTTACCGATTGTATTTTCAAAATAAAGATAGCTAAGAAAAGAGTGTAACTAATAGGTATTAGAACTTCAAACGCCACCTTATCTGTATCCCCAACTACGTAAACATTAAACCATTTTTTAAAAAAAGCATAAATATTCAAAGTGGTTTCATAATGATTTTTTGACCAAATCATGCGAGCCGCTACATTTAAGCCAGTGAAAAGAAGGAGAAGCTTCAGGGCTCTAATTCCTAGCCGTAAGCCGATACTCTTGAAACTAAAGTTATACCTATTCGAATATATTTGCATAACAAGAAATCCGGTAATCATGATAAAAGAACACGGAAGAAATGCCATATAATGATGCGGGATTGATCCATATTGAAGATAATTAAGAACGTGGTATACCACCATAAACATGACCAGTATGCCTTTTATAAAATCTATGGTATGTATGCGGGTATTACTATTTTCCATGTGATATACCTTTTGCATGATTTATGGTATGCACGCGAGTTTTACTCTTTTTAAAATACTCTAGTTTTATTGGCTTTTTTCTAACAGGTACTTCCATTATACTTATTAAAAGTAGTACAAAATAGTTATTAACGGGCTTATATGTTGCTTCGGTGTAATTAGTTATGGCAACAATAATAATGAGTGCAATTCTTAACACGCTATAAGCGTATTCAGTTTCAAGTTGTTTTCGCGCTTTCCCAAGTCCAGAAATAATGCTGGCTATGAGCAGCGCAAGACCTAGAATACCAAGACTCAGATATATTTCGATGTATCCATTATGAGCTTGGATAATGCCACCAGAACTAAATCCCATGCGTTTCCAAATTTGTATCAATCGCTCTCCCGACCAAAAGCTTTCGTATCCGGCACCTATTAAGGGATTTGGTGTCAGATCTAAAACCATTTCCCATACCGGAGTCCGGTCAGTCAAGTCTGGCTTACGCCCCAACATTCGGATGAAAACCGCTTTAATGTCGAATATTTTTTCCAATAAAATGAGAAATGCAATGAACGCTATACCGATACTGAAGATTCTATGAGGCCTTTTGATCAGCGCAGGCAACCGACAAAACAGAAGGAGACAGACCGTAATTAACATGCAAGCATTAGAAGTTGCACTCTGAGCCATGTGTAATAACCATAGGATCATGGCGAAGATTATTAAATAAATAGCGTAGTGCGTTGGTTTCTTTGATCCCAATACCCTTAATGGACTTAGAACTAACTCCCAGCAGAAATAGACGCCTAGCATTAGGCAAAGTTGCCCTAAACTATTTTTCTGAAAAGTAACACCAGTGAACATTGGTTTGCCCATATGATATGACCTTCCCAAGTCTGGGTAGAACTTGATGAACAAGATCGACAAAGGTATGAGCATAAAGCCAAGACGTCGCAGAACGAATCCAAGCGCTTCATACGGGCGTTTCTCTGTCAAAATAACAAGAGCCATCACAATATTTCCTATACCTTTAAACCATCTTTTAATAGAAACAAAAGGATCATCAGACCAGCAGACACTTATAGCTGCAAATAGGAAAAACAGCCATATCCATGCATTTCTGGTAAATATTCCAGACCAATCAAGATTTCGCTGCCGTAATACCCAGATACCAGCGAGAATTAGCCCAAGAAACACGTTTCTATCCAATGGGCTGCCTTCGCTGTAAAGTACCAAGGATTCCCCTTCTGGTGTGTCAAGATTCAACCACTGCGATGCAAAACGAGACCCAGCCAGAAACATCCAGATCAACGGGATCCAAACGGCCCCGGAAACGTCGTTGTTTTTTTCTCGATCTACCCTAAACAGGTAAAAGATGAAAAAAAAACAGGTCAGGGTTGCAAGTTGAGAGGACATCGTTGCGTATTGGATTTAAGTGCAACTAAACTTGATCGTCTCCACGACCTACCTGTTTGTCGGCTTAAGAGATCCTTTGGTTTCGCCACGGTTCCAGTTGATTGACAATAGTTCGTTTCATTTAAACCGTTGCACGCTAGCACCTGACTCCGGCAGGCAAGTAAGTCCACATCGATTTCAAAAGTGTGACTAAATTTATTATCCATTGTCTATCATCCAATTATCCATTGGCGCGGGGATGTTTTTCCCAGCGCAAGATCATCTTCTGAAGTCGGGCCAATTGCTCAGACCTATGAAATGCGATAAGTTCCAACGACACCGGTCTATGCATCCTCTTCGCCATGGCCCAAAAAAAGCCGCATATCAAGAAAACCCCTCCGAGCACAAATGGTTTCTCCTTCATTTGGAAGATTCCCCGCAAAACCTGCCATAAGGGATGGCCGCCCACATAGTAATCTTCCTGACCATGCCTAAACCGCGCCATCAATGGGCTGCGGTTGGCTGTACCCATTTTTCTGTGGTGAAGAGCTGTCTTTTCTAAAAACGTCCGCGTCTGCCAGCCTTTCATTCGCGCGGTGGTGACCGCCACCCAGTCAATGCCGCCGCCTTTGATCGGAGTGTAGCCCCCCACCTCTTCGAAACATTGTTTCCGGAATATCTGGCAAGCACCCGATACATGCTCTAGATCGGCAAATTTATGAGCATAGGTGTGGTTTTGCGGTTGGTTGGCATCTTCAATAAATGGCGTGCCCGCAACTCCCAGCTTAGGCATCTCCGCAAACTTGCCTAGCAAGAATTCGTAGTAGTCGGCCTGCAACGTGATGTCGGCATCGAGATTACCTATGAGATCAAAATTACTGGACTTCAATCGATCGTAGCCGGCATTGAAACACACTGCCTTCGCAGCAAAAGTGCGGTCGCGATGCTCTGGCATGCGCAACAGCTCAATCCAAGTATGCTCATTGGCAAAGCGCTTAATGATTTCATCCGTACGATCGGTCGACCCATCGCTGACAATGATCCATCTGGATGGACGGATGGTCTGTGATACCACAGAACAAAGAGCACCTTCGATGAAAGACTCTTCATTGCGCGCCGGCGTAACAAGAACGTATTTCAAATAGGAATCTTGCTGTTTCATTTTAGCTCCTGTGTTCCACTTTCAATTTTGCTCAAGAGGCTAGCCAAGGCCTTAAACATGGTCGCCTGTCCCCAATGAATATAAGGCGTTTTCGCCTTAGTCATCGGGTATTGGCGAAAATAGAAATACCCTTTCCTGTCCTGCATGTTGTCAATGGTCCACTCCGCCACTTTCTGTGAAAGTTCCAGGCACGATGGATCGTCATCCGAGCAGAAGGACAACGTCTCAATGGCTTGGGCGGCGCATTGGATGTCCACGGGATAGGTCTTGTTATGGTAATACCGAGGCATACCGTCCGGCTCAAAGAACACGCCTTTGAAATAGTGTAAGCCGCGTTGAAAATGACTCCGAAAAGAATCCTCGCCTGTAATGTCAAGGTACCGCTTGAGGCTGTCCAGGTTATAACCCGTATGAAAGTTGTCAATCCAGTGGTATTTGGGCTGCTCGCCGTACCACCATGAACCGTCATCGCGCTGCCTACTGCAACTGTACAGCATAGCGCTCCGCGCGACCTCCAGCAGTTCGTCTTCCCGCGTATGTTTCCAGGTGCTCGCCAACATGGCGGCTCCCAGCATGTTCGAGTTGTGGATCGAGGACTGGCCGAACGGCACATAACTCAAGCAAGCGCCGCTCGAAGTCTGCTCCCGAGGCAGTTTCAAGATCCAGAGGCAGATCCCACGCGCCACGTCCAAGAAGCGATCATCCAAGGTCTGTTCGTAGGCTTCCAGGAACGCTTGGCCAATCAAACTGGTCCACACTATAATTGGTGAGCCCGCAGGATTGCAGCCGCTACGAGTAACAAAATCGAAGTGGTTACCCCAAGCATAGCCGACATGTCCAGGTGCTTTGTTGGCCACCAGCCAATCTAAGCATGCGATTGCTTTAGCCTTATAAGAAGCTTCCTTTGTTACCTTGTATCTCAACAAATAGCCCCATGCCATGTAGCCGCGGCCCTTGGTGGAATCCATGGGTTTAATACCAACGAGCGGTCGCAGATTGCAGGGGGACTTCCAAATCAGTTGCAAGAGCAAACGTTCAGCCAAGCGATTCCCAAAAGCCAACGGACGTAGGAATGAATTCAGGCCATCGCCGGGATCATAGCCCTTGTAATTGTTGCCTTCAACCCAGGACGCGACCCTGGTGATGCTGTTTTCAAGTTTTTCCCTATGCGTGTCGGCTTGGGATAGCGTGTGCTGGAGGCTTGAGTCAGAAAAGTCATGAGGCTTATTTGTATTCGTCATAGGCTCTAACTCCTGTACTCAGGTCGGACGGCAATGGCTGGTTCTCATCCAAGTCCATGCAGCAAAGGCGATTGTCGTCGGTCTCCTGGTAGCGGAAACCCGACTCTGGGCATGTCAAAATGCCATTTTCTCCGGGCTTCAGCATGTGTCCGTGCCGACTCATCCAACCCTTTTGCCGGGCCGGGTTGCCCAAGACCAACGCGTAATCGGGCACATCCTTGGTAACCACGGCCCCTGCTGCTACAAAGGCGTAACGGCCAATGGTTATCCCGCACACAATGGTGGAATTGGCGCCAATCGTGGCACCGCGCTTGATAAGAGTTTTCTCGTACAGGCTGTGGCGGTTTACTTGCGAGCGTGGATTGGAGACATTGGTGAAAACACAGGAGGGGCCCAAAAATACATCGTCCTCAATCTCCAAGCCTGTGTAGATGGAAACGTTGTTCTGGACCTTGACGTTATTTCCAATGATTGTGCCTCCATCGACGTTGACGTTTTGCCCAAATACGCAGGACTCGCCGATTTTTGCACTCTTCATTATGTGACAGAAATGCCAAATTTTAGTACCCTTGCCAATGACTGCCCCATCATCCACTACAGCGGTAGAATGGACGAAATAGTCGTCAGATGAAGGAGCGGGAACAGGTGCTTGAGTAATCGAAAGGGATAAGCCGATTGCAGTCTGAGATTTTGATGGTAGAGACTGAAGCGATGCGATCGGATTGACAGCTTCGCCGTCAGTATCAAGGCTGTACTGTGCTGCTTGAAGTGTGGAGAGAACGCGTAGGCCTTCTCGCCCATCCGTGCGCGGAGCGTGACGATCGCGACAGCATTCGACGAAGTGCAGACATTCGTTCATAAGGGGCTCGGATTCAACCGGCACTACGGCTTCGCCCTTGGCATTGCTGGGAGTGGGCTCCTGGCCATTGGTCCAAGTAATATACTGGCGATAAACCATTAATTTCTCTGCCCAAGGTTTGGTGTCATCAAACACTGCCAAGCCCGAAGAGCCTACCACAGTCAATTTTTGCTCTTTGAACGGATTGAGCCAACTCACAAAAACATGTGCGCGAACGCCACCCGGGAACTGTAGTGCAGTCAGCGTGGTATCAGCTACATGCTGGTTTAAGTAGGCTCCTCCTGTGCAACGCACCTGATCAGGTAATTGACCTCCGGTTAGGGAGATAATGACGGAAATATCGTGAGGCGCGAAACTCCACAGGGCGTTTTCTTCGCGCCGAATTTTTCCCAGGTTTAATCTATTGGAGGTGATGTAGTGGAGTTTGCCGAGATCTCCAGAAGCTAACAATGAGTGCAGGGCGGACACGCAAGGATGGTACTGAAGCAAATGCCCCACCATAAGCACCTTGCCAAGCTTATCCGCTAAATGGATTAATTCCTCGCCTTCAATCTCATTGAGGCAAAGCGGTTTCTCGACATAGACATCTTTACCCGCATGAAGAGCGGCCTTTGCCAAGGTGTAATGCATAATGGCAGGAGCTGCTATGGCTATCGCATCCACCCGATTGTTGCCCAGGGCGTCCTCAAACTTTTCCGTCACTGGAACCCCCGGGGCAATCTGGATAGCTGTGGCTCGGCCTGCTTCAGCCGGATCGCAGACCATCTCCAAGCTGCCCAGCGCATGGAAGTTTCGGACAAGGTTTTTGCCCCAATGGCCACAACCTAGGACGGCGATTCTTGGTTTCATGTTGTCTCCATTTTGCCCCTGCACTGTGCAGTAGGAATTCAATTTAAAATATAATTGCGATCCACGTATGTAAGCGGGATTTCAAATAATAGACTGGTTGATTGCTCCTCAGGTTCACAGTTTAGCTAGCGCACTAATCACACAATCCTGATCCGCCTCGGACAGGAATGGATGCATGGGCAAACTGATCACTTCTCGGGAAGCCTTTTCTGATTCTGGAAAGTCTCCCAATTTATAGCCGAGGCTAGCAAAGACCGGTTGTTCATGCAGGCACTTTGGGTAATAAACAGCCGAAGGAATACTTGCTGCTTTAAGCTGATCAGCCACTTTGTCGCGGTTAGGTACACGAATCGTGTACTGGGCATAGACGTGGGTATTGCCAGAAACAACTTCGGGCACGATGCACTCCGAGCCAAGAGAGGCAGAGTAACGTGCACCAATGCGAGCTCGTTCCTGCACCTCCCACTCGAAGTGGGGAAGTTTGGCCAGCAGGACAGCAGCTTGCAGAGTGTCGAAACGCCCGTTCATGCCCAGAAATGGATGCTGATGCCGCTTAAGACCGCCGTGGGTGCGGATAGCTTTCATTTTCTCGGCTAGAGCATCGTCATTGACAAAAAGCGCACCGCCATCACCAAAACAACCAAAAGGCTTGGCCGGAAAAAAACTGGTACTGCCGATAGTAGTGACTCCACAACTGCGGTGTTCACGCTGAGTAGCACCGAAGCTTTGAGCCGCATCTTCAATAACCGGCAAGCCATACTGTGCAGCAATGGTATTGATACGATCATAGTCAGGCATCTGGCCGAACAAACTCACGGCTAGCAGCGCTTTGGTACGAGGAGTAATAGCCGCCTCAATCAGATCCACGTTCATATTGAATGTGGTGGGATCGATATCTACAAAGACGGGCTTGGCTCCCACCAAGCCAATCACCTCCGCCGTGCTGATCCAAGTAAAAGGAACTGTGATGACTTCGTGGCCGAGCCCAATGTCCAGCGCGCGAAGAGCAATTTCTAGACTGTCTGTACCACTTGCCACAGTGATGCAATGCTTGACGCCGACATAGGTGGACAAAGCCTGCTCCAGCTCAGCTATTTCTGGCCCCATGATAAAATGGCCGTGATCTAAAACGCGATGGATACGTTCGTCAATTTCACCTTTGTAGCGCCGGTATTGTTCTTTTAGATCAATGAATTCCATAGGATTTATTATTGTTTAGTTAATGAAAGTGTACTTTTTCGACTCCGCATTAATATTTACACCGCTGTAAAGAAACAGCGACAAATGACAGCACAACGACCCTAACACCTTAAATTATCCGCTTTGTAATTTGATAATTTGAAGATAAGCTCTAACTTGGTAAGAAAAACAGTGGAATAAGCGAACCGCACGCAACTGCTCAATAAAACAAGAATCATAAAATATTTCACCGGAAGTAACCCGATATTGACTTGAATTATTGGATCTCATATGAATAATTTCCAGGAGTTACCTGATAAATGATCCCGTCTATATTTTTATTTTTCGCGCAGATGCTTTTTGTTCCAAGGTTTTGCGAGCCAATAATTTAAGTTACTCGATATATGGTCGGCGATGACTTCCCGAAACTATAAATATTTATAAGTTCTTTGCAATATTATTTACGATTCTTGTGCGTAATTACGATTATATTATCACCTCTTTCATTTAATATATTAAATGCGTACAAATACCTATTAAGTTCTTCAAAAAATATTATTTACGATTTTTTTTCGCAATCAAGATTATATTATTGCCTATTTCATTTAATATATGAAATGCGTATGAACACCTATAAGTTCTTCACAATATTATTTACGATTTTTGTACGTAATTACAATTATAATAGTATCCCTTTAATTTCATATGTGAAATCCGTATAAATACCTATAAGTTCTTCGAAATATTATTTACGATTCTTGTGCGTAATTACGATTATATTATTATCCTGAACTCAGGTTATCTTAAGGGTAGGCTGCTGGGCGAAGGTAACAATCCACTGTTCTTCGATTTTATGTAAGCAACCAGCCGTAAGCGCTTAACAATAAATCGACATGCAGTAAAATGGCGAGCCATTAGACACTGACGATAGTCAAGGAATGCAAGCAAAGCCGATAGAGTTGAGCGAAAGCGAACGAGAGCAATTACAAACGATCGTCAAAAAAGGGAGCGACTGGCGAGAACGGGATCGAGCGCAAACGATTTTGATGCTGTCCACTGGTCAAACGGCCCTTGAGGTTGCAGAGCGCCAGGGATTGAAGCCGGAAGCGATTCGGGAGCGGCG
>Ga0208882_1000431_pt1 | contig 18910 bp, 6 predicted proteins | sample LakWasMet14_LOW5_2_FD_183862 | JGI IMG/M metagenome (GOLD analysis project Ga0208882, IMG submission 183862) | Freshwater sediment methanotrophic microbial communities from Lake Washington under simulated oxygen tension - Sediment Metagenome... | ecosystem: Environmental > Aquatic > Freshwater >...
GGCTTTTAAAAAAGGTATTGATCACATTGTCCCGGTAGGAAGCGATGCAATGGATGGTATCCAGTCCCGGCGGCGTCAGGGTGATATTAACCGACCAGTCGCTGTTGCCGGATTGCGGTTTGTTTTTGTTGCCGCGCTGCAGTTCAATTCTGACCGATTGCGCTTGTTGCCAATCGATAAAGAGAATATCGATGATCCATTGTTGCTTTGGGTTGTCGTCCTTAGGCAGGGACAGCAATTGATCCAGTACGACCTTGGCAATGGTATTTTCGGTTTTATGTTGCAGATTCTTAAGCAGATCGTGATCGGCTTGATTTAACGGCTGCTAGGTTTGGTTGTAATTAACCGCTCTTTGGGCGGTAGATTTGGATTCTTGTTTGCCCATATTTCAAATTCAGTACATTTGGCTCTTTTTCCTGAATTTAAGAAAATTTAATGTATGCTACAGTATTAGCGCTCTAATTGAGGGGCTATGCTTTTATAATTTTGTTTAACAAAACAAAAAAAACATCAAGAGTAGGAATTGATGCAACAGGAAACCACATTCCCCGGCGATATAAACAACGCCGATTTCGTTTGGCTGCTTGCCAGCCTATGCCAACTACATCGTATTCCATTTGATTCCGATTTGGTGATTAGGCAAAACCCGCCGCCACACACTCTAACCCAATTGCTTAAAGCGCTGAACGATATGGGGCTGGAGACGCAAACCGCACGGTTCGATGCCCGGTCATGCGAGCGAATGGTATTGCCGTTTATTGCTTTTAAAAAGATGGAATCATTCGCACCGCACTCTGAACCGACGACTCTGGTTCTGATCATTCAAAGTGACGGAGAACAGGTAGTGTATTTTTCTGCGGGTACCGACCAGCCGCATAGCGTTCCGGTTGGCGAGTTTCTTGCCCGTTATGAGCCGGATGTGATTGCCATCGAGAGAACCATACCCGAACCAGCGGAAGAGGGCGCCGATCTCAATCCTGGCCTTAAGCGTCAACCATTCGGTTTCAAGTGGTTTATGACCGAACTACTGAAGCATAAAACGATCTGGCGTGATGTACTGCTGGCTTCGTTAGCCATACAACTATTAGGCCTGGGCATGCCTCTGTTCTCCCAAGTAGTCATCGACAAGGTGGTCGTGCATCAAACCCTGTCTACCTTGCAAGTGGTGGGTGTAGGGATGTTCATCTTCATGACGTTCTCTGCCGGAATGGGCTGGATTCGTCAGCAACTGATCCTGCATACTGGCAATCGGGTTGACGCTGCGCTCGGGACGTCGGTCTTTCGTCACTTGCTGCGGCTACCGCACCTGTACTTCCAGCATCGGCCGACCGGTACGCTGATCGCGCGGCTGCACGGCATCGAAACCATCCGCGATTTCATCACCGGCGCGGCCGTTTCGCTGATTCTCGACCTGCCTTTCATGGTGGTGTTTCTGGCAGTGATGTTTTTTTATAGCTGGCACCTGACATTAATCGCCGTCGCGCTGATCGCCTTGCTGGCCGGGTTGAGCTTTGCCATTACCCCCATACTGAGCACCCGGCTCAACAAGCAATTTATGTTAGGCGCGCGCAATCAGTCATTTCTCACTGAATATGTCGCCGGCATGGAAACCGTCAAAGCCCTGCAAATGGAGCCGCAACTTGAAAGCCGTTACGGCGATTATCTGGCCGGTTACCTGGGCGCCAACTATCAAACCCGAAGTCTCGCCAATACCTATCAAACCGTATCCAACCTGTTGGAACAATTCCAGACCTTGGCCATCCTTGTCGTCGGCGCCTTGCTGGTGATGAACAACGACGGTTTCACCATTGGCATGCTGGTGGCGTTCCAGATGTTCTCTTCACGGCTTTCGCAGCCCGTATTACGGCTCACCAGCCTGTATCAGGAATTCCAGCAAGCCAGCATCGCAGTCAAACGCCTGGGCGACCTGATGGACTGCCCGCCCGAACCGCATACCCTGGTGCCGACACGGCGCACTCAAGTCGAAGGGCGCATCGAAATCACGGCGCTGGGTTTTCGCTATGCCGATACCCAGCCTTGGCTGTATCGCGGCCTCAACCTGATCATTCCGCCCGGCAAAACCGTCGCCCTGATGGGGCCGTCCGGTTGCGGCAAAAGCACACTCTCCAAACTGTTGCTCGGTTTTCTGATGCCTGCCGAGGGCATCATCAAAATCGACGGCGTGGATACCCGCTTTCTGTCCGCCAACGAGCTGCGCAACGCATTCGGCGTCGTCCCGCAAGAAACCATACTGTTTTCCGGCACCGTATATGACAACCTGATCGCCGGGGCTCCCCACGCCAGCTTTGAAGATGTCGAAACCGCCTGCCGCATGGCCGAAATCCACGATCATATCCAAAGCCTGTCGCAGGGCTACCAGACCGAAATCGGCGAAAAAGGCGCGGGGCTGTCAGGCGGGCAAAAGCAGCGCATCGCCATTGCGCGCGCTTTACTCAAACGGCCGAAAATCCTCATCTTCGATGAAGCCACCAGCAACCTCGATCCCATTACAGCCGAAGCTTTCGCTAAAACCATCAACCAGCTTAAAGGCCAGGCGACGATGATCTTCATTACCCATCAATTGCCCAAAGCCTTGCAGGTCGACGGCTTGGTGCAATTAGGGGGACAAGCCGCTGAGGCAGTGCCGCGTGATCAGAAACAGAGGGCTTGAGTTAGGAGCTGCAAAGAAATTCTACACCCTCGCCGAATTCGGCTACAGCGGCGGCAATGTCAACGACATTGTGGGCAGGGCAGGCGTATGACCCTGTGACTGGCTCAGTCAGAATATTAGTGGGCTCCGTCCCTATTTATATGCCCGTCCCTATTTATATGCCGTGTCGAATCGGTTTAGACAAGCGGCAAAATGGGGACGGAGCCCGATTACGCAGTCGCGTTATGAAATAACCCTAATGTAGAGGAAAGAAAAAATGCCCCGTAGAGCCCGTGTAAGATATGCAGGTGTACCGCAACACGTGATTCAGCGTGGAAACAACCGCGCAACCTGTTTTTTCGCAGATGAGGACTATCAATCCTATCTGGACAGCCTTCTGGAAGGCACGATGCGATATGGCTGTAGCATTCACGCCTATGTGCTGATGACAAACCACGTTCATCTGTTGGTCACGCCAGAAGCCGACGAAAGCCTGTCATGCCTGATGCGCTACCTTGGCAGCCGCTATGTGCAATACGTGAACCACGTCTACCGTCGTAGCGGCACGTTATGGGAAGGGCGTTATAAGTCCAGTCTGATTGATTCGGAAGGATACCTGTTGACGTGCTACCGGTACATCGAGCTGAATCCTGTTCGTGCGGGAATGGTCGAGAATGCGAGTAGTTATAGATGGTCGAGCTATGGAGCGCATGCGTTAGGTCAAATGAATGAATTGATACGGGATCATGCGTGCTATCTCGCTCTCGGCGCAACTGACGAGATCAGGCAGGCGGCTTATCAAGCACTGTTTCGTCATCAAATGGACGAGGCATCACTAAAAGCGATTCGTGAGTCGGTGAATAGCGGTACTGCCTTGGGTAGCGAACGGTTCAAGGATGAAATCGAAGCGGCGCTTGCAAGATCGGTTCGACTTGGAACGCCGGGGCGCCCCAGAGGCGAAATGGGGACGGAGCCCGATTACGTGTGGCCGGCTCAGGCAGAATATTGGGCTCCATTCCCATTTTTATGCCATGTCGAATCGGTTTGGCTGAGAATGGGAGAGCAATACCCAAAGCAGGCGGCGAATGATGATGAGTAGAGAATGGCGGCTTGATTGGACTAGAAAAAGTTCAATATCGTGAGCTACATCACGTTTTTTCCTTGACGGAAAAACTTCTTCGATAAATATCCTCGTCGAGAATGCAGTACCTACGCATGCTGAGGCCATTTAAGTATAAATACGTATAAGAGTGTCAGCTTTGAAGGACATACGTTGGTTCTTTTTTGATGCACAATTAAGATGAGGTTTAAACGATATACTGAATAGCGGAATTACATAATGATGAATGTAGGTAAGCAGGAAAAAGAGTCATGATATGTCGCTTATTAGCTCTTGGTTTGAGGAGGAAACGGAACAGGAACGTCAAACGGAATATCGAGCTCCGTCCCCTATTATTCATGCTAATTCAAGCTCTGTCCCCAACGATTTTCTTAAATAACGTAATTTTGAGGGCAAAGTGAGCATAAGCAAAAAAATAGCAGAAAAAATTAAGTTCTTATTTAACGATCCTGCAAAAAAATTTGTCGCTGGCGCTATTTTAGTTGCTGCATTCTTCTCCCTGTCTGACGTAAGTGTCATTCTTCTTGAAACTCCAAGCTTTGATCAATTAAATATCAGCGAAGGAAAAATAAAAATAATCCCCCGGCAAGTAAGAGCCAGTACTCAATTCAATTTGGTTATCAATAAACAGAAGATACTTTTTAGCTGCTCCATTGGTGGTATTAGAAATGACTGCTTATCGGATGAGATGTCCATAAAAGTTCAGGGTAAAACTGGGAAAGTTTGGTGGTTTGAAACTTATCAATTTGGTTGGTTTAAATACAAACGTCTTTACCAACTAGAGGTTGATGGAAAACTATTAATAAACTATCAAAAGCAAGTAGATGAGTATCTTGGTATAAAAGAAGGTTATTTTTATAACTATATCACTGCTCTTTTTCTTTTGATATACGGGTTCTTTAGACTTCAACTCGCGAATAAATCGACAATTAACAAAGGTGATGCAAAATGAGTATCAGTCCAGAGGCAATCCAAGCCATTTCTTCCCGTTTAACCGCAGCTTATGTAGGTAGCAGAAAAAACGTGGTCTGTCCCCTATATCGCTATATCGCTTTCAACATCGAGCTGATGGTGTGAGCAATGATATGTTGGCTAGCGGAGTTGCAAATTCAGTGTGACATTTGTTGAACAGGAAATGAGCGTGAGAATAAATATGAACAAAAAGGTTGAACAGAATATGGAGAATATGGGCTCCGTCCCCATTTTTTCCTTAAACGAAATGCTGAGTAACGAAATTACGAATGATGAAATGTGGAAGAAAGCAGAAATGAAAAAGAATCATGGTTTGTCGCTTATTAGCCCTTGGTTTGAGGAAGAAATGAAACAGGAACGTCGAACAAAATATCAGGTTCTATCACCATTTTCTTCTTCAGAACTATCCATTTCCATTTCATATTTTTTCAATCTATTCTGGCTTATCATAGTCCTTTCAAGCCCATTTATCTCACTTCAAGCAATCGCAAAAGATGCGGTTATAACGGCAACAGAAAGTTTGACATATCGACATGAGCTGTCAGTGTCTAAATTAACATTTATTTATGAGTCAGTTCTTCCGTCGGACGAGGCTATTCCAAAGGGAGCAGATACTGACTTACCTTACAGCAAAATAACAATCATAGAGGGTAACAAGATCATCTATCAGCAACTTAGCCCACTTCAGCCATCATGCCATAATTTTCCATCTGTATCGCAATATACATTGGCAACTCAGGACGGAGACCAGCAAGAGCATAGTCTAGTAGTATTTTGTGGATCAGATGAAGGGCGCCACAACACAATAAGGTCATTTATTGTAGGGCTGTCTCATGATGGCTTTCAGGCGGCGACGCTGGATTTTTTTGACTCAACGCCAAATATAATGAAAAACGAGCGTGGAGAATTGATATCAGCTGTATATAAAAGACAGCATATGCTTGACGGGCGCCCCCTTGGCTATCCATATCTTACTATTTACTCCCTTCAGTCCAATGGTAGTTACTTTGGTTTTGTTCCGCAATTCGGCAAAGAGACCGAAGAGGCTTACTTAAATTATTTTAAAGAACTTCTCGGCGTGTATGCTAAAAGTAATAAAGCCCCAGAAGTTCTTGGACCATTATTGGCGGCTCTGTTATCAACAAAAAATGTAGAGATTGTTTGCCATGAAATAAAAGAAATGATGAAGCAACCGACGGCCTTTCTAAATAAAAGCGACATAAAGTTATGGCAAAGTCGCTTGCGTAACACAATCTACCCAGATCTTAATATAACCAGTTGCATGGAGAACTAACATGACCGATCTTACTTCCGCTCAACAGGGTGTGGCCAACAAAGTTAATGAATATGGTCAGCAGCACGGCTATAGCAACGCCCAAATCGCTATAGCTATTAAAACAGCATTCATTGAATCAAGTCTTGGTTCCAATATGGGACAAAACCCTGCAGGAACAGCATCTGGCTTATACCAATATACAGACGATTCTTGGGCAGATAACCACTCTAGCATTGGAGATAAGAATAATATCGACAATCAAATACAAGCGTTTTATGACGATGTCACCAAATACACCGACAGATATAATGATCCAACACGAGATATACCTCGCGACTCCATAGACCTTGGTGAGTATATCTACATCAAACATCATGACGGAGGGAACTATACAGATTTTCTGGGAGCCCCTGGGCTTGACATTTGGAACGCGACAACATTTATTCTAGGGGCCTTATTGGATTTTCTCTTTTCTCCTGCCTATGCTGATGAGATCAACCCCCTCACTGGGGATTCCTTCACAGCTGCCCAACACTTCGTCCAAAAAAAGGACCCGTTAACCCTCGATCTCGACGGCGACGGCATCGAAACCGTTCCTCCCAGTTCGACCAACCCGATCCTGTTCGACCACGACGGCGACGGCGTCAAGTCCGGCACCGGCTGGATCAAGTCGGACGACGGTTTCCTGGTGCTCGACCGCAACGGTAACGGCAGCATCGACGACGGTACCGAACTCTTTGGCGACTCAACCCCAGTGCTTGACGCTGCGGGCAACGTGACCGGCCAGGCCGTGGACGGTTTCGATGCGCTTGCCCAGCAGGACAGCAATGGCGATGGCGTGGTCAACAGCAGTGACGCCAACTATGCCGCCCTGCGCGTCTGGCAGGATTTGAACCAGGACGGCATCAGCCAGGCCAATGAACTCAAAACATTAGACGAACTCGGCATTGCCGGCATCAATGTCGGCAAGACCGAACACAGCAAAGTCCTTCCCGGCGGCAACGAAATCGCCGACCTTGGCACCTATATCCGCACCGACGGCACCACCGGCGGCACCGGCGCCGCTTCGGGACTGGCCGATGTCAACCTCGCCGACGACACCTTCCACCGCGAGTTTACCGATCGTCTCGACACCAGCGCCGTGGCCGGCCTGCCCGACATGCACGGCAGCGGCGCTGTGCGGGATTTGCGCGAAGCCGCCAGCCAATCCCCGGAATTGGCCGCCACTCTCGCTCAGTTGGGTCCCAATACCACCCGCGAGCAACTCAAGGCCACCATCGGCGTCATCCTGCAACAGTGGGCTGACAGCGCCAACTTCAGCGATTCTTTTGAAACCGCCGACGCCCAGAACAAAGACCTGTTCTTTATACCGCCCGGAGTGACTGCTCTCGATGCCTACAACGCCCGTTACGCGGGATTTTTAGGTGCCTACTCCGGCATCAATAACGGCAGTCCCAGCGGTCTCTCGTTGACCAATGACCTCCAGGCTAAATTTGAAAATATCCGGAGTCAGCAAGATAGTATCGAACGACTGCTCAAAACCTTGGAAGCTTTTAACGGCCGTGATTTTGCACCGATAGCGACTGATAGCGGCAGTACAACCCTAGTTTCCTTCAACACCAGTGCGCCTGCAGGAAGCAGCGGTACCGGCGGCTTTGTCCTCGATATCAATACTCCCGTTATGTATAACATGGAGCAGGCTAGGCTTAACCTCTTGACCCAAAGTTATAACAGCCTAGTCGCATCCGTTTATGATTCCCTGATCCTGCAAACCCGGCTCAAGCCTTATCTGGACAGCATTAGCCTGACCATCACTGACGGCGGTATCGGTCTCGACTTTAGCGCCCTTGACAGCCGGCTTGCCAGCCAACATGTCGTCAACGCCAACGCCGCCGTGGGCGATTTGCTTGAACTGCGCCGGTTGATGGGTGATGAGATGGAGGCGGCAGGTTGGGACGGCTTGGCCTTGCTGGCCGATTGGGCGGTGACTGACGCGTCGGATCCTGCTGTCCTCAGCACCCTCGCCGAATTCGGCTACAGCGGCGGCATTCACACCGATGCGGCCGGGCAAGTCGACGGCGGCAATGCCAACGACGTCGTGGCTGGGCAGGCGTATGACCCTGTAACAGGTACAGGGCAAGCTCTTGTTGGTAATGGCGGCAACGATTTGCTGCTGGGTGGCGCAGGTAACGACAGTCTTTCCGGCGGCACCGGTAACGACATATTGCACGGCGGCGCAGGCAATGACACTTACCGCTTTAACCTCGGCGACGGGGCGGACACCATTATTGAGATGACCGGCGATACCGGCATCGACGCCATCGTCTTCGGAACCGGCATCCTGGCCGGCGACCTGGACATCTCCAGAGACGGAGACAACTTAGTTTTTGCCCACGTCAATGGCAAAGACCGTCTGGTCATCGCCAACTGGTTCAATGGTCTCGCAGATGCTCAACGCTTTGATAGCATAACATTCTCCGATGGTTCGGTTTTGCAGCTTGACGCCCTGCAATTGGGCTCCAGCGGCAACGATACCCTGATCGGAACTTCTAACAGCGATATCCTGATGGGCGGTGGGGGTGACGACATCCTGATTAGCGACGGCAACGACTTGCTCAATGGCGGTAGCGGTGCCGATAGCATGACGGGGTCCATTGGCGACGATATTTATGTGGTCGATAATCCGGGCGACATCGTCATTGAATTGGAAGGCGAAGGCATCGATACTGTCGACGCGCGCACCAGCTACACCCTGGCTGCTAATGTGGAGAACCTGAGACTGGTAGGCACGGCTAACCTGTCCGGCATCGGCAACGAACTGGACAACGTTATCACCGGCAATAGCGGAAACAATCTTTTGCAGGGCATGGACGGCAATGACACCCTGATCGGCAATGCCGGCAATGATACCCTGGATGGCGGTGCAGGCAGCGATACCATGCTGGGCGGCAAAGGCGACGACACCTACGTGGTGGATAGCTTGGCCGATACCGTGACCGAGCTGGCAGGACAGGGGATTGACACTGTCCTGGCTCCTTTCGATTATACGCTGGGTGCGAATATCGAAAACCTCACGCTGACTGGTACGGCAATTTCCGGTACCGGCAATGAACTGGATAACACAATAACCGGCAATAGCAATGACAATACCCTGACCGGACTGGCGGGCAACGACGCGCTGGACGGCGGCGCGGGCGCGGATATGCTGATCGGCGGTGCCGGCAACGATACCTATGTGGTGGACAATATCGGTGATGCGGTAAGCGAAATGGCGGACGAAGGTGTAGACTTGGTTAACTCCAGTATCACCTACACATTGACCGACAACGTCGAGAATCTCACACTGATTGGCCCTTTGGCAGGCTCAGGATTAACTCCTGCGGCTATAGACGGTACCGGCAACATTCTCGACAACCTCATTACCGGCAATGATGCCGCTAACACCCTGATGGGGCTGGATGGCAACGACACACTAGACGGCAAGGGTGGTGCGGATACGTTGATCGGCGGCATCGGCAACGATACTTACGTGGTCGATAATACTGACGACATTGTTACCGAAAACGCAGGCGGAGGCATCGATACCGTACAATCCGCTATCAATTACACCTTGGGCGATAACGTTGAAAATCTCACGCTGACCGGTGCTGCCGCGATTAATGGAACCGGCAATGCGCTCGACAATATCATCGTCGGCAACAGCGGCAACAACATTCTGGACGGCGGCATCGGCGCGGATACGATGGCGGGCGGCAGCGGCAACGATACTTATATTCTCGACAACCTCGGCGACACCATTATCGAACAGGCAGGACAAGGCACGGATACTATTGTCTCTCCGTTCGACTACACGCTGGGCGCAAGTGTCGAAAACCTCATTCTTACCGAAGGCTCGGCCCTGACCGGTACCGGCAATGAACTCGACAATGTACTGACCGGTAACAGTAACGATAACACCTTGACCGGACTGGCGGGCAACGACACGTTGGACGGCGGCGCAGGCGCGGATATTTTAATCGGCGGTACCGGCAACGATACCTATGTGGTGGACAGCTTGGCCGACCAGACCGTGGAACTGGCCGGAGAAGGCGTGGATACTGTCAAAAGCGGCTTAACCTGGGAGTTGGCGGATAACCTCGATAACCTAACCCTGACCGGTACCAGCGCCATTAATGGCACCGGCAACGTGTTGGACAATGTCATCATCGGCAACATCGCCGATAACATCCTTATAAGCCTGGATGGCAACGACACGCTGGACGGCGGCGCAGGCGCGGACATGCTGATCGGCGGTACCGGTAACGATACCTACGTCGTAGACAACAGCGGCGATATGGTGATCGAGAATTCAGGCGAGGGCGTTGATCTGGTCAAATCAAGCATTACCTACACACTCACCGACAATGTCGAATACCTGACCTTGACCGGCGCAGCCAGCATCGATGGCACCGGCAACGTTCTCGATAACATCATCATCGGCAATGATGCCGCCAATATGCTGTCGGGCTTGGAAGGCAACGACATACTGAACGGCGGTAAAGGCGCGGACACCATGCTGGGCGGGACTGGCGACGACACTTACCTGGTGGACAACACAGGCGATGTCGTAATCGAAGCGGCGGGCGAAGGTACGGACCTTGTGCAAAGTAGCGCCAGCTATACCCTGTCGGACAATATCGAGAACCTCACGCTGACCGGCACGGCAAACATTAACGGCACCGGTAATACGCTTGATAACATCCTGATGGGCAATAGCGGCGACAATGTCATTTTCGGCATGGACGGTAATGACGCACTTTACGGCAATGCTGGCAATGACACATTGGACGGTGGTTCAGGTACGGATACCCTGATAGGCGGAGCTGGCAATGATAACTACATCGTCGACAATACCGCGGATACGGTGCTTGAAGACGCGGCACAAGGAATAGACAGTATTTTTGCTTCGGTGGATTATGCGCTGTCCGATAATGTCGAAAACCTGACCCTGACGGGTGCAGGCAACATCAGCGCAACCGGCAATACGCTGAACAACGTGTTGACCGGCAATGCCGGCGATAACGCACTCTACGGCATGGCGAGCAACGATGCCTTGGTCGGCAATGCGGGCAATGATTTGCTGGATGGCGGCACGGGCACCGATGCGATGTTGGGCGGCATAGGTAACGATGTTTACGTGGTCGACAATGCCGGCGATGTAGTGGTCGAGAATGCGGGAGAAGGCATAGACACCGTTCAGTCTTCGATTACCTATACACTGGCTGACACCGTCGAAAACCTCACGCTTACCGGCAATGCATCCATTAACGGCACCGGCAATGTGTCGGACAACGTCATCATCGGCAACGATAGTAACAATATCCTGAGCGGTCTTGCAGGCAACGATACATTGATCGGCGGTGCAGGCAACGATGCCCTGGATGGCGGATCGGGTGCGGATAACATGGCAGGCGGCACAGGAGATGATACTTATATAGTAGACAATATCGGCGATGCAGTTACTGAAAATGCAGACGCCGGTATGGACACCGTGCAATCCTCGGTTACCTATGTCCTGGGGGATAATTTAGAGAACCTGATCCTGACCGGTACAGATAATTTGGACGGCACGGGCAATGCGCTGGATAACACTATCACCGGCACCAGCGGCAACAATATATTGGATGGCGGCACGGGCGTGGATACTCTGGCAGGCGGTGCCGGGAACGATACCTACATCGTGGACAACAGCGCCGATGTGGTTATTGAAAACGCAGGGGAAGGCACGGACAGCGTGTTTGTGTCGACAGACTACGTGCTGTCCGACAACATCGAAAATCTGACCTTGACCGACGCGGCGGACATCAATGGCACCGGCAATGCGCTGGACAATATCCTCACCGGAAACAACGGCAACAATGCGCTGAGCGGTCTGGAAGGTAATGACACGCTGGACGGTGGTATTGGCATCGATACGATGAGTGGGGGCACCGGCAACGATACCTACTACGTGGACGACACAGCGGATGTTATCGTCGAGAATCTCAACGAAGGGTCGGACAGCGTGTTCGCTTCGGCGACCTATACACTTTCCGACAACATCGAAAACCTCATACTAACCGGCACGGCTGCGATTGACGGCAGTGGTAACGCACTGAATAACATAATTACCGGCAACAGCGCGGCAAACGTGCTTGATGGCGGTGCGGGTACGGACACGATGGCCGGCGGTGCCGGGGACGACACCTATATCGTGGACAACGCAAGCGATAAGACGGTAGAAGCGCTTAATGCGGGTACCGATACCGTACTTTCTTCGGTAAGCTACACATTGGCAGCCAACATCGAAAACCTTACGCTCACCGGTACTGCAAACATTGATGCCACAGGCAACGAACTGAACAACATTCTGATCGGCAATACCGGCAACAACCGCCTGTACGGCATGGCGGGCAACGATAGCTTGAGCGGCGATCTCGGTAATGATTTGCTCGATGGCGGGGCCGGAGCCGATATTATGGCGGGCAATGCAGGAGATGATACTTACATAGTGGACAACATCGGCGATGTGGTGACGGAAAACATAAACGAAGGTATCGATACCGTCCAATCGTCGATTAGTTATACGCTTGGCGCCAATGTCGAGAACCTGACCCTGACCGGTACGGCAAGCATCAACGGCACAGGCAATGAACTCGATAATACGATTGTCGGCAATTCCGGCAACAATCTCCTTTCCGGTTTAGTAGGAGACGATACGCTGACCGGCAATGCAGGCAACGATACGCTGGATGGCGGCACGGGCACAGATACCATGGCCGGAGGTGCCGGCAATGATGTTTACGTGGTGGACAACGTGGGCGACGTCGTCACGGAAGGCCTTAATGGCGGAACCGACTTGGTGCAATCCAGCATCACCTACAAGTTGACCGATAACGTCGAGAACCTGACCCTGACCGGCGTGGATGCGATTAACGGTACCGGCAACACGCTGAACAACATCATCACCGGAAATACCGCTGCAAACGTGATGGATGGCGGTGCTGGCGCAGATACCCTAAATGCCGGTTCGGGCAACGATACGCTGATCGGCGGAGACGGCAACGATGCGCTGAATGGTGAGGCAGGAAACGACCTGTTGCAGGGCGATTCAGGCAACGACACGCTGAATGGCGGCTTAGGCGCGGATACCATGCTGGGCGGTGTTGGTGACGACACTTACGTGGTAGACAATGCGGGCGATTTGATCATTGAGAATTTGGGAGAAGGCATTGACCTAGTTCAATCATCAATCACCTATACGCTCACCGATAATGTCGAGAATCTGACCTTGACCGGCACGGCGGCAATCAACGGCACAGGCAATGTGCTGGACAATATCATCCTCGGTAACAGTGGCGTGAACGTCCTTACCGGCTTGGAAGGAAACGATACGCTAAACGGCGGCGCAGGGGCCGACACGATGCTGGGCGGCGTGGGCAATGACACTTATATAGTGGATAACGCCAGTGATGTGGTCACGGAAAATCTTGACGAAGGTATCGATAATGTTCAGGCCAGTGTTACTTATACCTTAACCGATAACGTTGAAAACCTGACCCTGACCGGCGGTTCGGCAATCAACGGTACCGGCAATGCGCTTGATAACGTTATTACCGGCAATGCCGCCGCCAACGTTCTGAACGGCGGGCTGGGCGCGGACAGTATGTCCGGCGGGGCTGGCAACGATACTTATGTGGTGGACAATGCGGGCGACATTGTCACGGAATCGCTGAATGCGGGTACGGATCTGGTTCAATCGTCGATCGACTATACCCTGACGGCGAATGTCGAGAATCTTACATTGACAGGTGTCGATGCGATCAACGGTACCGGCAACATGCTGAATAATATTATTACCGGCAATACCGCCGCGAACGTGATCGATGGCGGAGCGGGGGCCGACTCACTCTATGGCGGAGCGGGAAATGATACGCTGATAGGCGGAGCGGGCAACGATCTGTTGGATGGCGGAGCAGGCGCGGACGCAATGGCGGGCGGATTGAATGACGATACTTATGTGGTGGACAACATCGGCGACATCGTCACGGAAGCGTTCAACGAAGGCACCGATCTGGTTCAGTCCGGCATCACTTACACGCTGACCGACAATGTCGAGAACCTGACCCTGACCGGGACAGCCAACATCGACGGCACGGGTAACGCGCTCGGCAATATCATTCTCGGCAACAGCGGCAGCAATATCCTGATGGGGCTGGAAGGCAACGACACGCTGAATGGCGGAGCGGGGGCTGACACCATGCTGGGCGGTGTGGATAACGACACCTACCTGGTGGACAATGCAGGCGATTTGATCATCGAGAATGCCGGAGAAGGCATCGACCTGGTCCAAGCATCGATCAGCTACACGCTGACCGACAATGTCGAGAACTTGACCCTGACCGGTACGACAAGTATTAACGGCACCGGTAACGGGCTCGATAACGTTATTAACGGGAACACAGGCGCAAATGTTCTGTCCGGATTGGGAGGCAACGACACGCTCAACGGCAATACCGGCAACGATATTTTGGACGGCGGTTTAGGCGTGGATACCATGACGGGTGGCGCTGGCAATGATACCTACGTGGTCGATAATGTCGGTGATGTGGTGGCCGAAGCCTTGAATGCTGGCACTGATCTTGTTCAATCCAGTATTACTTACACCTTGGGCGCTAACTTCGAAAATCTCACGTTGATTGGCGTGGATGCGATCAACGGTACCGGCAACACCTTGAATAACGTGATTACCGGCAATTCGGCAGCGAACGTGCTGGATGGTGGAGCGGGTGCGGATACGATGGCGGGCGGCGCGGGAGATGATGTTTACATCGTCGATAAGGCCGGCGACGTGGTAACTGAAGCGGTCGGTTCCGGGGTAGATACGGTGCAGTCCTCCATTACCTATACTCTGACTGCCAATGTCGAGAATCTTACGCTCACCGGTGCTTCTGCGATCAACGGCACCGGCAATACGCTCGATAACGTCATTGTCGGCAATACCGCCGCCAACGTGCTGAACGGCGGCTTGGGTGCTGATACGATGTCGGGTTGTGCGGGCAACGATACTTATATCGTCGACAACAACGATGTTGTGGTGGAAAGTGTCAATGCCGGTATCGATACCGTACAAGCCGGCGCAACTTACGCGCTTTCCGGCAATGTCGAAAATCTCACGCTGACCGGCATAGCCAATATCGACGGTACCGGTAATGCGTTGGATAACGTGATCACGGCCAATAGCGGCGTGAACGTGCTCGCCGGCCTGGGCGGCAACGACACTTATTATGTTGACAACACGGCGGATATTGTTTTGGAGAATGCGGGCGAAGGCATCGATAACGTGTTTGCTGCGGCGACCTATACGCTGTCCGACAACATCGAAAATCTCACACTAACCGGCGCATCCAGCATCAACGGCGCCGGTAATGCCCAGGACAACATCATCACGGGCAACAGCGGAGCCAATTTACTGGATGGGGGCGAGGGTGCGGACACGATGGCCGGCGGTGCCGGCGACGATACCTACGTGGTGGACAATGCGGGCGACATCGTGTCGGAAGGGCTTAACGCAGGAACCGATACCGTGCACTCCGGCATCATCTACACCCTGGGCAACAATCTGGAAAACCTCGTTCTGACGGGTACGTCCGATCTGAACGGTACCGGTAATGCACTCAACAATACGATCACCGGCAATAGCGGCAACAACCAGCTGGACGGCGCTGCCGGAGCCGATACCATGGCAGGCGGCTCGGGGGATGACATTTACATTGTTGATAATGCAGGTGATGTGATTGTGGAAACGGTGGATTCAGGTTTCGATACCGTACAGTCCAGTGCGAACTACGTTCTGAATGCGAATGTCGAAAACTTGATCCTGACCGGGACTTCCAATATCAGCGGCACGGGTAATGCCTTGGATAACGTTATCATCGGGAACGCCGGCAATAACACACTGAACGGCAATGCCGGAAACGATACGCTGGACGGCGGAGCGGGAGCGGACATGCTGTTAGGTGGTACGGGAGATGACACTTACATTGTGGACAACGTGTCCGATGTAGTCGATGAAAACCTGAACGCGGGAACCGACACCGTCTTATCAAGCGTGAGCTTCACGCTCGGTGCGAATGTCGAGAACCTGGTGCTGACCGATGCTGCCGATATCGACGGCGCAGGCAATCAACTCGACAATGTCATTACCGGAAATACAGGCAATAACATCCTCAGCGGCGGCGCAGGCAATGACCGCTATGTATTCAATCAAGGCGGCGGCGCGGATACCATCATCGATATGCAGGGCAGCGATACGCTCTATATCGGCGGCAATCTGACTGAGGCAAATTTGGAAGGCGTGCGCGATGGCGACAACATGATCATCAACGTGCTCGGCACGAACGATTCGATTACCCTGAGCAACTGGTTTGTGCAAACCGAAGGCGTGGGTCGCATTGAGTTTTCCGATGCCTCGTCATTGGACAGCATGGGCATTAATTCACTTTTGAATCGTCCGCCGGTCGCCAATGCCGATACTGTTGTTACCAGCGAAGACAATGCACAGACCATCATCACGACAGCGTCCCTGTTGGCCAACGACACCGATGCCAATGCAGGCGATGTGATCACGCTGACCGGCTTTGACGGAATCACTGCCAACGGCAATGCTCTTACCCAAGACGCATCCGGCAACCTCGTTCTGGACATCGGCAATCGCTATCAATCGCTTGCCGATGGGCAGACCTTCGCCGACAGTTTCGTCTATACCATCAGCGATAGCAAAGGCGCTACGGCGGCCGGCGTGGTCGATGTCACTATCGCCGGCAGCAACGATGCGCCGATTGCCGTTGCCGACATAGCCTCTGTGCAAGAAGATATTGCCATCACTGCAAGCGGTAATGTTCTGGGCAACGACAGCGACATCGATCAAGGCACTGTCTTGAGCGTGGCCGATTCCGGAATCCGAACAGGCAGCTACGGCAGTTTAAATATTAATGCGAACGGCAACTACAGCTACGACACCGACAACGCTGCTCAGGCTGTGCAGTCGCTGGGTCGAACTGCGCAGGTGGTCGATCATTTCGGCTACACAGTAACGGATGGGCATGTTGCCGTTTCCTCGACTCTGGACGTTTTCCTGAACGGAACGAATGATGCTCCAATCCTGATAACTCCCCTAGCTGATAAGAACCTCACGTTTAACAAATCTTTTTCTTGGCAGATGCCGGCCGGAAGTTTCACTGACATCGATCAGGGCGACACACTCGATTATACGGCGACGCTGGCTGACGGTTCTGAACTGCCGTCCTGGTTGAGCTTCGATGCCGCCACTCAGACCTTCTCTGGCAAGACGCCGAAGGAGGTTGGTTTTGTGGACATAATGATAACGGCCACAGATAAAGTGGCCGCTACCGGCAGCACTGAAGGGAGTCTTTCCGCCTCGGATGTTTTTCGAGTATCGGTTAGCCACGGCAACGAAGGTGTAGGCAATGGAGAAGATGCGCCTCCAGCCGGTCATGATGAAAACTTTAACGATGGCGCGGCCGCTATGCCGAGCCAACCGGGTGCGAAAGGCGGCAATGGCTATTCGGGATATGCACCGGCATATTCGCATGGGCATGAAATAACGGATTATACCTCTCATGCCGAAACACAAGAGCAGGACGAGCAAGCACCGGCTACTGAGATTCGCTCATGGTTCAATCAGCAAAGTGCAAGCGAACAGCACTCGTCTTATGTGTCCCAAAATCGGAATACCTCACGGGAAAGCCAGATCGATCGGCAGGTGAATAGAAATATATCCAAGGGCATAGCCGGGAATGCTAGCTCAGAATGGGAAAGGATGAATGATCGACTCAAAAATCATTTGGAACAAACCGGCGCCGATGATGGCGTCTTCGCGGAGTCCCACGCTGGCGCCAGGATGCCGGTCTTTTTCGGCGCGAACGGTAACCAAGGCCTAACTCAGTTGGGTACGGGCAACAGCATGCAGATGAAGGGGTTCTCGGGACTTAAGGAGGGGTTGGAAAGGCTGGGTAGTTAATAAGCAATTGATCCGGCACAGAGATTAATTGCGACACACGTAGGAGATTTACGATAAACGGCAAACGGGATGTCGGAAATCGATGGGAATCGTGAAAAAATGAAGAGATATTTGCAATGATACATGAATCGTCCGCCATTACCCGCCTGCAACTCACGCCGCCTAGGCCGTTTGGCCGCTCGGTTCTATGGCTGCTGCTGGCGCTGTTTTTTATTCTGCTGCTGTGGTCGGTCTTCGGGCAGCTGGATATTGTCGCGGTGGCGGAAGGCAAGCTAGTGCCGCAGACCTATATCAAGATCGTTCAACCTTCCGAACAGGGTGTGGTAAAGGAAATTCTTGTTAAGGAAGGCGAGGCGGTCAAACAGGGACAGGTGCTGGTGCGCATGGATGCGGTGGTGTCCGATGCAGATGTCAGAACGCTCATGAATGAATCGCAACGGCATGTCTTGGCGTTGCGTCGTATTGATGCAGAACTGGACGGCAAGCCGCTGATAAAAGAAGCGGTCGATCCGGCCGATCTCTATGTGCAGTTTTTAGCTCAATATAACGCCAATCGTTTGGCTTACCAGAGCGCATTAGACGAGCAGCGTAGCGTATTGGAAAAAGCCCGGCAAGATAAGGCGGCGGCTGAAGAAATCACATCCAAGCTGGCACAGGTGCTGCCTCACTATCGCGACCAGGAGGAAGCCTATAATCAGCTGAGTCTCAAAGGCTTCGCTGGGAAACTGATAGCGACCGACAAGCAGCGTGAGCGTATTGAGAAAGAGCAGGATTTGAAGAGTCAAGAGTTTGTGATCCGTAGCGCACAAGCGACCATTCAGCAGGTGCAAA
>Ga0208882_1000437_pt1 | contig 18825 bp, 14 predicted proteins | sample LakWasMet14_LOW5_2_FD_183862 | JGI IMG/M metagenome (GOLD analysis project Ga0208882, IMG submission 183862) | Freshwater sediment methanotrophic microbial communities from Lake Washington under simulated oxygen tension - Sediment Metagenome... | ecosystem: Environmental > Aquatic > Freshwater >...
ATCGGGCCGGTGATAACCTCAGACCTTATGGAAACGCTGGCCTGGCAACGCGGGCAGCTGATTTTTAAACGGCAGCCGCTATCTCGGGTGATTCAGGAAGTGAACCGCTACCGAAGCGGAAAAATCATGATTCTGAACCCGAAGCTAAAGGAAAGAATCGTCAGTGGCGTGTTTGATACCGCAGACCCAAATGCCGTGGTTGACGGCATCAAAACCACCCTGAAAGTCAGCTCGATGAGCTTATCGAATCAGCTGGTGTTGCTTTATTAACTAAAATCATTATTTTTTCCTCCCGACTAAGGGTAAATCGATCTAGCTTCGTCGTAGGTCATGAAGTTAACACTTTTATGACCTAAAGAGGATTTACCCAAATGACAAGACCAACGCGCCAGGTTTGTAAATATCGCGGACAAAATTTAATCAAAACAGCCGGACTGCTGCTACCTGTTGTGCTGTTTGCGGCGGGACAAAACGCCTACGCCGCTGATGCAGCCTCCTCTAAAACCATACAATTCAAAATCCCGGCGCAATCCCTGTCGAGCGCCTTAACCCGTTTCTCCGCCGAGACCCGGCTGCAAGTGCTTTATGAAGGCGATGTGGCCGACAAACTGCAAGCTCCGGCACTTAACGGCGCTTACACGCCGGAGCAAGCACTGGAAAAACTGCTTGGCGGCACCGGACTCAAGTATCGGTACACTAATGACAAAACCATTACGTTAGAGACACCGACCAATCAAAATCAAGGGGCGACGTCGAACGCGCCTACACTGAAAACGATGACTGTAACCGGTAAAACCGGCTATGCCGACAACGATCCTTATAATCCAGATTACAACCGTACCCGCGCCAGTTCGGCCACCAAAACCGATACGCCGATTATGGAAACGCCGGTGTCTATTCAGGTGGTGCCTAAGGCGGTAATGGATGACCAAAAAACCTCGCGCATTAAAGATGCATTGGAAAATGTCAGCGGTGTGCGCACGCAATCTACTTTGGGTATGGGAACCGGGTTTATTTTACGCGGATTTCGGACCACCTCAACTTACCGTAACGGACTGCTGGCAGGTTTTGGGGGCTTGCAAAGCGAATTTGATACCTCCAATCTGGAAAGCATTGAAGTCCTTAAAGGCCCTGCTTCCGTCCTGTACGGTCGCGCCGAGCCGGGGGGGCTGGTCAACGTCACCACCAAGAAGCCGTTGGATACGCCTTATTATTCATTGGAGCAGCAGGTCGGTTCGTATGATTTTTATCGGACCCAGTGGGATGCTACCGGCCCGGTCGCAGATGATAAGTCTGTGCTGTACCGTTTCACTGGCTCTTATCAAAATAATAACTCGTTTAGGGATTTTATTTCAGACGATCGAGTCAATGCTGCGGGTGCCGTGACCTGGAAACCCTCCGACGCGACTGATATGACGCTCAGCGTTGAGGGGATGGAGCAGAACTTTCAAGCCGATCTGGGTGTTCCGGTCATAGGCAAACGACCGGCGACCGTCCCTATCAGTCGGTCATACGGTAGTGATCCTAACGATCCGCTCGATAATCAATCCAAGGTGTATGTCGGTACTGAAATCAATCATCGGTTCAACGAAGACTGGGCCATACACAGCCGATTCCTGGCCAATTTGGAACATGCCGATCAAATATTTGTCAGTCCTGCGCCTGCTTTCGGTAATGCTTTTCAGGCTGACGGACATACTTTAAACCGGAACATCTTCTATCAATCTACCGATGAGGAAACTTATCATACCAATCTGGACCTGACCGGAAAGTTCGACATCGGGCCTACACAACATCAGACGCTGGTGGGATTTGATTATTTTCAGCACCGTTCGGACTATGCCATTTTTGGCGACTTTATTAACCCTAACCCGGATTTAGCGTTGGATATTTTTAATCCAAGTTACGGAATCAGTCCGGCTTTGTTTCAGAATGCCTATAACACGACCAATTTTCCGGGGGAGAACTTGACCATATTTAAAGATGAATGGTACGGAGCCTATTTTCAAGACCACATCACCTTATGGGACAAATTGCATATTATGGGTGGAGGCCGCTATGACTGGGCTAAAACGGGACTTGTTAGCGCGGATTCAGCCAATGCTTCAGCCGCCGCCCCAATACCTTTTCGTAAGGATGAAGGCTTCAGTCCGCGGGTAGGCATTCTTTACCAACCCATTAAAGAGCTGGGTGTTTACGGCAACTGGACGACTTCGTTTGGCGCCAACAATGCCCCGGCAGCCGATGGGAAAACGTTTGATCCGCAAATTGGCGAGCAGTTTGAGGCGGGTGTCAAAACACAATTATTCGATGAGCGTTTTATCGCGACTTTGGCATACTACCATCTTACCAAAGACAATATTCTGGTCAACGACCTGAGTACCCCTAACCTCTTCGATAAAATAGCCAATAAACAACGCAGCCAGGGAATTGAGCTGGACCTAACAGGGCATGTGACGGACGCATTGAGTCTGGTTGGCAGCTATGCCTACACCGATGCGCGAATCATTAAAGATTTCACCGGCGGCACACAAGGCAATCGAGCGAATAACATTCCTGAGCATTCGGGAAGTATGTGGCTTAAATATGATCTAAACGGTTATTCCGCGTTAAAAGGCTTGAGTTTTGGTCTCGGCGGTATTGCCGCGGGACAGCGCGAAGGCGATAACGCCAATAGTTTCCAGATGCCGGGTTATGTGCGGATGGATGCTTTTGCCGCTTACCGATGGAACATCAAGAAAACCCGTGTCACGGCACAGTTCAATCTCCGCAATCTGCTCGATAAGGAATATTATGAATCCACCGATCTCAATGCCAATGTCTCTCCGCGCAATGGCGTTTACATCGGCGCCCCGCTGACGGCTATCGGCTCCATCCGGGTAGAATTTTAATCGAAATCACGTTGGGTTAACGATAAAGTCGTTAACCCAACGCATCCATATTCTGATATAAAATCATATGCTTAAAGAATCACAGCGGGCATTCAACCTAAGCAATCCTCAGCGCTTGTTTTCACGAAAAAACATCCGCAAGTTCTGGCTAAACCTGCACCTGACGATTGCGCTGACGGTTGGTCTTGTATTTGTAGTTCTGGGATTGACCGGCTCCTGTAATGTCTTTTATTACGAGCTCGGGGAATTAGGTCTACCGGCTTTGCCTAGCGCAAGCCAGGTGCAAGCCCGTAGTCTGGACGACATCATGCAAACCGTTAAAACCGCGCATCCGCAAAGAACCGGCGGCTGGTCGATGGTGTTGCCGGGTTACCGGAGCGATTATGTCTGGGTGGAATATCCCAAACCTGAGGAAACTATAACCGAGCTGTTTGCGCCGCTGGAAATAGTGGTCGATCCTTATAGCGGAAAGATAGTTTCGGAACACTTCTGGGGCCGGACATTGACTAGCCTGATTTATGAATTGCATGCTGATTTTTTGACCGGAAAAATAGGCGTGGAGATTGGTAAGGTAGGCGTTAAGGTGGTGTGTTTTTTTGGGGTTTTTCTGTTTGCCTCCTGTTTGTCGGGGCTTTATCTGTGGTGGCCGCGCGGCGGAAAATTTAAAAATGCGTTGACGATCAAATCCCATTCAAGTCGGCAACGCTTTTATTATGACCTGCATAAAACCATCGGATTTTACAGTTCGGCGGTGTTGCTGATCATCGCTTTCACCGGTTGCTTTGCGTTTGGCTACAAAGACTACATAAAACCATTAGTAAATTACTTTTCTTTTGTCAAAGCGGATCACTTAAAAAATCCCACGCTTAAATCGACCATACCGGATTCCGCGCAGCCCATTCCCATTGCCCACGCTGTGGCTATTGCCGACCAGGTTTTCCCCGGTGCGGAATTGCGCGGGATAGGTACGCCGAACGGCAAGGAAGGCGTTTATATGGTTGCAAAAAGACAAGCGGGCGAAGCCAACCGCAAGCGTCCGCGCAGCAAAGTCTGGATAGATCAATACAGCGGCAAGGTGCTTGCTGTTCAAGACCCCGGAAAGTTTACCGCAGGTGAAACATTTTTAAACTTGCTGTGGCCTTTGCACGACGGTCAAGTTTTCGGTCTTCCTAGTCGTATCTTGTGGTGTGTCGCCGGTTTCGCGCCGCTGGTTTTATACATTACCGGCATTTTGCGCTGGCTACAAAAGAGACGAGCAAAAAATCATATTAATGGGAGGCTGATGTTTGGAAACTAGCCTACAACCTTGTGCCAACCTCTTGACGATATTCCGATGTTTGGCCCGATAACGATACCTAAAGCAAATGCTAATCTGGCCAAACTCAAAGCCCGCCGTAAACTGTGGCTGGATGTGCATTTATTTCTCGGTTTGATTGCCGGCGCGATATTGGCCGTCGTCGGTTTGACCGGAGGCATTCTGGTGTTCTATCAAGAAATGCAGGCAGTCTTGAACCCGGAGCTAGCTGTAGTTTCCGTACCGCTCGAAAGTCATGAAAAGTTACATAGTTTAGGTGAAATTGTCGCGGCGGCGGAATCGGCCAAGCCGCAAGGCAGCCGTTTTTTCAAAGTGTATTACCCCCGCAAGCCTGATGTCGCCTATAAATTTTTATATTTTGTCAGGGACGAAAACCAGGCGAATAACGGCGACGGCTATTATATCTTCATCGATCCTTACACCGTCCAAGTCAAGGGCGTGCAGCTCTGGCATCCCAAGGATCGCTACTGGGGACGGCCTCTGGTCAGTTTCATCATGCAGCTGCACTGGTGCTTGTTATTGGGCAAACAAGTCGGCGGCGTTCTCAATGGCATTTTAGCGGTGTTATCGATTATTTCGCTATTGACCGGCCTAATTGTCTGGTGGCCGCTGACCGGCAAATTCAAACAGGCTTTAACCTTCAAGCGCAATTCCAGCTCCGTGCGCTTTAACTTCGATCTGCATAAAACCATCGGCTTTTATTTGACCATCGTGCTGCTGCCAGTGTTGTTTTCCGGTATTTATTTTAATCTGCCGGATCAGGTTAATGTGCTGGTCAGATTGTTCTCGTCAACCAACAGGCCCAATGCCTTTAGCACGGTTCCGGCAGAAATTCACAGCCGTGTACCGCAAGCGGGACAACAGCCGATTAATGTCTCGGCAGTGGAGGCCATTGTGCAGGAACGCTATCCAGCCGGCCGGTTATGGATGCTCAATGCGCCGAAAAACCCGACAGATGTTTACACGGCAATGAAGAACGAGGTAACCGAAATAAGCCGCTTTACCGGTTATCGCGATTTCGCCGTCGACCAATATAGCGGCGAGATACTCAGAGTTTACGATAGAGGCAGCGGCGGCGACATTTTTCTGGACTGGCAATGGCCGTTGCATAGCGGTCACGCTTTCGGTTGGACGGGACGGATTTTTGTGTTTCTTTCCGGTTTGGCTTGCCCGATTTTGTATGTGACCGGAGTGATCCGCTGGCTGCAAAAACGCAAGGCGAAGAAATTATCCGAGAACCGCAATTTTCGCTGAACAATTGTTATTGGAATCTGAAGCTCTCCTGCAAAAAAATATGCATAAACCAGCCGGACAATCTCAGGAATGATTCTTTTCGACTGTCGTGGGCATAAATACAAAAGCTTGTGTCATATCCCCTATTCAATTGCGGCATTTGACACAAGCCTTTTCTCTGAAATTATCAAGCAACTGATATTTATAACGATTTTAACAGGCATGGATATTGCTTAGTGCTCTAGCACCACTGTTTAATTCTGTCTTGCACAACCGATGACCGAACCCAATCACAGCTTCCTGCATGACCTGTTCCTGAAACATGCCCACGAAGTCAGCGCCTTTATTCGCGGACGCTGGCCGAGAGAGCCGGATGTTGACGACATCATGCAGGAATCGTTTTTGCGCCTGTCGCAGGTCCCCAATCCCGAAACCATCCTGAACCCGCGAGCCTTTCTGTTCACGACCGCCTCCAACATGGCCGTGGATCGCCACCGCCGCCGGAAAACCCGCGAGCGTTATATTGAACCGGACGCAGACTTTGAAAAACTGGCAAATGACCCTTTGTCACCCGATCGCCATTCGGAAGCCCAGCAAGCGCTTGAGCACTTTACCCAATGGCTGGATGAGCTGCCGGAGCTGCACCGGCACGCCTTCGTCTTATATCGCATAGAAGGTTGTCCGCATGCTGAAATCGCGGTGCGCCTCGGCATTTCCGTGAGCACGTCCGAGCGCTATGTCAAATGCGCCATGCACCATATCGGGCTGCGTTTTAATGCCTTGCATGGTTAAAATCGTGACGATAATTGAGTGGTCGAACGTCTATAGTATGATTGCGATAGAATGAACCGATTTAACCAACCGACAAGGCTATAACCCCGCGTGAAAACCACCCCGCCCTCCTCCGATTCAGCGCATGCGCAGGCCATCGACTGGCTGCTGCGCATCCGTTCGGAACATTGCACTGAGACGGAGCGCCGTGCTTTCAATAGTTGGCTGGAACAAAGCGCCGGCCACCGTCAGGCCTATGAAACGGCGCAGGCGCAATGGCAATGGATGGAACAATTTAAAAGCATGGATTTTCCCGCACGGGATGCGGCTTTGCGCTACCGCAAAAAATCGCCCCGCCGCATGCTCAAATACAGCGCCGCCGCCTCGTTGTTGCTGGCTTTGGGCTTAACCGCCTTCATGCCGAACGGCTGGATCGGCATCCCGCATACCTATATGGCCGAAAAAGGCGGGCGCCAAACCATTAGTTTGGCCGACGGCTCCCGTATCGAACTCAATACCGATAGCGAGGTGCGCGTCCATTTCAATCGTTGGCGGCGCAACGTCGAAATGGTCAAAGGCGAAGCTTTTTTTACCGTAAGCCACGATGCCGAACGCCCGTTTGAAGTACGCGCCGGCGGCGGGCGCATCCGCGACATCGGCACTGCGTTTGAGGTCTATATCAAACCCGAGCAAGTCATTGTCGCCGTACAGGAAGGCATCGTCGAAGTGCAGGCTTCCGGAAAGCGCGAACTGGCCGCCGGACAACAGCTTGCCTTTAACGGCAGCGGCGAATTCCTGGCCGTGCAAGGCCAGGATGTAGCGAGCCTGATTGCCTGGCGGCAAGGCAATTTGGTCTTCCGTGACCGGCGGCTCGGCGACGTGCTCGCCGAAGTAGGACGCTACCACGACACCCGCATCCGCCTGCAAAATGAAAGCTTAAGCAAACTGCGAATCAGCGGCACCTTCCATACCGCCGAACTCGACAACACGTTAAGCGCGATCGCCACTCTACTGCCGGTTAATATCGACCGCATCGGCGAACATGAAATCGTGCTGAAATCGGCGCCATCCAGTCACAGATAAGTACTGAACTATAAATTTTCAGCTAAGGTTCAAAGCCGGAGTGCAGGCTCTGCCTGCTTTGCAAGCGGAGCTTGCACTCCAAAACGCCGAAGAACTTTTGCTCGGCTACTTAAATCCCTGCACAAAAAATCACAAAATAAATTCAAATCCTGACGATTTTTCAAGAGTCGTGCGTCTACTCCTTAACAACACACAATAACAAAGGAGAAACGGGTACATGACAATAAAGATAAACCGGCTTACCGCGGCTATTTTGGCAACCATGGCGAGCGCCGCTTACGCAGACGAACAAAAACATCACTTCGACATCCCCGCGCAAGCGCTGGGTTCGGCACTGCAAACGCTCGCTACGCAGTCCGGCGCACCGATGCTTTATGCGGAACAAACGGCGGCGGGCAAAAAAAGCCCTCGCTTGAGCGGCAACTACACCACTGCCGAAGCGGCGAATAAATTGCTTGCAGGCAGCGGCCTTGTCCACAGCGTCGCCGGAAACGGCACGGTGACGGTTAAGCCGGCACCGCAAAGCACAGGCCCCGTTACCTTAAAGCCGATGACGGTTACCGGAAAAGTAGACGACGATCCAGCGTCTTACCGAGCCGTTAACACCAGCACCGCCACCAAGACCGACACGCCGATTATGCAAACACCGCAATCCATTCAGGTCATCAAGCGGTCGTTGATGGACGACCAGCAAAACATCACTGTCAGTGAAAGCCTGCGCAATGTCAGCGGCGTAGTGCCCAATAATCCTGCCTTCACGCCGGCTAAGGATTTTACCCTTATCCGCGGCTTTGCAGCCGAACAAGTGGTTGACGGTTTTACCCAATATTACAATCCGGGCGATCGGGAAAGCACGGTTAATATTGAGCGAATCGAAGTCCTGAAAGGCACCAACGGCATACTTTACAGCGGCGGCGCCGGTTCGCCGGTCGGCGGCTTGGTCAATATCGTTTCCAAGCTGCCCCAAGCCACGGCATCCCGCGAGTTGGGCTTTAAAATCGGCACCAACAATTATTACCAGCCTTATCTCGATATTAACCAGCCGCTGACCAAAAATATTTTGGCCCGCTTTACCGGCGAATATACCGATGCCGGCAGTTATCTGGATGTCGTGAAAACGCAGCGCTACAACCTCAATCCGACCATAACCTTTACCAACAACGACACGACCACGTTCACCGTGCAAGGCAAGGTGTCCAGATGGGAACAGCCGGAATATCAAGGCTTGCCGGCCACGGGTACAGTAACGGGCCGGTTTCCGACGCCCCGGCATACCTTTGTAGGCCCTTCCGACATCCCTGACAGCTCTAGTGAATTTAGCGGCGTTTGGGGCACGTTGGATCACAAGTTCAACGATATGTGGTCACTCAATCTAAAGGCTCGCCATGCCCAATCGGAATTCGACGAAAAAGTTCAATCCCTGGCCGGAGCGGATGGATTTATTGCCGACCGGCCGTTTTTCGCCAATACATGGGCCTTGGTCAATGCCGAGTTGTTTCAAAAGCAAGAGGAACTGAGCTTTTTAGGCAACGTTACGGCCAAGTTTGATGTCGGTCCCACTAAAAATACCGTGCTGATTGGCGCGGACCATAGCGAAGTCGATGATAAAGGCTTTATGGATGTCGATATGGGCCGGTTCGGTTTCGGCGCTGGCACTGTTGACTTAAGCAGGCCTTCGTTTCCTGCGGCTTACGGCCCGGCAGGCGCGGGTATCGATAACCAGTTTGTAACCAACACCACTTACGGCGGCTATACCCAGCTGCAAAGCACACTTTATGACCGCCTGCATTTATTGACTAGCCTCAGAGTAGGCCATGTCGGCATTGATTACAGAAACACTGCTCAGAACATCGATGCCAGCGGCGACAAGACCCGGTTCCTGCCGCGCGCAGGCGGTGTTTTCGACCTGACCGATGAATACTCGTTGTTTATCAACTACAGCGAAGGCATGCGCGGCCAGCCTTTTGTCAATTTTGTCGGCGCACCTCAGCCGGAGGAATCGACAACGCTGGAAGGCGGACTTAAATTCAATATTGCCCATCAGCTCACCGGACAGATTGCGGTCTATGAAATCGAGCGCACCAATGTCGCGGTCACCGACAACACCGACCTGCGCCGCCGTTCAAAAGCCGCGGGCCAGCAGCGTTCGCGCGGCGTTGAAACCGACCTCACCTGGCAAGCCACCGACGGGCTGAGCATTCTCGCCAACTACGCCCATACCGATGCCGAATTCACCGACAATTTGGCCGGCGTTCCTGAAGGCAACAAGCTGGCTACCGTGCCTGCAGACTCAGGCCGGCTGTGGGCAAACTACCGCTTTCAGCAACCGATGCTCAGAGGATTCAGTATTGGCGGCGGACTCTATGCGCAAGGGCAAACTTACCTGTCCAACAATAATCAGTTCAAAAGCGACGGCTACCATAGCTTCGATGCCAGCATCGGCTATGAGCGCCAGCAGTTCAAACTCATGGCGACAGTAAAAAACCTGACCGATGAGCATTATTTTCAAGCCTACAACTATTTTGGCGGGCGCGTGATACCTTCAGAAGGTACATCCGCCTATGTCACCGCATCGGTCAGGTTTTAGAGGAGCATGGGCATGGATCGTCGTCAATTTAACAAGTTGGCTTTATTGGGGGGCGGCCTTGCGCCTTTCCTTTCGGGCTGTTCATCGCTTGCCAAAATCCAAGCACCGAATGCCGGACAAACGGCAGTATCCGCGCATTTAAGTAAAGCCGAGGCGGAAAAAATATCCCGTAATGCCCATGAAAAACTTATGGGCCTTAAGGACGATTTTAAGATGCACGACGAGGAACATATCGCCATGCTCTTATACCCTGGCTTTGCCGCATTGGATCTGGTTGGCCCTCAATACCTGTTTGCCGCAATGATGGGGGCGAAGATTTACTTGATTTCTCCCGCCAATGATCTGAAGCCGGTGACCAGTGGCGAGGGCTTGGCGATTGTGCCGACCCATACCCCAAGCGAATGTCCCGAAGCCCTGGATATTTTCTTTGTACCCGGCGGCGCCAATGGCACGGTGGAGGCAATGAAAAACGCTCAATTGATCGATTTCATTGCCAGCAAGGCGGCTGTTTCCAACTACGTGACCAGCGTTTGCACCGGCAGCTTGCTGTTGGGTAAAGCCGGTTTATTGAAAGGAAAAAAAGCCACTTCGCATTGGACAACGCTGGAGCTGTTGCCGGAATTTGGCGCCATTCCCGTCAAACAGCGGGTGGTCTGGGACGGCAAATTGATCACCGGCGGCGGCGTCACCGCGGGCATTGATTTCGGGTTACAAGTTGTCGCCGCATTGCGAGGAAAAACCTATGCCCAAACGATTCAGCTTGAGGCGGAGTACGACCCTGCCCCGCCTTATGACTCGGGTTCGCCTGAAAAGGCCGATCCATTTGTCAGGGATAATCTCAAAGGCATCATGACGCCTCTGGTCGAGAACTTTAGGCGGGCAATTTAATGGTTCAATCTCCTGCGCGGGTCGTGATTTACCCCGCGCGCCCGATCCAATTTAAACACCTAAACCACTTAAGGACTGAAAATGACAAAACGACTGTTTTTTGCTGCATCGATGCTGCTCGTCGCTTCCGCAACGGCGGGCACCATCACGAATGGGGTCTGGTCGCCGAGCGGCTGCGGCACCGAGCCTCCGGTCCCCGTCATCGATCAAAGCAGCGTTGACGCCTACAACCAAAGCGTCAAAGCCATCAATGACTGGCAGCAAAAAGCCAATGCCTATAACAGTTGCCTGATTAAAGAGGCCAACGCCGACAACGCACTGATCGCCAACGCCGCCAATGACGAACAAGCCCGGTTGCGGGCGGCCATCGAAAAAATCCAGACCGGGACCACTGCCGCCAAGGACAAGCTGGATAAAAAGTAAAACTCCGTTTTAACGCGTAATACCCCACCTTATAGAGCGCGCTATTAACACTCTATATCTTGAACAAAAATAAGGCATATCACGCACGTTAGCATGTGATATGCCTTACCTTCTCTTTAGCAAACCTCCTTTTTCGACGTCAAATTTAAGCTAAAACCTTGCTTTAACAAGCGGTCGCAATAACCGGCAAGCTAATTGCTGTACATGGTGAGTTTTTAAACAAAAAGGATTCATTTGTTTCATGTACAGACTCTCTCATTATTCCGCCGCAGAACTAATTCAGGAGCACCGGGAAGAATTACATGGTTACCTGGTACGCCAAACCCGTTGCCCGGAAACGGCGTCCGATATTCTGCAAGATGCTTTTTTACGATTAATACACGCAGATACCCAAAGCGCCATCAAAAATCCCCGGGCTTTTTTGTACAAGGTCGTCAGCAATCTTGCTATAGACCATCTGCGGAGCAGCGCTCGCAGAGTCGCGCGGCATGCTGACGAGTCTGAACTATTAGACCAACCGGATCCGACGCCACCGGTTGAACATCAGCTTTACACTCAGGAGCAAATAGCGCGCCTGCGACTGGCAGTGTCCGAACTGCCGCCCCGATGCCGGGAAGTGTTTATCATGCACAAGTTCAAACACTATCCGTATTCTGTAATAATGGACGAGCTTGGTATTTCAGAAAGCACAGTTCTTAAGCATATCGTTAAAGCAATGGAGCATTGTCGGCGCAGAATGCGGGAACTTGACTCTTTGGCTGATCAAAATATTGAAAAACAATGAAGCTCAGGCAGCTTCACACAGCAAAATAAACAAGGCCGGCATAGATACATAGGCGCTGTTAAACGTCGGTTACAGTAATAAACTTTTGAGTCTCACCATGATCGAATCAAATCACCATGATACAACGGCAACGCAAGCCGCCTATTGGCAGGCACAGTTGAGTTCGGATCTGGTAACGGAACAGCATCGGCGCGAGTTTGAGCGCTGGCTGAACGAACGGCCTGAAAACCAAATTGCCTGGCAGGAAGTCAACGCCTTTTGGGCAGGGCTTGACAGCCTGACTGAAGCGGATATTGCCGTTGAAAAAGGCGGCGAGATCATCGATTTTAAAAGCTCCTGCCCTGCCAAGCCGCGTTCACGATTTACCCGGCCCGCTTTGGGCATCGCCGCCTCGCTGCTGCTGACGGCATCTATAATTTACGCTCAGGCCGGGCTTTATTTTGCCGACTACACAACCGCCCCCGGCCAGCAACGCAACGTCATTCTGGCGGATGGCTCAGAAATAGTCATGAACACCGACAGCGCCATTTCTGTAGATTACACGGGGCAGCACCGGCAAATAACCTTACATGACGGAGAAGCCTATTTTGTGGTTGCCCCGGATGCCAATCGCCCCTTCGAGGTACAAACCCGTTCCGGCCAGGTCCGCGCCTTGGGCACCGAATTCAATATTAAAACCCGGCAGCAAGACGTGTCGGTTACGGTTTACCAGCATGCCGTCAGTGTGACTGCAAAAAACGGAAAGCTACTGAAAAGCCTGCCCGAAGGCCGGCAGGTGGCTTTTACCGCGGACACTTTAAGCCCTGTTACCTCAGCCAATTTACAGCGCGGTAACGCCTGGCGAAACCAACGCATGATTTTCCAGGACAGGCCATTGGCTGAAGTGATAGCCGAACTTAACCGCTACCGTTCCGGCAGAATTGTCGTCATGGATGATGATATTAAAACTTTGCCGGTAACCGGGGTGTTTGCCACCGACGATACCAATATCGCGCTGCAAACGATCGAACAAAGCTTGCCGATCACCGTCACCAAAATTACCGAAAAGCTGGTGCTGTTGTCGGCAAAATAAAAAATGTCGAGGCCAATGATCTCTAACCCTCATTGGAGAGCGGGGTCTTGGCAGCTCATCAAACATAAACATTCTCCTGCGTTTCCTCGTTCATCACATTTCAATCAAAAAAAGTTCAAAACCGGATAGATACTCTTGCCCTGCGCTGTCGTCTTATTAAGACTTCAACAATAACAAAAAGGAGTATTCATGAAATTTACAAGAAGTTCTGCCGCCCTAATGTTAATGACAATCGTGCAGTCGAATTCTGCAGTCGCAGAAACCGGGCAAAAGCAGAATTTTCATATACCGGCACAATCGCTTTCTTCTGCGTTGCTGCAATTTTCCGAAGACACCGGCATCAAAACCTTTTTTAGCGCTGATGTGGCGCGTAACATTAAAACGTCTGGGGTATCGGGAAGCTATACGCCTCAGCAGGCCCTGAATAAGTTACTTACAAACACCGGCGTTATTTACCGGTTTACCGATACCCAATCGGTGACTCTTTCCGTGGCTCCGAAAGATAGCGGCGCAGAAACCACCACGCTAAAACCGATGACCGTCACCGCTAAAGCCGGCTATGACGACAACGATCCTTACAACCCGAATTACAACCGCACCACTGCCACCGCCGCCACCAAGACCGATACTCCGATCATGGAAACGCCGGTCGCCGTACAAGTGGTGCCCAGGGCGGTCATGCAGGATCAGCAAGCGGTCCAGGTCGGCGATGCGGTCAAGAACGTCAGCGGCGTGTTTCAAGGCTTCACTTGGGGTGGCTTTGCCGAGGAGTTTATGATTCGGGGATTCAATACCAGTTACGCCAATTACCTGGACGGATTCAGGTGGCCGTCGAGTCGCCTTGCTACCGCCAACGCCGAGCGTATTGAAGTGGTCAAGGGCGCGGCGGCTAACCTTTACGGGCGTATCCAGCCCGGCGGCATGATCAATGTGGTGACTAAACGGCCGCAGGCGACGCCTTATTACGCATTGGAGCAGCAATTCGGCTCATACGATCTTTACCGAACCACTGCCGACGCCACGGGGGCCATTAACAAAGATGGGTCGTTGATGTACCGGCTCAATTTGGAATACCTGAGCAGGAATTCTTTCCGCGATTTCGCTTATACGGATCGTGTGTTTGTGGCGCCTTCGCTGACCTGGAAAGTCAGCGACCGCACCCAGCTCGACCTGGATTTCATTCATTCGGATGAAAACACCCTGGAAGATCACGGAGTGGTTGCCAGCACGGTGACGCGCCGTCCGGTCGATATCCCGATTTCGCGTTTTTTGGGGGAACCGTCCATGGATAAATCCAATACCAAGCTGTACAACACGGCTGTGACGCTGAATCACGCGTTTTCCGACAGTTGGAAGATGAACGCCCGGTTTAATTACTTAAAACGTGATGTTGTGGATTTGCAACATGCGGCTCCGGGGGCATTGAATCTGGCCACCGGCACTCTGACCAGAAACTTTTACGGACCGACTTCCACGGGCGATTCCTACGGCGGCACCGTGAATCTCAACGGGAAGTTTTCCACTTGGGGTGTCAAGCACGATGTTTTGGGCGGATGGGATTTTTACAGCCTGGATACGGCTCTCTCTACCTGGCAACTGGCGCCCGCCAACGTCGGCACTATCAATATCTACCAGCCGGTTTATGGACGCTCCGGCGTGAATCTCGCCACCACGCCAAAGAACTTTTTTCAAAGTCAGAGCATGTACTGGAACGGGGTGTATTTTCAGGATCAAATCACCTTGTTCGACAAGCTGCATATCTTGGGCGGCGGACGCTATGATTGGGCCTATCAGGCCAGCGGCAACGCATCCGGCATCACGAAGTCGGTCGACGATGCGCAGGCTAACCTGAGAGGCGTCGATAACCAGCAGTTTAGTCCGCGAGTCGGTTTGCTTTACCAACCCTGGGACTGGCTGTCGCTTTACGGTAATTTTGTCGAGTCGCTGGGTTCCGCCAACACCGCTACCGGTGTCGGCGGCACTGTGCTCGGACCGGAAACCGCCGAGCAGTACGAGGCCGGTTTCAAGACCGAGTTTTTCGATAAACGCTTGATCTCCAGCGTGGCCTTCTATCAACTGACCAAGAAAAACATGACGGTTCCAATCGCCGGCACAGCGTTTTCAGAGGCGATTGGCGAAGCGCGCAGTGAGGGCGTGGAAATCGATGTTACAGGGAAAATCACGGATGCGGTGAGCCTGATCGCAACTTACGCCTATACCGATGCCTCTATCCTGAAGGGTTCCAATGAAGGTAAGCGGCTGTGGAACGTACCCAGAAATGCGGGTAGCTTTTGGGCCAAGTATGACTTCCAACAGGCGGCTGTGCGGGGCTTGAGTGTCGGCACCGGCGTTTATTTGCAGAGCCAAAGAGAGGGCGACGCCGCAAACACGTTTGAATTGCCGGGTTATGGCCGGTTAGACGCGTTGGTCAAATACAAGTTGCCGATAGCGAAAGCGAAAACCACGCTGCAATTCAATGTGGAGAACTTGTTGGATCATCAGTATTACGTGTCCACCAATAATAGCAACACGTTCATAAACCCCGGTTCTCCGCGCACGTTCATGGGCTCGGTTAAGGTGGAGTTTTAACCGCCCTGCAAGCCGGTTTTTCTAAAGGGGATGGAATTACCCCCGTCCCCAGCATTTTTCCCGATACCTGAGTCTCATTGCTACTGTAACTAATGTGGAACTTGCGGACTGGGCATCATTCCCCGTCCGGCTCAGGAACCCATCCATCAAACTCCTATTTGCTGGTTCACCAGCATATTCTCAACAAAACACTTCCGGTTAACGCGACCAACACCACTTAAATAATTTAAATTTAAGGGTGTGGTTTTTATATTTTCAAACGTCTTATCAGGTAATGCTCTTTTTACGTGCTGTTGTAGCAGCACCCAAGAGCTTGATCCAATTTACGAGAGGAACATATGAAACCGTTTACGACTGATTTACCACACAGTGAGGCTTTAACGGGTGCAGATGCCGGGCAACAACGCCTGTCGCGCTTAAAAAAGCGCCGTAAACTTTGGCTCAGCGTGCATTTATGGCTGGGCTTGCTGTTGGGTTTTTTCCTGGCGGTGTTTGGAATCACCGGCAGTATTTTAGTGTTTTATGAAGAGATCGATAATGTCTTGAATGCCGAGTTAAGAATCGTACAGGCTCCGGCGCAAGGCGAGTCGGCTTACCGCTCCGTTGCCGAAATTCAGTCTGCCGCTATCGCTGCCATGCCCGCGCAGGCAAAACTGAGGTTTATCAATTACCCTGCCGATGCCGCATCTTCGTACCGATTTGGTTTTGTTATTCCTAGTGCCGCCGCCGATGGAAAAGACGAATGGCAAGTGCATGTTAATCCCTATACCGCGCACGTGCTGGGCAAGCACTTGATCAAGAAGGCTGGGGATGTTTTTCCCTGCGCATTGATTCCGTTTGTTTTCCGGCTGCACTTTGCGTTGCTGGCCGGGGAGACGGGCGGGATTATCGTCGGCATCATGGGCGTTATTCTGCTTTTTTCGGTGCTCACAGGGCTGATTGTGTGGTGGCCGTTAACGGGGAATTGGCGACGTGCCTTGAGCATTAAACCCCGCGCCAGTGCCGAGCGCTTTAATCATGACTTGCATCAGACTTCGGGATCTTACACGTTCCCTATTCTATTCGTGGTTTTGCTGTCAGGCGTTTACATGAATTTGCCCGATCAGTTTATGGCGCTGGTCAAGCAACTGTCGCCGGGCACGCAAGGCTTTATGGATAATCCGCATTCATCGCCACCGGAAGGTAAAAAGCCGATTGGTTTGGGGCAGGCGTTAAATACTGTTCGAAGCCAGTACCCTGAAGGCCGAGTCGATTGGTTAACCCCCCCTGATACCGAGAACGATATTTATCGTATCCGCATCAACAATGTGCCGGAACTCAGCCGTTTTTGGTCCGAGCGACAGGTTTTTGTTGATCAATACACTGGCGCGATCCTGAAAGTACAAGACCCCAGTACCCGTGGCACCTTTGGACAAACCTTTATCGAATGGCAATGGCCGCTACACAGCGGCAGGGCTTTCGGTTGGACGGGACGGATTTTAGTGTTTTTGTCCGGTCTGGCTTGTCCGGTGTTATTTACCACCGGCCTGATTCGTTGGCTGCAAAAACGCCGGGCAAACAAGTTAAAAAAGCAGTAAAAAAAACCGATGTAACTTTATAAACGGTGTTTGTTTTTATAAATGACCGATTATCTAATTTAGTTATTTTTCTTTTTCTTTCAGGTGAGGGTTTCCGGCCACTAAAACGTCTTATAGTTGAGGCCCGTAATTTATTGTTTTCCCCTCAAAAGTGGCGGTTAGGTCAAACCGGGCTTCGATGTCTTCCTCATTAATTTTGTCAGGTACGACGATCATAGCCAAGGACGGTTTTTTTGAACGTGATCATGATGATTGAAGACTTGCCTACGAGATAACTCTGTTTATGTTTAGACAATAATCCAGACAAGAATTTATTACGCTTATTTCGTCTTTAAATAAATTAGCCAACTAAGGAAGAAGATATGGAAACATTAAAGCTGATACAAAAATCCAAGACCGAAAAAAAACCTAAACAACGCCGTATCAAAGCGGAGGATGACCTAATTGATTTGTTTCCCCTGCCCCGCTATTTTCAGGTGCATTTTCAGCATGTCCATGAAAACACGCATGATCTTCAGGGCGAACTGGTTCAGCTTAAAGATTATGTCGCCAAAGTCGATGAAAAACTTGAACGTCTGATGGCGTTGCTAAGCCGTCCGCCCGAGCACGTGCTTTGATAGAAAGGCAATATTGCCTATGTATTTATTTAACAACTACGAAGATAGCGCATTAACGCCTTGGGATGGAACGCCAATGCCGATACGGAAACTGTTTAAAGCTTTACCAGGCGAAGAAAAGCCGCTCTCAATGAGCAGTTTATTATTGGTATTAGTGCTGTCACTTCATTTATGGGCGGCTATCTGGATGATGAAACCTGCCGAAGCCGTTACCAAAGCCCAGCCGATGATCATGGAGGTATCGTTGATTGCGGCGCCGAGCCAAAAGGCTGCGGCTGCGCCGGTTGCGCAACCCAAACCGGAGGAGCCTAAAAAGCCACCCGTTAAAAAGCCGGCCAAACCAAAGAAGCCGGTTGTCCGCAAGCAAATGGAACTACCCAAACCACTGGCTATGGCTGAGAAAATGCTGCCTGCGCCGTCAAAGCTTGAATCTGCGCCGGCATCGGCAACGCCCGCCGCTAATGTCGCTAATGTGGGCGGCAAGGCAACGGCAGATGTCGCCCCTTTTACCGAAGCGAATTTCAACGCCAATTACGGCTCCAATCCCAAACCGAAATATCCCGGCATTGCCACCAGCCGAGGCTGGGAAGGCAGCGTGCACCTGCTAGTGAAAGTATCCGCCGAAGGCAACAGCGAGGAAGTCACCGTGCAGCGCAGCAGTGGCTATGACGTGCTCGACGAAGCCGCTATCGAAGCGGTCGAAAAATGGAAATTTATCCCCGCCAAGCGGGGCGAAACGCCGGTGTCCAGTTCGGTAGTTGTACCGATTAATTTTGTCTTGAACAACTAAAGAGGAGACTTAAACGTCTCATTCTGTAGAACCGAAAATCATCATCAACGGTACTCCTGTACACGCAGAGGGTTCGGTCTTTTAATCGCCATGCGCTTGCAGCAACAGCCTGTGTTCCGGCTTTCCGGCCGTCAATGCCATCGGCAGGCCCTTTAGCCAGTAATTTTGCTGATCCCGGTAATAAGGCGACAACGGTTGACCCGAT
>Ga0208882_1000448_pt1 | contig 18655 bp, 21 predicted proteins | sample LakWasMet14_LOW5_2_FD_183862 | JGI IMG/M metagenome (GOLD analysis project Ga0208882, IMG submission 183862) | Freshwater sediment methanotrophic microbial communities from Lake Washington under simulated oxygen tension - Sediment Metagenome... | ecosystem: Environmental > Aquatic > Freshwater >...
GCCCTGATTCAGGCTCAGACGCAGAAAACAGGGTTTGCTGCAAACCTGAAAGGATCGCGTACTGTATTTTACGGTGTAGCCGCCAGCATGGTGATGCTGATTGGTGCCGCTGCAATATGGGCGCCGATGTTCATACACAGCCGCAGTGCCCAGGCTCCGCTTGCGCAAGCGGAGCAGCCCATCGATAGCAGCGCGGTTACTACTGCAGAAAACCAAAGCAAAGCACTGACCGCAATCGACGCTTCGAGAATGTACGCCAAATATGAACAGATGCGGCAGGGAACCTGCCAGTTTCCCGAGGCGCTTCAGATTCCAGATAAGCACAAGTCCATTTATCTTGAAAACGTAGTCGGCGGCAAACTCCCCACCGACCTGGCCGATCTTAGCGTAGCTAATTTCTACCTGGAAAAGGTTCGCTGCAACTTCACGCCCATGCTCATGGCGGCATCAAAATAGGCACACGGCAAATGTGAAAATAACTGTTGCAATATATGTATACCGATTAGTATAATCAACAGCATGTCTGGCTTACGTGAAAAAATTCTTAGCACTGCAAGCGATTTGTTCCAAACGCAGGGCATCAACTCGACCGGAGTAGACACCATTGTAGCCACTGCAGGCACAACTAAGATGACGCTCTATAAATACTTCAGCAGCAAAGAGTTACTGATACTCGAAGTGCTTAAAACAGGCCATCAGGATTTCCAGACCTGGCTCAACGACAAGCTGAACGCCAACGCAAAACACCCGGCCGAAAAGTTACAGAAACTGTTCGACTACATTGAAGAATGGATCACAGCGCCTGAATTCAACGGCATTGGCTTTATCAAGGCTTCAGCCGAGTTCCCGAAAGAAGACAATCCGGTACACATGCTTTCTGCCGAGCAATCCATGCAGTTTCAGGAATACATCAAACAGCTGGCTAACGAAGCCAACATTCAGGATGCAGACGGCCTGTCACTGCAGCTATCACTTCTGTTCAAAGGCGCAGCGCAGGCCGAGCAGATGAAACGCGGCTCAGACGCGATCAAATATGCAAAAATAGCGGCAAAAATCCTGATTGACGGCTCATTGACACGCTGATTCACCACCCGCCCGTTTCGTTTTCCTTGCCCAACCGTAGCAATACCTAAGATAATGAGCGTTTTAACTTAGCTTGTTATTTTCATGCATACACTCATCTGCGGTTCACTTGCTTTCGACACTATCATGGTGTTTCAAGACCAATTCAAAAATCATATCCTGCCTGACAAGATTCACACGCTTAGCGTTGCGTTTTATGTGCCGGAAATGCGCAGAGAATTCGGCGGTACCGCCGGCAACATCGCTTACAACCTGCAATTGCTCGATGGCAAACCGCTTATTATGGCAACTGCCGGCGAGGATTTTGCGCCATACACCGCATGGCTTAACAAAAATAATTTGAGCTCGGCGCATATTAAAACCATTGCCAACAGCTTTACTGCGCAAGCGTTTATCACCACAGATATCGACGACAACCAGATCACCGCTTTTCACCCTGGCGCCATGGTGGAATCACACCAGAACAGCGTGAAAGATGCTAAAGATGTCAGCCTTGCGGTCATTGCACCTGATGGGCGTGACGGTATGTTCCAGCATGCGCGTGAATGTTTCGAAGCAGGTATTCCGTTCCTGTTCGATCCAGGCCAGGGGCTGCCTATGTTCAATGGCGAAGAACTGCTGCAGTTCATTGAAATGGCAGACTATTTAGCCGTTAATGATTACGAATCACAGATTATTCAGGATAAAACCGGATTAACGCTTGATGAACTGGCTCAAAAGGTAAAAGCACTGATTGTGACCCTTGGCGGCAACGGCTCGCAGATTTATGCGGATGGTCAACGCTATGACATTCCATGCGTTAAAGCCACTCAGGTTGTAGACCCTACCGGCTGCGGCGATGCCTACAGGGCAGGTTTACTTTATGGCATAGTCCGGAACTGGGACTGGCTGACCTGTGGCAGATTGGCCGCTACGATGGGGGCGATTAAAATTGCAAGCCGCGGTGGACAGAATCACGCGCCATCGCGTGAAGAAATTGAAACCATTTACACACAGGCTTTAATGAAAGAAACCATGGCGTCTTAAAACCATGAAATAACATTGGCAGCTTAAACTTTTGGGTTTAAGCTACGTCATAACAAGTGTTAAATTAAAAAAAGAAATTAAAGGAAATCAAATTATGCGCATTACTCGATTATTGGCAGTGGGTCTATTGGCAGCATTACTGGCAGCTTGCGCCAGCTCTAACTCCGGCAGCGTATATAGCCGTGATGAAGCACGTAAAGTACAGACAGTTAAAACCGGCGTGATAGAAAGTGTACGCCAGGTAAAACTGGAGGGCACAAAATCTCCGGTCGGCACAATAGCCGGGGGCGCTGTTGGTGGTATAGCCGGCAGTTCAGTCGGCGGCGGCAGAGGCAGCGCAATCGCGGCTGTGATAGGTGCAGTAGCTGGCGGCTTGGCCGGGTCAGCACTTGAAGAAGGTGTTACGCGTAAAGATGGTGTAGAGCTTACCGTAAAACTGGATGGCGGCGGTTTGGTTGCTATCGTACAAGAGGCTGACGAAGTGTTTAACGCCGGCGAAAAAGTCCGCATTCTGGAAAGCGGCGGAGTGACACGCGTTTCACACTGATTACGTCCGGTAACACGCAGCAGTCAATGCTGCGCGATGTAAATTGAAACGCTGCATCGCACCAGCTCAAGCCCTATTGCTCCTGCGTTGTCAGGTCAATAGGGCTTTTACATATCGCGCGGCACATCACCCGCGCTGTCAATAAACAGTCATCTCCCCGTCATTAATTATTCATATCCACCGATTAAAGTCTCTTACACAAAAAAGGAGAAAATCATGGCGAATAATTTAATGCCGCGTAAAGTAATTTCATTAACAGATAACAGCAAAGACCCTGGTCTAGAGCAAGCTGCGCCACAAAGAAAACTCTATGTCAGCCTTGCGCGTACACAGGCGGAGATAGAAGAAGCACAGCGCCTGCGCTACAAGGTTTTTGCAGAAGAAATGGGCGCTCAGCTTTCTGGAACAGGCGGTCTGGATATTGACGGATTTGACCAGTTCTGCGACCACCTGATTGTGCGCGATAGCGGCACGAATCAGGTCATTGGCACTTACCGCATCCTAATCCCGTCAAAAGCCAACGAAGCTGGCGGCTACTATTCTGCGGGCGAGTTTGATTTAAGCCGCATCGCACACCTGTTTGACCGCACGGTTGAAGTTGGCCGCGCCTGCGTACACCAGAATTACCGTAACGGCGGCACGATTACCATGCTCTGGGCTGGCTTGGCCAAGTATATGCAGATTCACAACTACGAGTACATGATCGGTTGCGGCAGCATCAATATGTCAGACGGCGGCCACCTGGCAGCCAGCCTGTACAGCAAGCTGCAGGATGAGTACCTATCTCCGCTGGAATACCGTGTATTTGCACACAACCCGCTGCCTATCCATTCATTGAACTGCGATTTACAGGTTGCCTGCCCGCCGCTGATTAAAGGCTATTTACGCCTGGGTGCCTATATTTGCGGCGAACCTGCTTGGGATCCCTATTTCAACACGGCAGATATGCTGGTAATGTTACCGATATCTAGAATCAACCCAAGATACGCCAGCCATTTCATGAAATAAATGACGGGATGTATCGTTATTGAAGCTTTGCAGACCATAAAAACAGATCTATCCTCAACCAGAACACTGATCAGGTATTTCCGGGTTGGCCGTATCGTCGCCCATACCCTGCTGGGCCTGGCCATCGCCGCCGTGGTTTTACCGTTATCAGGAAAGTCCTTTAAATCACGCCTGATTCAATGGTGGTGCAGGAATCTGCTAGCGGCTTTTAATCTGCGAGTCAGCAGCCACGGCCATATTCCTGCAAAAAATATCCAGCTTACAACGACAATGTTTGTGGCAAACCATATCTCCTGGTCAGATATCCATGCAATCAATAGCATTATTGTGCTGCGCTTCATTGCAAAAACCGAGATCCAGAACTGGCCTGTTTTTGGCTACCTGGTCAGCCGGGCCAATACACTTTTTATTGACCGCAGCAAGAAACGTGACGCAAAACGCACTATTGACGCTGCCGTTCAGAGCTTGCAGGCCGGTGACAACCTATGCCTGTTTCCTGAGGGCACCACAACCGATGGCAGCATTCTGCATCCGTTCAAAAGCAGCCTGATACAGGCGGCGATTGAAGCACGGGCATGCATCCGACCAGTGGCCATTCGCTATCCACACCCAGATGGCGGCGTGAATATTGATGTCGCTTACGCTGGGGAAACGACCTTGATAGAGTCCATGCAAAAAATACTCTCGCAAAAACAGCCCGTGATCGAGCTGCATTTTCTTAAACCGATTACCGCTGAAGATGTTGCCAAGCAAGACCGCCGCGAACTGACCTTGCATATAGAAAAATTGATACGCCAGCAGCTGGCACTGTAATCGAAACGCCAGGGGCTTACTTCAAGCGCCCCTGGTTATCCGGCTTTAGAGCAGCTAACTCTTTATCACGTTTAAAGTAATGGGCTTATCCGATGGGTGTGAGTCAACCTGCACTACCGCCTTGGTTTCAATATTCATCGCTGTCAGTTTACCGCCCCACAAGCAGCCGGTATCAAGTGCGTAAATATTCTCCCTCTGTTGCAACCCCAGTGCAGACCAATGCCCGAAGATTACCTGTGTATCTTTTGTCGCCCGACCCGGCACATCAAACCAGGGGATGTAGCCAGCCGGAATATCCTGTAGCTCACCCTTGAATTTAAACTCCATTTTTCCTTCTGCTGAACATATCCTTAAGCGCGTAGCAGCATTTGTAATCAACCGCAGCCGATCCACTCCACTCAGATCTTCACTCCAATGATCAGGCAAATTGCCGTACATGTGCCTTAGAAAATCCAGGTAATTTTCGCCATGCAACACCTTTTCAACTTCGGCCGCATAGCCAAGCGCCTGCTCTGCTGTCCACTGCGGCAGCAAACCGGCATGAACCATCAAGTGATTACCTTCCTGATAGATCAGGTGCTGATGGCGCAGCCAGTGCAGCAACACATCCCTGTCAGCCGCTGCAAGCAACGCATCTAAAGTATCGCCCCTATGTGCAGCAACAATCCCCTCCGCCACTACCAGTGCATGCAAATCATGATTACCGAGCACAACCGTCAGGCGATCCTGATGTGCGTAGCACCAGCGCAGCACCTCCAGAGAGCCGCTACCCCTATTGATAAGATCGCCCACCAGCCATAAGCGGTCAGACTGCGCATCAAAGTTTATGCGTTCCAGCAGCGCCCTGAATGCATGATAACAACCCTGAATATCACCAATTGCGTATGTAGCCACGTACAGTCACCATTTAAAATCCACCAAAAGCATTATCAAGAAAAAAGCCACTTAACGATTAAGTGGCTTTTCCCAATGTTACGCTAAAAATAAGCTAACAGATTAGAATGTTGCACCTGCTGCATTCGCCATATATTTCACGGCACCCGCAACTTCAGCATCACTCAGACCTGGATTACCGCCTTTAGCAGGCATTGAGCGCACGCCTTTATTCGCATGAGTCACCAAAGTATCATAACCTTGCTTGATACGCGGCTCCCATTGTGCTTTATCGCCAAATTTAGGGGCATTCATCAAACCAGCTGCGTGACACATGGAACATACGGCCTTATATACTTCTTCGCCACTTTTACCTGCAGCTGCCGGAGCTGCCGCAGCAACTGGCTCTGCAGCTTTAGCTTCAGCAGCCGGAGCCGCCGCTGCTTCTGCCGGTTTTTCTTCAGCTGCTTTTGGCGCCGGCGCTTTAAAATTTGCACCAGATGCATTTGCCATATGGGCAACCGCACTTGCAATTTCACCATCAGTCAGTGAAGGGTTGCCGCCACGTGCCGGCATGGTACGGATGCCTTCGATGGCATGCTTGATCAGTGTTTCATAACCTTGCGCAATACGTGGCTGCCATTGGCCTTTATCGCCAATTTTTGGCGCATTCATCAAACCGGCGGCATGACACATTGAACACACAGCTTTAACCACTTCTTCACCGCTTTTTTCAGCGCCTGAAGTTGCTCCTGCTGCCGCAACTTCAACTACGGCAACAGGTTTGATATTTTCTTCAACCTGAGAAACGGCTGCTGTTGGTTCAGCAACATCAATCGTGTCAGTTACACCAAAAATCTTTGCTACCAACAAAACAAATAGGACAACACCTACAATACCTACAATCGAGGCAAGTACGACTTGTCCAAATGAATAGCCTTTTTCGTCGCTATTTACATTGCTCATTACAGTTATTCCCAGAAAAAAATTAGTAAAGAAATTATTATACCTGCACTTTAGATTAAGGCAAAAAGGCTAAAAATTCAGTCAGTAATCAATTACGTGAAATAAAGCCATTAAGCGACATGAAAAATGCTGGACGGTAATAACGCACGTAGCGATTCTGTTTGTTATAATGCGCTACCTGTTGTTTATCAGCGCCCGTAGCTCATTTGGATAGAGTATCGGTTTCCGAAGCCGAGGGTAGTGGGTTCGAATCCCGCCGGGCGCGCCATAAAAATCAATTGGTTAGCTTACCTCTCTCAATCTATAAACCAAAAAATCCCTCTTTGTGACACACTTTTGACACAGTGAGGCGAAAATGGCATCAATAACTAGGCGAAGTACTGGTTGGCAAGTTCAAATACGCAAGCAAGGCTATAAACCAATATCAAAAAGATTTGATAAAAAATCAGAAGCCGATGCATGGGCTAGGGCTATTGAATCTGAAATGGATAGAAATGTATTCATTGACCGCTCATTAGCAGAACGAACCACTCTCGGTGAAATACTCATTAAATATCGCGACCAAGTATCAATTAATAAACTAGGCTACAAGCAAGAGAAGTCTCGAGTTAACGTTCTTCTCAGCCATTCAATTGCAGATAGATATCTAGCCACAATTAAATCTTCTGATTTTGCTGAGTATAGGGAGTTCAGACTATCAAAAGTATGCGGAACAACTGTGAATAAAGAGCTTAGCCTCTTTGGTAAAGTTATCGACACCGCTCGCCAAGATTGGTCCATTAATATGGACAATCCAGTGAGGTCAATTAGGAGACCAAAAAATAACCGTCCCCGCGACCGCAGACTGTTGATAGATGAACTAGAGAAAATAATCTCATCAACGGAATCACCCCTTCTTCCAGAAATTACACTATTCGCATTAGAAACAGCAATGAGACGTGGTGAGATTGCGAATGCAAAATGGAAGCATGTTTCATTCAACCAGAGAACCATGCTTGTTCCTGAGACAAAAACTGGAGTTCCGAGAACAATACCTTTATCAAAAAAAGCAATTCTCGTACTTCAATCAATCAGAAATGATAATAGTGAATTCATCTTCAACTTGCGAGCTGGAAGCATTTCACAGGCCTTTGAAAGGGCATGCAATAGAGCTGGCATCAATGATTTAAACTTTCATGACTTACGGCATGAGGCAACTAGCCGTTTATTTGAGAAGGGGCTAAATCCGATGCAAGTCTCGGCTGTAACTGGTCATAAGACTTTTGAAATGCTGAAAAGGTACACACATTTGAAAGCAGAAGACCTAGCGTCACTACTAGACTGAGTGCTGATTGAAAACTTTCATGGCATAGACTTATTTTAAGCCACCTAGGAGCTCTTAAATACCCTTAACCGAAGCAAAGACAGCATCCCCATAGAAAACGGCTAAAACCAACTTTGAAAGAACTGCGGCTCAATAAGTGAGCTAAGTTAAAACTTAGGCTATATATCGATTGTGCCGCGCTTACAAAACTATCACAAGCTCACCCGTCAAACATTAGCATGATGATGAGACTCAACGAGATAAACTTATACATTTCGACCAGCAGAAGTTTATGCATCATTTATGCTTCCGATGAATATAAATATTTACTCACTCGTGATTAATCTTTCGTCATTTTATTACTACAATAACTAAGTGCTGTATCGGTATCCGCATGTTCCGGCACATGTTATAAAAGTAACTAGAAGAGCTGACGAAGTTACAACGATGGAAGTGGGCCTACCAAGGCTGCGACAGGTCGTGTCAGGGAGCATAAAGAATAAGCCGAACTTCACGTATTCTTTATTGCGGCAAAAAGCTGAAGCTAAGTTGAAGAATCAAAGTATCCTATACCCAGGTAAGCTACTGAGGGTAGGAAAGGCACCCCTTATCTCAATTACAAATTGGGTAAGGGGAAATATTGCCTTTTCCTACCCCAGGTATTATATTAAAACCATTAAATCTAATGACTTAATCATATTGGCATGTATTTAGTCTATAAATTAGAAAATTTGCTAAGCGGTAAAAAATATATCGGTTATGCAAAAAATTATAAATCTCGCGCCAGCAAACACCTCTCAGACCTCCGGAATCAAAGGCATGATGTTTTTTGCCTACAACAAGACTTCAATAGCTTGGGTGAGGATGCTTTTTCCTTCTCCGTTCTAGCATGCGCGTTAAATAGAAGATACGCAAAGGCGATTGAACACTCTCTAATATTAGAGCATGAAACACTAAATCCGGATTTTGGATACAACAAGTCAACACATAAAGGATGGGGTTTAGAGTCACGCTTTAGAGATAGCGAAAGAAAGTTTATTAAAAAAGGGAAATATGAGCTTTTAGAAGGAATTTCGTTACATCATGCCATTCCGAAACAACTATTTTCAAACTTTTCCCCTAGCTAAATAACACTCGGTAAATTCTGAAAAAATAGACTACCGAAAATCTGGGGCGAACTTACCCCTCATTCCAAACAGAATTAAAACTAGCTTGTTTAACGCACAAGAAGGCGCCTTACGCTCAAAATTCACTCAAATACATACAAGCATCAGGGTGAAATCTTCAACAAGTTTTAGCTCAATTGAAACCCTTGGCGCTCAATGCCAGAAGTTTTAGTAAAAAATCAATTCGTGGTATCTTCAAGTTTTAATACTAACGAAGAAAAATATGAAAAAAAGCTTAGTTGGTCTCGCGGTAATATCCGTTATTGCCATCCTCATCTATACACAAATTACCCTATTTGTTATACAGCCGATGGGAATAATTCCAGAAGGAAAAACCTTAGTAATTTTGAAGCTGAATAAAACACAGTTCATTGATAGTGCAGATGCCATGTGTGAGCGAGAAATGGGCGGTGTTAATCTATTCTGTAGACTTGGGATGCTGGGGGCTGTAACAAGCAAATCCGAAATACTTTTAAAACTACCCTATAGCTCAGTGTTATATGAGATATCTACTGGTGGTGTCACATATGACAAATAAAAGGATTATCAGATTAAGTAGCTTGTTGTTATTTTCCATCATGATGACTTCATGTGGGGTTCCTCAATCAGAACTAGATGCTGCAAATAAAAGGATTGCTGAATTGGAAGCCTCGCTTAAACAACTCCAAGCAAGTGGAGCCCCCGCTTCATCAAAACCTTCGGTAGCTAAGTCGGAAGAGCCCAACATATCTGAACAAGTTGAGCCTGTAGACTCTCCGCAGCCGTCTCAATGGCAGTATGCACAAAACGAAGATAAGATGACCGGCGGTAAAACCTATTACGCGTCAGTGACCAGTTCTAATTCTGTAAACTTTGCTTTCCCATATAGCGGCCCTCAAAATGCGACCCTAACTCTCAGAAACGACCCAAAATATGGTAACGATGTAATATTCAGAATTGAGAAAGGCCAAATACTTTGCACCACTTATGATGGGTGTAATGTACTTGTAAGATTCGATGACGGTAAGCCGGCCACCTACTCTGCCACCCCTCCAGCAGACAACAGTTCTGAGACCATCTTTATAAGCAACTACACAAAGTTTCTGACTAATTTAAAGAAGGCGAAAATTGTTCGTATCTCGCCAACAATTTATCAGGAGGGTGCACCCGTATTTGAGTTCGACACAGGTGGATTTGATACTGAGAAATATAAACCTAAAGACTAAATTACCCCCAATTTCTTAGTAAAAATGGAAGTCTTAGGACAGGACGTATAAGGTCAATCTATAGCTCTTTGTATTTTTGGAGTTTTTAAAAGATTTCTTATACTTCCATCCGGTTGAAATATCGGGTAAAGGTAGGTGAAACGTCAATCATTTTTGATATAAACGTCAACTAATGAAAGTAAATACCAAAGTGTTTATGCGTTTGAGTTTAACTCTTCATTAGCATGCTTCGGTTCTAGTGTTTACATGAGCACCATGGCTTCTGCACCGACTTATTTTGCGTAATTTTCATTCCGAAGAAAAGGCAAAATTATTAATTTGGTAAATGCAACCAGCACTTTAACTATTGAAGACGTCAGAGGTTTTACGGAAAGAGTAGATACTATTTTTGTATTAGAATAATTTTCAAACCAATCATAAAGAAAAACAAATGATAAAAAGAAGAGTTCATTTTTTTAAAAACGACGAAGATGATTACGGGCATCCTATCGAATTCAGGTCTTATTTAATAATGTCTCGTAAAGCTGAACAAGGCGAATCCGCTAACTTAACGGACGGGAGAGCTAAGGTATACACGTTATCACATGGAGCTTTACCTCTGTCTCCAGAATATGTGGTTGCCGAAGGAGGAGCCGAGAATGCAATGGCTCTAGCTATAGAAAGGCTAAAAATATTGAATGATGGTTTTAATCACCGAATTCTCGATAATGAGTAAATAGCCAAATAAAAGCTTTATTTTTAAGGATATCTCTGCCTAGTATTAGCAAAAAGCCGCTTAGTGCGGCTTTTTTTATGAAGTCAAGACTGATAATCAACCGCAGCAAGCATCTCATTGATATACCAGTCCAATATTCATTTCTAAGTACTGATACATCTATCGGGTTGCAGAAGATACAACTAATAATTTAGTATGTGGTTAATAACCATTGTAATGAATAAAAAGAACATGAAGAAAATACAACCTGCCTCATCATCTCCGTTCATGGGTTGTTTGAATATGATGACTTCTTATCGACTCTTGCAGGGCGATTAGGAAGCTAGCGCTTACCTCAAAGTTAATAAATATTTAGAAGTTTTTCCATGCTTGAATTATTTTCTGGACTCTTTTCCTCCCTATTGGCAGTTATAGGCGCTTGGCTTTTAAATCGTAAAAAAGAAAGTAATAAAGACAATATTGTTATTCAAGTAGTTAACCCTACACATAGTCGGTCAGAGTCTGGCCAACACAATGATTCCGAGGTGGCGAATATTGTTAAGCGCTTTAATCAGATATTGGCTCTAATAAATGAAAATCGAATCTACGACAAATTCACTATAGCTGGATTAGCCCGGTTAATGAAGTTTCATTCTGTTGGCGAATTGGAGTCTGTTTTTCTAGGCCAAAATGAACCGAACTTTGAGTTTATGGATAATTTCTGCAATACATTCGGTATTAATAGGCACTGGCTAATCGAAGGAAAAGACTCCCCTTTTATAATCGATAATGGAACCAATTTCGACCCATTACAGTATCTAGACGAGATTCACGCCTCCAGCCCAGAAGGCATATTCTTCATTAGGTCAGACACAAAAATTGGTGAGGTTTTTATTGTTCTGAAATTTGCTGATTGGAAATACAGAGTTATTCCCCGAATATGGCATATTAGTGACCATGTAGGTGCAGGCGGTAGAAGACAAATATTTGGTTTTTACAAACTTGTTTCTGCCCTACAAGATAGTGAATTGCGTCATAAATGCGGTGGAAGAATTTTGGAAAAAAAGCAATTTAGTAGCCTTCTGAATGGAGCTGTGTTTCCTGGCTCAGTAATCGAGTTTCCTAGCCAAGAAAATCCTTGGTGGGATGATTTCCTTGATGTCCATCATAAATATCCCATTGCCTCTAATTATGAACGCTTGTATGGAAAAGGATTTGTTGAAGCTCAATACATAGTTCGTTCGCAACTCAAAACAGAACAGCCTTTTGAACATACCTAATCTAAGGCTAATTAATGAGTAAAAAGTGTTTATATTGCATGAGTGTAAAAGATGAAGAGGACTTTTCTTTAGAGCATGTAATACCCCAATTCCTGGGGGGAGCATTTAGTGAAAGTAAATTCAAAACAAGGAATGTTTGTAAACAATGCAATAGCCGACTAGGTGTATATGTAGATGCATCATTTGAAAAGACCTGGTTCATATCTGCATGGCTTCAACAAGCCGCGCTTGCATGCCATGACGCTGAATCACCAAAGCCTATACCTTTAATTTGCATGGGGACATCCACTCTTACCCCACCTGGCATGGCAGAGCATGAGGTTTGCGAATCATGGCTAGGCCCAATGGGCGAACAAATTTACTGGATTCGGCCAAGAGATGAAAATCTTTATTGGTATTCAGGAGGGAACCCAGTCAAAACGAAGTCCGTCAAGAGTCGAGCGTACTTCTTCTTTAGCGAGCGTTCAGCAAAAGACCTCAAACTTGTATGGATTTCTTTCAAAGGGGCATTCAAGAAACGAAAATCAGTCAAAAAAATTATGTGTACTACGGTAGAAGGTGCGAACCTTGCTGACATTGGTTTCTCTTCACCTGACGACCTAGATATTCAGAGAATTGCTTTCTTTAAATCTGCTTCTTCTGTTAATTATGGAATACACCATAATCAAATATCATTTAATCTTACATTTGATTTAAGGTTTATGGCTAAGCTTGCGTTAGGCTTAAGCTATTGTCTTTTTGGCGATTCAACTTTCAACTCAAAGTACACGGAAGAGTTAAGAAAGGCACTATGGCACCAAGGAGACTTTTCTGAACCTTCATCTTGCAACAACTTTCCAATGCTACAAGGCAGCTCCACTTTTGGGCATAACATGCTAGGACTACCAGAACATTTATTGGAGAAATATGCTGTTACTTTAATTTTCACCTCTACTCCCCTAGGGGTTGCATTTCATCTTAGCCTTGGCCACTCTAATTCCTGGACTATTTTATGTGCCTCATCTAATTGCTTAAGTGAAAATGACATGAAGCAAATTGGGGATGGACTAGTTGTAATTCTTTATAAAAGTTTACAAAAGGGAATTTCAATATCGCTAACTGAATATATAAGCTACAAATTAGGGCATTCTGAGCATCCCTTACTAGATTCAATCAATGCAAACATCGATAGAAATCAATTGTATTGGCAATCTTTAGCTTGAATTAAAATCTATGTATATTCCGTTTTTCGTACTACATAATAAAGCCAACAATATTACTGATTGACTTTAAAATTAAGTGGGACTAAAGTTAACGGATAGTACAAGGGGAATATAATGAATAATAAACGTAAATTCTTAGTGCCTTTAGCAGCCTTAGCTAGCGTGTTTGTTACTGCAAATGCTAACGCAAATGTAAATAATGAACAGGATACAAAAGATGTCATTATTTCTCAGAATAGTCCGTCCGCTACTAACAGTAGCGACGTTTTTAAGTTCACCTTAAAAACTCCAGCTCAGAGCCAGCTGATGTCTTATCACAGCTCACATAGCTCACATAGTTCACATTCGTCGCATAGTTCACATCAATCTAGCTATAGATAATGGCTAGAGAGAGCAGCGTGCTCATTTTTGATGAGCACTTTTATTCTATTGATGCTATTCAGAAAGCAGCATATCGCTTCATACATTTATATGCAGTAGATTTTGCACATAAAGATAGCAAAATTGAGTGCATTCTTACACCTACACAGGAAATAAGTGCGGAAGGTAACGAACACTATCTTAATGAATTCAAAAAAGAAGTTTTGGACCAACACTTACGAATAAAAATTAAAAACGAAACAGAAGAGGTTAGAAATTTAATCCTGGGTATCGCTTTCTCAAATTCAGGGCTGTTAGCTGATGAGTAAATTCAGTGAAAAAAAAGAATATCTACTAAATAACGCCACGTATAAGCTCCTACCTTTCAAATTCGATAGATTAAATAGTCAAAAATATGTCTTAACCAATCTTTCTGGTGAATTCACGGTAATAGAAAATCATGAGTTAGAGAAGATTGTTAATCAAAAACTATCCCCAGAAGACTCAATTTACTCACATCTTCGGTCTAGACATTTTATATACGAACCAGCCGATAAGGCTGCAATTCAATTACTAGCCTTAAAGGCAAGGACCAAACTTTCTCGGCTTGCTAACTTTACTAATCTACATATATTTGTTGTAACTCTTCGTTGTGACCATAGCTGTCCATATTGCCAAGTCTCCAGACAGTCAGAGGATAAAGCTGCATTTGACATGACAAAAAATATGGCCGATAGGGGGTTGGATTTAGTATTTCGCTCTCCATCCCCTGCTTTGAAAATAGAATTTCAAGGAGGAGAGCCACTACTGAATTTTGAATTAGTAAAATACATCGTCTTAGAAGCTAAGAAACGTAATGAAAAGCTCAATAGAGATTTGGCTTTTGTTATTGCAACTACACTCTCATTACTAACAGATGAAATATTAGAGTTCTGCAAAGTGCATAATATATTCTTATCATCATCCTTGGATGGGACTGAAGAACTCCACAACATCAATCGTCCAAGAGCAGGGAAAAATAGTCATCAACGGTTTGTCGAAGGTCTAAGTAAAGCGAGATTAGCATTAGGATTCGATAGTGTGTCCGCACTTATGACAACTACAGAACAAAGTCTGCCTCAAGTTAAATCAATCATAGATGAATATCTACGCCTAGGATTTACTGGCATATTTTTGCGCCCTTTATCCCCTTATGGCTTTGCTATCAAAACTAAGAAATATAGAGCATACAATACCGAAAGATGGCTAGATTTCTATAAAGAAGGTTTGGCATACATAATTGAATTAAACAAATCGGGCATTAGATTTACAGAGCAATATACATCCCTAATTCTAACCAAAATGTTGACCTCTAATGACCCAGGATTCGTCGATTTAATGAACCCTGCAGGTATAGGCATTGCTGCAGTCGTGATTAACTACGACGGAGGTGTATATGCATCGGATGAAAGCAGAATGCTTGCAGAGATGGGAGATGACAGTTTTCGTATAGGCCATATTGAATATAATACTTATGAAGAAATAATGCTCTCAGACAAGCTACTTGATGCCCTTGAGAATTCTTTCACGCTCAGTGTCCCAATGTGTTCTGACTGTGCCTTCGAACCTTACTGTGGAGCTGAACCCGTCTATCACCATGCGGTTTATGGCGATGCTGTTGCGAGAAAACCTGAGTCAGAGTTCTGTAAACGTAATATGGCTATATTCAAGCACCTCATAGAACTAATGCACTCTGATGCTGAAGCTAAACAAATATTCTTAGGCTGGGCGAATAGATGCTAAAGCTTGGCGGAAAAGTTATAGAAATTCAAAGCCCAGGTGCACCTAACAGCTCCTTGTATAGCATTAGCACCAATAAAGAGTTACCTAGAATACTTCGAGCTACTAAAGCTTTCCTAGTGAGTGATGCAGAAATTCCAGAGGGCTTTAAACACTACATAGTATTAGACCACCTCAAAAATCTTATAAACAATCTACCTTCAAATGCAGAATATACCCTTCTCTCAGAGGACTATTCATATATATCAAATGACGATGTAATCCGAATATCGAAAGAGAAATCTGCAATCAGAGTGCTTTACAGAGCAAACTCGCCAAATAACGGCATTTTGATTACAGAGCAATGTAACCACTATTGCTTAATGTGTTCACAGCCGCCTAAAGCTATTGATGATTCTTGGCTCCTAGCTGAAACATCGGCACTAATTCCTATGATACCTAGGTATACCCGAGAAATATGCTTCACTGGTGGTGAACCAACCCTATTTGGGGAAAGATTTTTAGATATTTTAAGGCTAACAAAAAGCTACTTACCTGAGACAGGTATTCATATCCTATCTAATGGTAGAAGCTTCAAAAGCGAAGCTTTCACCAAAAGTTATGCAAGTATTGAACATCCAGACATGATGATTGGTATTCCACTTTATTCGGATGACCCTGCCCAGCATGACTACATAGTTCAAGCAAAAGGTGCGTTCGATGAAACTATATTGGGAATATTGAACCTTAAAAAACTTAATCAAAAAGTTGAAGTACGCGTTGTACTACATAAACAGTCTATTGGTAGGCTCAAAGAGCTGTGTGAATTCATCGGTAGAAATTTGCTATTCGTGGACCATGTAGCTTTAATGGGGTTGGAAATGACAGGATTCACCCGCGCAAATCTTAATGAGCTTTGGATAGACCCTTATGCTTATAAGGACGTATTGAGTGACTCAGTTCAAATACTTGCTCGCTATGGCATGAATGTATCGGTCTATAACCATCAACTTTGCTTAGTTAATGCAGACGTTCTTCCTTACTATAAAAAATCTATTAGTGATTGGAAAAATGAATTTATAGAAGACTGTAATAGTTGCAAAAGATTAAGCGAGTGTGGTGGCCTTTTCTCATCAGGCGTTCAGAACGGCTACAGTAAGAATATAACCCCTTTTTGCTAATGATTTTTTCATACATGAATCTGAACAAAGTAAACAATCTCAATCAATCTAATATAAAAATACTGTTCTGCTTAACATTTGTATTATTAATTTCTTGCTCCCAAGAAATGTCAGAATCAGATTCGGCAGATATTCAATCTAACGAGCCATTAAACTCCGAAGCTCAGTATTCCAACTCAGGGGAATCTAGCTCCTTTCATAATGAGGAATTGACTGAGAGTGAAGCCGAGGCCTCCAACTCAGAACAGCTTGTATGGAGAGGATACGAATGCACTGTGGACTGCTCAGGCCATGAAGCTGGGCATGAGTGGGCTGAGGAAAACTCAATTGATAATAAAGACGATTGCCAAGGAAACTCGAATTCGTTTAATGAAGGATGCCAAGAATATGTGGAAGAGAATGAATAGTCATAATATTTTAAATTTATAATGCACAGATAAAATAAGCTCAGTTAAGAAATTAGAAAATAAGTGAATAATACAGAACAAGAAAATGTTAAAAACCTTTTAGCTCAACTTTCAAAACTAGGTTATCGATTCACTCGTCCCATCCAACCTCGTACTGAATTTTCTGACCAAGCTCCTCCAGAAACTTTGATTAAAGCGGTAATTCTCGATACAGAAACGACCGGATTTAATAACAACTCCGATAAAGTAATTGAACTGGGAATGGTGGCTTTTGAGCTTTGCCCATCTTCAGGCCAAGCGTACAAAGTTCTTGGCACATTCAATCAACTTGAAGACCCCGGATTCCCAATCCCGCCAGAATCTATGAAAGTTCATGGTATAACCGATGAAATGGTGCATGGCAAAGTTATTGATGACTCAGAATTGACTGACTTCTTAAAAGATACTCGATTAATTATTGCTCATAATGCCAATTTTGACAGACCGTTTGTAGAGTCTAGGTTTCCCATATTCAAAGACTATGCATGGGCGTGTTCCCTATCTCAAATACCTTGGAAGGAAGAAGGATTGAGTAGCGCTAAACAAGAGTTTTTAGCATACTGCTTCGGATTCCATTATGAAGGTCACAGAGCTTCGAACGACTGCCAAGCACTATTAGAGATTCTCCAGCAGAATTTTCCTGAGTCAGGTAGTTTAGTAATGAAAAGGCTACTAGAGAATATTACTAAAAAGGAATTAATTGTATGGCCGCTAGGCAATTTATATGACGTCAGGGATAAACTTAAAGCACGGGGGTACAAGTGGTTCTCAGACAGGAAAATGTGGGCAGGAAGTATTACCTTAGATGCTTTAGAACTCGAGGTTGAATGGTTGAAAACTGAGGTTTATGATGGTCGTCCATTTCAGCTAGAGCAAGAGAGAATGAATGCGAAAAATAGATTCACCAATAGAAGAGGCAAAGTAGATATTGTGAGCTATTAGTGCTTGTTTTGTGGTGTTTTGTAGTTCATCAATCAGACTACAAATACAATGCTCAACAGTAGCCTGCGTTGTCTCTAATTTGCGTCGTAATTTTTTATTTATAACTGGACTAAAATAAGGTGACACAGTTTTGACACAGTTATAACTTGAAAAAACAACTCCATTTAGTATACTCTCCATCCTATGCGGTATATCGCAATCATATACCGCATTAATTTTTAAGGGATTTTCTCACTCTATCTACTTTGCGCCCGTAGCTCATTTGGATAGAGTATCGGTTTCCGAAGCCGAGGGTAGTGGGTTCGAATCCCGCCGGGCGCGCCATATTTAATTAGATAAACCAAAATAGTATTCACTCATTTGGCTTTTTTTGTGCCCACTCTGTGCCCAATATCTTCCACTCAAAGTCTATTTACTAAAACTTGTTCCTTGGTGCTTGTGCCTATCAATCTAATATTCAACTGTGAATATAAAAATCAAATACTACTCATTTTTATCCAGGATATATTCAATTGAATCTTCAATTTTTCATTTAAAAAAGTACATGACTTATCTAGGTTATCAGTGACCATAAAATATACTAATAGCTACTCATTAAGATATTTAACACTAGATTCAAATAAAAAAAGTGACATGGTTTTTTCAACCATGTCACTTCAAGACATTACAATTACTCTAGCTTGCAATTGGATAACTAGCTTCCTGCCAAGCCAAAAAACCTCCAGCCATAGATACAACAGCCTTATATCCTAAAATAGTAAGGGATTGAGCAGCTAATGCACTTCTAGCCCCAGATCGGCAA
>Ga0208882_1000453_pt1 | contig 18575 bp, 22 predicted proteins | sample LakWasMet14_LOW5_2_FD_183862 | JGI IMG/M metagenome (GOLD analysis project Ga0208882, IMG submission 183862) | Freshwater sediment methanotrophic microbial communities from Lake Washington under simulated oxygen tension - Sediment Metagenome... | ecosystem: Environmental > Aquatic > Freshwater >...
GCCCATTCGACAACGCCCACCATCGCCCACTGGCCCGGCGTGAACACGCCCGTGCTGGTGATCGGCGCGGAAGACGGCTTTTTCTATTCCCTGCCCCTCGATCGTTCGACCAAATGACCGCCTCGCACCAACCACCCCGCCAAGGAGTTCTGGCCGCCCTTTGGCTGCCGACGGATTCCAGTGGAAACTTGCTCCGCGCCGAACTGGCCCGGCACCTCACCTTCTTGAAGAAAAACGGGGTGACCGGGATTCTTGCCTTGGGGAGCACCGGAGAGTTTCCCCAGTTCGACATCGAAGAGCGCAAGCGAGCCCTGGGGATGGTCGCCGAACTCGCGGCGCCCCTGCCGGTCATCGCGAATATCAGTGATATCCGACCGCAGGCAGTGGGGGAGCTCGGGCGCTTTTCCCGGACCCTGGGATTGCCCGGAGTGGCCATCATGGCACCCGGATTTTTCCCGTCCTCACAGGCCGATGCGCTGGCCCATCTTCTTCATGCAGCGGACAAATCGGGACTCCCGACCATGCTGTATAATTTCCCCGAGCTGACGGGCACCCGCATCGGAATCACGACGGTGGCGGCCTTTGCGGATCAGGCACCCATGTTCGCGATCAAACAGAGCGGCGGCGAGTTCGCCTATCACCGGGAGCTGATCGCGCTTGGCCAGGAAAGGAACTTTGCGGTGTTCTCCGGCGCGGATACGCGGTTGCCGGAGGTGTTTGCCCTGGGAGCGGCCGGCTGTATCGGCGGGCTCGTCAATATCGCTCCCGAATTGATGGTGCACCTTTATCGCGTGTGTCGTGAGCGGCTCCCGGGCGAAACGAGTCCGGCCTTTGAGCAATTGAAGGAGATCGGTGCATGCATCGACCGGCTGACGTTCCCTCTGAATGTTGCCGCCGGCCTGGAGGCACGGGGTTTTGCCGCCGGGCAGCCCAAGGCGTTGGTTTCAGCTACATCGCTGGCTATCTACCAGGAGATTGTCCATGATCTGAAGGCGCGGTTTGCGACGTGGGGCCTGGCGCTCCCCGATGAACGCGTTGACCGCACCGGATAATCCCTTTCGTTACCCCTCATGGTCACCAGTCACTTTACCACCCTCGATCTGATAGTGCTGGTCGGCTACTTCATCGGCACCCTGACCCTGGGATTCTCTTTTTGGCGGAAAAGCCGGACTGTCTCGGGTTTCACGGCGGCCGAGGGCAGTCTCCCGGGCTGGCTCATCGGGCTGTCGATCCTCGGCACCTATGTCAGCAGCATCAGTTTCCTGGCGTTGCCGGGCAAGGCCTTTGCCAGCAACTGGAATTCGTTCGTGTTCAGTCTTTCGATTCCCCTGGCCGCGTGGATCGGGGTGCGTTGGTTTCTGCCGTTCTACCGCCATGGCGGGCACATTTCCGCCTATTCGCATCTGGAGGAACGTTTCGGCAAATGGGCCCGGATCTACGCCAGCGCCTGCTATCTGCTTACCCAGGTGGCCCGGATCGGGGTGGTCACCTATCTGACCGCCTTGCCGATGCATGTGCTGCTCGGGTGGGATATCCGGTTGATCATCCTGGTCACCGGTCTGGCCACGACGCTGTACACCTTTGTGGGTGGAATTGTTGGCGTGATCTGGACCGATGCCATTCAGACGGTCATCCTCATGGTTGGCGCCTTGGTGTGCGCGGTCCTGATGCTGCTGGGTTTGCCCGAGGGGCCCGGGCAGGTGTTCACGCTCGCGGCCGAGCACCAGAAATTCAGCCTCGGCAGCTTTGCCCTGAACCTGGCTGAGCCGACCTTCTGGGTCGTGCTCGTGTACGGCGTGGTCATCAACCTGCAGAATTTCGGCGTCGATCAGAATTACGTGCAGCGCTACCACACCTCGAAGAGTGATGCCGAGGCGCGGAAGAGCATCTGGGTCGGCAGCCTGTTGTACGTGCCGCTTTCGGCGCTGTTTTTCTTCATCGGCACAGCGCTGTTCGCCTACTACGCCACGCACCCCGAGGCCCTGCCGGAGGTCTATCGGGACCCGGCGCGAAGTGACTCGGTGTTTCCGTGGTTCATTGTCTCGGTCTTGCCGCCCGGGGTGACGGGGTTGCTCGTGGCGTCGATATTTGCCGCGGCCATGAGCACGATTTCCAGCAGCCTGAATTCAACCGCCACCATTGTGCTGAACGACTATTACCTGCGGTTTTTCCGGCCGGATGCGGAGGAGAAGCCCAAGATGCGGATGCTTTACGGTACCACCATCATCATGGGCGTCCTCGGCACGGGCATCGCGCTTGCGATGATCAACGTGCGCAGTGCGCTGGATACCTGGTGGACGCTGGCGGGCATCTTCGGGGGAGGCATGCTCGGCCTTTTCCTGCTCGGTTTCCTGGCGCGCTCCGCCGGCAAAGCCGCCGGGCTCACCGCGGTATCCATCGGCGTTTTGGTGATACTTTGGATGAGTCTGTCACCGAAATGGGGCGGGGCGCTTGCGGTCTGGCGCAGTCCGTTCCATAGCTTTCTCACCATTGTGTTTGGTACCGCGGCCCTCCTGCTCGCCGGCTTGCTCGTCGTCTCGATCGGGCACCAGCGCCGTGTGAACCGGACTGATCGCTAGCCAGCAAATGAGGGTGAACCGCATTCTGCTCCTGTGCTTGGGCGGTATCATGACGGGAGGTTTGCCTGGCACCGCCGCCAGTTCTCAGGCTAAAATGGGTTCCGAACGCCAACTCACGCACGACCAGGGAGGTCATGTCCTGACCAATATCAACGTATGGTCACCCGACGGAGAATGGTTGGTCTACGATGTCCGCACCGGGGATCGTTTCAACGGAACCCGGATTGAACAGGTCAACGTGAAGACCGGTGAAGTGGTCGTGCTCTATACCTCGGGCGAGGGCGCGAACTGCGGGGTGGCGACTTACCATCCGATCCAGCCCCAGGTGGTGTTTATTCATGGTCCCACGCATCCGACGCCGGACTGGGAGTACGGCTTCACGCACCGACGGGGTGCCGTCGTCGATACCCGCCACCCCGGCGTAGCGCGACCACTTGACGCCAACAACTTCGCTCCACCGTTCACACCGGGCGCTTTGCGGGGCGGTTCGCACGTTCACGTGTTCAGTCCCGATGGACGTTTCGTGAGTTTCACCTATGAAGATGAGGTGCTGGCGCGGCTGGATGCGGAACCCGCGGCGCCGGATCACGAACCCAACCAACGTAACGTGGGCGTTGCGGTACCCGCCGGCCCCGTTCATGTCGCCAGGACCCATCCCCGCAGCCACGATGGTGATTGGTTTTCAGTTCTGGTGACCCGCACTGTGGCGCGCCCGAGGCCTGGGTCGGATGAGATCAGCAAAGCCTTCGAGGAAGGCTGGATTGGCAATCGAGGGTATCAGAGGGTTGACGGCACCCGCCAGCACCGGGCAATGGCGTTTCAAGGGCTGGTCACGACCGCCGATGGCCGCAGCGTTGCAGAAGTGTTTGTGGTGGATTTGCCGGAAGACCTCACCAGGCCCGGCGACGCTCCCCTTGCGGGAACCGCCACCACCCGTCCCGCCCCGCCCTCAGGGGTGGGGCAGAGGCGGCTGACCTTCACGGTTGATCGGAAATATCCTGGGGTGGCGCAGAATCCGAGACACTGGCTGCGCGCATCGCCGGATGGTTCCATGATCGCATTCCTGATGGCCGATGAGACCGGAGCCGTGCAGCTCTGGACGGTCTCGCCGCAGGGCGGTGCCCCTCGACAAGTGACCCGCAATGCGACCGGCATTTCGTCGGCGATTTCCTGGAGGCCGGATGGACGCGCGGTTGCGCATACGATGGATGGAAGCGTGTGCGTGACCGATATCAGCACGGGGCAGACGGAACGGCTGACCCCCAAGGGAAACGAGGCAGAGGCCCCCTTGTCCCTTGCCTGTGTGTTCTCACCTGATGGACGGGAGATTGCCTACCTGCGCAACCTCGGTCCGCCCGCGACACAGAACACCCAGATCTTTGTCGTCACCGTACCGTGACGAGCCATGACGGCTGACGTCGGGCGCGAATCACGGGCAACGGGGTGTGCCCAACTCAGTTATTCTGCCCACGGTTCACGCTAAGAGTGGCTGGTGACGGAAGTTTTGACGACGAAGATCCCGGGGAGAGTGGCGTACCTGATCAGATGGCTTCGCTTTTCGTGACGTGATGCAAACTCGCTGGGGAGGTGGCCCGGCCCGATTTGGATCCATTTGGTTTTCCGAATGTGTCGCAAAAGCTTGGCACACACATTGGGAAACTGGCAGGGTGGTCGCTCGTGAGTTTCATCACATCCCGACTTCGCCTGCTTCCGACGGTGCCGCATTTCGCGGCGGGGGTTGGCTTGATGGTTTGCCTGCTATTGGCCACCGGTTGCGGACGCCCCTCGGCAAAATCCTTGAGACCGGCCAGCGTGGCGGCGGCGGTGGCGCAGACTTCGGCTTCTTGTCGCGAGTGTCATCAGGAGATTTTCACCGCCTGGCAGTCCACCGACCACGCGCTGGCCAACCGGCCGATCGACCCCAAGGCCGATGCAGACGCGTTGGCGGCTTTTCATCCTCCCGCGGGTGTTGGACCGGGGACGCCGCCTGAACTGGTGCTTGGACACAAACCGCTCTGGCAGCCGCTGCTGCCGGCCGCCGCTGGTCGCTGGCAGCCGCATGAGCTCGCCTATGATCCGGCGAAAAAAGAATGGTTCAATGTCTTCGGCACGGAGAACCGTCAGCCGGGTGAGTGGGGGCACTGGACCGGCCGGGGGATGAACTGGAATTCCATGTGCGCCCAATGCCACATGACGGGTTACCGGAAGAACTACCACGCGGCGACGGACTCCTATCAGTCGACGTGGGTTGAGCATGGCGTGGGTTGCATCCAGTGCCATGGGCCGACCGCGGCCGGCCATGGCGACAAGAACAAGCCGGCCCCGACCGGCCCGCAGCCGCCCTTCCACGGTGATCGCGCCAAGATGATGCAAACCTGCGCGCCCTGCCACGCGCGCAACGAGCAGCTGACGCTCGATTTTCAGCCGGGGGACAATTACTCGGACCACTACCGCCTGACGCTGCCGGTGGAGCCGGGCATCTATTATCCCGACGGCCAGCAGCGGGACGAGGATTTCAACTATACCTCCGTGCTCACCAGCCGCATGGGCGGACATGCCGGCGTGACCTGTCTCGATTGCCACGATCCGCACAGCACGAAGACCATCCTGCCGGTGGAGAACAATCTGCTTTGCCTGCAATGCCACGCCGCCCCGGGCCGCGTGCAGCCCAACGGTGTTCGCGCGATCCCGATCGATCCGCTCGCGCACTCGCACCACAAGGAGGGGAGCACGGGCAACAGTTGCGTCGCCTGTCACATGCCGACGACCAATTACATGCAGCGCGCCCCGCGCCATGATCATGGCTGGTTGAAACCGGATCCCTTGCTGACCAAGGAACTCGGCATCCCCAATGCCTGCAGCAAGTGCCATGTGGACGAGGGCCTCGATTGGAACATCGCCAAGGCGGATGAGTGGTACGGCGCGAAAATGGACTCCCGCCAACGTGCCCGGGCGCGCGCCGTGGCCGCGGCGCAGGCGGGCCGGCCCGAGGCGGCGGCCGCGTTGCTGGGCTTGCTGGCCGCTGAGGATATCCCGACGTGGCGGGCGTCCTACCTTTCCCTGCTGACGCCCTATGCCGCGGTCAATGAGGAGGTCGTAGCCGCGGGCCGGCGCTCGCTGGCGGCGAGCGAGCCGATCGAGCGCGCGGCGGCGGTCCGCCTGCTGAGCGGGCATGCGCCGGCCAGGGACTGGGTGCGACCGCTGTTGCAGGATCCGGCGCGCCTCGTGCGTCTGGACGCGGAGTGGATCCTCTCTCCGGAGCTTCCCGCCGACTCGCCCGGCCGCAAGGAACTCGACGCCTATATTTCCCTCTCCCTGGACCAGCCCTCCGGTCGCCTGAGGCTGGGTCAGGATCTCGCCAACCGCGGGCAACTCGCGGCGGCCGAGACCGAGATCGCCAAGGCCGCCTCCTGGGATCCTTTCTCGGCGGGCATCCAGGATGTGCAGGGGATGGTGTTGTCTGCGCTGGGCAAAATGCCCGAGGCCGCCGCCAGCCTGGACCGAGCGGCGGAGTTGCTGCCGACCGATGCGCAGGCGTCATTCCGCGCCGCGCTGGCCCATGCGGAGGCCGGACAGATGGACGCGGCGGAAGCCTCGTTCCGCCAGGCGCTCAGCCGTGACCCGAACTTCGACCGTGCCTGGTATAATCTCGGGCTGCTGCTCGCCCAGCACAACAAGCTCGCCGAAGCCGCCACCGCGCTGACCCGCGCCATGACGATTGCGCCCGGCGTGGCCGACTATCCATACGCCCTTGCCACCGTCCTTCTGCGGTCGGGCGACGAAGCCGGGGCCCGGGCCGCGGCGCAGCGCGTGCTGAGCCTTGATCCGGGCAACGTCGGCGCCCGGCAGATTCTTCGGCGGCAGCCGTAGCCTCGGCCGCGTTTCCGGCGAATCGTCCGGATCGATGCGCCGGTCGCGCTAATGAAACGACGAGGGGATTTGTGAGAGCTCGCTCGCTCGCGACAGGCCAACTGCTGAGTCGCGAGCACGCTCGCTCCCACCATGGATTGGGCTTTGTTGAGGATTGCGCAAAGAAGCGACCCACCCCGTCGCTGCGCGCCACCCCTCTTCCGAGGGGGGACCCAATCAACGGCTCCGGAAATCCCCTCCAGGAAGAGGGCCGGGGTCGTGAGCCCAGTCGAACGGGTGCCCGCCAGGGCGGGGAGTGTGGGGGAGCTTCGCAATCAGGCCGTTGCCGGTATCACTTGTTAACGTAAGTCTCAATATTCAGTTGGGCCGGCAGGTCCCTCTGCCGGCGATGACCGTATCGTGCCTTCGGCCAACCGGCTCAGTCCGCCGGGCGGACGGCCTTTTGGCGATGCTTGTAGATCGTGTAGCAGAGTCCCGTGACTCCGCTGAGGAAGGCGGGCAGGAGGAGGGTGTCGTAACCGAGGTTCATATAGCCGTGCGCGCCGAGGAGCGTGCCGCCGAAATAGCCCAGCAGAAGCACGCCGTACATGCGGAAGCGAAACCAGTCGATGGTCTCGCCCCGCAGGAAATGGCCGCAGGCGATGCCGATGTCCGTCACCATGCCCGTGATGTGGGTCGTGCGCATGGTGGAACCGCTGTAGGTCGTGACCATGGCATTTTGCAGCCCGCACGCCATGGCCGCGAGGTAGTCACCGGTGTTCGCGCCCTGCCGCAGGAAATAGACCGCCGCCAGGAGCAGTGCCGACTCGAGCGAGAGGGCCACGCCGTAGCGCCGGCCGAGGCGCAGGGAGCTCTGCCGGATGATCGCGCCGCTCGCGAGGCAGCCCGTGAAGAACGCGCCGAAAATCGCCAGCGCATGCAGGGCCACGGCGTAGTCGCCGCGCGCGAGTTCCAGCCCCAACACCGTCACCGTGCCGGTGAGGTGGCTGAGCGCCTGATGATGCTGACCCAGAAATCCGACCGCGTTGATGGTGCCGGCGGTCGTCGCGAGGACCAGTCCGCCGAAAGTGATCCAGGCCGGTGTCGGGTGGTGTTTGATCATGGGTGAAGTCGGCCCGCTTTCTGGCGGACAACCGGCCGGCGCGCGAGCCCGCGTTGGCCGGGCGGTGCGACAATAGCCGGCAGCCCCACCGCCCATTACCGGCATTTATAAGCAACGGGAGGGGAAGTCAGCCGCGGTCATCCGGCCCCTCGGCTGGCGCGGGGCCCTGAGCGAGTGAGGGTCGCGCAATAGACTGACGGCAGAAGGAATCACTTTCACCCCATGCCCAACATCTCCCGCCCTGCCGGGCACCCGTCTTTCTAGCCGGAACTATTCAGCCTGGAACGCAAAACGCGTTTTGCTCCGGGCGGGAAGAAACAAGCCGATAATGATTTCTTGTAGGGGCGGCGCTTGTCGCCGCCCGCGGGCGTCCACAAGGGACGCCCCTACAGTGAGGAGACTTGAGCTGTTTCTCAGGAGCAACCGATAGGGGGTACTCGCCTACCAGAGCGTGACTTGCCTTGAGTATTGGGAGCCGCGTGGCAGGCTCCGGCGTGTGGAAGAGACCTCTGCACCGTTTCCCAGCCGGACGTCCCGTTTCCATCCGCGCCTGTTGGAGGTGTGGGGGAATTACAGCCGGCAAAAATTCTTTGCCGACCTCGGGGCGGGCCTGACGGTGGGCGTGGTGGCGCTGTCGCTGTGCATCGGTTTCGGCATCGCGTCGGGCGTGAGCCCGGCGGCGGGATTGTACGCCGGGGTGATCGGCGGCTTTCTGGTCTCGGCCCTCGGGGGATCGCGCGTGCAAATTGGTGGACCCGCGGGCGCCTTTGTCGGCCTGGTGGCCCTGATGGCCGCGGAACTCGGTCTGCCGAATCTCCTGCTCTGTACCATGATGGCGGGCGTGATCCTCTTTGTCATGGGGGCGCTCCGTCTGGGCACCCTGATCAAGTTCGTGCCGCATCCCGTGACGACGGGCTTCACCTGCGGCATCGCCATCACGATCCTGGTCACCCAGATCCGCAACCTGTTCGGCCTGCAACTGGCGCATGAGCCCGCGGAATTCCTGCCCCGTATGTCCGCCTTGGGCGAGGCCCTGCCCACGGTTGACCTCTCCACCCTCGCGCTGGGGGTGGGCTCGATCGCGTTGCTCCTCCTGTGGCCCAAGCGGTGGAACCGCGTGCCCGCCTCGATCGTGGTCGTGATCATTGGGACCGTCCTGGTGGCCCTCCTGCATTTTCCGGTCGAGACGATCGGCACCCGTTACGGCGGCATTCCGCGGGGGCTGCCGGCGCTGGCCTGGCCGCAGTTTGACTGGGCGCACCTGGGCAGCCTCATCCGTCCCGCCTTCACCATCGCCCTCCTGGGCTCGATCGAGTCGCTGCTGTCGGCCGTGGTGGCCGACGGTCTGGTGGATGACCAGCACGACTCCAACCAGGAGCTGATGGCCCAGGGCACGGCCAACTTCGCCTCCGCCTTGTTCGGCGGACTGCCCGTGACGGGAGTCCTGGCGCGGACGGCCACCAACATCCGCAGCGGCGGCACCACGCCGGTGGCCGGGATTGTCCACGCACTTTTCCTGCTGGCGGTGCTATTGTTCGCCGCGCCGCTGGCCACCGACATCCCGCTCGTCTCGCTCGCCGCGGTGCTGGCGATCGTCGCGCTGAAGATGGGCGACTGGGAGGAGTTTGCCCTCCTCAGGCGCAAGCCCCGGGGGGATGCCGCCGTCTTCCTGACGACCTTTGCCCTGACCGTGCTCTTCGACCTGACCGTCGCGGTCGAGGTCGGGATGGTGCTCGCGGCCGGACTCTTCATCAAGCGCATCGCCGACACCACGCAGGTGCAGGCGATGGCGGGCGGCACGGCTTCCCCGTTGCCCGGGCGGACGGGGCAGGGGCACGAGCACGTGGACAATGTGCCGAAGGGCGTCGTGATCTACCGCGTGTTTGGCGCGCTGCTCTTTGGCTCGGCGGAGAAACTCGACAACGTCATCCGGCGCGCCGGCGGGCGCACGGACGTGATCATTCTCCATCTCGCGGCGGTGACCGCGCTGGATGCGACCGCGCTCAACCGCATCGAACTCCTGCACGCCAAGCTCCGGAGGCACGGTCAGCACCTGATCTTGAGCGGCCCGCACACTCAGCCCTATTTCGCCATGGAGAAGGCGGGTTTCTTCGACACCCTCGGCCGGGACAACGTGGCCGCCGACCTGGAGACCGCCGTCGCGCGCTCCCGGGAGCTGCTCGCCACCTCGGCCAAACGGCAAGGGTAGCCGCGGACCGCACGGGATGGCCCGGATGATTCAGTCTGGCGCACGCAGCGTGAAGGCCACGGAATTGGTCACCACGGAATACACGGAACACACAAAAAAAGGGTTTTGCACAGGAGGGAACGGAGGGAACTGAGGGACGAACCAGGCGGCACGGGCTCGCTTCTCAATGCAGGGAAACACGACCAGCGCCCAGCTCGACAAACTCTCATGGGAATACGGGGGCTCCGGGGTCCCAATACTCCGTTCCCTCCGTTTACTCCTGTGCCACCTGCCGGCCTTCCGTGTGTTCTGTGTGTTCCGTGGTTAATCCTGCTTTTGCCGCTATTCATGTCCCTTTCGTGTTCTTCTGTGGCAACCATCCTGATCCGAGTCCAATCCCGGAGTGGGTCACCACGGAATACACGGAACACACGGAAAAATGGGTTTTGCACAGAACGGTACGATGGTTTTGCACAGGAGGGAACAGAGGGAACTGAGGGCCGAACAAGCCAGCATCGTCTCGCTTCTCAATGCAGGGAAACACGACCAGCGCCCAGCTCGACAAACTCTCGTGGGAGTACCATGGCTCCGCGGTCCCAATACTCTGCTCCCTCTGTGTACTCCTGTGAACCTACCCGACCTTGAGGCGCAACGACTTTTCTGGTGGGGTTCGTCCATCAGGCTTGTGAAGGATGGAGCTCCTGCACGAAGCTGAATGCCACCCTCCCCATGAAATCTCACGCCGTGGTCTTTACCGGTCCGAACGCAGTCTCCTTTCAAGCGATCGAATCTCCGGAGCCGGGCCCGGAGGACTTGGTCATTGAGCTTCACCACTCGTGGATCAGCAACGGAACCGAGGGCTCCTTTCTCCGGGGGGAACGCCTCTCCGGTGATGTGGCCTGGCGTCCGGGCGATCCGGCGCCGTTCCCGATGGTGGCCGGCTACCAGAAGGTCGGTCGGGTCCTGCAGGTCGGTGCCGACGTGCAAGGTTTTGCGCGAGGCGACTGGGTCTTCGCCTCGATGAGCAAGGTCCTCGGCATGTTCGACAATCAGTTTGCCGGACATGTCTCGCCGTCGGTCTGCCACCAGGGAGCCGTGCAACGTCTGCCTGAGGGCGCGAACCCCCTGGCCTTTTCCGGGTTGGTTCTCACCCAGGTGGGTTTCAACTGCGGCTCGCGCTCTGCGATTGCGCCGGGTCAGACGGCGGTGGTCATGGGCGACGGGCTCGTCGGTCAATGGGCGGGCCAGACGCTGGCGCAACGGGGTGCCAAGGTGGTGATGATCGGTCGTCACCGCGAGCGCCTGCGTCGCTTCGAACCGTACGGGCTCACCCGGCTGGGCGGTCAGGATCACGGCGTGGCGGCAGTGCAGGCGCTCGGCCTCGGTCCCGTGCAGGTGCTGGTCGAAACCGTGGGTGACGCCACGGTGTTGCAGCGATATCTGCCGTTGATGGCGCGCGGTGGCCACATGGTGATCGCCGGATTCTACCGACCCTCCGGTGAAGTGAATCTGCAGGAGAGTCTGCAGGCGTTTCGGAACCATGAAATCTCCTTTGATCTCGCCTCGGGAGCCACCCGGGCGCGGCTCGAGGAGACGATGGCCTGGGTGGCCGACGGACGGCTCGATACGCTCGGCCTCCTCACGCATCGGTTGCCCGTGGAAGATGCCGCGCTGGCCTGGCAACATATCGCCACGCAACGCGACTCCGTGCTCGGCGTCGTGCTTGACTGGCCCGCCTCGCGGAACAGCTGACACAGCGCTTCCCGATGAACCTGAATCGCACAGCCAGACACAGGGCGCACCGAGACAAGCCGGAGAAGCCCGGAGGATTGGACTGTCACACGGTCCGCCGCTCGGGTGCGCGATTTCTGGACCTGACTCTCTGGGCAAAGGGCGCCCGGTGGACGCACTCCGCCGCTCTGGATGTCCGCGACCAACTCATCGGCCGATCTTAACATGAACGTACCCCCTCGCATGAAACTGCTGCAAATCGAAGCGCCCGGCCGGGCGGTCTGGAAGGATGCGCCCGTCCCGGTGCCGGCCACCGGCGAGGTCCTCGTGCGCATCCTTGGTGTGACGACCTGCCCGCACTGGGACATGCACATCTTTGGCGGTCAGCCGATGTTTCCGGGCATGAAGCTCACTTATCCGTATCTGCCCGGCCAACCCGGACATGAGGCGATGGGGGAGGTCGTTGCGCTCGGAGCCGGCGTGACGAAGCTGCAGCCAGGTGACCGGGTGGTTGCCTGGCGGGACACGGGAAAACCGCGTCATGGGTTCTACGCGCAGTTCAATCACTTCCATGAAGACGATCTGCTGAAAGTGCCCGCCACACTCGCCCCGGCGGAGGTGGCTTCGTTGGAGCTCGCCATGTGCGTGGAGGTTTCCTTCCAGCAATTGGCGGCGCTGGGGCAGCCATTGGGTCGCATCGGCCTCAGTGGACTCGGCCCGGCCGGGTTGGTCGCCGTGCAGCTCGCCCGGGCTCATGGCGCCACCGAGGTGATCGCCTTCGACCCGGTGGCCGAACGTCGCCTGCTGGCGACGACCCTCGGCGCCCATCGTGCGCTCGCCCCGGACACCGCGCGATGGCCGGCCTCCCGTCAGCAGGACGCGCTTGATGTGGCGGTCGATCTGACGGGCGTCCCTGCGGCGATCGAGTTTCTGATGGATCGCACCCGCCGCTGCGTGACGCTCTTCGGGGTCCTGCGCGACGAAGTGCGCTTCTCGTCCCGGCACCTCTTTGGTCCCGGACTGATTCTCAGCGGCTATGGGGATCACAACCGGGCCGCCGCCGAGACCGCCCTGCGATTCATTGTCTCCGGTCAGCTAAAATTAAAGCCGCTGATCACCCATACGTTTCCCTTCACCCGCTACGCCGAAGCCGTCGAGCTGCTGCGTGGCAAACAGGCGATCAAGATCCTGTTCGATCCGTGGCTGTAGGGTACGCGAACTGACGACGTCATCAGTTTGCCCTTTGGTGTCCACTTTGAGCTCTTTCGTGGGCAAACATCCCGATCCGAGGCCAATCCCGGAGTTGGTCACCACAGAATACACGGAACACACGGAAAATGGGTTTTGCACAGGAGGGAACGGAGGGAACTGAGGGAACAACAAGCAAGCATGGGCTCGATCCTCAATGCAGGGACACATGCCCTGCACCCAGTGTGACAAACTCTCGTGGTCGTACCGAGGCTCCGCAGTCCCAAAACTCCGTTCCCTCCGTTTACTCCTGTGCCACCTGCCGGCCTTCCGTGGCTTCCGTGTGTTCCGTGGTTAACCCTGCTTTTGCCTGTAATCGTGTCACCTTCGTGTCCTTTTGTGGCAACCAACCTGATCCGAGCCCGATCCCGGAATTGGTCACCACGGAATACTCGGAACACACGGAAAAATGGGTTTTGCACAGGACGGTACAATGATTTTGCACAGGAGGAAACTGAGGTAACCGAGGCAATCACACCCAACCTGCTTGGTCCTGATTCTCGGAGCAGTGAGGCGCGAATTGCATCACGCCCGCGGATTCCCGCTGTGACCCGAAACTAACCCGGCCCCGCCGCTCCGTTCCCTCCGTTGCCTCCTGTGCCACCTGCCCGGCCTTCTGTGTGTTCCGTGGCTAATCCTTCCTTGGCCTCCGCCTTCCTTCGTGAGCCCTTCGTGTCCTTTCGTGGGCACAAATCCGATCCGTGTCCGATCCCGGAATTGGTCACCACGGAATACACTGAACACACAGAAAAAGGGTTTTGCACAGGAGGGAACGGAGGGAACTGAGTGACGATCCAGGCGGCATGGGCTCGGTGCTCAAGGCAGGGAGACCGGCACGCCTCCTATCGGCTCAAGGCGATGCCTCCACCGCGCGACCTGGGCAAAACGAGTTGAGCTTTTACAGGTGCGAAAATCAACCAGCAAAAGCTCAACTCAACGCAAACGAGTGTTGCCCTGCAGCGATTTATCTCCTGTCATTTTGTAAATTTACGAAAACTGTTATAGATCAACTCAGTTGGTCCTAATATACTGATGGGCGAAGAAAGATGATCTCAGCGATACGCACCGCCTTTCGCACTTGGACCCCTTGGGAGGAAGCGCTCACGAGTGCCGTGCTTTCAAAGCTGGGCCCCAAGACGCAGAGCATACTTCGCACGCAGCTCGCCGCCGTGAATAAGGTTCAGCGCATCCTTGGCTGGCGGGAGATCGACCTATACGTGAAGAAGAAAGGACGAGTTGATCGAAGCGGCCTTCCGACGCTCTTCGATGATCGTGAGTTTGTGTTGGCGAAGACGGTCACGAAGGTGGACGGAGAGAGATTTTATACGACGGTCACCTGCGTCGGCGGGTATTTATTCTCATTCGAGAGCGACACGGAAGTTCGTCGCTTCGCATTCAGAGATGATTGCGAGATTGAGGTGCTAGAGTTTGATTCCCGCTACGCATGAAAACGGAGCCCATCCAGCTCATCACAGACAACTCCGGGGAGCTGACGCTCCCCTCCGTGTCTGACTGAGGACGTTAGGCAGAAAATATTTCCCATATGAACCAGCCCGCTTCTCCCGCAGTCGCGCTTCTCAGCTTGTTGCCGTTGTTTTTGGCGCTCGTTATAATCGCGTCGTCATATTTTTCATGGCTCCAAGAAAAGGAAAGTCGAGGGCTTGGACTTTCCTAGGCATGATACCGCTGGCGAACATGCTCATCTTGATCTGGCTCGCATCCCTCACGGATAAGGCCGTCTTAGATGCCCTTGCGGAACTGAACCGAAGAAATGCCTAACAAGACGGCCAGAGAACAACGCGCGGGATGTGACGTGAATCGTGTGCTCCATCTCCGTTCAGCATTTTCCGTAGTTCAAAAGGGCTCACTCCACGCTCGCCCGCGCGTGTCTCATCCGTAGCGTTAGGCAAGAAATCCGATGAAGATGCCCCACTATGATGTTCCCGATGAGGCTCCCATCTATGTTAAGAATTGGCTGAAGTATTGTCGTTCTCGCGCGCAACTCTGGACCTTGGTGATTCTCTCTATGCTCACCGCCTTAGCGACTGCGTTTGCTGAGCGAGGGAAGCCCACAGCATTGCTGGGTCTAGTATTTCTCTTGGGTAGCATTGGTCCGTTCCTTGCGGTTCGCAGGGGAGAGCGCCACAACTTCTTTGATAAGAGTTCGATTGGGAAAGATGACTTATGATTCAATCACAGCAGCCTAACAAGGGCACTACAGACAACTCCGGGGCTTCGCCCCTGCGTGTCTGATTGCCGACGTTCGGCACATAATGATCGGCTTTGAACAATATGTAGTCTTCGCGGTTGTTGCGGCGTTTATCGGCGTTGGCGCCTTTGGCTTGCTGGCCGCCTTGCACGTCGATTCGCGAAAGAAAGAAGAAGCCTCGCCAATCGTGCTTTGGCTTCGCTGGGGGCCTTGGGTGCCAAAGCGCATCCTAACAGAGAAAGGAAAGCGTTTCGCGCAATTGCGGGATCTCTCGGCGCTTTGTTGCGTAGTCGTGGTCGTGGTCGGCGGCATTGTGCTGCGGTTACGCCAAGGATGAAGAAGCTGAACCAGTCACCCACAGACCAACGCCCTTGATATTACCTAAATCGCCGATCATGTTCACGCTCCACATGGCCCAGTCATTCATCCGCCTTCGCCAAGCCTACGGCGCGACAAGAAGAGACGGCTTGCCCGCCCGGCGGGCGTGGCTGATCTGAGGCGTTGGGCTAATGAACATCTGGGATGCTATTACTCCTCTGCTCACGCGGATCTTCGGGAGGACGGTCGTCCCACGGAAGAATATACCGATCCTTCTGGATTTTCTGCGCGCGGATTTGAAAGAACATGGGTTCGCTCATCTTGAAAAGATCTCAGATCAGGTTGGGATCATCATCATTGAAGAAGCGCCGCGTCGGGCAGCTGAGCGTGAAAAGGACGGACAGCCCCGCACTCGGAATACCCTGAAAGAGACTGAGTGCGTTGCGCAGGATATTATTGGCGTCTTTGACGGTGCGCCTGATGCTGATAGCCGAATCAAGACCATCCTGGAGTTTCACAAAGTGATTTGAGAAGAGAGCCCAACCAGCAGCCACAGCAGCAACGCCCTTGATCTCACCTAAATCGCAGATCATGTTCACGCTCCACATGGCCCAGTTATTCAAAAGAGACGGCTCGCCCGCCCGGCGGGCGTGGCTGATCTGAGGCGATCGGCAGAGGAAACATGCGCTCGTTAGCGATAGCCCTGATGCTCGTATTGGCCGCAGGCGGATGCGTGTCCCAAGCAAGCGACGAGTATGCGGCGGTAGCATCGAGTTTGGGCGTAGCGAAGGAAGAAGTTGCCAGCGTTGCTCGCCAGGCCAGCACGAAGTACAAGATGGTTGTCGTATGGGTGAAAAAGACGGAAGATGGCGGCATCGAGGTCGCTCTCGCTGACAAACCCGAACGTGCTCACGGTATTATTGTCGTCTTCAGAAAGGTCGCTGGCCAGTGGCAGGAAGATCCCAAATCCCAAGGCGAGTGGATTGTATGAAAGAAGAGCCGATCCAGACCGCCAGAGAACAACGCGCGGGATGTGACCTAAATCGTATGTGCCTTTTGTTCACCTCTTCGCCCAGCGGGCACCCGCTTCGGTTCACCCGTCGCTTTCGCTCCGGGCCAGCATCATCGATGCAGGCCATCTCCGCCCTGCCGGGCTACGTCCGCCCAGCTTCTTCCGTAGTTCAAAAGGGCTCACTCCACGCTCGCCCGCGCGTGTCTCATCGGTGACGTTAGGCTAATGAGAATTTCTCTCGTCATCGCGAGTGGCCAGGTCCTAGTCCCGATAGTGCTTGCCGTTTTCGGAGCTCTATCCGGCCTGATCTGCATTTTCACCGCACTGGCCTTGTATCTGAAGAAGGAGAAGAATTTGCGAGTGATCGGGATTTTAGGCTGTATTGGAATACTTCTTATGGCGCCATTCATGTATGGCGTGTGGCACAACTAAAGAATCCTAACCAGCAGCCACAGCAGCAACGCCCTTGATCTCACCTTCATCGATGATTAAGCCCACGCTCAACATGGCCCAGTTATTCAAAAGAGACGGCTTGCCCGCCCGGCGGGCGTGGCTGATCTGAGTCGATCGGCGGAAGAAAGATGCCCATTTTAGTGCGAGTATTCCAGCAGGTGCCTTCGCGGCCATGCCGCTTTTGCCTCAGCCTCCAAGATGACAGTGTGTTTGCAGACTTCGACGTCGACGAAGAGGGCCATGCCTTCCTTCGGCGCATTTCCTTCGACGGTTACGGATGTTGCTCAGGAGAGTTCAAGAAGATGGCTCTTGGTGATTCCCGCCTCCTAGTCGATTCGGTCGCGCGAGGCGCCGTGCGAGACCACCAGATTGAAATCGTCTTGCGCACCTATTTCAAAGAGAACGCCGACGTGATTTGGAGCGACGCTCTAGCCAGCCATGACCTACTCTGATTTCCAGAACGCCGATCCAGCCGGCACAGACATAAACTCCGGGGAGCTGACGCTCCCCTCCGTGTCTGACTGAGGACGTTCGCCAGAAGATGAGTGCGCCAATTTCACCTTGGGACTATTTCGCGAAGAGAGAGAGCCCGGACGGGCGTTACGTCGCGATATTTGATGACGCGACCGAGATCGCCATGGGCGGGCCGTTGCGCGGGACGCTCACGGTATGCGAGAAAGACGGATCGAAGCCACTGATCGAGTTTCGCGATGCGAGCGCGTCATTTGTTTGGTCGTCGGATTCCAAGGCGATAGCGGTTCCTCGCTGGACGAGCGCGCGCGACCAGAAGCTCTTCTTGCTGTGGGTGCCAAGTGGCGACGTCGAAGAATCAGAAGATCGCTTCGTCGTGTTGCAGTTGGAGACGTTCAGCGACTATCGATTGGTGGGAATCGATTCACCGATTCACCGACCCAGAAAGATTGATCTGCGGTTTCACCCTGCAAACATCCAATGAAGAGAAGGGCGAGCAAGCTGCCAGTGCCAATGTCGGGGCTGCGCCCCGCCACGGCACATCTGTAACGGTCGGCAAAGAATAGATGACGCTCTCGAAACTCGCTGCAATTTCTCCCTTCTTGGCGTTCTTCGGCGCGTGGGTGTATTTGGCATTCCTTGATCACATTGGTGATCCTCGCATGAAGGACGGGGCACTTTCGGGAGCGGACATGAATTGGGTCGAGTGGCTGTTGCTGCTGTATGCTACAGTTGGAATCTTGTCCCTCTGGCTTCGCACGATGTGGCGAACCGTATCCGCGAAGCGCTATGGCTGGGCAATGGCCTGCCTTATCTGTTGGCCACTCGCAGCAGTTTACCTCTGGCGAGAAAAGAAGGTGCCGATCCAGTCAGCCACAGACCAACGCCCTTGATCTCACCTTCATCGATGACTATGCCTACGCTCAACATGGCCCAGTTATTCATCCGCCTTCGCCGAGCCTACGGCGCGACAAGAACAGACGGCTCGCCCGCCCGGCGGGCGTGGCTGATCTGAAGCGATCGGCGGAAGAGCATGAGCAGCGAGCGCACTCAGTTTCAGAAGGACGTGTTTCGGCGCGTGGATGAGATTCTTCACTTCATCTGGGATCCGATTGGCGTGTGTGAGATCCAGCAGGCCCGCGACGAGTATCAGTCCTATGTTCCCAAGGTAGCGGGATTCCTGCTCGAGCAGAAAAAGAAAGAAGAGCTTGAGGCCTATTTGCATTGGTTGGAGTCCGAGCACATGGGATGCCCGGTCACCGACGAGACCCGTGCGCACACCAGGGAGACCGTCGAGATTCTCTACGATCATTTCGAGTGGATGAAGCAAGAGGCCGATCCAGACGGCCAGAGAACAACGCGCGGGATGTGACCTAAATCGTATGTGCCTTTTG
>Ga0208882_1000457_pt1 | contig 18492 bp, 19 predicted proteins | sample LakWasMet14_LOW5_2_FD_183862 | JGI IMG/M metagenome (GOLD analysis project Ga0208882, IMG submission 183862) | Freshwater sediment methanotrophic microbial communities from Lake Washington under simulated oxygen tension - Sediment Metagenome... | ecosystem: Environmental > Aquatic > Freshwater >...
CCAGGTGGTTTTGTACTCGGCATGGCTCTGGTCAAAACTCTTATTCACAAAGCAGGGCGTTGCGCCTACGAGCACCAGCCTGCGTACGAGGTCAGGATAATCCAGCGCAATACGCATCGCCACCTGTCCACCTAGCGACCACCCTACTACATCAGCATCGGCAGGCAGGATCTCCGCCACTTTTTCTGCAACTGCGTGCAGATGGAACGGCTCTATCGGCCGACTGAAACCCATACCGGGTAAATCAACCAGATGCAGAGTAAATAATTTACTGAGCTTCTTCACCAATGGCTGCCATACGGCGCCGCTCATGCCCCAGCCGTGAATCAGCACGAGGTTGGGGCCAGTGCCGATAATTTCCACATGCACATGATTTGCAGTTACATTCATAAAACACTTTCTGCCTGATGAATTGCCGCCACCAGCTGTTTTACATCATCCAGACTATGGGCAGCCGATAATGAAATACGCAGCCTTGCCGTACCGGTTGGCACGGTAGGCGGACGTATCGCCGGCACTAGAATACCTTGCGCCTGCAAGTACTCGCTGACGGCCAGTGACTCCTCATTGCCGCCGATAACCAGCGGCTGAATCGCTGTATCCGATTCCAGCAGCTTCCATTTTTTAAGCCTTAGGTTTTGCTTGAGGTATGCAATCAAGGCATACAAGTTGGCACGCAGGTCATCGCCCTGCTCTATCAACTCAACAGAAGCAGACAGCGTCGCTGACAGTGCCGGCGGTGCCGGTGTTGAATACACATAGCTCTTGGCTTTCTGGATCAGGTAATCGATCACCACCTGCTCGCCCGCAACAAAAGCACCGGCCACACCCGCAGCCTTGCCTAATGTCGCCATCACAATAATGCGCGGCGACTTGATGTTGAAATGATTCAGGCTGCCCTGTCCGTGCTCGCCCAGCACGCCAAAACCATGCGCATCATCCAGGTACAGGTACGCATCATATTTCTCGCACAGTGCCAGGTATTCAGGAATCGGGGCAATGTCGCCATCCATACTGAACACCGCATCGGCAGCGATCAGCTTATGTTTGGCTTGGCTGGCCTGCAGCAGTTTTTCCAATGCTGCAACATCGTTATGCGGATAACGGTGGAAATCAGCATAAGAAAAATAGCCGCCATCATTGAGGCAGGCATGATTGAGCTTGTCTGCAAAAATGGCATCTCCGCGCCCCGTCAGCGCGCCCAGCACACCGATGTTTGCCATATAGCCAGTAGAAAATAAAAGCGCTGCCGGCATATCGACAAAGCGGGCCAGCCGCTTTTCCAGCGAATCATGGTAACGGTGATGGCCGGTAATCAGATTGGATGCGCCGCTGCCTACACCGGAGTCACCTGCGGCCTTCTGCATCACAGCGATCAGCTCAGGGCGGTTAGCCAGCCCCAGATAATCATTACTGCAAAATGACAGGTAAGGTTTCTGGTTGGCAACAATATGCTCCGCCTGCGGTGAATCCAGCAGTCGCCTCTGGCGCAGCAAGCCATTGGCCTTGCGCTGCTCAAGCTCTTTTTGTAAAGCCGCTAACATTTAAATTTTATTAATACCGAGTTTTGCAAACAGCTGCTTATCGGTATCAGCCTCCGGGTTGCCTGTAGTTAACAGTTTTTCACCATAGAAAATACTGTTGGCACCGGCCAGGAAACACATGGCCTGCGTGCCCTCGCTCATGCTTTGGCGACCTGCCGATAAGCGTACATAGCTGCTAGGCATGGTGATACGCGCTGCTGCAATGGTGCGTACGAACTCCAGATGATCCAGCTCTTCAGTGCCGTGCAGAGGTGTGCCCTCAACTTGCGTCAGCAGGTTAATTGGCACGCTCTCAGGCGGCTGCTCCATATTAGCCAGCTGAGCCAGCAGACCGGCACGCTGGTTGCGTGATTCGCCCATACCGATAATGCCGCCGCTGCAAACGTGAATATTCTGGCTACGCACGCGCTCCAGTGTTTCCAGCCTGTCCTGATAGGTACGTGTCGTGATCACTTCACCATAGAATTCCGGTGCCGTATCCAGATTGTGATTGTAGTAATCGAGCCCGGCTTCTTTTAACTGCTCAGCCTGGCCTTCTTTCAACATGCCCAGAGTCGCGCAGGTTTCCAGACCCAGCGCTTTAACTTCCTCAATCATTCGAAGTACCGGTTCCAGGTCACGCTGTTTCGGGCCACGCCATGCGGCACCCATGCAGAAACGGCTGGCGCCGTTATCTTTAGCTTCTTTGGCCGCGGCAACCACATCATCCAGCGCCATTAACGGTTCACTTTCAACCTCGGTATGGTAGCGCGCTGCCTGCGGGCAATAACCGCAATCCTCTGAACAGCCACCGGTTTTAATGGATAACAAAGTGCTGACCTGAACCGCATTCGGATCAAAGTTTTCACGATGCACAGTTTGTGCGCGATACATCAAATCGCTGAACGGCAGCTCAAATAATGCGACAATGTCATCAACACTCCAGCGATCAACTGTTTTAGGCTCACATGATTTACCTAAGTTAGCCTTCAGATGCTCAGTATTGATGACCGCTTCATTAGTGGAAGCTGCCGGTGATGTTGTTGCAGATTCAAGCATTTGCGTTTCCTTATTTATAGCGCTTAATTTATAGCGCAAGTACCGGATTGATATCTGGCTTGCCGCTAAACTGATAACTTATTGAATATCCGGCATTATACATTGTCAACAAAAAGCCCTGCAAACTTTGAACAATAGATTAAATTTTAAGCAGATCTTCAATGCTATCCTGCAGCAATCCTGCCTGCTGTGTACTGACCATAACGGCAGAGAGTACGGCTTTTGCAACGGCTGCCTGCAAAGCTTGCCCTGGCATAATGCAGCAAAGTGCCCACAATGCGGCCTGCTGACAGATGGCCTGATTTGCGGCAGCTGCCTGGATTCACCGCCGAGCTTTGATGCGACACATGCGCTGTTCCGCTACGACTATCCGCTGGACAGGCTACTGCAACACTATAAATACAAAGAATCCCTGCATCTGGCAGATACATTCTCTACATTGTTCATCAATCGGCTACTTGATACTGGTCATATCAATTCCAGCATTGACCTGATTATTCCAATGCCCATGCATCACGAACGCCTCAAACAGCGCGGGTTTAACCAGGCTCTGGAAATAGCACGCCTGATCAGCAAAAACAGGCAAATAGAGCTGGATTCCACTTCATGCCGGCGCACTAGGCTTACACCACCTCAGGCCAGCCTGCCGCTCAAGGAGCGCATCAAGAACATACGGGGCGTTTTCGAATGCAATAAAAACCTGCAAGGACTTCACATTGCACTGATTGATGATGTGATGACCACCGGGGCCAGCCTGAATGAATTGGCCAAAACTTTAAAACAAGCAGGGGCAGCCCATGTAGAATGCTGGGTTATCGCGAGAACATTACCTAAACCCTATTCATCATAATATATGTTTACCATCGTTTTATTTGAACCGGAAATACCGCCCAATACAGGCAACATCATCAGATTATGCGCCAACACAGGGGCAAACCTGCACCTGGTTAAACCACTTGGTTTCTCACTGGAAGATAAACAGCTCAAGCGCGCCGGGCTGGATTACCACGAATACGCAAGCCTGCAGGTGCATGAGAACTGGGCAGACTGCAAGACAGCCTTGGCTGGCAGACGCATGTTTGCGCTCACTACCAAGGGCAGCACCTGCCATGCCGAAATTGCTTTTGAAAAAGGGGATGTATTTGTATTTGGCCCGGAAACACGCGGCCTGCCTGAAGAAATACGGGCAGAATTCAGCCCGGAACATCGGGTACGCTTACCGATGCTGCCCAACAGCCGCAGCCTGAACCTGTCTAACTCTGCTGCGGTTTTGCTATATGAAGCATGGCGGCAGATCGGGTTTGAGGGCGGCAGCTAAAACTTTTAAAAGAAAATGCTACCCGCGAGAACATCATCAGCGATCAGAAACAGCCAAAGCTGAAAAATTGACGCGGTAAAGAAACCGCTTAGACAAACAACAGCAGCTGTATTTAAACGCCTTCCGGCTTCTGGTCTCGCCCCAGCAAATCCATCACCGCATCCTGCGCGCTCTTGCCATACGTTAATGCCTGATTCACCTCAAAGGTGATCGGCATATCTACACCAAGGCTTTCCGCCCGGCGCATGACTTCACGTGCCGTATTGACACCTTCAGCCACATGCCCCAAACCCTGCAGGATATCTGCCAGGCTTTTTCCGCTGGCCAGCTGCAAACCGACTTCACGGTTTCGTGAGTACTGTCCGGTACAGGTCAGAATCAGATCGCCCACTCCAGCCAGACCCATAAACGTCTCGGCAGATGCCCCTAAAGCCACGCCAAAACGCGTCATTTCAGCCAGGCCGCGTGTAATCATGGCAGCACGCGCATTGTTGCCGAAGCCCATGCCATCGGAAATGCCTGCGGCAATCGCCATCACATTTTTAACCGCGCCGCCCACTGACACGCCAACCACATCGGTCGTGTTGTAAACACGCAGGTTAGCGCCATGGATCAACTGCGCAGCTTCATTAGAAAACTCTTCGTTATTGGCAGCCAGCGTGACTGCCGTCGGCAAACCACGCACCAGTTCAGCGGCAAAACTGGGGCCGGACAACGCCCCCCAGCGGTGGGTACTGCCTAATTCTTCCTGTGCCACTTCATAGGGCAGCTTGGCTGACCCAGGCTCCAGCCCTTTATGTGCCCAGATGATTGGCAGTGTGGAACCCAGGCTCGTGATGTCTTTCAATATTCCGCGAAAGCCGGCGGTTGGCACTACAGACAGAATTAAATCAGCCCCGTCCAGCGCCGCCTGCAGGTCATCTTCAACCGTGAGCTGGTCATTGAATTTAAAATCACCGAGATATAGTGGATTTGCCCGCGCCTTGCGCATACCTGAAACATGACCGGCATTACGCGCCCATAGCGATACGCGGTGACGCTGACTCAGGTTCATAGCGAGAGAGGTACCCCATGCACCTGCGCCGAGCACCGCTATTTTTGCATCTGTCGTTTTTAAACCCGTCAGAGTTTTAACCCTTGAATCAGTTACCATCTAATTAAATCCCCATACCGAGGATATTAAAATAAACCCCGTAATACCATCACGATGCTTTATTTTAAGCCAACCATTAGTAAGCTTGGTGTCGGCGATTTCCAGCACGACATCTTTTTCCACGGTAGCCAGTAAATTCGATGCAGCATCTGCACCTGACCTTATTTCAGCATTGGCGGCGATCACCATCACTGTGCGCTTGTCGGATAGCTGCTTAGCCTCTATCCAGCTGATGCCGCCTTGCGCATCACGCACTTTCAGCCATTCACCAAGGTTTACGATAACTTCAACAGGATAATTCTGGCTAAGCAGCAGAATCTTTTTTGCCGAAGCTGAAGGTGCATCGTAGAGTATGGCTTTAGGTACCGCGACAGATTTGAACTCCAATGCCTCAGCCAGCAAGGGCGTAAGCATCAGAGTAATGAACGCAGCTACAGATCTTGTACCAGGATGAAACATGAATCTAAAGCGCCGGGCTGCTTAAGCCTGCTCAGCCTGCTGCTGTTTCTGCTGCGCAAACAATGCCTCAAAATTGATCGGGTTCAGCAGCACTGGCTGGAAGCCTGCACGCACTACTAAATCAGACACTGTTTCACGTGCATACGGGAACAGGATGTTCGGGCAGGTGATGCCAACGATTAATTCAATATTTTCTGCTGGTACGTTGCTAATCTGGAAAATACCGGCTTGCGTCACTTCTACCAGGAATACTGTTTTATCAGCGATTTTTGAAGTTACAGTGACTTTGATAGCAACTTCAAATACATTTTCTTCGATTTGCTGTGCGAAATTTCCCAGCTCGATACTTACTTGCGGTTGAGTGCGGTCTGTGAAAATTTGTGGCGCATGAGGAATCTCTAAAGAAACATCCTTAACGTAAATCTTCTCAATGCCGAAACCTGGTTGCTGTGCTTGTTCCTGTGCTGCGTTGTTATCTTCTTGTGCCATGATTTTCTACTTAAAAAATGTTAATTGAACAGGTTAATTAATAAAACCACCAAAAAATCAGCCGCTATTTTAGCAGACTTTACAGGAGTCCTTACGAGCTAGTGTTAAGCCAGCAGCGGATCCAGCCCGCCCGCCAGATCCAGCGCGCGCAAATCATCAAAGCCGCCGATGTGTCGATCATCAATAAAAATCTGCGGCACCGTGCGGCGCCCGGTTTTCTCTATCATCTCATGGCGCTTTTCAGGCTGGAGGTCTACGCGAATCTTATTGATTTCCTTAACGCCCTTGCTGGCCAGCAAACGTTCTGCGTTCATGCAATAAGGGCATACTGCAGAGGTATACATTACAACATTGGCCATGATCATGCCTTCACCACTGGTAATTTAGCCGCAAGCCATGCATCCAACCCGCCTTGCAGATTATTCACCTGCGTAAACTCGGCTTTGCGCAAAATATCGCAGGCTTTAGATGAACGTGCACCGCGCTGGCAATTCACGAGAATCGGTTTATCTTTGTATTTATTCAACTCATTCAGGCGCTCTGCGAGCTTATCCAGGGGGATATGCTTGGCATCTACAATATGCCCGCTTGCAAATTCAGCATCATTTCGCACATCGAGCACCAGCGCATGGTTACGGTTAATCAGGTTAATCGCTTCGGTTGTAGTAAGATTCAGCGCACCACCTGCGCTTTTTTTGAATGACGGCAGCAACAGCATAACGCCGGAGCCCAAAGCCAGGCCGATTAATAAAACATTATCTTTAAAAAATTCCACTTAACACCTTTCAACATTTGAATCGCATATTTACGTATAACGCACAAACCGCATCATTATCACACTAAAAATTTATAGTCAGATTTTACGTGTAATTAGGCTAAAATAGTGGAAATGCGACCATAAATTTGTGGGCTCTACTATAAATGCAGAGTTTGAGATGCAGTACCGGGCGCACGGAACGCAGGAGCCGAGATAGTATGCAATATACAGCGAGATTCCGAGTACCGCGCAACGCCGTAATACGCTCAAAGTATGTATTTATAGAATTGCCCTTTTGCGAAATATCAAGGCGAATACAATGTCATCCACAAATACCACTCCTGTATGTTTACTGATTCTGGATGGCTTCGGCTACCGTGAAGAAATTAAAGACAATGCGATTGCCCAAGCCAGAAAACCGAACCTGGATACACTGTGGAATAACTTTCCGCACACGCTGATCAATGCCTCGGAACATTATGTTGGCTTGCCGGACGGGCAGATGGGAAACTCGGAAGTCGGCCACCTCAATATCGGTGCCGGCCGCATCGTGTTTCAGGACTTTGAGCGCATCAACAACAGTATTGCCAGCGGTGAGTTTTTTGAACATCCCGGCCTGAAACCAGCCCTGCTCAAGCTTAAAGACAATAATAAAGCCCTGCATATTTTTGGCCTACTGTCAGATGGCGGTGTGCATAGCCATCAAGACCATATACATGCCATGGTGGAAATGGCGGCAAAACTCGGTCTCAGCAAAATTTACGTTCACGCATTCCTTGATGGCCGCGATACGCCTCCGATCAGTGCAGCAGCGTTTATTGATGCATTGGAAGACCAGTGTAAAAAATCAGGTGCAGGCAAAATCGCCTCGATCAGCGGCCGCTTTTTCGGTATGGATCGTGACAAACGCTGGCCGCGTGTCGAAGCAGCTTACAAACTCTTTACCGAAGGGGAAGGCGAATTCACGGCAGAATCCGCAGCCAAAGGCTTGCAGGATGCTTACGCACGTAGCGAAAATGATGAGTTTGTTAAAACGACCGCCATACGCAAACCGGGCGAAGCTCCGGTAAAACTGGAAGACGGCGATGTGGTTGTGTTCATGAACTTCCGCTCTGACCGTGCACGCCAGCTCACACACGCACTGCTGGCTGAAGAGTTTGATGGATTTCACCGTCGTCACGTACCTAAACTTGCCAGCTACTTCACATTGACCATGTATGATAAAAAAGAGACGAAAGCCACGGCACTCTTTCCACCGCAGCAGGTGAACAACACTTTCGGTGAATATTTGTCGACATCCGGGCTAACGCAGCTTCGCATCGCAGAAACCGAAAAATATCCGCACGTCACATTTTTCTTTAACGGCGGTGAAGAAACCGTGTTCGAAGGCGAAGACAGAATTCTGGTACCGTCGCCTAAAGTCGAGACTTACGACCTGCAACCGGAAATGAGTGCGTTTGAAGTGACCGACAGGCTTGAGGAAGCGATCCTCAGCAAAAAGTACAACGCAATTATCTGCAACTACGCCAATTGCGATATGGTTGGCCACTCCGGCAACCTGAAAGCGGCTATCGCTGCTGTTGAGGCACTGGATACATGCATCGGCCGCGTGGTGAATGCAATGCAGAGCATAGGCGGTGAAGTGCTGATTACGGCAGATCACGGCAATGCAGAACAGATGTATGATGCATCCAACCACCAGCCGCATACCCAGCACACCACCAATCTTGTTCCGCTCATATACATCGGCAGAAAAGCTGAGCTGAACAATAAGGGCGCATTGTCTGACCTTGCCCCCACACTGCTGTACATGATGGGGCTGAGCCAGCCGGCTGAAATGACAGGCAAGAATCTGTTGCAGCTCAAAAACTGATTCCTACCCCAAGCCATTCACAGCATTGAGAACGATGAAGCGATACCGATTGTTACAAGCAGCAGCCTGCGCGGCCTTCATGGCCGCAGCATTGCTGCATGCACCGCAAGCTGTTGCGGAAAAAAAACCGGAACAGACAAAACGCGCATTAAACGATGTGCATGAGCGGCTGGAATCACTCAAAAAAGAGCTGAATAGCTCGCAGGAGGCGCACAAAGACGCAGCCGATGCTTTGAAAGAAAGCGAAACAGCCATTAGCGCGGCTAACAAGAAACTATATGAAATCAATCAGCGCCAGCAGGATAATAAAAAGATACTGAACAAACTGCAGGCGGATTCCAACGCTACCAACCAGGCGCTGGCACAGCATCAGAAATTGCTGGGAGGCCAGCTCTACCAGCAGTATGTACATGGTCAGCAGAGTTATCTGCGCACGATTCTGCAAAGCGAGAAACCTAGCCAGATCGCACGCGATGTGCACTATTTTTCATATATTGCAAAAGCGCGTGCCGATACCATCCGGCAGATGCAGGATAACCTGACAAAAATTAGCAGGCTTAATGAAGAAACGGCTGCCACCTTGCAGCAAGTCGCCGATCTTAAGCAAAGGCAGATGGAAGAACGCCGCGAGCTGCAGCAGCAGAAATCCGTAAAATCCAAAGTAGTGCAATCACTCTCGCAGCAGATTGCCAGTCAGCGGGATGAGATCAAAAAACTCAGCCGCGACGAAAAACGGCTGGCGCAGCTGGTTGAACGGCTGGCAAGAATCATCCCGGCCAAACCCAAGCCTGCCAAGAAAATTCTGGCCAGGAAAAACAGCCCGTCACCTTCAACAGCCGCAAATGAGCCTAGCGCACCTGCTAATGAAGTTGTGGCAAGCAACGAGGCATTGCCCAGCGACACCCTGTCCGGCATCAACTTTGCGGCACTGAAAGGCAAGCTCAGGCTACCGGTACGCGGCGATGTGACTAACAGGTTTGGCGCCAACCGTGCGGATAGCGGCATTTCATGGAAAGGCCTGTTCATAAGAGCCAATGAGGGGGCTGAAGTAAGATCTGTTGCGGGCGGGCGTGTTGTTTTTTCCGACTGGCTAAGGGGCTTTGGCAACCTGATTATTGTAGACCACGGCGATGGCTATATGAGCCTGTACGGCAACAACCAGGCTATCCTGAAACAGGCCGGCGACAGTGTGCGCGGCGGTGATGCCATTGCCTATGTCGGCAATAGCGGCGGTAACGAAACTAACGGCTTATATTATGAACTCAGGCGGCAGAGCCGGCCATTCGACCCGCTCTCATGGAGTAATCTCAATTAATGCCTCAGGCTGGCATCATGGCCTGACTCCAGAACAGGCTGATTAACATGCATGCTACCGTGCTTCAGGTTTTGGTCGATAAAATAAAAGGGTCGTCAAAAGACCTGTCATGTTCTTCAAACATGCTTGAAAGCTTTTCGTAAAAGCGAATATAAATTTCAGCGGTATTACCCTCGCGATCCGATGCAAAGCATTCATCAACCAGCGCATTCAGTTTACGCATAATTTCAGCATGGGCGAGTTTGTGGATACGGTAATATTCATAATCTTCTGTAACATGAGGGCGCCTTAGCATAATGGCTTCCTCATGATCAAAATGGGCTGCTGCAAGGTCAATCACATAATACAGAAACGAAGGCAGGCGACCCTGACATGAAGTCTGCATTTCGTGATCGCAGCGACTGCAGTCCGGCAGTTTTTCCTGTTTGCTGCAAGCGCAGGCATCTCTGAGATCTCTCAGGAACTTCTCCAGTAACTGATGCTCTTTTTCGATAATAAGATAATCAGCAGGCGCCAGTGCCCTGATAGCCTCAACATGGACAGACATAACTCCCCCTTGCTCGTCAAAACGATTAACGTCTATTCTGCCTACTATACTCGCCTATGATTCAACTGTACAAGTGAAGCCACCACCACGCGTTTCAACCCGAAACCTATCCGGATTAGGCTGGTGTGCGAATGCAAAGCCGCTCAGAACTCGACATTAACCTGTTTGCTCTTGGCCAAAGACAAGGGAAACCGCAGCTGCTGCTTATTTTCCTGGTAGGCACTTTTAAGGTGGTGATAAAAATGCAGCATGCGCTCTGCCTGCAACTTTGCAGTCCAATTCTCAGTGACATAGGTCAGTGCCGCCTTGCCTAACTCGTAGCGGTCCTGCGGATACTTCAGTAAATAATGTACTTTATCTGCAAAGCCTTCAATGTTGTCCGGCGCAACCAAGGCGCCTCGCCCTTCAATTAGAATTGAAGCGGTTCCCAACTCAGCAATCGCAACGACCGGCGTACCTTGCGCCATAGCTTCAAGCAGTACCAGTCCCTGTGTTTCACTCTTGGATGAGAACACAAATATATCGGCAGCCTGGTAGCACGCGTTCAGCTCCGTATTGCGGTCAAGGTAACCGATAAACTTTATATTGCTATCCAGCCCCAGGTCTGCAGCCTGCTTATGCAGGCTTTTCTCGGCAGGGCCCTGCCCGGCTACAACCAGCAGTGCATCCGGATGCTGTTCAATCAGCACCTTGGTCATTTCAAGTAAAAAACCGATGTTCTTTTCAAAGGCTACCCGTCCGACAAACAATAACATCGGGCGATCTAACGGAATGCCATACTTGATCCTGAAAGCTTCACCATCCGCCTCTTTAAAACTGTGTTCCTGCAACCCTGTCGGTATGACTTCGGCCGCTGCTTTAACACCATACGCGCGTAACACACTCAGCATTGGTGCTGACGGCGCAACGAACGCATCGACTGCATTGCATTGCCGTTTCGAAATCGAGCGGGCGATGCCGCGGGCAATCATCTTGGGAATCCATGGCAAGTAGTGATGCAGGTAATCTTCAAAGAATGTGTGGTAGGTTTCAACGCAAGGCACGTTCAGCTCGCGCGCAAGCCTCAGCCCTAAGTAATGCGCAACAAAAGGCGTATGCACATGAATCAGGTCGTAATTTTCGCGGCGCAGTTCGGGCAGTTTCTGCATCACCGCGCCCCACTTCATTAATTTATCCTCAGGGTCAAAATAGATATTGCGTGCAGGAATACGTTTAATCCAGCTCTCATCTTCTGTGCCGGCTGCATAATCCGGCGCGATTAAATGCACCTCATGGCCCAGGCTTTGCATCTGTTTGACAAATGTACGTATAGAAGTGGAAACACCGTTGATACGTGGAAAATAAACATCAGAGATATATAGAATTTTCATTTGAAACCAACCTCACTGCATGTAATAAAACAATTCAATATAGCCAATATAGGCAAGATTTATGACAGTTTCATGAATATGTCAGCAAGCACAACGACGTGACTTACGGAGAAAAAATCAGTACAGTTTTTACAGAAAAGACAGCATAGCGAGCCAAGAGCCGACTATAACGATGCTACAAGCAAGAAAGATACACCAGCAACAACTGAGCCTATCAAAGCGCCGGCTACAACATCGCTTGGGTAGTGCAGGCCAAGCACCACTCGCGATAAACCCACCATGAACGTAAACGGCAGCAATATCACTGATAATTGGGGGTAATAATTCAGCGCAATCACACTGAATAAGACAGCGTGCAGTGTATGGCCGGATGGAAAGCTGAATTTATCCAAAGGCATTGCTGCCAGGTTAATTTCCTGCCGCACCTGATATGGCCGCGGACGCAGGGTTTTAGCTTTCAGCCATTTATAGAGCAACGTGCCGCACAAGCCGGCAGCTGCCATGTGCAGCACCGGCAGCATGCCATCACTGCCCTTGAACACCAGAATTGCAAACATCAGGCCATACCAGAACACGCCATCTCCAAGCCGGCTCACCAGCCTGAAACTGTCACGAATCATTCGATACTGGCTGGTATGGTTAAACGCCACGCACATATTGCTATCAAGCTGGTGCATGCGGTACAGATATGCTTTGATTTTAAACGGCATTTTCAGCTCCAAATCCGAATAGAATTGAAGCTAGCTTGTCATGCCAATATGAATATTTTATGAAGATAAAATGAATGTTTTCCGCACTCACCGCGAATATGCCGGCATTATTCTCCGCTTAACACTCGAAATATCAGGCCGCGGCTGCGGTGACGACTTGTGCAATTCGCTCTGCCAGCGCCTGTACCTGCTGCTGATTCTCGCCTTCGACCATTACCCGGATCTTCGGCTCGGTACCTGATGCCCTTAACAGCACACGGCCGCTGCCAGCCAGCTCATGCTCCGCGGCCTGTACTGAAGCCTGAATCTCCGCATGGGTTGCCAGGTCAATTTTTCTGGCAGTTTTAACATTAATCAGAACCTGCGGATAAAGCGTCAGTTCGGCTCTCAATTGACTTAATGTTTTACCGCTCTGAATCACTGCATGCAAAACCTGCAGCGCAGCAATAATGCCATCCCCGCTACTATGTTTATCCAGCGTCAGAATGTGACCCGAATTCTCGCCGCCCAATTGCCAACCGTTCTGGTTGAGCAGTTCCAGCACATAACGGTCACCGACCTTGGCACGTGCGAACGAAATATTCATCGCCGCCAGCTTATGTTCCAGCGCCAGATTTGTCATTAATGTGCCAACAACACCGCCTGCCAAGCTACCCTCTTGCTGGCGTGAAGCTGCAATAATGTACAGGAGCTGGTCACCATCCAGCAGCTGTCCATCCGCGGCAACCATCATGACGCGGTCGCCGTCACCATCAAACGCAATACCCAGATCAGCACCGTGCTCCACCACAGCCTTTTGCAATGCCTGTGGATGTGTGGAACCGACTTGTTCATTGATATTCAGGCCATCAGGTTTATTGCCAATACTGATAATCTCGGCACCGAGTTCATGGAAAACCGGCGGTGCCACATGGTAAGTCGCGCCATGCGCGCAATCCAGTACAATTTTCAGCCCGCGCAGGTCGAGCTGGTTGGGAAAAGTGCTCTTACAGAATTCCACATAGCGACCGGCCGCATCATCAATGCGGCGCGCCTTGCCCAGCTTGTCTGACTCCATTACCTGCATCGGCTGCTCCAGTGCAGCTTCAATCGCGTGTTCTACATCATCCGGCAACTTAGTGCCAAGACTTGAAAAGAACTTGATGCCGTTATCGTAATATGGGTTGTGTGATGCCGAGATCACAATGCCTGCCTGCGCACGCAAGGCGCGTGTCAGGTAAGCCACCGCCGGTGTCGGCATCGGGCCTGTAAGCAGCACATCAACACCTGCCGCCGACAAACCCGCCTCCAGGGCTGCTTCCAGCATATAGCCGGAAATACGGGTATCTTTACCGATCAGCACCGCCGGATGCGCACCTTTCGCAAGGTTGCTATCCAGGCTGGTCAGCACGCGGCCTGCCGCATAGCCAAGGCGCATCACGAATTCAGGCGTGATCAACGCATCTCCTACACGACCACGAATACCATCCGTACCAAAATATTTTTTTGTCATTGTTATCTTTTCCACTATTTTTTAGCTACCAAGCAATCATCAGTTACTGCATGCGCCACATTACCCCCTTCAGCCATGCCGAGTAGCGCAATTTTGATGGGAGTCTTCGGCAAGCGGCTGTTTGAGCAAAGCGAGTTTCCGATTGCCGCCCATCAAGATGAGCAACACAGGATATAAATGGCTGTGGGGTAGCCTTCTTTTTGGATACTTTTTCTTGGCTAAGCAAGAAAAAGTATCTCGACTGTCGGTCGAGACCGACGTGCTAACTTGCCCACACCTGCACTACATTACAGCCGCCACCACTTTAAGCGCATCCACCGTCGCCTTCACATCATGTACCCGCACAATGTTCGCGCCCTTCATCACCGAGATCACAGAAGCGGCAAGGCCTGCATGCAAACGCTGCAGTTCATCTCCGCCAGCGATCCTGCCTAATACTGACTTACGTGAAAGCCCTACAAGAAGCGGGAACCCTAACTCTACAAAACTATCCAGATGCTGGATCAGTGCAACATTATGCGCAGTAGTCTTGCCAAAGCCAAAACCTGGGTCAAGCAAAATACGCTCCCTGGCAATGCCATGTGCCAGACACGCCTCTACCCTGTCAGCCAAAAACTGTTTTACTTCAGCAACCACATCGCCATATTGCGGATTAATCTGCATGGTCTGCGGAATCCCCTGCATGTGCATCAGGCAGACACCGGCATTGCTGTTGGCAACAATCTCAAGCGCGCCTTCTTCCCTTAACGCACATATATCATTCACGATATCTGCACCCGCCTGAATTGCAGCACGCATGACTTCGGGCTTATAGGTATCGATAGAAAGCGGAACGGTTGTGACTTTGCTCAAGGCTTCAATCACCGGAACCACGCGCCTGAGCTCTTCCTCCAGGCCTACAGGGTCAGCCCCCGGACGGGTAGATTCACCGCCAATGTCCAGAATATCCGCGCCTTCCGCGATTAACTGCAGGGCATGCTCTACAGCCAGGTCAACAGAGGTATATTTTCCGCCATCAGAAAATGAATCAGGGGTAACGTTTACGATACCCATGACCTGGGGCCGTATTAAATCAAGCTGGAATTTTCCACAGAGGAATTGGGTATTGATGCTCATGCTTAATTATACTCAATAAAAAGGGCTAGTTGCCTAGCCCTTTTTATTTACATCAGTGACAAGTACAAATATTACAGCTATTCAGTTTTTGCACTTGGCTGCGGCGCCGTTGTCGCGCTTGGCCCGGGAGTGGAAGAACCTGCAGCCGGAGTGATCTTGCTTTGTGTTGGCTTAGGCTGACGCACCGGCAAACCTGCCATAATGTCGCTGATCTGGTCAGCATCAATCGTCTCAAACTCCAGCAACGCTGCTGCCATCGCTTCTACCTTGTCGCGATTTTCTTCAATCAGTTTACGCGCGAGTGCATATTGTTCATCCAGAATACGGCGAATCTCGGCATCAACCTTTTGTTGCGTGGCTTCAGAGATTGTTTTAGAACTCATGCTGCCAAAGAACGAATCCTGTTCGCTGCCGGCATATACCATAGTGCCAAGCACATCGCTCATACCATAGCGCGTTACCATGTCGCGCGCCAACTTGGTCGCACGCTCAAAGTCATTGGATGCACCGGTAGACATCTGGTGCATAAACACCTCTTCTGCGATACGGCCACCGAACAGAATCGAAATTTCCTCAAGCATCTTGTCTTTGTAGTTACTGATGCGGTCGAACTCCGGTAACTGCCATGTCAGGCCTAAAGCCCAGCCACGCGGCATGATGGTAACTTTATGCACAGGGTCAGCTTTTGGCAATAGCTCAGCGACTACCGCATGGCCTGATTCATGATAGGCAGTGTTGCGGCGCTCGTCTTCACGCATCACCATGGATTTACGCTCAGGGCCCATGAAGATTTTATCTTTTGCATCTTCAAAATCCTGCATATCTACGGTACGTTTATTGCGGCGTGCGGCAAACAAGGCTGCCTCATTCACCAAGTTAGCCAAATCAGCACCGCTGAAGCCTGGTGTACCGCGCGCAAGAATATCGGCTTTAACATCAGGGTCGATAGGCACTTTGCGCATATGCACCATCAGGATCTGCTCGCGGCCTTTAATGTCCGGCAAACCAACCATCACTTGACGGTCAAAACGACCTGGTCGTAACAGCGCTTTATCCAGCACATCAGCACGGTTAGTGGCAGCAATCACGATCACACCTGAACTTGCCTCAAAACCATCCATCTCAACCAGTAGCTGGTTCAATGTCTGTTCGCGCTCATCATTACCGCCACCTGTGCCAGCACCGCGACTGCGGCCAACCGCATCGATCTCATCAATAAAGATAATGCATGGTGAGTTCTTTTTGGCAGTTTCGAACATATCACGTACACGTGATGCACCGACACCGACAAACATTTCTACGAAGTCTGAACCTGAAATGGTAAAGAAAGGAACTTTCGCCTCACCGGCAATCGCACGCGCAAGCAGGGTTTTACCTGTACCCGGAGGGCCAACCATCAAAACACCGCGCGGGATGCGGCCACCCAGTTTCTGGAACTTTGTCGGATCGCGCAGAAACTCAACCAGCTCAAAAACTTCTTCTTTGGCTTCATCACAACCTGCCACATCGGCAAACGTAGTCGGGTTGCTGGCTTCATCAAGCTGGCGCGCCTTGCTTTTGCCGAAAGAGAACGGCCCACCGCCTTTACCGCCGCCCTGCATCTGGCGCATGAAAAATATCCATACACCGATCAGCAAAATCATCGGGAACCATGAAACGAACATGCTCATGAGCAATGACTGCTCTTCTTCAGGTTTGGACTCAACCGTGACATTGTATTTAAGTAAATCAGAAACCAGCCAAGGGTCTGTAGGCGCATAAGTATTGAACTTTTTGCCATCCTGACCGGTAACGCGCAACACGCGACCGTCGATCTGCACTTTGGCAACGCGACCGTCTTTTACGTCCTGTATGAATTGGGAGTAAACAATCTGGTTGTCGGCATTATTCTTCACGCCGGACAAATTAAAAATGGCCATTAGCACCATAGCAATCGCCAACCAGATGGCAACATTCTTAAACACGTTGTTCAAAATTCCATTCCTTATATCAACAACAATACTTGTGATTTATTAGTAGCTTATACCAAAATTTAAGGTTTGCGACCCAATCCCAGCAAATAAACTTCGCTACTTCTATCACGCGAAGCTTTGGGCTTGCGTGTAACTACCTTATCAAACATCTGGCGCATGTTCTGCAGAATTTCTTCAAATCCGGCGCCTATAAATACCTTGACCAGAAAATTGCCGCCAGGTTTCAGCCAGTCCTTACTAAAATCAAGCGCCAGCTCTGTTAAATAGGCGGCACCCGCCTGGTCAACATCCTTAACACCACTGATATTGGGGGCCATATCGGCAATTACAAGGTCAACTGGTGTTTTATTTATTTTTTCTTCCAGCACCCTTAACACCGATTCTTCACGGAAGTCACCCTGTATAAAAGTAACGCCGCCGATCGGCTGCATATCGAGAATATCTAGCGCAATGACCTTGCCCTGCCCCTTTAAACGCTGCACCGCGACCTGTGACCAGCTACCGGGTGCCGACCCCAGATCGACAACCGTCATCCCGGGCCGGATCAGTTTATCTTTATCATCGATTTCCATCAGTTTGTAGGCTGCACGGGCACGGTACCCTTCTTTTTGCGCAAGCTTCACGTAAGGGTCGTTAAGGTGTTCCATCATCCAGGCTTTACTGGTTCGCGTTGGTTTCATAGTGATGTTTACTTTTGCCGATTTAGGCACTGACTAATATCATGTTAAAATGAATGACTATCAAATACGGTTAGAAAATAATGAAATTAAGCACCAAACAAATCGCTCATCTACGTGGCCTGGCTCATAGCCTGAATCCTGTTGTCATGATAGGCAATAACGGACTCACTGAAAATGTAATTAAAGAGATTGAGCTCAACCTGAACGCACATGAGCTGATCAAAGTGCAAGTGGCCGGCGATGACCGCACTGCACGCAAAGCCATATTTGATGACATCTGCAAGCAAACCAGCGCTATTGCAGTGCATCACATCGGCAAACAATTAGTATTCTATCGCCCAAGCAGCACTGTAAAAGAAAGTGCGAAAATCGTCATTCCTAAAATGTAATCACTTTAGAGTGCAGCAACCCGCTGCACTCATCAGCGCGCTTTAAGCACTACAACCAAGGCCAGCAGGCATTCAACCAGGTATGCCACGCTGGCGACACCATGCCAGTTTCTGAAGCGGTCTGCAAATACGCTCTGCATCACATCCGCAGGAAGCGCCTGTGCTTTCAGGCTTTCCAGTATAGGCTGAATACCGAAGTGGCCGGCCAGCACCAGAAGCAGCATGACGAATACCGCCCAGAAAAACGCCTGTTTTAACGCAGCCGTGCC